>Ga0272446_1001401_pt1 | contig 34983 bp, 33 predicted proteins | sample YNPCB0061_FD_194587 | JGI IMG/M metagenome (GOLD analysis project Ga0272446, IMG submission 194587) | Hot spring microbial mat communities from Yellowstone National Park, WY, United States - YNP-CB-006-1 | ecosystem: Environmental > Aquatic > Thermal springs > Hot (42-90C) > Sediment | place...
GCCATCGCCTTGCGCGCCTGCACCTTCAAGATCGCAGCCGTCAGCGTGGTCTTGCCGTGGTCGATGTGGCCGATGGTGCCGACGTTCACGTGCGGCTTGGTCCTTACGAACTTCTCCTTCGCCATGAGAGTTTCTCCAAGAGATTCGTCTGCGTCGCTGTTGACTGTCTACTTGCGGTGAAGTCGGTTCGATGTTGAGCCCACCACCGGATTCGAACCGGTGACCTCCTCCTTACCAAGGAGGTGCTCTACCTGCTGAGCTAGGTGGGCAACGAGCTGACGGCTGGGAGCGGGAGACGGGGTTCGAACCCGCGACGTTCAGCTTGGAAGGCTGACGCTCTACCAACTGAGCTACTCCCGCTTGTCGAATCCAAATACCTCCGTGGAGTCGCTGAGACGAGCTGGCGAGCGCCGGGTGGTGGGTGATGGATTCGAACCATCGTAGGCAAATGCCGGCGGATTTACAGTCCGCTCCCTTTGGCCGCTCGGGCAACCCACCGCTGATTGCGAGGTGTCGCCACCTACTCTCTGTCTCGCTGCTGTCTCGACTTCCTCCGTCGAACCGTCTCCTCGCAGAGCTGGCGAGGGGACTTGAACCCCTAACATCCGGTTTACAAAACCGGTGCTCTGCCGATTGAGCTACGCCAGCATCGGCCGAGCCCAACGTGCGAGCGCGCGAAGTGTAGTGTTTGCTCCGCTACTCGCAACAAGAATCTTTCCCCTCACGCCCAAACCCTTCCGCTAGCCCCCTTTCGGACGGCTCCGTCATGGCTCGATTGCGAGGGAGGCGAACGCGTAGCGCCAAGCAAGAGCCGTGTCAACCTCGTTTGTGCTCGACCCCTGCATTTTCTACGCCCCAGCCCCACTCGGGGCAACACCAGCCTGGACCGGCCCTCCTGCACCACCCGCGCTCAACCCCGCCCCCGAACGGTCAGCGCCTACGCCCGCCCCCTTGCGGGCCGCCTCCCCTGCTACCACGATCCGCCCAGCTTCGCACCCCCAAGCATCGCAGCCGCCGCCCTCATGCCGCACCACCACGCCGCACGCCCTGCTGGCCTGAAACCCTTCAGCCCCGACGTCGTTCCCACCCCGCGCCTCGTCTTCTGGGAGACCACCGGAGATTGCAACCTCCGTTGCGTGCACTGCCGCCGCGAGTGGGATGCCGCCCCCCCCAACGAGCTGTCCACCGCCGAAGCTCGCAACCTCATCGACCAGATCGCCGACAACCGCTGGGGCTCCATCCTCGTGTTCTCCGGCGGCGAACCCTTGATGCGCCGCGACCTGTTCGACCTGCTCGCGTACGCCAAGGACCGCGGCGTGATCTCCGCGCTCGCTACCAACGCCACACGCGTCGACGATGCCGTCGCAGCCCGCCTCGCCGCGCTCGCTGTCTCTCGCGTCAGCGTCAGCCTCGACGGGCCGGACGCTTCGACGCACGACAAGTTCCGCGGCCTGCCGGGGTCGTTCGACGACGCAATCCAGGGCATCCGCGCGCTGCGCAAGGCCGGCGTCGAGGTCCAGATCAACGTGACCTTCACCAAGGCGAATCGCGACCTCGCCGAGCCGATGCTCGACCTCGTCAAGCAGCTCGACGCCTGCGCTCTGCATGTGTTCCTGCTCGTACCCGTCGGCTGCGGCGTGGACCTGCCCGAAGCCATCCGGCTCGAAGCCGCCGAGGTCGAGCGGCTGCTGACCTACTTCGACGATCAGGCCACCGCCCGCGACATGGAGATCCGCGCGACCTGTGCGCCGCAAGCCCAGCGCATCCGCCAGCAACGGGCACGCGCCCGGGAGCGCAAAGGGTTGCCCGCCGGACGTGGACTCGCCTGGTCGTCGAAAGGCTGCCTCGCCGGTGGAGGCATCGTCTTCATCGATGCCGTGGGCAAGGTGTTCCCTTGCGGCTACCTGCCGATCGAGGTGGGCGATCTCCGCAAGCAGCCGCTCGCGCAGATCCTGGCCGACTCGCAGGTGCTCGCGTCGTTGCGCAACACGGACCTGCTCGAAGGCCGGTGCGCTGGATGCGAGTTCGCCCCGAGCTGCGGAGGGTGTCGCGCTCGATCGTGGGGCACCGTGGGCAACCTGTTCGGCGAAGAGCCGTCGTGCCCGATGTGACCGGCGCCGTACGCACGCTTTCGCACGGCGAGTCCGCGCCACGGATCGACTGCACGGATGAGCTTGCCTTCCGCTTCCGGCGCGGTCTGCCGGCCGATCCCGTCATGGCCCCGGCGAGGTCGCGTCCGATGTCCTTGCTGCTAGCCCATCGAGCGCGCGCCGCAGATCGGCCTCTGTGTAGGGAAGCTTCGCCAGCGCTTCCTTGGCGGCGATGAGCGCCTGCTCGAGGTCGCGCTTGGCATCTCGCGCACGATGCACCCACAGCGAGCTCTCGCCGGTCGCGACCGCCATCTCGAGGGTCTTGTCCATCATCTTCAGGCCCTTCTCGAGAAGCACGCGGTAGCGAAGCTGCATCGCACCTTCGAAGAGCTGACGCTGCCTGTCCGTCTTCGCTGTCGGCGGCGGCGCAATGGCCATGACGTCGCGGTGGAGCTGCTGGTAGAGCTGGCCCACGCGATACCCCGCCATCGCAGCCCAGTGCGGATCGTGCGCGCGCATCGCTTCGGCATAGGCGTCCTGCGCGTCGAGCAGCATCTGGCAACGCTGCTCCAGAACATCGCTGAAGTTGGGCGGCATCGGCGAGAACACGATGCGCTCGCCCCTGGCTCGGCGGATCTCCCCAAGTGCAAAGAACACCTGGGCCGCTGCCACGGGAGGCTGTGCCGCACCTCCCCAACCCTGCTCCTCGATCACCGTGCGTGCCTTGCTCACGGAGGTCGCCGCACCCTCGACGTCGCCCTGCTCGACAAGACCAAGCGCACGGGCGCCATGGGCTTCGACCTGCTCGATAGGAGAAAGGTCGCCGCGGGCCAGCAGCATGTCGGCGTACTGCACCAGTTGCTTCCAATCCTCGGTCCAGGCGAGAATGCGCGTGGCGCGAATCAGCGCGCTCCGTGCTTCCGCCCCGGCCGGGAAGCTCTTGATCACGTCGCGGTACCGCTCGAGCGCGGCCTTGCGATCCTCCGCTTGCTCCAAGGCGAATCCCGCGTTGAACGCCGCTGCCGCCGCGAGCGCCCCCCGGGGCTCGAGCCGCACGATGTTGTCGAACGCAGCCGCGGCGTCCTTGAACTTCGCGTCTCGCAACATCGCGGTCGCCGCGTCGAAACGCGCCTGGATCGTACCGGCATCCGTAGGCGTGACGTACGTCGTGGGCAGGTGCATCGTGGTGCCCTGGGGCGCAGGAGCCGCGGGCTGGGCCTGGACCCCCGGGCCAGCACATGCCGTCATGAACACACCGACCGCCAACAGGGCTGCGGAACATGCGAGAGGATGCAGACAGACACGGATCATGGCGACACTCCTGGCGACGACCTGGACATGGACCGGCGACGGCCCTCCAGGTTCCGCGAATTCCATTGGACGTACCACACGGACGGCGCGATCCTTGAGAGGTAACGCCGTCCCACGGGGCAGGTTCGGAGGTGTCGATGAGGAAAGCAGCGGCATGGGGTGTCCGGGATCTGGAAGCGCTGAAGGCGGAGCACAGGGCCCTGGACGAGAAGGTTCGAGCGCTGGGACGCCGCGCATACCTGACCCCGACCGAAGAGCAGGAGCTCAGCCGCTTGAAGAAGCTCAAGCTCGCCAAGAAGGATCTCATCACGGACATGCAGCGCGCATCGAGCTAGCACGCAAGCACGCTCGCGTGTGACATGGCCGCTGCGCCGTGGCGTCGCCGTCAGGGCTCGTCGTCCGCGTTCTTCTTCCGGCGCGCGGGCTTGTCCGTGTCGCCGCTCGAATCCGATTCGGACGAGTCGCCCTCCGACGCGCTGGCTTCCTTGTTGCCGCCCTTCGCGTCGTCCGCAGCGCCTGACTCCTGCGGCTCGTCGGGGAACACGCCCACGCCGTAGACGTCCTGGTTCAGGTCGCGCAGGGCTTCCTCCAGGCGTGGTTTCCACTCGGCGCTCAGGCTGCCTGGTTGCTCACGCTCGACAGCTTTCGCGAACGCCAGCCAGTGACGAGCGTCGGCGCGAAATGCCGCTCCCAGACGGTAGTCGTTCATGCCGCGCAGATAGGCGTATCGGGCCTGGTCCGGCCGGCTCAGCGAGTCGATGTCCGGCTCCAACACACGGAACAAAGCCAGCGCACGCTCGTGCTCGTTCGCCTTGTAGTGAGCCTCTGCGCGGTTCAAGTCGTCGAGGTACGTCGCGCATGCCGGGATGGTCAGCGCGGTAGCGCAAGCCACGAGTGCGATGGTCGTCCGCATGGGAGGCCAAGCGTAACGAACAAGGCCAGCCGGAATCAAGATGGGCGGGAGCCTGGGCTTCGTTCCCCGGCTCCAGCCGGCGTTGGACCGGTGTTCCCCGCGGGCTTCGCCGTCCTGGCCGGAACCATGCGCACTGCCAAACGGCTGTGCAGGCGACAAGGTGCGCCCTGGGCACCCGAATACCCGCAGAACGCGGCCGAAGCGTCGCGCCACGGCGTATGCTATGGGTCTAGACGATGACTTCCGCCTCGGCTGGTCCGGGGCGGAATGATCCGGCGAGTCGGCCGCGCGACACCGCAGAACGGGTCCACCAAACGGCCGCACCGCATCCGTGAGAAAGCGCGAGGCAGCAGGAGCAACGATGTCCCAAGGGTCGATTCCAGACGGCGGCCGATACGCCCAACTCGGCGTCGCCGACGGATTGCCCAAGCGGTTCGGTAAGTACACGCTCCTGCACAAGCTCGCCACCGGCGGCATGGCCGAGCTGTTCCTGGCGCTGCATCGGTCCGTCGCCGGCTTCGAAAAGCTCGTCGTCATCAAGCGCATCCTGCCGTCGATGAACCAGGACCAGGCGTTCATCGACATGCTGCTGCACGAGGCCCGCATCGCCGCCACGTTGTCGCATCCGAACGTGGTGCAGATCTTCGACGTCGGCTTCCACGAAGGCACCTACTACATCGCGATGGAGCACATCCACGGCGAAGACCTCCGCGGAATCGTGCGTCAGATGAAGCGTCGCGGGATGACCGACTTCCCCCTGGAGCACGCTCTCGGTATCGTAATCGGCGTCTGCGCAGGGCTGGACTACGCACACGATCGCCGCGCGCTGGACAACACGCCGCTGAACATCGTGCATCGCGACATCTCGCCGCAGAACATCCTGGTGACGTTCGAAGGCGACGTGAAGGTGGTGGACTTCGGCATCGCCAAGAGCGGCACGAGCGTTGGGGAAGACACCAAGTCCGGTCGGCTCAAGGGCAAGGTGCCGTACATGTCGCCGGAGCAGGCCAGGGGCGAGGAGATCGACTGGCGCAGCGACATCTTCTCGACCGGCATCGTGCTGTTCGAGTTGACCACCGGTAAGCGTCTGTTCAAGGGCGCCAACGAGCTCGAGACCCTCCGCCTCATCTGCGATCGCGACTACCCCTTCCCGAGCCAGGTCCGCCCCGGATATCCCGCGCGTCTCGAGGCCATCGTGATGCGTGCCCTCGCCAAGGACCGCCAGCAACGCTACCAGCGCGCCCGCGACATGCAGGCCGACCTCGAAGCCTACATCCGCGACGAGCGCATCGCCGTCTCCAACCTCGAGATGAGCCGCTGGATGCAGACCCTCTTCGCCGATCGTCTCTCCCAGCAGAACGCCGCGTTGCAGGACATCAAGCAGCTCGCCGATGTCATCGCCGCTCAGACCAGCCGCGAAGCAAGCACCTTCGATTCCATCGACCTGACCAGCCACAGCGGTCTGTCCACCGTGCCCTCCGCTCCAGGCTCGAGCCATACCCTCGCCCGGCCCGCTCCCTCACGGGCCCGTCCCTTCCTGATCGCTCTCGCAGCCGTGCTCGGCATGAGCCTGGTCGGTGCAGGGTCGTACTTCGCCGTCCGGATGATGCGAGCAACCACCGCTCCCGCCGCTGCAAGTGCTTCGAGCACGGAGCCGGCACGGCCTGTCCTCGGATCGGTGCGCATCGCGACCCGGCCAAGCGAAGCATCCATATGGATCAACGGCGCGCTTCGCGCCGAGAAGACCCCTGCCACGATCGACAAGCTGCCTCTCGACGCAGAGCTGTCCATCGAGATCACCAAGCAGGGCTTCGCCCCGGTCCGTCGTACGATCACCCTGACGAGCAGTCGGCCCGACGAGGTGATCGATGCGGACATGCCCAGGGGCGGCGTGACACTCGAGGTGGTGACGACAACCCCCGGCGCAAAGCTCTTCGTGGACAACAAGGCCATGGACGGGTTGCGTGTCGAGGGCCTGGCGCCGAATGAAGAGCATCGTGTGGTGCTTGCCGCGAACGGCTACGTCGCGAAGACCGCGGTGTTCACCGCCAGCGCGAACGAAACCAAGTCGCTGACACTCGAGCTCGAGAAGGATACGGAGGGAGCCAAGGGCGAACCACCGCCCGAAGCGAAGACCGCGAAGACCGCGGAGCCTCCGCCCAGCGCCGTGCAGCCACCCGAGCCGCCCAAGACCGGGTCGGGCAAGCTCAACGTCGCCTCCCGAGGCGGCTTCTGCAATGTCTCGGTCGACGGCAAGTCGTACGGTCCCACCCCCGTGGGCGGCATCGTGTTGCCGGCCGGCAACCACTCGGTGACGTGCAAGCCCGACAGCGGGGCCATCAAGACGTCGGGCGTGCGCATCGAGCCCGACCAGACGGCACGGATCTCGTTCGACCTGACGAAGTAACGCTGGCGATCAGGCCAGGTCCGGCGGGATCGGGTCGTGCTCCTTGCTTCGCCTGTAGGCGCGGATCAGATCGATGGCGATCTCGATGACCTCGACGCGCGTGGAGGGCGCCAGGTACTCCTCCGCGCTGACGGCCGGAAGCTCCGACAGCCGCGCCGCCACCAGATCGCGTTCGCCTTCCTTGAACTGGATCACGTCCAGCTCGGCGTCGGCATCCTCTCCCACGATCGCGATGTGGGCCATCGCCACGGGGTAGACCGTCATCACCTCGTCGTCGAAGTCGAGGTACCAACCCATCGGGTCGTCGTCGTCCTGGTTCCAATGGCAGGCGTGGCGTTGGCGGATGACCTCCCCGAGGTAGACGCCGGCCGCCGCGGTGAGAAGCGGCAGGGATTCAGGGCGCTGAGCGGAAAGGTCGCGAGCCTGGCGCAGGTAGTGGTCCAGGACCGGGAGGGTATCGGGCGTGAAATCCAGGGTCACGCCGACGGCCTTCTCCACGAACCGGACGCAGGATCGGGCAAAATCCTCGAGGGACGGGGACTGAGGCATGGGAAGCTCCAGGGGCACAATGGGCTTTGCAGCCCGGATCCGCAACGCCGGACCACGGGCGGGCTGGGTGATTTGCCGATCGATGTGGCTTTCGAACACAAAGGCCGCGCTTGTGATAGGATGACCACCCCGTTCTGTCGATGCGCATCGCTATTTTCTCCGACGTCCACGCCAACTACGAGGCACTCAGTGCGGTCATCGAGGCCTACAAGCACGAGTCCATCGATATCTACTACTGTCTCGGTGACACCGTCGGCTACGGCGGATCGCCGAACGACTGCGCCGAGCTCGTGCGCGAGGTGGCTGCCAAGACGATTCTCGGCAACCACGACGCTGCCGTGGCCGGGCGCATGGACTACTCGTATTACTACGAGGCCGCGCGCCACGCGCTGGACACCCACGCCTCCATGTTGACCGAGGCCAGCATGGCGTGGCTCAAGAGCCTGCCCTACATCGAGCGGCTGCCGGAACACGACCTGCAACTCTGCCATGGCTCGCCCATCCGCCTCGAGGAGTTCGAGTACATCTTCGCGCCCGAGCAGGCGCGCGAGTGCTTGACGATCTGGGACGAGCTCCCTTCGCTCACCCTCATCGGTCACTCCCATCTGTGCAAGGTGTTCGCGCTCGACGCCGACGCGGTGGAAGAGCTGCCTGCCGCCGACCTCACGCTCGAACCGGGACGCAAGTACGTGATCAGCGTCGGCTCGGTCGGCCAGCCCCGAGATTACGACAACCGCGCGTCGTACACGGTCTTCGACCCGCAGACACGTCGCTTCGAGTTCAAGCGTGTGGAGTACGACATCGAGACGGCTGCGGAGAAGGTTCTGCGCGCCGACCTCGAACGCAACTTCGCGCATCGCTTGTACATCGGCGTGTAGCCTCTTCCATCCGGCTCGCGCTCGCCCCCGCGCACCGCGCGATGCCGTTCGACTCGCGGAGAGAGTGGGATTCGAACCCACGGTACCTCTCGGTACACACGATTTCCAATCGTGCACCTTCGACTTCCATCCGGCTCGCGCTCGCCCCCGCGCACCGCGCGATGCCGTTCGACTCGCGGAGAGAGTGGGATTCGAACCCACGGTACCTCTCGGTACACACGATTTCCAATCGTGCACCTTCGACCACTCGGTCATCTCTCCATCGGGACCAGGAACGCCTGTCCCCCGACAGCCACCGCAATGCAGCCGACCTGCCGGCACGTCGAGCCTTGGGCGCAGTCGTACCGGATCGTCGGCAACGAGCGGTGCTACTGCGGACCACGCTGCGGAGAGAGCGGGATTCGAACCCGCGGTGCCCTCACGAGCACACCTGATTTCGAATCAGGCACCTTCGGCCACTCGGTCATCTCTCCGCGGCGCAACATGGCAAAGAGAGGTCGCCTGGTCAAGATGATGTTGGGGGGGCCGATGCGCACGGCGCCCGGAAAGGCGATCGTCAGGTCACCGACGCGGTGAGGCGGGCGCGCCGAAGCAGCGCGAAGATGCGCGCACCGAGCTCGGACGCCCGGAAGGGCTTCACGACGTAGTCGTCGGCGCCCGCTGCGAATGCCTGCATCATGTCCTGATGGGCGTTGTTGCCCGTGAGGAACAGCACGGGAAGCAAGGCCCAGCGCTGGTCGCGCCGAAGCCGCTGGCACAGCTCGAGGCCCGACATCCCCGGCAGGTTCCAGTCGGTCAGCACCAAGCCGAACGCACGCCGCCGCAACGCCTCGAGCGCTTGCTCCCCGCTGGGTACCGTCTCCACCTGCAGCCCCACCGCCTCGAGCATCACCGACACCATCTCCGGCGTTTCCGCGTCCGCGTCGACCACAAGGATGGACGTGAGCCGGCCCTGGATGGCCTGCTGCATCGACATGATCGCGGAGGGCCTGGTTGTGGGGGGCTCCTCGTCGAACTGTGCGTCCGACGGAGGTGAGGGCGCGTGGTCGGTGGCTGGCGCGAGCTGGGCCGCGGAGAATTCCCTCAGCCGCTGCCAGTCCCGGGGCTCGAAGCGCAGGCACACCCCCGCACTGCCCGTCGCCGCCTTCGCCGCGGCCGCCGTCGCGCGCCCGCCCTCCACCTCAAAGATCGCCAGCACCCACTCGCCCTCGGACACCGTGGCATCGTCCGGGATCAGGAACTCGCACTCGCGCGACGACGCGAGCGCGGCATGCATCGCGCCGAGGTCTGGATATCGGAAACCGAGACTGCGCACGTGGGCAAGGTACCGCGTCTCCGCGCACGACACCAGCGGCGCCGACCATCGGCAAGGGGGACACCGGCTTGCCGTTCGGCGCTCGATCCTGCGCTCGTACCCGCTGGTTCGGTGCGGCGAGCCTGTCCGCGGGGAGGCACTGGACAACCAAGAATGGGCGAAATCAGTCGGAAAGTGGTTGCCTGTTGGCGTTCCGCGCCGGCCTGCTAGGCTCGCCCATCGATGAGCAAGCCGTCGACCATCGCCCTCATCGCCGTGGCTCTCGCCGCTGCGGCGTTCGCATCTTCGTGCAGCGCGTCCACGCAGACCGCGCCGGCCCCGGCGTTCGCAGGCGTCCGAGTCGACGACCTGACATCGGCCGAACGCGCCGATCTCGACCGATACCTGCATGTCTTCCCGTCGCCGTGCAAGGACATCACCGTGCCGTTGGGCGAGTGCATCGACCGCAACCTGGCCTGCAAGGCGTGCAGACCTGCCGCCGAGTTCGTTGCAGATGCGATCCGATCGGGGCGATCGCGCGACCAGATCAAGGCCGCCTACCTCGCCAGGTTCGATCCCGGGCTCGTGCGGAGCATCGACACCACCGGAGCCCCCTTCGTCGGACCGGCCAACGCGCCCGTCACCATCGTCGAGTTCGCCGACTTCCAGTGCCCGAGTTGCGCGCTGTCCGTCGACATCCTCGACCGACTCGTGAGCGGCTACACCCCGCATGTGAGGCTCTGCTTCAAGCACTACCCGCTGCAGTACCACACGCAGGCGGACTACGCCTCGCGCGCAGCCGTCGCTGCCATGCGCCAGAACAAGTTCTGGGAGCTGCATCACCTGATGTTCCGCAACCGGACCGCGCTGCAGCCCGAGGACATCGACCGCTACGCCGCGAGCCTGAACCTGGATATGGCGCGCTTCAAGACCGACGTCCTCTCACCGGAGGTCAAGCAGTACGTCGACCGCGATCGCAGCCAGGGCGACGAGCTGCACCTGCGAGGCACGCCGAGCGTGTTCATCAACGGGCGGGAGTTCAGCTTCGAGCTGTTCGACTTCGGGGGAGACGATCTGCTGGATTGGATCGAGCTAGAGATCGAGCTCGCGACAGGCCGCAAGCCCCCCCGGCCGCCGGCGCCGTCGAACTCGACCCCGAAGGTCACGCAGCAAGGCGCCGGAGAGTAGCCATGCGAGGTGGAACCGATAGCTGCGGCTGCTTCCCCACCGGACGGCACTACCCGGGCATCGCCCACCTGCTGCGCAGGCCCACGGTCGGCATCGCGTCGGAATTCGACGACGCCACTCCATGGACCGAGATCCCGATCGTCATGATCGACACGGAGACGACGGGCCGGGAGCCGTCGACCGATCGCGTGATCGAGCTGGCGATTGTCCGAGGGCAGGGCGGGCAAGTCGTGTCGCGCAACGCCTGGCTCATCAATCCCGGGCGTCCCATCCCCACGGAATCAACCGCGGTGCACGGAATCAAGGACGCCGACGTGGCGGACAAGCCGTCATTCACCGACGTATGCAGCGAGATCCTCGACGATCTGCAGGGCGCCGTGCCCGCGGCTTACAACGCATCGTTCGACCGCACCTTCCTGCTGGCAGAGGTGCGACGTGCGGGGCGTTGCGCGCAACGCGACGTGCCCGCCATCCGGGACGGCGTGGCGTGGGTGGACCCGCTGATCTGGGCGAGGCACATCTTCGCGACGGCGAAGAGCCGCAAGCTGACGGAGATCGCGCAGCTCCTGGGGGTGCAGCTCGAGCATGCGCACCGGGCCACGGCAGACGCGGAGGCAGCGCTGCAGGTGATGTACGCGATGGGAAAGGATCAGCGTGTTCCCAAGTCCTACGGCGCGTTCATCCAGGAGCAGCTCCGCTTGCTGCGCGCGCAAGACGAAGCCCGGATGATGTGGCGCAACCGGTGATCGGCGCCGGCACCTTCCTCGCTGATCGAGCATCCCAACCGATGTGGGCGCGCATGACCGCTGCCGCATCCCCGATCCGACCATGACCGACCCAGCCGCCACATCGACTAGCTCCGATGCCTCCGGGCCCTCCAACCGCTTCACCCTGCGCATCGAAGGGATGAGCTGCGCCGCTTGCTCCGCAAGAGTGCAGCGGAGCCTCGCCAGGTTGCCCGGCGTACGCGATGCGAGCGTCAACCTCGCGACCCACCTCGCCACCGTGGTCGCCGCGGACCATCTATCCGCGGAGGACCTCGCCAGGTGCGTGACCGACGCCGGCTACGGAGCCGATGTCGTCCGGCACGAAGACGTCCTCGGGGCGGCTGCCGAGAAGCCGGACACGGAACCGGCGCTTCGTCGGCTGATCATCGCGGCCGCGGCGGCGGTCCCTCTCATGGCCCTCGGCATGGCGCACATGCATGCGCCCTGGGCCATCGCCGTGCAGGCCCTGCTCGCCTTTGTCGCGTCGTATGTCGCCGGCTGGCCCATCCATCTGGCTGCCGTCAAGCGCATGGCCCACCTCGACACCACGATGGACACACTCGTGAGCTTGGGATCCTCCTCCGCGTTCGCCTATAGCCTCTACGCCTGGATCACCGGACAGCACGCACAAATCTACTTCGAAACCGCAGGAGGCATCGTCACCTTCATCCTGGTGGGACGCTACCTGGAGGCATTGTCCAAGGCACGCGCAAGCTCCGCGGTAGGTACGCTCTTCGCCATGCGATCGACGCAGGCGACGATCCTCCGAGGCAGCGCAGAAGCGTTGGTTCCCATCGAGGTGGTGAGGGTCGGCGACAGGGTCAAGGTTCGTCCAGGCGAACGAATCCCGCTGGACGGAACGGTCATCGAAGGGGCTAGCTCGGCGGACGAGTCGATGGTCACGGGTGAGTCGATGCCTGTCGACAAGGCCCCTGGCGACAAGGTTCACGGCGGTACGATGAACCTCGATGGCGCGATCGTGATCCGAGTCGACGCGGAGGTTGAGCAGTCCGCGCTGTCCCGCATCGCGCGGCTCGTCGCGCAGGCGCAGGGATCCAAGGCGCCGCTGCAACGCCTGGCAGACCGGATCTCCGGCGTGTTCGTACCGTCCATCCTGGCAATCGCCACCGTGACGGGCCTGGTGTGGTTCTTCATGGTGGGGGCGAGCCGGATCGACTCGGTGATGACCGCCATCTCAGTGCTGGTGATCGCGTGCCCATGTGCGCTCGGGCTGGCGACCCCGACCGCCGTCATGGTCGGCGTGGCGCGTGCCGCGAGGGCGGGCGTGCTGGTGCGCGATGCTGCAAGCCTGGAGCGCGCGGCCAAGGTCGACACGGTGATCTTCGACAAGACCGGCACAATCACCGTCGGGCGCCCCGAAGTGGTGCGGCTCGTGCCGGCCTCGGGGCGACAGGTGGCCGACGTTCTGTCTTTCGCCGCCGCGGTCGGCGCCTCGTCCGAGCATCCCCTCGGCCGAGCGTTGGTCGCGTCCGCCAAGGCGCGAGAGCTCGCCTTCCCCGCCGCGGCAAGCGTGCGCGCCGAGCCCGGCCGCGGCATGGTCGGAATCGTCGATGGGAAAACCGTCCGAGTCCGTGCCGTGACCTCCGAGCTGGGTGACGACTTCGTCACCGGGATCGAGGAGGCTCGTCGCGCCGGAGCCACGGTATCCGTGGTGGAGGTCGATGGCGAGCTGGTCGGCATGGTCGCCTTCGCGGACCGTGTCCGCGAGGATGCAAGGTCGTCGGTTGCGAAGCTGAAGTCGATGGGGATTCGTGTGGTGTTGGCGACCGGCGACAACGACGCGGCGGCCGGTGCGGTTGCGCGCGAAGTGGGCCTGTCGGCCGAGGACGTCCGGGCGCGGCTTACTCCGCAGGATAAGGTGGCCCTGGTGCAGCAACTGCGCGCGGCGGGTCGGGTGGTGGCCATGGCCGGCGATGGCGTGAACGACGCCCCCGCGCTCGCCGCGGCGGACGTGGGCATCGCCATGGGCACGGGCACGGATGTCGCGAACGAGGCCGCATCGATGACGATCGCCAGGTCCGAGATCGGTGCGCTGGCGGAGGCGTTGACGGTCGCGCGCGCAACGGTGCGCACCATCAAGCAGAACCTGTTCTGGGCGCTCGGCTACAACCTGGTGATGGTGCCCGTGGCAGCCATGGGGATGCTGGCGCGGGTCGGAGGCCCGATGGTTGCCGCAGCGGCCATGGCGATGTCGAGCGTGTCGGTCGTGCTCAACTCGCTGCGGCTTGGTCGGGCTCGGGCCTGACGCATCGGATCGGCGCGTCGTACCTGGCGTGGACTGCACCGCGCAAGTGCACGAGCGAAGGGAAGCGAGCCTGTCTCGCGGCTGATCGGCTCCGACAGGCGTGAGCTCCTTGCAGACTCGGCAGGCCAAGCTCGGTTCACCATCGACGATCTCCGGCCTGGATGGGCGTTGTCTTTCTCGACCAACGCCCGCTTCGTTGGCGGCCGTGACAGCCGTGACGTAGGGAAGCCCCGCGGCGTCGATGAGTGCCTGATTGGTCGGCGACACGTTGCCCTTAGCGTGGGCAAGCGTGACCGATTCGAGGTCGCCACCGAGCTGTTGGAGTTCAGCGCGCAACCGTGGGAGCACTTGTGCGAACCACTTTGCGTCAGAAGGATTGCCGCCGGCGGTGCATTGTCAGCCCGGGACACCGCTAGCGCGCGAAGATAGTAGCGCGACGCTGACCTGGCGCAGGTCGTCGCGATATGCGTGCGATGATCCCCATGCAGACCACGGTGATGAACGCGCCGGCTACCGCGATCCCCACCGATGTCGCCGTGAGATCGCTGTCCTGGTCGTCGTGGCCGGCAACATGCTGGACCACGATCGCAAACAGATTGAACGCGGCATGCCCGGCCATGGACACGATCACGCTGTCGGTTTGCCATGCGAGCCACGCGAGCAGCAGGCCGAGCGGCAGCGTACCCGCTGCATGGTGCGGATCGACGTGATAGGCGGCGAACATGCACGTAGACAGCGAGATGGCAGCCCAAGGACGACGAATCGATCGCTGGAGGAACCCGCGGAAGAAGGTCTCCTCGCTTATCCCTGGGAGCAGGGCGAAAACCGGCACGGCGAGCCACACCGGGACCGCGGCGACCTGGCGGTTCATGGCATCCATCGTGCCCAATGTGAATCCGGGGGCCACGCTCTTGGCTAGCCCGACGAACAGCCCAGCGACCGGGCTGGCGGCAACCGCCGCCACCATGGCGAGCAGCACCACCGAAGGCCGAGGCCATTGCCACCCCAGCGCGCTGCGGACCGGCACGCGAGCCAGCCCGGCTGCGGCCGCGGATCCGCCGACGAGCACCAGGGTGGAGCAGACGACGGCGAATGTCATGCCTTACCAGGGCAATGCGTCGGCAGGCGACAGCGACACGCCCTCGGTCCTGGCGCGCATCATCTCCACCACGACGGCGAACACGGACGCAGCGATCGAGATGGCGTGTGCGCCGATTCCGATGACGAGAAAGCCCACCACGATCTGCCAGGTGGCGAAGCGCCTCGATGTGGAATCGGCGGTCATTCGGTCGACACCGGGAGAACTGGCTTGGAAGGCCGTTCGCAAGGGGGAGCACACCGAGGGGCAGGCCCAGGCGCAGCAGACGGCGGTTCCGGGTTCGGCGTTGGCGCGATGGTGGCAGCCGGAGACAGCGCCGGGGAGGTCCACGTTCGGACCCGGGCCGGCCGCTGCGCCTGGTCGGTGCGCAAGAGGCGGTCCGTCCACTCGCGATCGGTCAACCGGGTTCGCGAGGTGAACTCGTCGTACGAATACGATGGGCCGACATACAGCGCGCGGTCCTGCTCGTTGTCCACCGCGAGCGCGAGCAGGTCCGCCATGCCCACCGCAACTTCCAGCACACTGCCTGAGTTGGGAGCCGTGTGTGCGTCGGCCACGACAGGTTCGAGATCGGACACGCTGCGATCCCATAACCGATTCGGGCACCCGCCATCGTACCGCTCATCGTCGATGAAGGGCATGGCGGCAAGCTCCTTGCGGGCGAGCAGATCGAGCCTCGTCATGGCGCTGGCGAAGTTGCGGTAGAAGCGGACGAGCCGATCGCGGAGGCATGGACTTGGGAGCGCGCCGCGGGCCGCCTGGAGCGGCGTGGACTCGCGTCGGCGGGAGATCTCGCTCGTGAGAACTTCACCATCGCGCAGAAGTCGGGATGGGGTTCGACGTAGCCCGTGGCGTATTCGCACGCCTCGGCGGGTTCGGCCTGTTTGGCATGCAGGGTCGTGTCGTGACGCAGCTCGGCCAGCGCGTTCGGCACGCGGCGAGGCCGTAGCGTGGTGTGCGGCGATCCTGGACTGCCATGGTGCTCTCCCGCTGTCGCAACAGGGTGTCGCGCGTGAGCGCGCCGGTCAAGCATCGGACCATGAGCCGTCAGGCCCTGCGTGCAGCCACCTGGTCCAGGTCGGCCTGCCGGATCCCCAGCGCCTCGCAGACCTGAGCCAGCTTTTTGCGGTGTACCGACACGCGAGTGGGCATGCCGCCCGATAACCCGAGCATCTGCAGCAAATTGATGCCCGCGTCGAACCGCGTCGCCAGCGTGATGCTGTCGTCGTCGACGACCATCGCGATGCGCTCGCGCTCCTGCCCGAGGAGCAGGAGCTGCGTCTTGTCGACCGGACTGGTGCGGCCGGTGATGTCGACGACCGCGACGCCTGGATGGAGGCGGACATAGCCCAGCGCGAGCCGCCGGGTCGAGGCTTCGAGCACACGGATTTCGTCGGCGGCTTGCTCGATGATTGCGCCGAGGGACGAGTCCGACAGGCCGGAAGCCAGGTGACGCACCACGATGCCGAACAGCGCCTGATCGCGGGGGCGTGCGCGCAGTGCGCGGTCCATCATGTCACCGACGGCGGATGGAGCACCCATGCGAGTATCGACAGCCCGAGCGTCGGCGTCGCAACCGGGGTACGGCTCGATGCCGCCGCGGATCCACTTGGCAGCCGCGGCGAGACCGTCGAAGTCGGTGTGGCACACGATGGTGCGCGCCTGGCCGACGCTTTCCACCAGCTCGGGCGTGATCATTTCCGGACACGCCCCATGCTGCGCCTTGGTGGCGAGAACGAAACGCGGATCGTCAGCGAAACGGGCGTGCTCGGCGTGATCGTGGTGGTCCACCCAGGCGGCGAGGCGCGGTCCCAGTGCTTCGATGAACCGCAGCGTGATGCCCTGGAAGCCACCGCCAGACGCCTCCGACGCGAACGCCAGGTCGATGACCACGACCCGTCCCTCGAGGCTCTGTGCTTTCGGCAGCCTTCGCGGTGTGGCAAATACGAGCTGAAAGTCGGGTGACGGCATCGAACCTTGCATCGGGAACCCGGCGGAGACGTCCAACCGGAGAAAGTCTTGGAGGTGTAGCATGACGCGAAGGTCGAGGCGTATGGCGCTGCTGGGGATGCTCGCAGGGCTGTGCGTCGGAACTGGCGCGGTACCGCAAGCGCGTGCGCAGGACGCCGGATCACCAGGCACCGCGAGCCAACCTGGCAGCGGGTCGTCGTGCGTGGTGACGGGCAGGGCATTCGTACGGAAAGACACGGAGATCTATGACGCGCCGGCAGAAGGCAACAAGATCGCGGTGTTCAGCGGAGCCCTGGCGCCGCTCAAGGCGACCAACTTCCCGCCAGACGCCGCGACGGGGCGGGTGCAGATCAACACGGCGGGCGGCTTCCGCGTGGAAGGTTTCACCGACCCGCGGGCCGTCACGGTGTTCGCCTCGCGCGACCTGCCGGTGGTGTCGGACCGGCTCTGGATCTCGTCCGGTGTGCCTCTCCAGGTGATCGGCGCCGCGCCCGGCAAGATCCGCGTCGAGCTGACATCCGGGGCAGGGCTGTCAGCGCCGATTCGCGGTTGGGCGCCTTGCGATTCGTTGACCTTCGACAAGGGCAGGCTCCCGCTGTACGAAGTGCCAGGCAACGCCCGCGGCTACGTCGCAAAGAGCGGCATGCTCGACCTGTACGACGCACCCGGCGGCTCGGTCGTACATTCCATCTCCATCTCCGGCGACGGCAACGGCCTGCTGTTGTGGGGAACGCAGACCCGCAGCGGCTACGCCCACGTCACCTCCCGGTCCGACATCTTCATCGACGCGTGGGTCAAGGTCTCGGACGTGCGCGCGCTTCCTCGCGGCGAGATGATGGACCAACTCGCACCGGCCGAACGGATCCAGAACCCCCCCGAGCTAGCGCTCAAAGACTACCTCCGCCTGATGAACGCGCCGTCGACGGTGAGCATCTTCGCCGGCCGGGGCGCGACGTTCCCCACCATCGGGGCGATCGAAAGCGGCGCCGAGATCTACGTGATCGAAACCGTCGTCGGGTGGGCGTCGGTGCTCCCCAAGTCGTTGCACGTGATGCCCGTGGGAGACCGCGCCTTCTGGGTCCGCGCCTCAGACCTGGGCCTCGCCACACCTGGAAGCCCCGACGCCGGCATCGGGGCGAGATAGCCTCACCCGGTCACGATCGTCCCCGGTGCGTACCGCCGCCGCGCCCAATCGCATAACACCATGCCCACCGTCACGCTCACCGGGAACGAGTGGTTGATCCCGTACATCGGGATGCCCACGACCTCGTCGCAACGCGCGATGATCGACGATGGCAAGCCGCCCCGTTCACTGCCGAACAGAAGTACCACGTCGCGTGGGTAACACTTGACGTCGAACAAGCTCACCGTGGCGCAATCCTTCTCCACGCCCCAGAGCGGGCGGCCCTCGATGGCGTCGAGCAGCGCCTCATCGTCGGGCACGACCCGGATGTTCTCGTAGCGGTGCATGCCCATCGATGCCTTGGCGTACCAGGGCTGGGTGCCCACCACGAAGATCTCCCGCACCAGGAAGCTGTGGGCCACACGGATGATACCGCCCACGGAAAACGGGTTCGCGTGAGCGTGGAGCGCGATCGACAGATCATTGCGCAATGGCGCGAGCAGAAGCCGCACCTGTTCGGGCGGCAAGTCGATGGGGGCTTCGATGGCCATGCGGGATGCCGGAGGTTGCCCTGTGGCGCAGTCCTGGCGCAAGACACGCTGCGCGTCGGGCCCCGAACCTGCGCGATGACCGCGCAAAGGAAAGGGAGGTAGGCAACGGCAGCGAACCGGGCCACAATGCCCTGCGTGCGAGGACGGGATTTCGACGCGGAAGACTTCGGCGATGACGACGACCTGATAGCGCTAGAGCGCGCGGACGCTCTGCTGGACAACCGGGATCCGAGCCAGGCCGAAGCGGTCGTTGCGGCTCGGCGTGCAGCGGAACAGGAGCGACGACGCAGAGAGGCGCAGCTCGAGAAGATCAGGATCGCGTCCGAAAAGCGGAAGAGAGTGTTTCGGCGTCGCCTGCTGGTGGTGGTCGTGGCGGTGGTCGCGCTCGGATCGGCGGCAGTACCCGCAAGCATCGCGTTGAAGAGGGAGATCGAGCGCAACAACGCGGCTCGCAAAGGGCTCGACGACGAACGCATGTCCGCCGTGGCAGCAGGATTCAAGGACGAGAAAGACTTCTTCGACGTGCCCTCCGCGGGCGTGAAGGTGCAGGTTCCGCGATCCACCTGTTCCGCGGTCTTGGCCGTGGCGGAAGGACGTCCTGGCAAGGCTGCGGTTCGCATCGAGCGCAAGCAAGGTGAGCCTGTGGAATCCCCCGAGGGGATCGCCTGGTGCTCCTGCGAGCCCGAGGAGGTCTTGATCCGGGGGGGCGACCCAAACGCGCCCCGAACGTCCATCCGCTGGATCTCGGCGCCGATGGGCGAGGTCGGCGGGGCAGAGGTGCTGCGGGTGAACCCGCCGCATGGCTTCAAGGTCGTCTCGGACGGCACCGGGATGGCGTGTGCGGATTCGGCCTTCGACCTGTGGAGCCAGCACGCAGGGCACGGTGACATCGACCCGCTCGCCAAGGACCGCAAGGGGCTGACCGAAGCCCTGGTGGCCGAGGGCATGGAAGCCGTCGGTCTGCTGCGGGCCGGGCGCGCGTTCGGGGTCGTCCGAAGCGCGCAGGGATACTGCTACCTCGTTATCCCGGATGGGCCTGGATCGAGCCTCACGCTGCGCGAGCAGGACGGCAGGCGCATCGCCGAGGAGGCGGCAGGGGCGTTCGGATGGTGTTCGAGTACCGGCGGGGAAGTCTACTCGATCTGGCCTGCGACGCCCGGTGGTCCGCCGGTGCTGGTGCTGCGCGCGCCGGCAAACCGGATCGGCGGCGTGACGGGTGTGCATGAGATGGCGTTGCGCCGCGGAGCCGGCGCGTTTCGCGCTCACCTGAGCGAAGACGACCTCGAGCCCGATGTGAACGCGGCGCTGGTGGCGTCGACCGTGAACGAAGCCACCATCACGCGCGCGGACGCTGGCGGGTTGCCCGAGAAGCAGGGCGCACTGGTGACGGCGTTTGCGTTGCTGCGTGATGGAGCGTACTTGCCCGACGCTGCGCCGAGAGTTCCCTACGCATGCTTTCCGCCGTATGAGGTCAAGGCCGACGCGCAGGCGTTCACATGTTGGCAGGCGATTCCGCAGCGATGGCGCACCGAGGGCAAGCCGAAGCACCAGGCCGCGGCGCAGGGCCCGATGCCTTTCTGGATGGCCGTGCTCGCCGGTGTGGGCGATCCGGGGGCCGTCGAGGCCGGTGCGAAGCTGCTGTCCTTCGCACGCCGCATGACGCTCATGGGATTCGAACCCACCACCATCGAAGGCGTGCGCGATACGGCGAGCGGCGCCGTGGTATCGGGACGCGCAGGGCTCGTCGATACCGTCGGCGTGGGTATCACGGCCACCCGGCCATGGATTCATCCCCTTACGGACGGCGAGCCGTGGTCGCTCGACGGTGCGGTGCATATCGTGCGAGTGCCGGAAGGCAAGACGATCACGCTGCGGGCAACGTCACCGCTGGGGGCGAACGCCGCGGCGCGACGCGTGGTCGTGTGGCGAAGATAGGGGCGATCAGCTACCGAACACGTCGTGGATGGCGCTGTCGACGAGGCTCTCGTCGGCGCGTTGGGGCATCGTTACGCGGAGGTTGGGCGTGCGCGCCATCGCCTCGCGGATCGCAGCGTCCGCACCGTCGTTGCCTGCCCAGGCCCGACGAGCGATGCCGTTGTTGACGTCCCAGAACAGCATGGCCGACAGGCGCTCATCGGCCTCGCGGCTGCCGTCGAGCACCAGCCCGAAGCCGCCATTGATGACCTCGCCCCATCCGACGCCTCCGCCGTTGTGCAAGCTCACCCAGCTCGCTCCACGGAAAGCGTCGCCCACGAAGTTATGCACCGCCATGTCCGCGCAGTACCGGGAGCCGTCGCGGATGTTGGCTGTCTCGCGGAACGGCGAGTCCGTCCCGGATACGTCGTGGTGATCCCGGCCGAGCACCACCGGAGCCGTGATCCTGCCCTCACGGATCGCATCGTTGAAAGCGCGTGCGATGCGGATGCGTCCCTGCTCGTTGGCGTACAGGATGCGCGCTTGCGAGCCCACGACCAGCGCATTGGCTTCGGCCTCGCGGATCCACTTCAGGTTGTCGAGCATCTGCTGCTTGACCTCGCCGCTTGCCTGCGCGGCCAGACCCTCCATGACCTCCGCGGCGATCCGGTCGGTCTGGCGCAGGTCTTCCGGCTTGCCGCTGGTGCATACCCAGCGGAACGGCCCAAAGCCGTAGTCGAAGCACATCGGGCCCATGATGTCCTCGACGTAGGAGGGATAGCGAAAGGTGCCGTCGGCGTTCATGACATCGGCGCCCGCGCGGCTCGCCTCGAGCAAGAAAGCATTGCCGTAGTCCCAGAAGAACATGCCGCGCGAGGCCATCGCGTTGATCGCGGCGACTTGCCGCCGCAGGCTCTCCCTTACGCGATCGCGGAAGCCCTCGGGGTCGCGCACCATCATGTCGTTCGCGTCGTCGAAGGACAACCCGGCCGGGTAGTATCCGCCCGCCCATGGGTTGTGCAGCGACGTCTGGTCAGACCCGAGGTCCACGCCGACACCCGCCGACACCAGCTTCTCCCACAGGTCCACGACGTTGCCCTGGTAGGCGAGCGACAGGGGCTGCCTGTCCTTTCGTGCGCGCTCGATGCGCATCAGCAGCTTGTCGAGGTCCGACTCGACCTCTTGCACCCAGCCCTGTTCGTGACGTTTGCGAACCGCCTTGGGGTTGACCTCGGCGACGACTCCGATGGCCCCGGCGATCACGGCGGCCTTGGCCTGCGCGCCGCTCATGCCGCCCAGCCCACTGGAAACCAGCACCCGACCGCGGATGTCGTTGTCGCCCTGGGCACCCAGGTACTTTCGCGCGGCGTTCAGGATCGTGATGGTCGTGCCGTGCACGATGCCCTGAGGCCCGATGTACATGAACGACCCGGCCGTCATCTGGCCGTAGGACGTCACACCGAGCGCCGCCATGCGCTCGTAGTCCTCCTGCGAAGAGTAGTTCGGGATCACCATGCCGTTGGTGAGCACGACACGCGGAGCCCGCGGGCTCGACGGAAACAGGCCCAGCGGGTGGCCCGAGTACAGTACCAGCGTCTGATCGCGTTCGAGCTCCGACAGGTACTTCATCGTGAGCAGGTACTGCGCCCAGTTCTGAAACACGGTGCCGTTGCCACCGTACGTGATGAGCTCATGGGGGTGCTGCGCGACGGCTGGGTCGAGGTTGTTCGTGATCATGAGCATGATCGCCGCACCCTCGACGCACCGTGCCGGGTATTCCGAGATGGGGCGCGCGTACATGCGATACGTCGGGCGGAAGCGACGCATGTAGATGCGTCCGTCGACCGCGAGCTCTCGCGCGAATTCCGGCGCAAGTGCTGCGTGCATCGAGACCGGGAAGTACCGCAGGGCGTTTCGCAGTGCGAGACGGCGTTGCTGCGGTGTGAGCACCTGACGCCGCGGAGGTGCGTGGTTGATGCCCGGCTCGTCGGGCGGCATTTCCGGGAGCGACGTGGGGATGCCTGCTGCGACCAGCGAACGGAAATCATCGGACATGGAACTCTCCTCGGGAGGATCCGGTGGCTCGGGCCGGTTCTGCGACGAGTCCGGGCGCGGGTCAATCCGCAGGTGGGCGAACGCAATCCGCTTGCGAAGCCGCCGCGTGCCGCGGGAAGATGCCTGCGGAGGCTTCCCATGATGCTGCGCCATGCGCCGTGCCTGTCGTGCTCGCTTCTGCTCATCGGGTTCGCGCTGTGGGGATGCGGTGCCGGCACCCCTCCGCCTGCCGCTCCCGCGCAACCACCCACGACCTCCCCTGTCGCTTCGTCGTCCGCAACGCCCCCCGCCGGCTCCGCTTCCGCGCCCACGTCTCCAACCGCAGGTCCCACGAATGCGCCGTCTGCACCAGCAACCTCACGTCCGTCGGATGCGCCGCCGGTCCAGGCATGTCCGGAGCCGAAGGATCGATCGCGCTTGCAGCTCGGAGCGGCCGATGCCACCGAAGTGGTCCGCGCCAACCGGTCGCATCTCAACACCGCTTGCTGGGACCCCGCGATCCGGAAGAACCCGAACGGGCCCGACAAGGTCCGCCTGGCCGCCGAGATCACCGTGCAAGGTGACGGCCGCGTGTCGCAGGGCAAGGTCGTGGGCGGCAACGAATACGAGGGATTCGCCGCCTGTGTGGAACGTGAGCTGAAAACCTGGTGCTTCCGCGGCGCCAGGCAGCCGTCGAGCCTGATGTTCCCCATGATCTTCGTGAAGGCGGAAGGAGAAACCCTCGCCGTGCCCAGTCGCGCGAAGTAGCCAGCGGGCGTCGAATCCGACCGGTGCCCCCAGGCTCCAACCGGTCGACGCGGCCATGCGTGTCGTCACGATGCGCAGACAGCCCGGAGGTAGGTTTCCATGAAGATCGTCATCATCGGCGGCGACGCAGCCGGCATGAGCGCGGCAAGCGAAGCCAGACGCCGTGCGCCCCACGCGGAGGTGGTGGTGCTCGAAGCCACGCAGGATGTTTCGTATGGCGCGTGCGGGCTGCCGTACAAGCTGGCCGACGGCGCCAAGATGGAGGATCTGGTGATCCTGACCGCCGATCGATTCCGCAAGGAGCGCGGGATCGACGTGCGCCTCGGCCACCGCGCGATACGCATCGATCCGGTCCGGCACATCGTGGAGGGCGAATCCGATCGAGGACCGTTCGAAGTCGGCTACGACAAGCTCTTGATTGCCACGGGGGCGCAAGCCATCCGGCCCCCCATCGACGGAGTCGAGGAGCTTTGGGGCCAGGGCGTGTTCGCGCTCAAGACCCTCGAGGACGGGCGGGTCTGGAAGCGCGCCCTGGCGTCCCATCCCGCGTCGGTCGCCATCCTCGGCGGGGGCTACATCGGCCTCGAAGCCGCGGAGAATCTGCGCGAGCGGGGGATGGCGGTGACGATCCTCGAAGCGTTGCCCGTCGTGGCGCCGTTCCTCACGCCTGCTGGACAGCAACGAGTCCTGGCGGAGGCAGCCAAACACGGTGTCGAGGTGCGCACGGGCTCGCAGGTGCACAGGATCCAGCGACGTGCCGACGGCAAGATCGGCGTCGCCACCGCGGCGGGGGATCTGGCGGTCGATGTCGTGTTGATGGCCGTCGGGGTGCGTCCGAACACGGAGGTCGTGAAGGGCACGGCGATCGCATTGAGCGTGGCCGGGAGCATCCGGGTGGACGAGCAGCTCAGGACCTCGGAGCCGGACATTCTGGCGGCGGGAGACGTGGCTGACGCGGAGCATGCGGTCACGGGAGCGAGGGTGTGGATTCCGCTCGCGCTTCGGGCGAATCGGGCCGGCAAGCTGGCGGGGCGGCACATGACGGGAGAGACGGTCAAGGCGCCGCCGGTGCTCGGCACGGCGGTGTTCAAGTTTTTCGGGCTGGAGGTGGCTCGCACGGGGCTGCGTCTCGAGGAGGCCAAGGCTGCTGGATTCGACGCGGTCCAGGCCGAGGTCACGAGCGGCACCAGGGCGAAGTACTATCCGGGCGGTGGAAAGCTGCTCGTTTCCCTCGTCGGGGACAGGGCCACTGGACGCTTGCTGGGCGGCACGATGGTGGGACCGGAGAGCGCGGCGTACCGGATCGACACGCTCGCGGCGGCGATCCACGCGCGCCAGACGGCCGATCAGCTCTACGATATGGACCTTGGCTACGCGCCGCCGTACGGGCCGTCGTGGTCGCCGCTGCTGGTCGCCGCGTCGCAGCTCTCGAAGGAATTGGGCGGACAGGGCCCGTAGCACCTCCACATGGTCCCGTTCAGGAGCTGATCGGCCATGGGGGCAGCCCCGGCAGGCGTGCGGGCAAAGCGGCGAACCCAGCGAGACGTCATGCGCTGCCAGGCTTCATCGACGTGAACGCGAAGGGCGACACGCCGACCAGGCTCTCGTACGCGCGTTGCCACATCTGTGCGGCATCCGTTTCGAACACGACCGCCTCCTCGATCCTGGCGGGCATCCACGCACCCACCCGGACCTCGTTGTCGAGCTGCCCTGGAGCCCACCCCGCATAACCCAGTAGCAATCGGAAGGCTTCAGGCGGCTCCCCGCGCGCGATGGCGTCCACGAGCGTCCGATCCCCCGTCGCCGCCCACTTCTCCGTCAGCACGATCTCGCCCTGGTGCTCGAAGCGCTTCGCTCGGCGGTAGAGCACCCACGCAGACCGCGGCGACACGGGACCGCCCACGCGAGCGGCCAGCGCGTACGACGGGTCGTCGGGGAGGCGGACGGAATCCGCAACCAGGTCGGCATCTCGCAGGAGCTGGGCGACCGGGGCGATCTCTTGGCCGTTGACGACCCAACCCAGCGAGCCGCCCTCGCCATGGATCCCGAGGATCACGACCGACCGGTTGAAGTTGGGGTCGCCCAGAGGAGGGGCGGCAAGCAAGAGCCCGGGCGCTAGCGTCGTGGTAGCCATGGGCTCAATCTACCGCACGGACGGGGGCCGCGCGGCTACTTCGTGGGCGGATGGTTGTCGAGCCAGTACAGGTGCCCGCTTCCAGCCCGCCGCACTTCGACATGAACGAACGGCGCCCCGCTGACCTGCCCGCACGCCGTGTCCGGAAGCGTCCGGCAAATCTCCACCACCCGTGCCGGTTCCACGCCGCCGACCTCCACGTCGAGCGCTCGGCCATGGGCGTGTCCCTCGCGCCCCGGCTCCTTCGAGCAGGCTTCGTGCAGGTTGATCGGGTGCTTGGGGAACGCTGTCGCGATCGCCTGAAGCCTCGCGACCAGCCCGCGGACCTGCTCGTTGGCGGCATGCCGGGAACGTCGGTGTGCGGCATCGGTCCCTGCCGCGTCGAGTCCGATCCACCGGCCGACCGCCTCGATGGCGTCGTGGGTGGGGCGGCCATCGCACTGGGTCAACACGATCTCGGAGGGAGCGGCGCCCTTGGCGGAGATGGCGACCGTGTCGTGCAGGCAGGGGCGGGGGGCGGGCTTCTGTGCGGTGCGGGAGGGACGGCGCTTCTTGCCCTCTGCCCGATGCCGTGCTTGGATCGCGGCCTGTTTGCTGGACGCGCTGGCGTGGTGCCCGGCCGCGGGATGTCCCGGATCGCTGCGCGAGTGCTTGTTCTTTTGGAGGGTTCGAGTCTGCGCATGGCGGGGGGGGCCAGACGCCGCAGCCGGCGCCGCAAGAGACAGGATGCAGGAAAGAGCCAGTGCACCAACGGTTTGAATGGAGTTTCGCAGGCTACGCATGGGATCCTCGTGGATTGGACGGCACCGGCACATCCAATGCCACGGCTCGCCAACCATGGCCCACAATTTGACGAACATTGCGATCGAATGACGGCGCGGCAGCAGCGTCGTCCCTGCGCGCGGGCGTGCCGGCAAGCCGCAAGCGCACCAGCACAACCTCTGAACAACCGGCTCGACAAGAGCCCTTCGCAGTAACCGCGCCGAGGCGCCAGCCGCCGCAGCGCGCTTCCCCATCGAAGGATCGACGAACATGGAACGAGATCGGCCCAAAAAGTCTTGGCGTGACATCGACCGCAGCCGGGACAGGTCCGTCCACCGCAGGGAGGCCGAGGAGCGGGCACGACGACAGCAGGAGACCGCGCGTGCCAACGCTGCCCAGCGGGAGTATCGCAACGCTCTCGAGGCGCTGTTCGCCCCGAAGACCGAGGAAGCCCAGCCCGCACCGCTGCCCAAAACAGCGGCTCGCATTGTGCTCCCGCCCGCCCCCAACACCGACCCCAAGCACGCCGAACGCCGGCGCCTCCTCGCCAAGCTCGCCAACGCCGCCGGCCCCGCCGCCATCTCCCGCATCGCCGACGACTTCTTCGCCCAGGGCTTCGACCTCCCCGACGACCAGGAGATCTACCTGCAGATGCTCGAGCATGTCGACGAAGCGCGCGTGCGCGACGCGATCGCTGCCTTGACCCGTCTGCTCGCCGGCGAGCTGCCCAAGCGCAAACCCGTGCTCGAGCAGCGTCTGCGTCGCATCGAGGAACACGCGGAAGAACCCGACACGCGCGAGGCCGCCACTGCGCTTCGCCGCCTGCTGCAAGGCCGCCCCGGCTCCGGAGGCGCCCGATGAAAGCTTCCGAGTTCGAAGCACGCTTCCGCGAGCTGCTCCGCGGCTCCTCCGCGAAGCGCGACAACCAGGGCTGCTACGACTGCGAACGCTGCGAAGGCTGCTCCGCCTCCACCTTCTGCCGCGACTCCAAGAACCTCGTGCGCTGCCACTACTGTGTTGCCTGCTCCGACTGCACCGACTGCTCCCACGGACGCAAGTGCACCGCATGCCTCGGCTGCCACCACTGCGTCGCATGCGACCGCTGCATGCAGAGCGCCTATCTCGTGCGCTGCGTCGGCATGACCGCCTGCAGCTACTGCTTCGGCTGCGTCGGCCTCTCCCACAAGGACTACCACATCCTCAACGAGCCCTACGACCGCAAGACCTACTACGAGATCACCACCCGTCTCGCCAAGGAGCTCGGCCTTCGGGAGTAACCGCCGATGCGTGCAGTCGTCCAACGTGTGCGCGAAGCTCGCGTCGAGGTCGACGGCGCGGTGGTCGGCGCCATCGGCCCCGGGCTCGTGGCGTTCGTGGCCGCCGGGCGTGACGATCAGGAGCGCGACGCCCTCTATGTCGCGGACAAGGTCGCTGGCTTGCGCGTGTTCGAAGACGACGCCGGCAAGATGGCGCGCGCGCTGTCCGACACGGGCGGCTCCGTGCTGGCTGTCAGCCAGTTTACGCTGTTCGGCGACGTGCGGCGGGGCCGCCGGCCCGACTTCACCGCCGCCATGGAGCCGGTCGCCGCCGAGCGCCTGTTCGACAGGTTCGTTACGCGCATCCGCGAGCTCGGCGTGCCCGTGCAGACCGGACGCTTCCGCGCCATGATGCGCGTGGTGGTCGACAACGATGGCCCGGTGACGATCCTCATCGACTCGACGAAAGCTTTCTGAGGTGCGGCGATGGGTGACGCATCCGACGAGCTCGTCGAAGCGCTCTGGGCAAAGGTGTTGGAGGACTGGGAGGCGGAGCGCGCGCACGACGCGTTCGTGTCGGTGTCCGCGGAACGGGGGCGATTGGGCGATGCCGCGGCGAGATACCGCGGCCAGCTCGCTTGCCCCGATCGAAAAGCGCTGGCCGAAAAGAAGATGCAGGCCATCGCGATCCTGGCCGCGCAGGCGCTGGAGTCCGAGCGGACGACGACGTCGTCACGGGCGCCGCGGTGGATCGCCTGGGTCGCCGCGGTCCTCACCGCCGCAGCGGTGGCGGTGCTCGTGTATGCGATGACGCGGTGAAGGCGCAAGAAGAGCAAGGCGCGGTGCGCGTAGCGAGGCGCCCCGTCTGCCCGAGCCCTCCGCCAGTGCCCACGGTGCTAGGCTTGAACCCATGGCCGCACTCCCCGCGCCCGCTATCCCGCTGACGGTGGACGAGTATCTGCTCAGGGACTCGACCGAACGCTACGACCGCGGCGACAAGTTCGCAGCCTATCAGACGATCGAATCGCTCCGCGACTTCCTGCTCGTGTCGGGCAAGGCCCCGAGGATCGAGCACTTCACGCGCAGGCCGGACGGCTGGCTGCTGCGTGTGTTGGGGCCTGGCGAGCGGCTGATGGTCGAATCGATCCAAAGCGAGATCGCGCTGGACGACGTGTTCGCCAAGGTGTTCATGCGCACGTAGCGCCGCGGCAGGTGGTGGCGTTGCCCCGCATTTTGCCGCCAGCGGGATTGGTGATAGACCCGCCGCATGAAACGCCTGATCACGATCGCGGTGTCCGTGACGATCGCGGCCGCCGCCCTGGGCTGCGTGAAGAAGTCCGACTACGAGGCGAAGGCGGCCGAGCTCGACCGCTGCGTCGGCGAACAGGGCAAGTGCCAGCGGGACATGCAGGAGATGCAGGCGCGAGCGTCGTCGATGCACGATCAGGCGATGAGCTTGCAGGCCACCCTCGACGCCCGCACCGCGCGCGCGAACCAGGATCTGCGTGAGCTGCAGAAGCAGATCGACGAGGCGACGGCGCTGAACGCGAGCCTACGCGAAGCGCTGCAGAAGAAGGGAGAAGACGTCGACAAGCTGCTGCGCGAGAAGGGGGCGCTCGCCACGAGCCTGGAGCAGGCCAGAGCGCGGCTCGAGGAGCTGCGGCGCGCGCAGGCCGCGGCCGAGCGACGCGCCGAGGCGATGCGTCAGCTCGTCGAGCAGTTTCGCAAGATGGCCGACGCCGGGCAGCTCCAGGTGGGGGTGCGTCGCGGCCGCATGGTGATCCAGCTTCCCAGCGAGGTGCTGTTCGAGTCTGCCCGGTCCGAGCTCAAGGCGCAGGGCAAGACCGCGCTCGCCGAGGTCGCTCGCATCCTCAAGACCATGCGCGATCGTCAGTTCCAGGTTGCGGGGCACACCGATGACGACGCCATCGCGACGCCGCGGTTTCCGTCGAACTGGTATCTGTCGAGCGCGCGGGCGATCGAGGTGGTGAGCTTCTTGATCTCGCAAGGGATGGATCCGAAGCAGCTATCGGCGGCGGGCTACGGCGAGTTCGACCCGGTGGGGCCGAACGACACGCCCGAGGGCAAGGCGAAGAACCGACGCATCGAGATTGTGGTCCAGCCGAATGTGGACGAGCTGCTGGCGGTGGATGGGACGCGAGGGTGGTGAGCAGTTCGGCCGCACCGGCCTACGCATCGACATCGCCGGGCGTTGCGTCGCGAGGTGACGTGGCCTCGGTCGCGTCGATGGACGGCTGCGGGCTGGTTGCGGGGGCGGGATGGGTGATGGCAGGCTGCTGCGCTACTCGGAATCGACGCACGAGTAGGTCACGTTCCAACTGTCGATGCTGGGCGGTGTAGAGGAGCCGGTAGTCGATGGCGCGAGCGAGATGGTGAGCTCGAGATTGGAGTAGTTGGCCGCGGGCTTTCCGAGCTTGGCGTACAGGTCCACGGGGCAGTCGGGGGACGGGCCGCTCATCGTGCAGACCTGCGTGTCACCCGTGTATGGCGCCTGGTTGGCGTGCGCGATGCCCAACGTGGTCAGATCGGCCGGGTTTGCGGGCGTCGCGAACGTATTGATGTCGTTCGAAGCGCGAGCCTTGAACGTGATTGACGAGTTGCCGGGCGTGGTGGTGTTCCAGATGAGATGGCCCCACTGCACGGTCTGCGAGGGGCCGCAAACGCCCGTGTACTGGTAGACGTAGTCGGTCGGCTGGAAGCTCGTGGGACAACCGATGACCACGTTGAGCTTCGAGTTGATGTCTGCTCGAACGCGCGCGCATGTGCTCGGGCAGAGCGTGATCTTGGTGGGCGTCGTGTCGTTGTCGAAGTACCAACGGTCATCCAGGGTGCCGCAGGGCTGGCCGGACGCGAGCTTGGTGAAGTTCGATGTGACCCCCGAGCCGCTGGTGAAGACCACCGACACCTGGGTGGGGTCGATGCCCTGGTTGGTGTCGAGCAGCAGGTCACAGGAAACCGAGTTCGCGCGGATCTGGTTCAGCGCGTTGACAAGGTCCGTGCTCGCGTTCGCGTCGGTCACGTAGAAGTATTGGCCGTGCCCGGCGGTCGCGATGTTCTGCATGAGCGTAGCATCCCCGCCCATCACGTTCACCGTGTAGGTGACGACCCCGTAGTTGTTGTAGGCGTCCGCCGCCTTGGCGATGATCTTCGAGCCAGGCGGGCTCTGGCAATCGGCCGGGTACGACGGGTCCCCCTGCGGGTAGCCGTCGGTCACGAGCACGACGACCGATCGCTCCGTGGGGTAGGTCCAGGCGTAGTCGCTCATGTACTTGGTTGCGCCGCCGAGCGCGGGCAGGAGCGGCGTCCAGCCGCCCGGAGAGGTGCAGCGAATCGCCTTGATCAGCTCGCACTCCTGCGGGTCGGCCGTGTTGCTGCATTTGTTCGGCATGCTGCTGCAGGTGGTGTCCGTGACCTGTGCGGACAGCAGCGCGCCCAACGGAACCTCAGGCACTTTGCACCCGTCATCGGTGCACGTTTTGCCGCCGCACTCGTATCCATTGAACGTCCCGGCGAAGAAGCGAAGCGCGACGCGCAGGCCTGCGGACGCCGGGTCGCGGATGAAGTCCCGGAGGGCTCCGGTGGTCAATGCCCAGCGGGTAGTGGGCCCGGGGTTCGAGCACCCGCAGCAGGACTGCGGTTCGCACATCGAGCCAGAGTGGTCGTACATGATGAACATGTTGACGGTGGGGATCTTCGCTTCGACCGACGTCGAGAAGCAGGCCGGTGCGCCACAGGGAGGATCGCCCGCTTGCGGCTTCTTGAACAGCGACCAGTTGTTCTGGCAAGAGCACTCTTGGATGGGCGCGTAGGACGGGTAGCCGGACATCTTTCCTGGGTTGACCACGATGCCGCCGTTGTTGCCCAGCGCGGCGCACGTGATCGAGCGGCACTCGCCGGGCGGGATGGCGACGGGGATGGGGCACTGTTTCGCGGTGTTCTGCAGGCTCGTCGAGACGCTGCAGGTGGTGAAGGTCGAATCGTTGGAGCTCAAGCCGGGGAAGTAGAAGAAGCTCGCGGTGTTGGCGGCGACGGTCGTGCTGCCGCGGTTGCAGATCGGGACCGTGTTGCCGCAGGGCACCCCGGCGGTCAGGTCCGGGCCGCCGACGCAGTAGGGGTTGGTCTGGCCGGGGTTGTACGGTCGGCACTTGCCGGCCTCCGCGTTGCAAGTCTCGTTGCAAACGGGACCGACCTTGGCGACGCAGGCGTTGTCCCACGCGCCCGTGCAGCAGTGGGGGTCGATGGCGCAGATCGAAGCGACACACGGATCGCATGCGGCGGAAAGTGGCCCGCCCGCGAGACAGGTGGAGTGATCGCATGTGCCGGTCGTCGGGCAGATGCTGCCGCACACCTCGCCGACCTTCGCCACGCACTCCTTCGACCACGGAAGAGTTGAAGAGGAGCTGCAGCAACTCGGCATCGCCGCACAGACCGCGGTGACGCACGGGTCGCAATTGCTTGGGAGCGCATCGCCTGTCGCGCACTTCGAGTGGCCGCCGGGCGACGCTGTGCACGCGGCGCTGGTGTTCGGCTCGAAGCAGTACTGGTCATACTGGCAGTCCATGTTGGAAAAGCAGGGCTCGTTCACCCCTTTCTGGAACAGTCCCTTCGGCCAGTTCGCTTGAGACAGGTCGTTGATGGTCGATGTCACCCAGGCCGGACCGGTGGTGCCCGCCTCGAGCGACAATCCGCCGTCCGGATCCTCATTGAACGTTTGACAGGTCGGGTCGCAGGGGTTGTTCTGGCAATCCCCTGCGTCGCTCAGGCTCATCACGGTCATGCCTTGGGGGCGAGCTCGCTGGACCGTGGCGCCGTCTTGGCAGGGCCCGTACGCGCCGCCCGAGCACACCTGAACTCCATCGTAGCAGGTCAGCACGCCGTTGTGCTCGCTCACCGTCACCGAGCATGGCTTGGTCTGGCCGTCCACGCATCCGACCACGCTGGCGTCATCGTTGGGGTAGCCTCCTTTGCCTCCCGAGCTCGGGCCTCCCGTGAGTCCCGGCGCCTCTGCGTCGCCGCAGGCGCTCCACCAAGCCCCGCCCAGCAGCATGGACACAAGTACGATGCCAGCCCTCGCCCCTTGGATCCATCGGGGGCTCGATTCATCGGCTACTTTGCTCGACGCCATGGTGCTACCCATCCCTCGGCTCATCATCGCTCTGGTCACAGTTCACCAACTGGCAAGATTCAGCAGGAAGCGTGCCACAATCGAAGCGCGATGCCACGTGCTTCTTTGCGCTTTCCAGCTCCGTTTCCTGCTCGCGATGGGCCGCAACTTTTTCGGTCCCGTGCAATCGGTAGCGACCACGAGCTGCTGGTGTCGCACCGTCCAGTACGCTACATTGAGCCTCCAAGCGCTCACGAAAGGGCACCTGCCATGAAGCGTTCGTTGTCGGCTCTCGTCGTGCTGGGCCTTCTGGCCGGCTGCGGGTCCAGCGATAGCCACCCGCCTTGGAACACCACGGTTTTCCCGGACGGCGGCGGTCACGGCGGCGCGGGTGGCACAGCCCATGACGCCGCGGTCGACGCATACGACGATGGCCCCGACACCGGCCTGGACGAGGGAGGCATCGATGCTGCCGACGACACGAACGACAGCTCGGCGGATGCCGACATCGCATGTGTGCAGGATCCCATACCGACGCAGGGACAGAACTACTGCGTTACGATCGACGGCGATGGCTACCAATGCGACCCCATCACGGCCGTACCGTGCAACGTCGGGGCCGGCGAGGTCTGCGATTTCGACGGTCAGCGGTTCGTGTGCATGCCCGAAGACGCCGCGTTGGTCGCGCCTTGCGGCTCGTGCGGTGGGGACTACCCGAGCACATGCATCGCAGGATTCACGTGCCTCGGGCTGGGCAGCAAGTGTACGCGCTACTGCTGCGACAGTTTGCAGTGCGCTTTAGGTCAGGTCTGCGTCATGCAGCCGCCCACATCGCTCGGTATCTGCCAGGCGACCAGCGACCAAGTCCTCGCCGGTTTTGTCGGTGCTCCCCCACCGGACGGCGGTTCGGATGCAAGCCTGCCCGCGTTCGCCCCCGAGTGCAATCCGCCGGCGGCTCCGGGGCAAGGAACCTGCGTGGACACGACGTCTCCTGAATTCCCCTGCAACCCGGTCACCAACGCGGGGTGCGATCCCGCAGCCTCCGAGGTGTGCGACAACATCGGCGCGGGCTTCCAGTGCATCGCGGGCAAGCATGAGGGCGGAATCTGCGACCCGTGCACCTCGCTCAATTGCAAGGCCGGCTCCACATGCATCCCTGACCTCGGGTGCGTGAAGTACTGCTGCGGCGATACGGAGTGCGCGCCCGGCTACTGCCTCCGCTATCCGGGGCTCGGAGGCCTCGGGGTCTGCTCCGCGCCCGAACCAGATGGCGGATCTTGACCGGTCCGCCCCGCTCCCCACCCCTCGCGCCTCCCGACCACACCCCCGCCCCTTCCCACCCACCCCCTCCGTCAGCGCCCCGCGTCGCAATTGCGACGCTTCCCCAACCCATCCAGTCCCCGTCAAGCCCAACCCAAACCGCCACCGAAGCCGTTCGCGACCCGTCCCATCCCAACCCAAACCGCCACCGGAGCCGTTCGCTACCCGTTCGAACTCGACCCCAATGGGCACCGGAGCCCTTCGGCCCCCGATTCACAGCCAATCCTTGCCAAATGGGGTGGTCCGCCGACCCGCGCGCTGGTATCACGGCTGCGCCGGGGGGCCGCGTCCTTCGGGCCTCCCGCCCAATCGCCGAGCTGGGACGCACCGCGGCCATCAACCGGCTGCGCTCGATCCACGAGCGTCTCGCCCAAAACCCCGCGTACGTGACCGCGGCGGAGCTCGCGCCGTTCGCCACCAGAACGCAGGCAGCCGAGCAGGCCCACGCGGCGGTCGTGGCCGAAGCGCTCGACGACCAGCCGCTGTACGACACCCTGTTCAAGGCGCGCTTCGAGGCGCAGTCCTGCCGCGTCGCCTTCCGATCCTTGCTCGACGGTATCCTTCGGTTCGAGCGCGGCGCGGTCGATGTCGACCACTTCCTCCTGCGCACGTCGCGCCCAGCAAGTCCAGCGGACCCGCAAGCGCCCCCGGCGCCTCCCGCGCCAGCCGGGCCGTCGCCCGTGGTTTGACCTGCAACGCCATCCCCCGCCTGATCGACGGGCCGCCAAGCCGCCCCGGCAATCGTTAGCTCTCCCGATGCTCTGCACGGCCGCAACGTGACGGTTCTTGAAACCGCCCTCGAGCACGCAACCTTCGACCGCCTGTGTCCGATGGGGGGGATGCTCCGTCATGATCAAGCGCCTCGACCCCAAGCTGGACGTCGTGTTCAAGATCCTGTTCGCGGCCCCCGAGAACCGCGACCTGCTCTGCTCGCTGCTGACCGCGGTGCTCAGGCCGTCGTCGCCCATCGCCTCGGTGGACGTGCTCAACCCCGAGATGCCCAAGGAGCTTGTGACCGACAAGGGCGCGGTGCTCGACCTGCATGTCCAGCTTGCCGATGGGCGGCTGGTCGATGTCGAGATGCAGGGGCAGCCCTGGCACAGCGCACGGAGCCGGGCGCTGTACTACTGGGCCCGGATGTATGGGTCGCAGCTTTGTCCGGGCAAGCGGTACGATGATCTGAAAGGATGCGTGGCGATCTTCATCCTGGGCTATGCGGAGTTGCGGTCCAAGCCGTTTCATTCCACATTCGAGGTGTTGGAG
>Ga0272446_1001402_pt1 | contig 34959 bp, 28 predicted proteins | sample YNPCB0061_FD_194587 | JGI IMG/M metagenome (GOLD analysis project Ga0272446, IMG submission 194587) | Hot spring microbial mat communities from Yellowstone National Park, WY, United States - YNP-CB-006-1 | ecosystem: Environmental > Aquatic > Thermal springs > Hot (42-90C) > Sediment | place...
CCGCACGGCCTCCTGTCAGAGGGGCTTGCGAGGAGCTGGGCCTCCTCGCGGGGATGCAATTAAGTCGATGACGACTTATGTTTGATTTCATTATTGCATTTCAGACCCGTAACTCGTCAACAGAAAAATTGCGGGTGGAGGGATTTTAACGTTTCGGATCCCGACCTCCCGGATGCGTCCCGGATTCGTCGGGCCCGGCGGGGGGGTGCTCTGCGAGGCAGGTGTCCCCGTTAGTGGTTGCAGGACAAAGAGATCCAGGTAGCGAGGCACCGGAAGGGCGTGCATCCGGGCATCAGACAAAGGGGACAGCCTGAATTGAGCCCTTGGTCTATACTCCAAGGGGACGGAGCCGACCGTCCCCTTGGCGATTTTGGCCCGTGCAGCGCAGGAAAACGAACAAAAGGGCTGGTCCGACGGGTTCATCAAGCCGAACCGGGCCGGGTTCTGACACGGTTGAAGGTGCCGGGACTCACGCCGCCGGAAGCTGCCCCAGGCAGGTCGAAACCGCGCAGCACCGCCACAACGGAAGGACGATGGCGGTGTTTCGACGAGAAAAATCAACGGGATCCAGACTGTTGAGGCGCCGGATCGGTGCGGCGTGCCAGGGGCCGGATTCAGCCAAGGGGACGGAGCGCTCTGACAACTTGAACGATACGCCAAGGGCTCAATTCAGGCTGTCCCCCTGAAAATTAACCGCGGCGAGCGTTTGCATCGCCGAGGGAAGCGCCTTTTTTGCGGGTGTTCTGTTGCGGCGCGCAGGTCTGGTCAGGTGACGCAGTGACCGCTCACTCTGGCCGGCGTTCTCGCGAACGCCGACGCCCCGTTCGCGGCTCTGAAAGCACCCGAAGCGCTTTCGGCGCCGCGAGCGTCACCGCGCATACCGCTCGAGTCGGCCGCTGCGCGATCAGAACTTCAGCCGGTCGTAATCGACGGGCTCGTTGGCCAGGTGCAGCTCCGGCTCGCCGGGCATCCGCAGATAGATGCTTTTGAGCTCGTAGCGCGGAAAATCGGTCAGCTTGCGCGGCGCAGGACCCGCATCGGTCCATTCATAGACGTCGATTTCCCAAGGGTTGAACGTATCGCTCAGGCCGCGCTCCTTCGCAATGCGGTAGAGGTGCACGTTGCCCGGCTCGTGTCCGGCCAGCCACAGACCGATGACATCCAGGCGGAACTTGTCTTTCGAAAACATCACCAGATTCGTGAGGTAGTCGTTGCCGAGGCCGAAGCCGTCGCCGTCACGTCCGTAGATGCCCTCGATGATGGCCAGGCCCGTCTTCAGCACGCTCTGGTTGTCCAGCGTCTTGTGCGCCCAGATTTCCTGCGCCAGCGGGCTGACCTTGTTGTCCTCCGGCCGGGCCTGGTAGCGCCGGAAACCGGACCGCAGGCGGTTTTCGAAATACCGCTGCACCCGGTCGGCCGCTTCGCGGCACATATGCGGCTTCATCACATCCGGCACGTTGGCCACCATGCGCATGCCGGAGCAGAACCGGATGAACGGCAGGCACACCAGCCCCTGCTCGTTTTTCACCGCCTGGGTCAGGCACATCGAATGGCCCTTCCATTTGGCGATGTTCAGGAGCCACGTGTCCGGCGCGTTCACCGGCCAGTGATGCGGGATCCTGTCGTAAACGACCGCGTCGGGCACCTTCGACCAGACGATCTCGCGCTCGGCGCGCGGCGAAAGATAATTCTGCTCCGGCTCGTTCATCTCGACGCCGTGGCGTTCATGGATATCCATGAAGCCGCGGTAGTGCCAGGCGTGATACAGGTTGGTCTCCACCGAGAAGAACTTTTTCAGGCCGAGCTCTTTCAGTCCGATGAGCAGGCCCTCGTAGAAATCGGGATCCGTCCCCGTGCCCCAGTTCTCCACATCGGGCCGGTGGCGCGAACGCACGCTGGTGATGTTCGGCTTGAGCAGAATGCGGTGCGAAAGAGGCACGCCGGGTTCGCTCTTGCGCACGAAGATCTGCCGCGCCAGTTCCAGCCCCTCGCGCAGTTTGGCCTCGCGATCCATCTTGTCGGCGACGCGGGTGCGGCGGATGAACACCGCTTTCGGGTGGCGTTCGATAAATTCGTGCAGGCCGAAATACGCGCCGGCGCCATGAGCGGCGGGCGCAGCCGCCAGCGCGCCCAGCATTTCGCGGCGGGTCAGGCTCATCGTGCGTCCTCCTCGAGAGTGACAACAGCCAGCCGGGGAAGCCCAGGTTGGTTCCATTCTACACGGCCGGCCCGTTGCATCAGCCGCAGAGGCACGGCGGAGGCGCCGGGCTGGAGGAGCTCGGCCCGCCGCCAGCGGCCGCGGATCCCGGCAAGGAAATCGTGGTCGAGGCGGCGGCCGTAGGCGATCAGCACCACCTGCACGCCGCCGCTGTGACGCGAGAGCACCGGCAGCACCGTGGCCGCATTCCAGATGCGCACATCCAGGCCGTGCAGCCCGCGGCCGAGCGGGTTATCCATGCCAACGATTTCGCGCAAGTGCAGGGCAAACTCATACGGGTCAAGGACGGGTTCGGCGAACAGCCGCAGCGCGCCGCGGCCGAGCGCATACTTTTCCCACGGACCCTCCTTGCCGAGCCGGCGCGCTCCTTCCGTCCACGGCGCCGGCGGCTTGCCCGGCTCCGGGGCGATGACCACAGTGCCGCCTGCGGCGGCAAATTCGCGCAACTGTTGGCGGACCGGCGCGGGCGGCGTATGGTTGACGGAGGCGGCAAAGCGCAGCCCCTGCCGCGGTGCGAAGCGGCCGGCCGGGAAAACCTCGGGCGCCAGCTGCTGCCGCCAGGCAAGGTTGAGAATCTCTTCGAATTCCTCGTCCCATTGCGGGATTAACATGGCCAGGCTGGAGGCGGAGACAAACGGGCCGGCTGGCGCGCGCGAACGGAGAAACGCGACCACCTCGCACAGCCGCGACCAGGAACTGGCGGCCCGGGCGTCGCCGCGCGCGAGTCCTTCCCGCATGGCGCCGGGCAGCCGCAAAATGACGCTGCCCCGGAAGGCCCAGGCCTCGGCCAGCGCGATCTCCGCGCCTTCGTATTGCAGGCTGTCGTCCGGAGGCGCGAAGTCGAGCACCGGCGCGCGCTGCGGGAAAAACCCGCGCAGCCAGGAGTAGACGTGGAGATTTGCGTTGATCCACGGCTGCTCGGTGGCGCCCGCCTCGCCGTCTGCGGCTTCGAGTCCCGGCCAGCGGCCCGCGCGCACCGCCGCCAGCGCGGGGCTCACGTCCTGGTGAGCCTGCGCCGGCGCGAGGGAGACGATGCGGATGAAGTCCCGGTGCTGCGCCAGCAGCGCGCGCAAGGCGGGCTCCTGTTCCGGGGCGGGGATCATCACGCCGCGGAAACCCGCGCGCCGGGCGGCATGGATCGAGGCAGCGTCGGCCGGGACGGCGGCGATGATCTCCACGCCAGCCGGCGCGGCGGGCGCACTGGCGGCCAGAGGAACCACGAGCACGCCGGCGCCGAGTTCGCCGGCGCGGCGCGCGGCTTCGGCAGACGCCTCCGGCCAGGAAAGAATCACCGTGAAAGCGGCGAGAATCAGCAATGCGCCTTCCCCCTTCGCAGATCGGTCCGCACGTCCTTGGGTAATCCCAGCATACAGGGCCGGCCTCGGGAGCCGTTCATGGGCGCAGGCGGCGGTGCAGGGCGAGCGCAGCCAGAGCGAGCGCGAAGCCTGCCAGGGTGTCGATGGCGAAGTGGTAGCGCCCGTACACGGTGGCCACGGCGATCAGGATGGCGAGCGCGAGGAACGCGGCCCCCGTGCGGCGACGCCCGGGCAGAAGCTCGCGCACCGCAAACGCGCAGGAAAACGCCGCCGCCGCGTGCCCGCTCGGGAACACGCTCATGTGGATGCCGTAGGCGCCGAGGATTTTCAGGTTGAACGCGCGCAGGGCGCTCATCAGCGGCAGGTCGCTGTGCGGAAACACGGTGCGCGGCGGCTCGCTGGGGAAATACGGGTAAAGCGCGTAGGCGCCGAGCGTGGCGGAGAGGAGGATCGTGCAGGCGCGGTCGAGCCGGCCCCGTGCGCCCGCGGCATAGAAAACGGCCACGGCCGCCACGGGCATGACGTAAACCAGCAGGTAGCAAAGCTCGAGCACGTTCGGCAGCACGGGCCCGAAGAATTCAATCGCGGATTTCAGCCGGAATTCATACAAAATCAGCCGGTCAAATCGTATCCAGAAATTCTCGAAATTGCGGTTTTCATGCGGCAGCGCCATCCATCCCATCTGCCGGTAGGCGAGCAGGAGAAACGCCAGCGGCAGCCAGTCCCGCAGCACGGCCAGGGCCGGCCGCCGCGCGGCCGCGGGCCGCGACAGCAGCCAGAGGGCCGCCAGCACGGCGGCATCCGCGGTCCAGACTTCCATCCGGACGCGCGGCGGCAGGCTTCGCAGGGCGGCCACGCCGGCCGTATACGCGAAGAAGGCGGCGCAGATCCTCTCGCTTCTGCGCAGGCGGCTCATCGGGCGGTTTCCCTCAGGCGCGGATTGGCAGCCGCTAGAATGAAGGCATGCCATCCACTCGGCGTCATTTTCTGAAGACCTCGGCGGCGGCCGCCGGAAGCCTGCCCGCCGCAGCGCGGCAGGCCGGGCGCTCGCCGAACGACCGTATCCAGTTTGCCACCATCGGCTGGGGCATCATGGGTTCGGAGGACACGCGCACGGCGGCCAGCGTGCCCGGCACGAAGCTGGTGGGCGTCTGCGACATCTACCAGGGGCGCCTCGTCCGAGCGCAGGAGGTTTGGGGCAAGGACATTTTCGTGACGCGCGATTACCGCGAAATCCTCGCGCGAAAAGACGTCGACGCCGTCATCATCGCCACCCCGGACCACTGGCACGCGCGAATCGCCGTCGAAGCGATGGAAGCGGGCAAGGATGTCTACATCCAGAAGCCGATGGTGCAGAAGGTGGAGGAGGGCATGCGCGTTGTCGAGGCGGCCCGCCGCACGAACCGCATCGTGCAGGTCGGCAGCCAGCGGGTCTCGAGCGCCGTTTACGCCAAGGCGCGCGAACTGTATCTCGACGGCGCCATCGGCGAGCTGAACATGGTGGAGGCGTGGTGGGACCGCAACTCGGCGCTCGGCGCGTGGCAGTATTCGATTCCCCCGGACGCCTCGCCCGAAACGGTGGACTGGGACCGTTTCCTCGGACACGCGCCGAAGCGGCCGTTCGACCCGGTGCGGGTGTTCCGCTGGCGCAATTACCAGGACTACGGCACCGGCGTGGCCGGCGACCTGTTCGTGCACCTGTTCAGCGGGTTGCACTTCGTGCTCGATTCGCTCGGCCCGGTGCGGATTTTCGCCGCCGGCGGCCTGCGCTACTGGAAGGACGGGCGCGACGTGCCGGACGTGATGGTCGGCCTGTACGACTATGAAAAGGCGAAATCCCACCCGGCCTTCAACCTCGCCCTGCGCGTGAATTTCGTCAATGGCGCCGGGGAAAACTCGGGCTTCAAATTCACCGGCAGCGACGGCGTCCTGCTGATCGACCGCGGCGTGACGCTCGTCCGCGTGCCGCCCGAGCGCGACCCCGGCACGAGCGCCGGCAGCTTCGACAGCGAGACGCAGAAGAAAATTCTCGCCGAACACCTGAAGAAATACCCTCCGCGGCCGGAGACCGTCGAAACCATGGAAGGCCCGCGCGAGGAACGCTGGCTGCCGCCGCGCGGCTACAGCGACCAGTACGAGCACCACGCGAACTTTTTCCAGGCCGTCCGGACGCGGAAGCCGGTGGTGGAGGACGCGGTGTTCGGCTTCCGCGCCGCCGCGCCCGCCGTGCTGAGCAACACCAGCTACTTCGGCGGCAGGACGGTGCGTTGGGACCCGGAAAGCATGCAGGTGAAGGCGTAGGAGGCGGCGATGAAACACTCGGCAAATGACACGATCCAGATTGCTCTGATCGGCGCCGGCGGCATGGGGCAGGGCGATGTGCGCGACGCGCTGCTCAACGAAGGCGTGCGCATCGTGGCCGCCGCCGACATCTACGACGGCCGGCTGAAGAAGATGCAGGAAAGCTATCCGGGCATCTTCACCACGCGCGACTACCGCGAAGTCCTCGCCCGCAAGGACGTCGACGCGGTCATCATCGCCACGCCCGACCATTGGCACGCGCGGATTTCGATCGACGCGCTCGCGGCGGGCAAGGACGTCTACTGCGAAAAGCCGATGGTGCAGAAGATCGAGGAAGGCAAGGCGGTGATCGAGGCGCACCGCAACAGCGGCCGCATTTTCCAGGTCGGCAGCCAGTACGCCTCCGCGCTCAGCTTCCACAAGATCCGGCAGCTGATCGGCGAGGGGGCCATCGGCGAGCTGAACATGGTGGAGGCGTGGCTCGACCGCAACACCGCGCTGGGCGCGTGGCAGTACTCGATCCCGCCGGACGCCTCGCCCGCCAACATCGACTGGGACCGGTTTCTGGGACACGCGCCGAAACGGCCGTTCGAACCCATCCGGCTCTTCCGCTGGCGGAATTACCTGGACTACGGCACGGCCATCGCCGGCGACCTTTACGTGCACCTGCTCACCGGCCTGCACACGGCCACGCAGGCGCTGGGCCCGGTGCGGGTGTATTCGACCGGCGGCATCCGCTACTGGCGCGACGGGCGCGAAACGCCGGACGCGCAATATGCGGTGATCGACTATCCGAAAACCGCGGCGCACCCGGAATTCACTTTCCTGCTGCGCGTGAATTTCAAAAGCTCCAAGCCGCAGGAGGATTTCGGGTTCCGCTTCATCGGCAACGAGGGCACGCTGACGACGGATGTCCGCACGGTGGTGCTGCAGCGGCATCCGAAGGAGCGCGAGCCGGGCTACACGATCGACACGTTCCCGAAGGCTGTCCAGGAGCAGTTTCTGCGCGAGTACCGCAAGAAGTACCCGCCCGAGCCGGTGACGGCGAAAAATCTCCCCTCGAGCGGCGAGACCCGCTTCGCGGCCGCCTCCGACGCGCACCGCCGGCACATGGCGAATTTCATCCAGGCCGTGCGCACGCGCAAGCCGCACTTCGAGGACGCCGTGTTCGGCTTCCGCGCCGCAGGCCCGGCGCTGCTGTGCAACACCAGCTATTACGAAAACCGCATCTGCACCTGGAACCCGGAAACGATGACCGCCGGATAATGGGGCCATGCGCAAGGCCGTTCTTTACGTCGACGGCTTCAATTTCTATTACGGCGTCCGCAACCACTTCAAGGCGGGCGAGCCGCAGCGCGGCTATTCGCTTTCGGGGCTGGTCTGGTGCGATTTCCGCGCCCTCATCGAGCGGCACTTCCACGAGCCGGACACCGGGCTGCACCGCATCCGCTACTTCACCGCGCCGGTGACGCCCGAGCTGGAAGCACGCCCCGCCGAGCACGAGCGCTACGCGCTGTGGCTGCGCGCGGCGGCGCACATCCAGGGGCTCCAGCCGATCTTCGGCTATTACCGCAAGCGGGACGGCGCCCTGCGGCAGGAGAAGGAAACCGACGTCAACATCGCCGTCGAGATGCTGATTGACGGCTTCGCGGGGCATTTTGACACCGCCTATCTGTTGAGCGGGGACACGGACCAGATCCCCGCCGTGGCGGCGGCGGCCTTCCGGCTGGGGCGGCAGCGGCGGGTGCGGGTGCTGGTGCCGCCATTGCAGCCGGTCGACGGGTGGAAGGCGAAATACCTCGACTACATGCACGGCCTCAAGCAGCGGTTCCCGATCGAACAGCAGGAGCCGCGGCTGGTGGATGCATTGCCGGTCACGGAAGAGATTCTCGCCAACAGCCTGCTCCCCTATGACCTGCCCGATGCGCCGTGCCCGCCCTATTGGCGGCTGCCCGAGCGCTACCTCGCCGCCATGTGCCGGCCGGAATGGCGCCCGGACCGCCGCGGGGCCTGAGGGCCGCGCGCGGCTTCAGGGCTTGCGCGTCCAGTAAAGAACGCAGTCGTGTGGCATCTCGACGAAGCCGCCGCGCTGGTGCTCGTCGAACAGCTGCCGCAAGGCGGCGGCCATGGCGGCGTAACCGGGCGAGTCCGGGCGCGGCATCCATGACATGGAGGCGACGCGGGCCAGCAGAGCCTCGAAATCGACGCGGTGGATGTGAAGGAAGTGCGCTTCCTGCATGCCGGGCCAGCGGCGCTTGTCCATCCGTTCGGCCCAGGAGACGTCTTCGACGGCGAAGCGTTCCAGCAGGCGTTCGAGCTGCTCGAGAAACGGAGAACCCTCGCGCACGCGGTTGTTCCACAGCAGCGCGATCCAGCCGCCGGGACGGGCGATGCGCTGAAACTCCTGCCAGGCGCGGGGCTGGTCCATCCAGTGAAAAGCCTGCGCGCACAGCACCAGGTCGGCGCACGCGGCGGGCAGGCCGGTCTCTTCGCCCGTGCCCGGGCGGGCGTCGATGCCGAGCCGGAGGGCGGCTTCGCGCATGTCTTCATTGGGTTCGATGGCGATGACGCGGTATCCGCGGCGGAGAAAGAGAAGGGAAGCGGCCCCCGTGCCGGCGCCGATGTCGGCGACGAGCGAGCCGGGCGCCAGGCCTTGTCGCTCCAGCTCGTCGACAACCGCCTCGGGATAGGGCGGGCGGCCTTTCAGATAATCGGAAGCGCGGCCGGCGAATCGGTTGACATGCATCCGTTTCCCAGCAAAACATTCTTTGCCCGCCTTGTTCAAGCCGCCGGCGGCGCGGGGAGCTGAAACATCGAGATGCCCGCAACGCCGGCAGCGCCGGCCGCGGCGCAAAGCGGGGCGTTTTCCGCCGTGATGCCGCCGAGGGCGAGCACCGGGATGCGCACCCGCGAACAGGCGCGGCGGAGCCCCTCCAGCCCGTGCGGCGGGCGCGCGTCTTCTTTCGACAGCGGCCGGAAGACGGGCGAGAAGAGGGCGTAGTCGGCGCCCTCGCGCTCGGCCAAAACCAGCTCCTCCTCGCTGTGGCAGGAAACGCCGATGCGGAAGCCCGGCGGACAGATGGGCCGGAAGGCCGAAGGCGGCGGGGAACCTGCGGGCAGATGCAGGCCTCCGGCGCCGCAGGCAAGGGCCACGTCGGCGCGGGAATTGACAAGGATCAGCGCGCCCGGGGCGCGGCGAAGCGCTTCCAGAACCAGTTCGGCCAGCGCGCGGCCCTCGAGGTCCTTCTCGCGGATCTGGATCCATTCGACGCCGGCGCGCGCGTTGGCTTCGATTCTTTCCAGCAGCGCCTGCACGCCGCCGGCGCTGCGCCGGTCAGTGATGTGGCAGCGGATCATAGTAGCGCTGGCCGGCGCAGCTCCGGCACAGGGTCCGGCCGCCGCGCTCCACCTCGCGGCCGAAGTTGATGCGCTCGCCGCATTCGGCGCAGACGACGCGCGGGCCCTTGTAGCCGGGCAGGTCCTGCGGCAGCAGCCGGACTTCGACCCACTCGGTGCGGAACAGTTCGCCGGGCGGCAGCACGCGGTAGGCCTGCATCTGCTGCTCGTTCGGCTTTTCGAGGTGCGGGAAAAGCTCGCGCGCCCGGTCTTTGGCCGATTCCAGGGCGGAAACGCGCACCGCTTTTCCGGTTTCCAGGTCGCAAAATGTGGCTGCCATTTTCCCGAAATCGAGAAATTTCAGCGCGCGTTTTCCGAGGCGGCAGCCGGTGACCACGCCGATGGCGTCGGTGGCGCAGCGGTCGATCTCGACGAACGTGATGAGCCGCTTGCGGTGCGCGCCCAGGGGATCGTCGAGCCGCAGCAGGGAAAGGCCGTGCAGGGCCATGCGGATGCCGAGGATCTGGCCGGCGCAGAGGTGCCCGTGGGCGGCCCGGGCCAGTTCTTCGTATTCGGGAAGCGTCTTGAGCATCGTTTGCCGCTCCGGGGGCGACACTGCCATTGTGCGGGCGGAGGCGGGCCCGCCGCAAGGCGGGGCGCGTCAGCCCGCCCAGTCGGCTTCGGCCAGCGTGGCCGGGGCGGTGGTCTCGATGGTTCGGCCGCGGTAGCGGACGCGGCACGGCTTCGGGGAGGCGCAGCGGATGCGGGCCTCCTGGAGCCGCCCCTCGCGCCAGCGCAGGTCGACCTCGAAGCCGCCGCGGGCGAGCAGGCCCCGGGCTTCGCCGGCGGGCCAGGCGTCGGGCAGCGCGGGCAGAAGGTGGATGGCGCCCGCGTGGCTTTGCAGCAGCATTTCGAGGATGCCGGCGGCGCCGCCGAAATTGCCGTCGATCTGAAACGGCGGGTGCGAGCAGAGCAGGTTCGGCATGACGCCGCCGCGGCGGTACTCGCCTGGCGCGGTGCGGGCCGGCTCGAACAGGCGGGCCAACAGAGAGAAGGCGCGGTTGCCGTCGCCGAGACGGGCCCAGAGGCACACTTTCCAGGCGCGCGACCAGCCGGTGCCGCCGTCGCCCCGAAGCTCGAGGGTGCGGCGGGCGGCGGCGCAAAACTGCGGCGCCGCCTCCGGCGTCCACTCGACGCCGGGATGCAGCGGGTAAAGGTGGGACAAGTGGCGGTGCTGCGGCTCGCGCTCCTCGAAGTCCTCGGGCCATTCCTGAATCTGGCCGCGGGCGCCGATCCGGTAGGGAAGCAGGCGGGCGCGGGCGTCCGCCAGGCGGCGGCGGAACTCCTCGTCCAGGCCGAGGATCTCCGCCGCCGCGATGCAGTTGGCGAAGAGGTCGCGCGCCAGGGCGAGGTCCATGGTCGGACCCATGCAGACGCCCGCGACCCGCTTTTCCCCCTTTTCATCCCGGTAAACGAAAAGATTTTCCGGAGAATTTCCTGCCGGTGTGACCAGAAATCCGTCAGGATTTTCAATCAGCCAGGAGAGCAGAAACTCGGCCGCGCCTTTCATCAGCGGGTACGCTTCGGCCAGAAAGTTGCGGTCCTGCGTGAATTCATACTGCTCCCACAGGTGGCGGCAGAGCCAGGGGGCGGCCATCGGCCAGAAGGAGGGCATGGCGTCGTTGTCGACCGGCCAGGCGCCCCGCCAGAGCGTCGTGTTGTGATGGGCCACCCAGCCGGGACGGCGGTACATCGACCGGGCCACGCGGGCGCCGGTCCGGGCGAGCTCGCCGACCATCCGCAGCAGCGGCTCGGCGCACTCGGACAGGTTGCCGGTTGTGGCGAGCCAGTAATTCATCTCGGTATTGATGTTCAGCGTGTAGCCGGACGCCCACGGCGGAATGACCTGGTCGTTCCAGATGCCCTGAAGGTTCAGCGGCTCGGATCGCGGGCGGGAGCCGGCGATCATCAGGTAGCGGGCGTAGTGGACGTAGAGGGCCGGCAGGGCGGGGTCGGCGCCGGAAGCGAATTTCTCGATGCGCTCGTCGGTGGGCAGCTGCGACTGCTCCGTCGCGCCGAAATCGACCGTGCAACGCCGGAACAGGCGCTGGTAGTCGGCGATGTGGCGGTGCAGGAGGGTGTCCCAGGACGAGGCCAGGGCGGCGCGCATTTCCGCATCGAGATCGTTGTTGCGCACGCTGGTCCAGGAGCCCAGCACGAAGACGGCCTCCGAGGCGCCGTCGACCGCGAGCGCGCCGCGCTCGATGCCGGCCATGCCGTTGTGGAACAGCAGGGCGAGCCGCAGTTCGAACTCCGCCCCGCGGCGTCCGGCCTCCCCTTCATAAAGCACCTGTTGCGCGCCGGGCTTGCGCGTGCCGTCGGCGTTCCACAGCTCGGGATATTTCCATTGCTCGCCGCGCTTTTCCACCCATTCGAGCGTGCGGCGGAGGACAAAGCCGGGGACGCGGCCGCGCAGGCGGAGGCCGGTCCGGCCCAGCGGCTCGGCGCGGGCGGTGGGATGGACGCTCGACAGCCGGGCCCGAAGGGATATGGAGCCGAACGACGAGCCCACAAAACGGAGAACCAGCACGCGGTGGGGAAACGAGGCGAAACATTCCCGGGTGAAAATGGTTTCGCCGCGCCGGAACACGGTGCGCGCGACCGCCGTCTCGAGGTCCAGCTCGCGCCGGTATTCCTCGGCCGGCCCGCTGCGGGCCAGAGTGAAGAAGGCATCGCCGGCCGGCTGGTAGCACTGCCATGAGCGTCCGGTCCAGCTCCGGGTGATGACCTCGCCTGCCTCGGCGAACCTGCGGGCGCGCAGCAGGGCGACGACCTCGTCGAAGCGGCGGGTGACGTCGAGCGGCAGCTCGTCGATGCCGGGCGCGCCCGAGACGAGCGTGTCGTCGTTGATCTGGAGCCGCTCCTCGTCGGCGCCGCCGAAAACCATCGCGCCAAGATGGCCGTTGCCGACGGGAAGGGCCTCGTTCCAGTGCGCCGCGGGCTCGTCGTACCAGAGGCGGAAGGCGGGTCCGGGGCGCTCGCCGCCGGCAGGCGCGAGGGCGGCCGCGGCGGCGGAGGCGAGGAAATCGCGGCGTGTCGGCATTGCAACAAAAAGCTGGAAATTTGATTTTATCCGCGGCGGCTACGGCCGGCACAGCTTGCCGAGTATGGCGGGCCGCCGGGCGCCGGTGGCCGAGGGGAGGTTCGCCGGGCGGCCGAGGAAAGTCTCGCGGGCCAGCACGGCGAAGGCGATGGCCTCCTTGGCGTCGGCGTCGATGCCGAAGATTTCGCTGCGAACGACCTCGCTTTCCGGGAGCTCGGCGCGGAGGAAGCGCATCAGGGTCCGGTTGTGGACGCCGCCGCCGCTGACAATCACCTGGTCCGGCGGCGCCTCTTCGGCGCCGGCGAAGCGGGCGAGGCCTTCCGCCACGGCGGCGGCGGTGAAATAGGTTGCCGTGGCCACAGTGTCTTCCGGCGGGAGGCCGAAGGCGAGCAGGCGGTCGACAAACGCGGCGCCGAACTGCTCCCGGCCGCAGGACTTGGGCGGGCGGAGGCGGAAGTAGTCGTCGTCAAGGAGCTGCTCGACGATCTCGGGGTGCACGGCGCCGCGGGCGGCGAAGGCGCCGTCGCGGTCATACGTCTCCTTGCCCCCGGTGAGGCGCGCCATGAGCTGGTCGATGACCATGTTGCCGGGGCCGGTGTCGAAGGCGAGGACCTCTTCGGCGCGGCAGCCGGCCGGCAGGCAAGTGACGTTGGCGATGCCGCCGATGTTGAGGGCGACCCGGGACGCTTTCCTGTCGCGGAGCAGAAGGTAGTCGACCCAGGGCACGAGCGGCGCTCCCTGGCCGCCGGCGGCGATGTCGGCCGGACGGAAGTCGCACACCACGGGCACGCCGGTGCGGGCGGCCAGAACGTTGCCATCGCCGATCTGAAGCGTGCAGGCTACCGGGCGGCCCAGATACGGCGAGGGGCGGCCTTCGTGGTAGATGGTCTGGCCATGGCAGCCGAGCACCGCGACGCGCCCGGGCTTGATGCGGGCCTTGCGGCAGGCCTCGAGGAAGGCTTCGGCGTACAGCTCCGGCAGCAGGAAATGCAGGCGCGCGATGTCGCGCGTGTGGGTGCTTGCGTCGGAGACGGCAAGCAGCGCGGCGCGGACCTCGCGCGGCCAGGCGACGGTGTGGAAGGCGAGCGTGTTGACGCGCGCGTCCTGAATCTCGACCACCACGGCGTCAATGCCGTCGAGCGAGGTGCCGGACATGATGCCGCCGGCCAGGAAGGGTGCGGACGTGGATGCTGGCATCGTCGGGTTGCGGGACTGCCTACAGGATATCCGCAAGCGGGCAAGGCGTGCACAGGGCGGGAACAAGAGCGCAGGGTGCGGCGTTATGGTAGTGACGAGGCCATGACGAACGAACAACAGGATACTCCGTTGTCCGAATCCGGGCGCCTTGCCGGGGTGTTTCTCGACCCCGCGCGCGCCTTCCCCGACATTGCCGAGCGCGGGCGCTGGTGGCTGGTGGCGCTGCTGCTGATCCTGATGAACGTGGCTGCGGTCTCCGCGATGGTGAGCCGTGTCGGCTATGACCGGATGATCGAAAAAGCGTTTGAACAGAACCCGCGGCTCCAGGAGATGACTCCGGAGCAGCGGATGCAGGCGATGGAAACGCAGCGGAAATTCCTGCCGGTCGCCGTGCGCGTGTTTCCTCCGGTGGGAATCTTCGCCGGCATGCTGGTTGTCGCCGGCGCGCTGCTGTTCAGCTACCGGTTCCTGCTGGATGCCGACGTGAAGTACAGGCAGGCGTTGAACATCACGGCCTACTCGTGGCTGCCGCCCGCGGTGGCCGGCAATCTGATGTTTTTCGCCGTGCTGTATCTGAAGCCGCCGGACGAATTTGACGCCGAGTCGGCCAGTGGGCTGAGCATCGGGTCGTTTCTGTCTCGCGATACGGCAGCCTGGCTGCGGAGTCTGGCCAATTCCGTGGATCTGTTCACGATCTGGACGATTGTGTTGATCGCCATGGGATTTTCGGCCGTGTGCGGAAAGCGGAAAATGCCGTTCAGCCGCTCCCTGTGTGGCGTGCTCGCGCCCTGGCTGGTGTACGTGCTGGGCAAGATGGGCATCGCCGCTCTGACGGGCTAGGGCGGGCACTCCCGGCCGACATTGCGGACACAGCCCGCCCACGGGTGGATCTGCCTTGGGCGGCCTGTCCCGCCACAGGCGCCGGAGCGCAACGGGGACCGGGCGGCCTTGGGCCCAGGCGCCAGCCGAGGCAGAAAGGAGGAGGGGCGGACTGTCCCGGCCTTTGCGTGCCGCCGCGCGGCAAAGCGGTTTGCCAGAGGCTAAATTTTTTCGGCCCCGCAGCCGATGCAAGTCCCGGGGCGTTGGCGAATTCCGCCCCCAGAGGGAGTGTCCCGCCGAAAGATGCAGACGATAATCCAGGTCATCAGCAGGAGAACGGAATCCTTGCGCGAGAGGATCGTGAACGACACGGAGGTTCGCGCATACGGGCTATGGGTGGACGCCGAGAAGAAGAAAGGCCGGCGGAACGGCTGGGCCAAGGTCTATTGCTCCGGCGCTCAAGGGGCACTGAATTTGCAGTGGCTGGCCTCGACCCGGGCGTTGCTGGGGCGGATTGTGACCAAAGGCGACAGCTGTCCGGCTTTGCTGGCCGGCACGTTTCTTAGCTATGTCCTGGCCCGGTACCGGGAGGACATTGCCGCCATTCACATCTGGACACAGGAGGGGAACGAGGAGTCCGGCGACGACGCCTGAGCCTTCAGCCTGCTCCGGGTACACTGGAAGCAGGCAGATGGCGCTGGTGATCTTCGACCTCGACGGGACGCTGGTGGACTCGGTCGAGGATCTGTGCAATTCGGTCAATGCGGCGCGCGCTTACATGGGGCTGCCGCCGCTGGCCCATGAGCTGGTGGCATCTTATGTGGGCAACGGGGCGCCGGTGCTGATCCGGCGGGCGATGGGGCCGGAGGCGACCGAAGAACAGGTCCAGGAGGCGCTCGGCTTTTTCCTCAGCTACTACCGCGAGCACATGCTCGACCATACGCGCCCTTATCCCGGCGTGGTGGAGACGCTGGAGAAGCTCCACGAATGCGGCGTCCGCATGGCGGTGCTGACCAACAAGCCGGAGCGGTTCTCGCGCGACCTTTGCGCCGGGCTCGGGCTGGCGCAGTACTTTTTCCGGATTTACGGGGGCAACAGTTTCGAGCAGAAGAAGCCGGACCCGGTGGGCATCCGGACGCTGATGCAGCAGGCCGGGGCGAAGCCGCAGGAGACGTGGATGGTGGGCGATTCGGCGACCGACGTTCTGACGGCCCGCAACGCCGGCGTGCGCGCGGTGGGGGTGACTTACGGCATCAGCCCGGAGACCCTGAAGCAGGCGCCGCCGGACTTCCTCATTGACTCAATGACGCAGCTGCCCCCCATCCTCGGCCTGAAATGAAAAATGGGGTCAGACACCCAATACCCCTTTTTTAATGGGGTCAGACACCCAATGCCCCTTTTCGGCTGAGAGGCACGCCCGCTGCGCGGCACTATTCGGTCAGAATGGCACGAAAGCCCCGATTCATCGTTCCAGGGTTGCCCCACCACATCACGCAGCGAGGCAACAACAAGCAGCGGATTTTCGACACAGACAGGGATCGCCAGAACTGGCTGCACCGTTTCCGCGAACACGCCGACGCCCTCAAGGTGAAAGTGCTCGCCTTTTGCCTCATGACAAACCACGTTCATGTCATTGCGGTGCCGGAGGACGGTGACAGCCTTGGCAGGCTGATGCGGCGCGTGCAGGCTGATTACGCCCGGGTTGTCAACTTCCACCGTGGCGCTTGCGGCCACTTGTGGCAGGGGCGGTATTATTCCTGCGCGCTGGCCGAACTGGATGCGCTGGCTGCCATGGCTTACGTCGAGCGGAATCCGGTGCGGGCCGGAATGGTGTCGGACGCCTGGCAGTACCCGTGGTCCAGCGCGCGAACCCACGTCGAGAGCGGCGATCCTGAAGGATGGATCGACCTTTCCCTCTGGTCGCAGTACTATAGCCCGGAGCGCTGGCGCGAAGTGTTGAGGTACGGCATCCGCGAGGAGGCGTGGCGCGAGCGCTTCCGGCAAGCCACGCGGCGCGGAATGCCGCTGGGGCCGGAAGAGTACATCAGGATGCTCTCCCGCCGTTTTGGCATGGATCTCCACATGCGGCCGGTCGGCAGGCCACGAAAGGGTGCGGCGAGCAACGCACTGACGGCGAATGGAGGCGGCTGATTTGACGTTGTCCGGGAGAGCGCGACGTCGGCGGAAGCCTGGGGCCGATTCTTATGTCCGCACTTGTGTGCGAGTCCAGGAGCAGACTTCCCGCTTTCCGGGCGTGTGCCAGGAGATTGGTTCGCACACCGACAGGCGGTAATCGAACGTCCGCAAAGAGGTTCGAACGGAATTGCAGGCCCGGGAAAAATAGGGTATTGGGTGCCTGACCCCATTAAAAAAGGGGCATTGGGTGTCTGACCCCATTTTTGGCGTGGGGCGCGTGGTGGGATTCGAACCCACGACATCCAGAACCACAATCTGGCGCTACTACCAGCTGAGCTACACGCGCCGCATTCACCCTGATTCTACCAAAGCCGCCGCGTCTGCTTCCAGTGCGTGCGCCCGGCTGCGCCGCTGCCGTCCCGCCGCACGGCCCGGAATCAACCCAGGCCGGCCCGCTTCCACAGCTCGTCGACGCGCGCTTTCACCTCGGGCGACATCCGGATGCGGTCCGGCCAGCGGCGCGTGAAGCCTTCCCCGGGCCACTTGCGCGTGGCGTCGATGCCCATCTTCGAGCCGTAGTCGGGAAGCCGGCTGGCGTGATCCAGCGAATCCACCGGACCGCGCACGAATTCGATGTCGCGCTCGGGATCGATGTTGTTCAGCGCAATCCAGGCCGCCTCGCTCAGGTTCTGCACGTCGACGTCCTCGTCGAACACCACGATCACCTTGGTGAACATCGCCTGCCCGAGGCCCCAGATGGCGTGCATCACCTTGCGGGCGTGGCCCGGATACGACTTCCGGATCGAGACCAGCATCAGGTTGTGGAACACGCCTTCGGCCGGCATGCACATGTCGCGGATCTCGGGCAGTTGCAGCCGCATCAGCGGCAGAAAGATGCGCTCAATGGCCTTGCCCATGAAGTAGTCCTCCATGGGCGGCGGGCCGACGATGGTGGTGGCGTAGATCGGGTCTTTGCGGTGCGTCATGCACTCCACGTGGAACACCGGGTAGGGGTCTTCCAGCGAGTAGAAGCCCGTGTGGTCCCCGAACGGGCCTTCGATGCGCGTCTCGCCGATCTCCACATAGCCTTCCAGCACGATTTCGGCGTTGGCGGGGACCTCAAGATCCACGGTCTCGCACTTGACCATTTCCACCGGCTTGTTGCGCAGGAAGCCGGCGATCATCATCTCGTCGAGGTCCGGCGGCAGGGGCAGAATGGCCGAATACATGGTCGCCGGGTCGGCGCCGATGGCCACCGCCACCGGCATGCGCTTCACGCCCTGCTCGCGCAGCCGGCGGTAGTGTTCGGCGCCCTGCTTGTGCGTCTGCCAGTGCATGCCCGTGGTGCGGTCGTCGTAGACCTGCATGCGGTACATGCCGCAGTTGCGCTTGCCGGTTTCCGGGTTCCGCGTGAACACCATCGGCAGCGTGATGAACGGGCCGGCGTCGCCCGGCCAGCAGGTCAGCACGGGCAGCTCCCTGAGCGAGAAGCCGCTGCGGCGGACCACCTCCTTGCAGGGGCCGCCGGAGACGGTCTTCGGGAAGAAGTTCGCCATGTCGGCGAGCCTGGGCAGCATCTTCAGCTTGTTGATGAGCCCCTGCGGCATGCGCATCTCGAGCATTTCCGAGATCCGCGCGGCGTGCTCTTCCACCGAAGCGGCCTCGAGCGCGATCTCCATCCTGCGCATGCTGGCGAAGGCGTTGATCAGGACCGGAATGGACGATCCCTTCGGCCGTTCGAACAACAGCGCCGGCCCGCCCTGCTTGACGGCGCGGTCGGCGAATTCGGTGATCTCCAGCCGGGGATCGACCTCGAACGGGATGCGCTTCAGCTCGCCAGCCTGCTCAAGCGCCCGAACAAAATCTCGCAGATCTGTGTATGCCATGCGTGGAAGCCTTCCGTTGCGGCGGCATTTACTATCATGAGAGACGAAACGCTTTTCACTCAAGGAGTCTCTCTCATGTTTCATCGCGTGGCCCTGGTGACCGGCGCGAGCCGGGGCATCGGGCGGGAGATCGCACTCACGCTGTGCCGCCATAATTTTGATGTCGTCGTCGCCTCGCCCGAGGTGGAAAAGAACGAGGAGGTGGCCGAAACGATCCGCCAGTGCGGCGGCAACACGATGACGCTCGACCTGGACGTCTCCAGCCGGGATTCGGTGAAGGCCGGCGTCGAGGCCGTGCTCAAACAGATGGGCCGCATCGACGTGCTGGTCAACAACGCGGGCATCACCCGCGACGCCCTTGCCCTGCGCATGAAGCCCGAGGACTGGGACAAGGTCATCCAGATCAACCTCACCGGCGCCTTCTTTGTGGCGCAGGCGGTGATCCCGGCCATGATGAAGGAGCGCTGGGGCCGCATCATCAACATCGCCTCCGTGGTCGGCGAAATGGGCAATGCCGGGCAGGCCAACTACGTCTCCTCCAAGGCAGGGCTCATCGGCCTGACCAAGTGTCTGGCCCTGGAACTGGCTTCCCGCAACATCACGGTGAACGCCATCGCGCCCGGCTACATCGAGACCGACATGACGGCCGTGCTGCCGCAGGAAGTGAAGGACCGCATGCTGGCGATGATCCCGCTGAAGCGCTTCGGCCAGCCGAAGGACATCGCCAACGCCGTCAAGTTCCTGGCCAGCGAGGAGGCCGGTTACATCACCGGCGCCGTTCTGCGCGTCAACGGCGGCATGTATATGTGAGGTGCGGCGCCGTTGGCTGCATCCGGAGCCATCAGAACAGGCAGAACGGAAGGCCGCAGGCACGCCCTTGCGGCGGCAGTCTCCCTGCTTGCCGTCTGCTGCTGCGCCGCGCGCGCCCAGAACGGCGCTCTCCCCTACGACAAGCGCATCTCGTGGTTCTCCTACAACGCCGACCATCCCGTCGACAGCCGCTGGGGCGTCCATTTTGATGGCAGCTACCGCCCGTTGTACGGCTCGCGGTGGAGGCAATGGCTGGTTCGTCCCGGGGTGAACCTGCGCGCGGGCCAACACTGGCAGCTTTCTTTCACGTACTCCTACTTCAGTACGAACCCCGAAGGGCTGGACAACCCGAATCGCGCTGTTGCCGAGCACCGCCTGCACCAGCAGGCCGAATACTCGCATCGCTGGCGCGGCAACGTCATCCGTCACCGGTTCCGGCTTGAGGAGCGCTGGCTGTCCTCTCCCTGGCAAGAGGGCCGGCCGCGCACCTGGCAATGGCAGGACCGCCCCCGCTACATGCTCCGGCTGGACCGTGCCCTGCGGCGCAACGGAAACGGTAAGGATAGCGTCACGTTGACGCTCTATGACGAGGTTCTCACGAGCTTCCGCTCGCCCGCGGCCTCCGCGTTCGAGCAAAACCGGGTTTATGGCGGAGTCACGTGGCGCGTGGGCCGTTACATGGCCGTCGATCTGGGCGCCTTTCACCAGTGGTTCAAGCCGATCCATGGCGGGCGCATGGAACACAACCTGGTGTTTGTGACGCTACTGCGCAACAACGCGCCGCTGAGGGAGATGTTCGGGTGGCTGCTGCGCCGTTGAGGCGGGCGGCGCCGGACCGGTGCTGACGGCGAACACGTAGGTCGGCCCGAGCAGATTCGAACGGAACACCACCCACTTTGCATCCGGCGTGAAGCTGACGTTCGGCTCCAGCCGGTAGTCGTGCCTCGCCATGTTGACGAGCTTTTCCGCGCGCAGCACTCCGGGGCGCACAAGCGACGGGTCTTCGACGCCGCGGTTCGGGATCCGCTCCGGGCGGAAGAGATAGATCCAGCGGCCGTCGGGCGCGCGGGCCACCTGCCCGGGATCGCCCCCGTCGCCGCAGAACAGCGAGCCGTCGCGCGAGACGTTGAAATGGATCGACCACTCGTTGCGTTCCAGGTGGAACCAGGTTCGCTCGCCGGTTTCCAGATCGAGCCCTGCCAGCCAGAACACTTCGCCGCGCGGCGTTTGCAGGTCGTACCAGATGGTGCGCCCGCCGGGCCCCCAGAACTCGTGGCCGAAGATTTCCATCTGCATTGTGCGGGTGTGGATTTTCCTCAGCCCGCTGCCGTCGGCGCGGATCGTCCAGATGCGGTCAACCTTGTGCCACGGGCCTTCATGGCAGAACATCAGCAGCGAGGGATCGGCGGGCGAAAACAGGAGGTGGTTGAGCCAGTCCCGGCTGCGGTGGATGACGCGCACCTCGCCGCTGGAGATGTCCATGGTGAACATGGCCATGGGCAGGCGCGCGGCCCAGCGCTCTTCCATCATCTGGCCCTTGTTGCGCGGCTGCTCAAGCGAGTGGCCCTGGCCGGCGGCGGGCGCCTGCGCCGCGGGGGCCTGCGCGCCGCCTTCGAGAAACGTGCCCGCGGCCAGCGTCTCGTCGGCGTTGATCGTGGCGATGGAGCCGCGCGGCGGCAGCGCGCCGACGCGCCGCGTCTCGCCCGTGTCCACGTGGGTCCAATAGAGCGCGCCTTCCCTGATGTAGTACACGCGGGGGTGCTTCCGGCCCGCCTCCACAAGGCGCACGCGGCCCTCGACCACGCGCTTCGCTTGCCGGGTCTCCCAATTCACCACGGAGATGCCCGCGGGCGTCGTATACACCAGCCGCCGCCCGTCCGGCAGATATCCGTTCTGGTTGAAATACAGGCTGGCGCTGCCCGGCTCATCGGTGAGCCGCCGCACCAGATGGCCCGTGTCCGGATCGACCCATTCCACCGGCGGATCTGCTGCTTGCAGCAATCCGAGGCCGCAGGCCGCAATCAGGAGCTGGCGCATCATGCAGACAGGAATATCACGCCCGGCAAGCGCCCGGGCGGCCGCGCTCAGCGGATCCAGCCCAGCCAACCCGCCAGCGCCGCCGCGGCCAGCAGCAGCGCCGGGTGCGTGCGCGTCCGCACCAGCAGGAAAAACGCAACGCCGGCTGCGCCCAGCCCTGCCCAGCCGCTCAGGCTTCCCCTGCCCAGCACCAGGGCGGCGCTCAGCACCATGCCCGCCACAGCGGGGTTGACGCCGGAAAGAAAGCGGCGCGCCCAGGGCTGGTCCTTGTGCTGCTCGTACTGCGCGCTCAGAAAACACATCCAGAGGATCCCGGGGGCGAACAGCGCCGCGGTGGCGGCCAGCGCGCCCGGCACGCCGCCGAGATGATAGCCGGCGAAGGTGGCCAGCACGGCAATCGGGCCGGGCGTCAACTGGCTGATGGCCACGCCGTCGATGAATTCGCGCGAAGTCAGCCAGCCAAGCCGGGTCACGAGGTGGTTGTGCAGCACCGGCAACAGCACGAATCCGCCGCCGAAAAACACCAGCCCGATGCGGAAGAAGACCAGCGCAATGCCGGCCAGGCCCGCAGCCGCCGGAAGCGTCGCGGGAACCAGCAAGGCAGCTGCTGCGGAGGCGCCCTGTCCGGGAGGCCGGGCGCCAGCCGCGGGCTTCGCATCGCCGGTCCGCAGCAGGAAAAAGCCCGCCGCGCCTGCCGCCAGCAGGATCCACACGGGGTTGACGCGAAGAAGCCCGGCCAGCAGGGAAGCAGCGAAAATGAGCCATTGCGGCCATCCGCGCAGCACGCGCCGCCCGATGTTCCAGGCTGCGGAGACGATCAGCGCCACCACCACCGGCGCCAGCCCGCCCACGGCCGATTGCAGCGCCGGCACGGCGTGGTAGCGGAAATACAGCGCCGATAGCGCTATGACAAGTGTCACCGGGGGGGCGAGAAACGAAACAACGGCGGTCAGCGCCCCTGCCAGCCCGGCGATGCGATAGCCGGCGAACAGCGCCGCATTGACGGCGAACGACCCCAGCACCTGCCCGAGTCCGACGCCATGCAGGAATTCCCCGAGCGGAAGCAGCTTGCGCTTCCGCACCAGTTCCTGCTCCATGAGCGCGACAACGGCCATGCCGCCGCCGAAGCCCGTCGCGCCGATGCGGAAGAAAAGCAGCGCGAGGCGCGCCAGCGCGCCGGCGCCGCCCCGGCACGGTTTGTCTTTTTCCGGGTCCACGAAATTGCTCGAAAATTTCATTGTAGTGGCTGCGCTGAGGCGACCTTCCCTCGCATGCCTTATGATTGTGGAGTAGCGGCTGTGCGCCGCCAGCAGGCCTGGCCGAAAGCGGAACCCGATGGCGGAAGCGCCTGCTGCGTTGCTGTCACGGCCGAGGCGCTTCGGCATCTAAAGAGCAGAGGGCTTCGTGGCACCTTTCTACATCGCACTGTGGGGCCTTGCCGCCGTGCTCGGCGCAACTGCGGTCGGCGGGCTTGTCTGGTCGATCCGCCGCGGCGAGTTCGACAACCTGCGGGAGGGCGCGGCCAGCATCTTCGATGACGAAGAACCCATCGGCACGGTGACAGACCGCTTTCCGGGCGAATAATCGCAGATTGGGGACACCGCATGGCTACATCTCCCGAAACCTCCGGAGCCTCCGTGCAGCCGGCCGAGGAGCGGGAACGGCTGACGCGGATCCAGATTGACCGCTCCTGCCGCCAGACGGTCGTCTGGTATTACGCAAGCGCCGTTTTCTGGCTCCTTGTCGGCAGCGCGCTGGCTTTGATCGCATCCATCAAGCTCCACACGCCGGAGTTCCTCGCCGACTGGCAATGGCTGACCTTCGGCCGGGTCCGTCCGGCGCACCTGGCGGCGATGATTTACGGCTGGGGCTCGATGGCAGGCGTGGGCACGCTGCTGTGGCTTGAGGCGCGACTGACGCGCAACCGGCTTCCGTTTCCCGTCCTGCTGCCGGCCACGGCGGTCATCTGGAATCTTACCGTCGCCTTCGGCGTTGTGGCGATTCTCGCCGGTTACAGCACCAGCATTGAATGGATCGAGATCCCGCCCGCGACGGCGGTGCTGTTCGGCTTCTGCATCGCGGTGATCATCGCCGCCTCTGTCCGCATGTTCAGGACGCGGGAAAGCCGCCACACCTACGTTTCGCAGTGGTATCTGTTCGGCGCCATTTTCTGGTTCCCGCTGCTGTACGTCTCGGCCCAGATCTTTCTGCACACGCCCGCGGCCAAAGGGGCGGTGAAGGCGGCGGCCAACTGGTGGTTCGCGCACAACGTGCTGGGACTGTGGTTCACGCCGATCGGGCTGGCCACGGTGTACTACCTGATCCCGAAAGTCATCGGGCGGCCGGTGCACAGCTACCATCTGTCGCTGCTGGGCTTCTGGACGCTGGCGATTTTCTACAACTGGGCGGGCACGCACCACCTGATCGGCGGGCCGCTGCCGGCGTGGCTGATCACGGTGGGCATCGTCGGCAGCGTGATGATGTTCGTGCCGGTGGTGACGGTGGCGGTGAACCATCATATGACGATGGTGGGCAACTTCCATCACCTGAAATACAGCCCGACGCTGCGCTTCGTCGTTTACGGCGCCATGTGCTACACGGCGGTGAGCCTCCAGGGCTCGCTGCAATCGCTGCGCACGGTGAACGAGATTTCGCACTTCACGCACTACACCATCGCCCATGCGCATCTCGGCGTCTACGCGTTCTTCACCATGGTCATGTTCGGCGCCATGTACTATGTGACGCCGCGCCTGCTGAACACCGAGTGGCATTCGGCCGGCTGGATCCGCCTGCACTTCTGGACGACCGCCGTCGGCATGGCAATCTACTGGCTGGGCCTTACTTGGGCCGGCTGGGAGCAGGGACGGATGATGAACGATCCGCGCGTGCCGTTCCTCGACATCGTCCGCTACACTGTGCCCTGGTTGTGGTCGCGCAGCGCGGCAGGCATCCTGATGACGGCCGGGCATCTTTCCTTCGCCTGGCTGTTCTGGAACATGCTGCGGCAGCGCGGCGCCTACCTGCCCGGCCCGACCCTGCTGGTGCGCGAGCCCGAGCGCGCCGGAGCCGCAGCGGGAGGTGAGGGATGAACCGCGCCTGGATGCTCGCCCTCGGCGTGCTCGTCACCATCTTTGCCTCGATGACCGGACTCGTGCTGCTGCCGCAGACGCAGCTCCGCGGCACGGCGCCCGTGAAGGACGAGGAACGCGACATCACGCTGCCCGCCGGCTATTACGGCGACATCGAGGAGGGGCGAAAAGTCTACATGGATCTCGGCTGCATCTACTGCCATTCGCAGCAGGTGCGGCCCGAAGGGTTCGGCGCCGACATCGAGCGCGGCTGGGGCGCGCGCCGCAGCGTCGCCCGCGACTACATCCACGACGAGCCCCCGCTGATGGGCACCATGCGCACCGGCCCCGACCTGATGAACATCGGCGCGCGCCAGCCCAGCGCCCAGTGGCACTACCTGCACCTCTACCAGCCGCGCATCACCTCGCCCGGCTCCATCATGCCCCCGCACCGGTTCCTCTTCGAGCTCCGGCACTCCGCCGAAGGGCTGCCGGAAGACGCCGTGCGCCTGCCGGACGAGTTCGCGCCGAAGAAGCCGGCCTGGATCGTTCCCACGGACCGCGCCCGCCGGCTGGTGGCGTACCTGCTCAGCATGGATCACAATTACGAAGTGCCGGAGGCCCGCTGACCGCCATGCCGGAAGACAAGGATTCGAAGCGCAGCGGCGAGTACCGCCTGAGCCTGGAGGCGGCCGAACGCAAGACGCCCGACGTGATCCCGCTCCACCGCGCCGTCATGCGCGAAATGGCCGAGCCGCGCGACGGGCTGGAGCCCGTGCCCGTGTGGCTGATCCTCGGCTTTCTCGCGCTGGCGGGCTGGGCCGGGTGGTACATCGCCATGAATTCCGGCGGATTCGCGCCGGATCAATACAATGAAAAGGCGCTGCTCGCGGGCAAATCCGCCGAAGCGCCGAAGCCCGTGGATCCGATGGTGCTCGGCAGGCGCACGTTCAACAACTGCGTCACCTGCCACCAGCAGAACGGCGAAGGCGTGCCCGGCGCGTATCCGCCGCTGGCCGGGTCGGAAATCGTGAACGGCCCGCCGGAGAAGCTCGCCGCCATCCTGTTGCACGGCCTGAACGGCCCTCTGCATGTAAAAGGCGCCGTCTATAACGGAGAGATGCCCGAGTGGGGATCCAAGCTGAAGGACGAGCAGATCGCCGCCGTGCTCACCTATATCCGCGCCTCGTTCGGCAACAGCGCCGCGCCGGTAAACCCGGATCTGGTGCAGAAGGTTCGCCAGGCGACCTCGTCGCGCAACAAGCCGTGGACCGAGTCCGAGCTGGAACAGTTCCGTCTCGGCGGATGAGCCCGGGCCACGTGCATGCGGCGGCTTCGCGCCGCCTGCAAGTCCACAGAGCCAACAGCCATGCCTCCCGCTGAACAGGCCGCTGTTCCCGCCGCCGCGCCCGCCGCGGCGCCGGTATGCGAGGCGCCCTCGTGCCACACGGCATGGCTGAGCGCGACGCCCGCTTCGTGGTGGTGGCGAATCGGCATCGGCGCCTTCCTCGCCATGAACACGATGACCATCGGCCTGGCGGTGAACACATCGGAGGCCGGCGCCGGCGAGCGCCGCGCCCTTCACCTCGTTCTGCTGGCGATGACGCTGGCCGTTTTCGCCTTGCTCGGCAAGCCGCTCGTGGACGGCTGGATCGAAAACTGGCGCGCCCGGCGGCTCTCGCTCGAGCCGCTGTTCACGCTCGGCCTCGGCGGCGCCTTCGCGGCCAGCCTGCTGGCCACGGTGCGCGGCGAAGGCGCGGTGTACTACGAGGTCAGCTCCATCCTCCTGGTGATCTACAGCCTCGGCAAAATCCTGACCGGCGAGGCCGAGCACCGCGCCATGCAGGCGGTGACGCTGGCTTCCGGCGCCGCGGAAACCTGCCTCGTCGAGCTGCCCGGCGGAGAGCGCGTGGAAAAGCCGGTGCGGGACGTGCAGGCAGGGGAGCGGCTGGCGGTCCCCGCCGGATGCGCCGTGGCTGTCGACGGCATCATCGAGCAGGGCGAAGCGCTCTGCCGCAGCGAGACGGTCACGGGCGAAAGCTTCCTTGTCCCGAAGGGGCCCGGCGATGCGGCGCCCGCCGGCCTGATCCCGGTCGACGGCGCCTTGTGGGTGCGCACGACAACGAACGGGTCCAGCCGCTCGCTGGACCGCATCGCCGAAGCCATCGCGCGCAGCCGCGCGGCCCCTTCGCCGCTGGAGCGGACAGCGGCCCGCGCGGCGCGGTGGCTCACTCCGGCCGTGGCCTCTGCGGCGTTGCTGGCGGCGCTCTTCTGGTATTTGCGCTCTGGCGCGGATGCGGCGCTGATGAACGGCCTCGCGGTGCTCGTCATCGCCTGCCCGTGCGCGCTCGGCTTCGCCACCCCGCTGGCGCTGTGGGCCGCAATGGCGCGTCTCGGCCTGCGCGGCGCATGGCTGCGCAACGGGGAAGCGCTCGAGCGGATCGCGGAAGCCGACGTGGCTGTGTTCGACAAGACCGGGACCCTGACCAGCGCGGCGCCGCGGCTGGCAGCGTTGCGCGTCTCCGGCGCCAGCCCTTTGCCGCGCGAGGCGCTGCTCGAAATGATGGCGCTGGCCGAGCAGCTCAGCGGACACCCGATTGCCGCGGCGTTCCGGCCGTTCGCGCCGGCCGGCCCGCCACGGTTCGCGGCCCGCTCCGTCCGCCTGCTGCCGGGGCAGGGCATCGCCGCCGAGGCCGGGGACGCGCGCACAGGACGCGTGTACCGGCTGGAAGCCGGGCTGGCGGCAAAACTGGTCGCAGCCGGCGAAGAGGCCGAGTGGCGGCAGCTCTGCGAGGAGGCGCGCGCCGGGGATTCGGCCCGGCTGCTGGCGATCCGCATCGACGGCCGGCTGGCCGCGCTGGCGGCGCTCGAGGAAACGCTGGTGGCCGATGTGGCCCCGTTGTGGGAATCGCTTGAGGAGCTGGGCGTGGAAAGCATGGTCGTCTCGGGCGACGAGGCCGGCCGGGTTCAGGCGCTCGGGCGGCGGCAGGCGCACGCATCCATGCAGCCGCTCGAAAAGCTCGAACTGGTGCGGCGGCTGCGCGCGCAGGGCCGCAAGGTGCTTTACATCGGCGACGGGATCAACGACGCCGCGGCCATGGCGGAGAGCCACGCGGCCCTGGCCGTGGCGGGCGGCGCGCCGTTGGCGCGCGAGACGGCGCACGGGCTGTTGCAGCCGGACGCCGTCGGGCGGCTGCCCGAATTGCTGCGCATTGCCCGCGAGGCGCGGCGGCTGGCGCGCTCCAACCTCGCCTGGGCCGCGGCCTACAATCTGACGGGGATCGCGGTGGCGGCGGCCGGGTGGCTGCACCCGGTGTTTGCGGCCCTCGTGATGACCTGCTCCAGCCTGATGGTCGTCTGGCGCGCAGCCGCATTTCTGGCGCCGGACCTGGAAGGGAGAATCTGATGGAGCCTCGCACGCCTCTGCTTCGCCTGGCGCCTGCCGCGCTGGCGTTGCTGGTTCTTGCCCAGGGCGCGCCGTTTGCTTATGCGCGCTGGTCGCTGGGCATGGCCTGGCAGCCCGTTGCGCTGGGCGCCGCCGTGGCCGCCGTGGCTGTGTGGTTCGCCTGGCGGGCGCGCTTCCTGTTGTCGCCGCACGCCGACATGCTGCTCATCATGGCGGCCTTCGGCGGTTTCGGCATGTGGCTGGGCGACCGCGTGGATCACTGGATCGACCCCAACGCGCCCCTGTGTCCGCTCCACGACGCCCGCGGCGCGGCGGCGCTGGCCGGCTCATGGATGACGTGGCTGATGCTGGCGTTCGCCATACCCCCGTCGGTCCTGTGGAGCCGCTGCCTGCAACCGCTGCGGCGCAGGCCGGCGCGGCTCGCGCTGGCGCTGCTGCTGGACATGGGCGGCATGCTGGCGGGCATGATCGGCGCCCATTTCTGGTTCGGCCGCGCCTGGGCGTTGCGGATCCCGCCGCCGGAGCTGGGCATGCATCTGGCGATGCTCGCTGGGATGCTGGCCGGGATGCTCCCCGCCATGTGGCTGCGGGACGCGCTGCTGGCCGCCCGGGACCGCGCCGCCGCGCGGGCCGGCGCACGCGCCGCGCTCGTTTCCCGGTAAATCCTGCGCCGGGGTCCCTCGCTGCGCCCAGGCTGGAAATCGCGCGCACCTGCGGAAGGGCAGGGAAGCTCCTGCCGGGCAGGGCCGCCGGAGCCTCGCTTCGGTTCGGAAGGGAAAGCGCCTCGATTGAGGATCAGGCGAACGAAGAGTCCGTGCGCCCTGCCGGGACCGAATCCCCCCGCGCATGCGGTTTCGGCCTCATGGATGAGTCACCGGCGCACGGCGGCAGGCGCCGCCCTCAGCGCCAGCAGCCGCCGTGGCACTGCCGGGGCGCGGGCCGCTTCCACAAGGCGCACTGCTCACGCGCCGGCTTCGCCCGCGGCCACCACGGCCGGGGCTTCTTCCGGGATCAGGCCAGGGATCGCCTGGCGGAACACGTCGTCGATGGATTCGGCGAAGAGGAACTCCATCTCCTTCCGCACGTTTTCCGGCAGGTCGCGCAGGTCCTTCTGGTTCCGTTTGGGCAGGATCACCCGCCGGATGCCGGCGCGGCGCGCGGCCAGCACCTTCTCCTTCACCCCGCCGATCGGCAGCACGCGCCCGGTCAGCGTGATCTCGCCCGTCATCGCCGTGTCGCTGCGGGCCGGCTTCTTCGTGTACAGCGAAGCCAGGGCCACCGCGATGGTGATGCCCGCCGACGGGCCGTCTTTCGGAATGGCGCCCGAAGGCACGTGGATGTGCACGCCGTAGTCGCTGAACAGCGCCGGGTCGATCCCGTAAGCCTCCGCGTGCGCCCACAGATAGCTCTGCGCGGCTTTCGCCGACTCCTGCATCACGTCGCCGAGCTGCCCGGTGAGCGTCAGGCCCTTGCCCTTCGGCAGCAGCATCGCCTCGACGTAGAGCACATCGCCGCCGGAAGGCGTCCACGCCAGCCCGGTGGCCACGCCGGGCGGCAAGTCCTTGCGCGCCTCTTCGGGCAGGAACGTTTCGGGGCCGAGCAGATCGACGATCACCTCCGGCGTCATCACGATCGGCTCCGTGCGCCCTTCGGCGAATTTCAGCGCGGCCTTGCGGCACAGGCTGGCGATGTTGCGCTCGAGGTTGCGCAGGCCGGCCTCGCGCGTGTAGCTTTCGATGATCTTGCGGATGCCTTCCTCGGGGAACTGCACCAGCTCCGGCGTCAGCCCCGTTTCCTTCAGCTGCCGCGGGATCAGGTAGCGGTTGGCGATGGCCACCTTCTCCTCCTCGCTGTAGCCGGCCAGGCGGATCACCTCCATGCGGTCCAGCAGCGGCTGCGGCACCGTGTCCAGCGTGTTGGCCGTGGTGATGAACATCACCTTGGAAAGATCGAACGGCAGGTCGAGATAGTTGTCGCGGAAGGTGCTGTTCTGCGCCGGGTCGAGCACCTCGAGCAGCGCCGAGGCCGGGTCGCCGCGGAAGTCCCGGCCGAGCTTGTCCACCTCGTCCAGCATCAGCACCGGGTTCTTCGCGCCCGCGCGCCGGATGGCGTTGATCAGCCGCCCGGGCATCGCGCCGATATACGTGCGGCGGTGGCCGCGCAGCTCGCTCTCGTCATGCATGCCGCCGAGAGAGAAGCGCTCGAACTTGCGCCCCAGCGCCCGCGCGATCGACTGCCCGAGCGACGTCTTGCCGACGCCCGGCGGCCCCACGAAGCACAGGATCGGCGCCTTGGCCGACGGGTTTCGTTGCAGCACGCCCAGTTGCTCGAGGATGCGCTCCTTGACGTCCTCCAGCCCGTAGTGGTCCTCGTTCAGGATCTGCCGCGCCCGCGCGATGTCCAGGTTGTCCTCGGTCTCCGTGAACCAGGGCAGCTCGAGCACCAGGTCGAGCCAGGTGCGGATCACATGCCGCTCCGGGCTCTGGTCCGGCAGCCGCTCGAAGCGCCGGAACTCGCGCTCGGCCTCCTTGCGCACCTCTTCCGGGAGCTTCGTTTCGTCGAGGCGCTTGCGCAGCTCCTCGGCTTCGGCCTTGGCCGGGTCCTCCTCGCCCAGCTCCTGCTGGATCGCCTTCAGCTGCCGCCGCAGGAGGTACTCGCGCTGCTCCTTGCTCATCTCCTCCTGCGCTTCGCTGACGATCTTCTGCCGCACCTCGAGGATGCGCGCCTCCTCGGTGATGTACTGCACCGCAAGCTGGAAGGCGTCCTTCAGGGTGGGCGACTCCAGCAGCTTCTGGAGCTTGTCCACGCCGAGGTTGAACGCCGTGGCCAGCAGCCACATCAGCTGCTGCGGGTCGTCGGCCGACGACAGCAGGTTGGAGATCTGCTCGGCCGCCTGCGGATTGATCCGCTCAAGCGTCTTGGCCGCCAGCTCGAACAGCGCCGTCTGCAAGGCGCGCTCTTCGGTCGAGTGGTCCGGCACGAGCGGCATCGGCTGCGCCCTGGCCTGCAAATACTGCCCCGTGTGCTCGAGCGACAGCACGCCCACGCGCTCGAGGCCCGAGGCCACGATCTCGATCAACGACGGCGTGGAGCGCAACACCTTGCGGATCTTGGCGTGCGTGCCGATCGAGTGCAGGTCCTCGGGCGTGGGCAGCTCGATGTCCGGGCTTTTCTGGGTCAGCAGGATCAGGTGGCCCTCGTGATGCTTGATCGCCGCCTCGACGGCCGCGCGCGAAGCGTCGCGCCCCACCGACAACGGCAGGATCAGCTTCGGAAACAGCACCACGTTCTTCAGCGGAAGAACGGGCAGCACCAGCACGTTCTGCTCCTGGCCCTGCGGGTTCTGGATGGTTGGTTCACTCATGCGCCACCTCGGCAAAAATCCTTCAATGTGTCAGATGCCCGGGGCGGAAGCGCTGTTTCCCGCGCGCCCGCCCCGCGGCCTTTTTTATTGCGTCCGCACCGGCTCGCGCACCTCGATTTCGAGGGCCCCCTTCGACGCCGTCACATACAGGTGCGCGCCGTCGCGGATCTTGCCCTCGAGAATCTGCCGCGCGATCAGCGTCTCCAGCTCGCGCTGGATGGCCCGCTTCAGCGGCCGCGCGCCATACTCGGGCTCGTAGCCGACCAGGATGAGATGGTCGCGGGCCTCGTCGCTGAGCTCGAGCGTGATGTGCCGCTCGGCCAGCCGCTTGCGCACGCGCTCGATCTGGATGTCCACGATCCGCCGCAGGTGCTCGTGCGTCAGCGGGTGGAAGATCACCGTCTCGTCGATCCGGTTCAGGAACTCCGGCCGGAAGAAGCTGCGCAGATTCTCCGGCGGCAGGTTCGACGTCATGATCACGATCGTGTTGCGGAAGTCCACCGTGCGGCCCTGCCCGTCGGTGAGCCGGCCGTCGTCGAGCACCTGCAACAGCACGTTGAACACGTCCGGGTGGGCCTTCTCGATTTCATCGAAAAGGATCACCGAGTAGGGGCGGCGCCGCACCGCTTCGGTCAGCTGGCCGCCCTCCTCGAAGCCCACGTAGCCCGGCGGCGCGCCGATCAGCCGCGCCACGGTGTGCTTCTCCTGGTACTCGCTCATGTCGATGCGGATCAGCGCCCGCTCGTCATCGAACAGCGCCTCGGCCAGCGCGCGCGCCAGCTCCGTCTTGCCCACGCCCGTGGGGCCGAGGAACAGGAACGAGCCGATCGGCCGGTTCGGGTCGGCCAGGCCCGCGCGCGAACGCTGCACCGCCTCGACCACCGCCTCCACGGCCGCGTCCTGCCCGACCACGCGCCGGTGCAGCTCGCTCGACAGGTGCAGCAGCTTCTGCCGCTCGCCCTCGAGCAGACGGCTCACCGGGATGCCCGTCCAGCGCGAAACCACCCGCGCAATGTCCTCCTCGTCGACCTCCTCCTTGATCAGCCGCTGGCGCGAGTCCTGCGACGACAGCCGCTGCTCCTCCTCGAACAGCGCCCGCTCGAGCTGGATCAGCTTGCCGAACTTCAGCTCGGCCACGCGGTTCAGGTCGTAGGCGCGCTCGGCCCGCTCGATCTCGAGCTTGGTCTGCTCGATCTCCTCGCGCAGCTTGCGGAGCTTCTGCACGGCCTCCTTCTCCGCCTTCCAGCGCGCCTCCAGCTCGGCCACCTCGCGCGCGAGCGAGAACAGCTCCTCCTCGAGCTTCGCCAGCCGCTCGCGCGAGGCCGCGTCGGTCTCCTTCTTCAGCGCCTCGCGCTCGATCTCGAGCTGCATCTTGCGGCGCAGCTTCTCGTCGAGCTCGGCCGGCATCGAGTCGATCTCGGTGCGCAGCCGCGCGGCGGCCTCGTCGACCAGGTCGATCGCCTTGTCCGGCAGGAAACGGTCCGAGATGTAGCGGTTCGACAGCACCGCCGCCGCCACCAGCGCCGAGTCCTTGATCCGCACGCCGTGATGCACTTCATAGCGCTCGCGCAGCCCGCGCAGGATCGAGATCGTGTCCTCCACCGACGGCTGGTCCACCATGATCGGCTGGAAGCGCCGCTCGAGCGCCGCGTCTTTCTCGATGTACTTGCGGTACTCGTCGAGCGTCGTCGCCCCGATGCAGTGCAGCTCGCCGCGCGCCAGCATCGGCTTGAGCAGGTTGCCGGCGTCCATGGCGCCTTCGGCCTTGCCCGCGCCCACCACCGTGTGCAGCTCGTCGATGAACAGGATGATCTGCCCCTCGCTGGCGGCCACTTCCTTCAGCACCGCCTTCAGCCGCTCTTCAAACTCGCCGCGGTACTTGGCGCCCGCGATCAGCGCGCCCATGTCCAGCGCCACCACGCGCTTCGACTTCAGCCCCTCCGGCACGTCCCCCCGCACGATCCGCTGCGCCAGCCCTTCGACAATCGCCGTCTTGCCGACGCCCGGCTCGCCGATCAGCACCGGGTTGTTCTTCGTGCGCCGGCTGAGCACCTGGATGACGCGCCGGATCTCCTCGTCGCGCCCGATCACCGGGTCGAGCTTGCCCTGGGCGGCCATCTGCGTCAGGTCGCGGCCGTAATTCTCCAGCGCCTGGTAGGTGGCCTCCGGGTTTTGCGTCGTCACCCGCTGGCTGCCGCGCACTTCGCGGATCGCCTGCTCCAGGCGCTCCCGCGTCACGCCCTGCTCGCGGAACAGCTGCCCCGCAAAGCCGTCGCCCGCCTGCAAGGCCAGCAAGAGGTGCTCCACCGAGATGAAGTCGTCCTTCATCCGCTTGGCTTCCTGCTCGGCGTTGCCCAGCGCGGCCGCCAGCCGCTGCGTCAGATACATGCCCGAAGCGCCGCCGCTGACGGTGACCTTCGGCTGGCGCTCCAGCTCGGCCATCAACTTGCGGTGCAGCTTCTCCAGGTCGAAGCCGGCCTTCAACAGGATGTTGGGCGCAATGCCCTGCTCCTGCTCCAGCAAGGCGACCATCAGGTGTTCATTGTCCACATGCTGGTGGCTCAGCCGCGCCGCCAGCGTCTGGGCGGCGCGCAAGGCGTCCTGGGCTTTCTCGGTAAAGCGGTTCAGATCCATAGGGTGACTCCTTCGCTCACGGCTTCCCGAAATCGATGATAGCAGATTAGCCGTTCGCTGTCTAGAAATTTTAGCGTGTTTCTGTCAACCTTTGATTCCTGCCGCTCGACTCCCGTTTCCGAAAAATCGTCGCAATCTTGCAACTTATTGCTTGATAAGGACTTGGCCTTCATTCCCGGCCTTGCCGCCCCGCCCCGGCCGCCGGCCACGCCCCGGGGCAAAACGCGCCCCCGGCTCGCGGGGCCTCTTCGCCCTTGGGCCAAACCGTACAAAACACGCCTTTAAGCCGGCTGCACCCCGCCGCCGGCCCGGGAGTGCTACCCTGAAAAGTTCCGACACATCATGGGCATGTTGGGGTCATGGTATGCCCGCTGGATGGAGCAGTGGGAACAACGGCTGTGCTTTGCCGCCACCAACCGCGTGGTGCGGCCGTTCGAGTGGGGGCTCGAGTGGACCTCCGGCTGGCCGGTGACCGCGCGTCTGGCCGGGGCCGACGGCCTGCCGCCCCGCGAGCGGCTGTTGCGGCTCAGCCGGCTGGCGATCGAGCACAGCGACGAGTTCTTCGGCTACCCGCCGGTCTCCGACTACCACCTTTCCGGCGGGCTGCTGCGGTTCACCTCGCCGGTGCGGACCCCTTACGAGGAGAACAACGTCGTCCACGGCCAGTGGTTCCCGGGCAAGAACCCGCGCAAGGCGGTGCTGGTGCTGCCGCACTGGAACGCGCCGCACGACGCCCACAACGCTCTGGCGCGCGCGTTTCAGAAGTTCGGCGCAAGCGCCTTGCGGCTGAGCCTGCCCTATCACGACTACCGCATGCCGGCCGAGCTCCAGCGCGCCGACTACGCGGTCAGCTCCAACATCGGCCGCACGATTGACGCCACGCGGCAGGCGGTGATCGACATCCGCGCCGCCGCCGACTGGCTCGAGCGCCAGGGCGCCGGGCGCATCGCCATCGTCGGCACGAGCCTCGGCTCCTGCTACGCGTTCCTGGCCAGCGCCCACGACCCCCGGCTGGTGGTGAACGCCTTCAACCACTGCTCCACCTATTTCGCCGACGTCGTCTGGACCGGCCTGTCCACGCTGCACGTCCGGCGGGGCCTCGAGGGCCACGTCGATCTGGACACGCTGCGCGAGCTCTGGCTGTGCATCAGCCCGACGGCCTACTTCGCGAAATTCCGCGAAAAGCCCAAGAAATCGCTCTTTCTGTACGCGAAATACGACACCACGTTCCTGCCGGAATTCTCGCGCCAGACGATCGAGTTATGCCGTCAGCACGGCCTCGATTTCCGCGAGGTCGTACTGCCCTGCGGCCACTACACCCTCGGCGA
>Ga0272446_1001403_pt1 | contig 34947 bp, 22 predicted proteins | sample YNPCB0061_FD_194587 | JGI IMG/M metagenome (GOLD analysis project Ga0272446, IMG submission 194587) | Hot spring microbial mat communities from Yellowstone National Park, WY, United States - YNP-CB-006-1 | ecosystem: Environmental > Aquatic > Thermal springs > Hot (42-90C) > Sediment | place...
GCGATAATTTTTTCATTTATCCTCCAATGTTGTAGAATTTATTCTCCGAACTTGCAACTCCACACGCTGGTTTATTTTCAATTACATATTGAATTGCATCTTCATATTTCATTTTTCGAATGTTAACTGAAAGATCATTAAACAAACATGGTTTTAAATTTCCATCGCTTGTTAATCTTAAGCGGTTACAATTTGCACAGTCGCCACCGTTGCCACCATGAACAATTCCAAATACACCTTTCTCAAGATCCATCTCGGGAATAAATCGTGGAATTAAATTATTCTCTTCACAAAATTTTTTTACTTCAACAGCATTTGACTCGTTAGGAGATTTTTTTATTACACAATTTATTTTGATTGGATGAAGTCCAACTTTTTGTGCAGCTTTGATTCCTTCAAGCACATCTTCTAATTTTCCACCACGTGTTATTTTCCTAAATTCTTCTTCATTTACTGAATCTAAACTAATATTAACTCGCATCAAGCCAGCATCTTTTAATTCTTTTGCATATTGAGAAAGCAAAATACCATTTGTTGTAAGTGCTAAATCCTTAATTTCCTTTATTGATGAAATCATTTTCACAAGATTGACAAAACCTATTCTTACTAAAGGTTCACCACCGGTAAATCGAACTTTTTCAATTCCAAATTTTACAGCAACTTTTACAAACTCATAAATTTCTTCGAATGAAAGTACATCTTCATGACGTATTAATTTTATACCTTCTTCAGGCATACAATAAACGCAACGCAAATTGCATCTATCTGTTACACTTATTCTTAAGTAATTTATATCTCTACCAAATTGGTCGTACATTAACTTTTGTACCTTCTTTTAATTCTACAACGCCTATTGGAATTGAAATAATACCATCAGCATCAACAAGAGAATTTATGTGAGCAGAACCATGATATTCAACTGGAATAACTTTTCCTTTGTCATTAATTTGAACAGGAATTCTTCCAAGTCGTTCACTTCTTTTTCTTTTATAACTTTGTCCTAATTCAAGATTTAATTCTTTATAAAATGTTTTCAAGCCCATCATTCCTGCTAAAAGTTGTTTTGCAAAAAATTCAAACATAATGAAAGATGAAACAGGATTTCCCGGCATTCCAAAAACAAATTTGGATTCATCTTTGCCAAATACAGTTGGTTTACCCGGTTGTTGTTGAACTTTTTCAAAGAGCAAATTAAAGCCAACTTTTTTGAGTGATTCAGGAATTAAATCAAACTCGCCCATTGAAACACCACCGGTTAAAATTATAAGATCATTTTCTTCTTTAGCTTTTTTTAATGCTGAAAGAATTTCCTCTTGTTTGTCTTTTACGATTCCATAATAATTTGGTATGCAGCCAAATTTTTCAACTTGAAATAAAAGTTGATATGCATTTGTGTTTCTAATTTGTGATTCGTTTGGCTTTGCAAATGGTTCAACAATTTCATCGCCAGTTGATATGATTCCAACTTTTGGTTTTATACTTACAAGTGGTTGCCAATTACCGACCATTGCAATTGAGGAAATAACTTTCTCTGTTATTCTAATTCCAGATGAAAGAAGTTTTTGTCCAACAATAACATCTTCACCTTTGTAACAAATGTTGTTAGAAGTTTTTTCTTTTAAGAATTTTATTTTGTTTTCAGATATGTATTCAACATCTTCGAAAATTATAACACAGTCTGCGCCTTCAGGAATTTGAGCTCCAGTCATAATTTTTGAACATTGATTTTTGCCCACAATTTTCTTTGGTTTATATCCAGCTTGAATCGACTCAATAATTTCAAGTTCGTTGCCAATATCTTCTTTACGACAAGCAAAACCATCCATCGCAGATTTATTGAATGGCGGCATGTTCATGTCAGAAAAAATATCTTCCCGTAAAACTCGATTTAAAGATTTTGGCAATTCAACTCTTTCAGTTCCAAGTTGAATAATATTTGATTGAACAATTTCAATTGCTTTTTCGTATGTAATCATTTTTCACCTGTAAATTTTGCAAGCAGAAGCTTTGAACGAAATCCAAACTTGATTTCCAATTTTCAATTTTAAAGAGTCAAGTGCACTTTTTGAAATTAAACTTACAAAATGTAATCCAACATCAACAATAATTTCATAACCTATTTTTGCTTTTGTTATGTCAACAATTATTCCTTGAAAATTATTTCTATTGCTGCCTTCTTCTTTTTTTAATGAAAGACTTACTTCTTCTGGCTGAATTGAAAAAAAGCATTCTCCATCTTCAAGATCAGTTAAACAGGAAATACAAAAATCATTTTTTGTGTAAAAATATTTTATTTCATTTTGCTCTGTTGAAACTAATTTGCCGTGCAAAAAATTTTTTAATCCAACAAAGCTTGCAAGAAATTTTGATTTTGGATTTCGAAAAATATTTTCTGGCTCACCAAAGTCAATCAATTTTCCATTTTCAAGAATACCAATTTTTGAAGCGAGAGAAATTGCTTCTTCATAATCGTGGGTTACATGAATAATTGTAATTCCTTCACGATTAATTTTTTTCAACAGCATTTTCAATTCTGCCTTAATTGATGAATCTAAAGCAGAAAGTGGTTCATCCAAAAGTAAAAGTTTGTTCCCAGTAATTAAACTTCTCGCAAGAGAAACTTTTTGGTATTCACCGCCGGATAGTGTTTCCGGTTTTCTGTTTAATAAATTTTCAATTCCAATCTTCTTTGAAACATCTTCAACTTTTTTTTGAACTATGGTTTTCTTTTCATGATTAATTGGATAAGCAATATTCTCAAAAACATTCATATGTGGAAATAAATCTGAATCTTGATAAACAATACTGATTTTTCGTTTTTGTATTTGTTGGTTGGTAATATCAACATCATCAAAAAAAATATTTCCTGAGTCAATTTTGTTTAATCCGGCAATTGTTTCTAAAAGCAGAGTTTTGCCCGCACCATTTTTACCTAGAATTACAAAATAATCTCCACGATTAATTTGAAAACTAACATCGTTCAACATGAATTCGCCGATTGTCAAAGATAAATTTTCAACTCGTAACATTATTTTTTCACCATTCGAAGAATTACAAATACAATCAATGTAATAGAAATAAAAACAGTTGCTGCAATAATTGAAGATTGCAATCCATAAGAAGTAAACCTTTCATAAATTAATACTGGAGCTGTCTTTGGATTGTATGCAATAATTATAACAGCACCAAACTCGCTCATTCCGCGAGCCCACATTAAAATCATACCACTTAAAATTGAACGCCATGCAAGTGGAATTGTAATTGTAAAAAAAACTTTTGTTGGAGAAGCACCAAGTGTCAATGCGATTTTTTCTAATCTTTCAGGAACCAAAACAAAACCATCGCGAGCAGAATTTATGAGAAAAGGTAAACTAACAAATGACATCGCTAAAATTATTCCCGCATGATTATTTACAAAACTTAAACCCAAGTCGTTTAAATATTTTCCGATGAAACTTTCTTTTGAAACAATCAACAATAAAGCAATTCCTGCTGCAGAGTGTGGAATTATTATTGGTAAATCAATTATTCCATTAATAAAATTTTTGAGGCGAAAATTTTTTCTTGCAAGTAAAAATGCAAACGGAATTGCAAATACTGAGAATAAAAGTGTTCCGATCATCGATGTCCACAAGCTCAGCCAAATACTTGAATTTAATTCTTCATCATGAAAAGATGAAAATATTTCTTTAGTCGAAGAGTTGAAATAAATTCCTAATATCGGCGCTATGATAAAGAGTAATGCAAATCCAGAAAGAAAAGTAATGATCAATTCAAAAGTTGATTTTTTATTGAAAGTGCTAATCATAATTCTCTTTGAGCAAATTGTTTTAATTCAACCGGTAAAAAATCATACTGAGAAGAAATTGCTGGTAAAAATGATTTTAAATAGTTCGCTTGTAAAATTTTCTCACCTTTATTTTTATCTAACAAAAATGAAATAAACTTAATTGCAAGTCTTTTGTTATTAGATTTTTTTGGAATTGTCAAGCTATATATAATTGAAGAACCGGAGATATTAATTATTTTCCTAACCTTTTTCTTCGAACTAACATTAACTTGTTTATAATAATTTAACAAGTTTGGATTGCCCAAGTTAATGCTATCAGGTAGAGTAATAAATTTCAATTTGTGCTGTTCAGCTATAGAGCGATAAATAATTGTATAATCAATTTCCTTAGCATCTAATAAAGCTAATAAATCAACTTCTTTCGGACGAACGTTTTCTTTATTCTTTTCTAAAAGTTTGTTGGCTAAATATTTTTCTTTATAAAAAATTTCAGAGAGTTTGAGCATCATAATCGTTCTATATCCACAAGGATCTAAATTTTCATCAGCTCTACCATATTTTACATTTTTATTCAAAAGAATTTTATACCAGTTGCTCGAGTTGATTTCATTATTCAAAAATGATTTTTCATTGAAAGCAATTACTAATTCATTCGTTGCAAATTTTAAATTCCAATCAGCATAAGTTGGAATTAGTAAGCTATCAATTACTAAAAAATCAGCTGATGCAAAAACATCGCAATCTTTTTTCAACTCTGTAATTTTTCTTGCGCACTCAACACTTCCAGCGATTTCTTTTTTAATTTCAACATCGGGATTTTCTTTTTTGAATTCATCAATTACTTTTTGAAAAGGAACTGATAAACTTCCCGCATGAAAAATTATAAGTTCATTTTTTGTTTCATTCTTCGAGCAACTGATTAAAATAAAAATCAAAAATAGACTAATTATTTTCATCAATGATTTTATTAAATATTTTACTCGAACGCATAACTTCTTCGGCTTTTTTATCATCTGGCAAATAATAACCGCCAATATCAGCCGGCTTTCCTTGAACTGAAATTAAATCATCAACAATATTATTTTCATTTGCCTTTAATTCTTGATAAATTTTTGCAAAACGCTCTTTCATCTCTGCATTTTTATTTTGCTGAGATAATGCTTCTGCCCAATAAAGAGTTAGATAAAATGAACTGCCACGATTATCTAATTCTCCGGCTTTTCGAGAAGGCATTTTATCATTTTCAAGATACTTGCCGATAGCTTGATCAAGAGTTTCAGCTAAAATTTTTGCTTTTTCATTTTTTGTTTTTTCATAAACCATTTCAAATGATGGGACGAGAGCGCAATATTCACCGAGTGAATCCCAACGCAAATGATTTTCTTTTAATAATTGTTCAACATGTTTTGGTGCAGAACCGCCAGCGCCAGTTTCAAACAAACCACCACCTTTCAACAAAGGTATAATTGAAAGCATTCTTGCACTTGTTCCTAATTCAAGAATTGGAAATAAATCTGTTAAATAATCACGAAGAACATTTCCTGTTACAGAAATTGTGTCGAGACCTTTTCTTGTTCGTTCGATTGTATATTTCATTGCATCATCAGGATTGAGAATTTTAATTTCCAAACCAGTTGTGTCATGTTCAGGTAAATATTTTTTTACCTTTGCAATGATTTCTCTATCGTGTGCTCTTTTTTCATCAAGCCAAAAAATTGCTGGTGTGTTTGAAAGACGAGCACGATTGACAGCGAGTTTAACCCAATCTTTAATTGCTTCATCTTTTGCTTGACACATTCTGAAAATATCGCCTGCTTCAACTTTTTGTTCTAATAAAATTTTCCCTTCAGAATTTACAGCTCTCATTACTCCATTATTTTTAGCTTCAAAAGTTTTATCATGCGAGCCATATTCTTCTGCTTTCTGTGCCATCAAACCAACATTGGAAACTGCACCCATTGTTGCTGGATCAAACTGACCATTAACTTTAATATCATCAATCATTGTTTGATATATTGTTGCATAACAACGATCAGGAATCATTGCAATACAATCTTGAAGTTCATCTTTTTTGTTCCACATTTTTCCGCCATCACGAATTACAACCGGCATCGATGCATCAACAATTACATCATTCGGAACATGAAGATTTGTTTTACCAATTCTTGAATCAATCATTGCAAGTTCAGGACGTGTTTCATAAACTTTATTGATATCATCTTCAATTTCTTTTCTTTTTTCATCTGGAAGTTTTTTCAATTTTTCAAGAACATCAAGCAAACCATTATTAACATTAGCTCCAATTGATTTCAATGTTTCAGCATGTTTTTCGAGTGCATCTTTATAATAAACCGAAACGGCATGACCAAACATAATTGGGTCAGAAATTTTCATCATCGTTGCTTTGAGATGAAGTGATAAGAGAACATTATCTTTCTTTGCTTCTTCAATTTGTTCAGCATAAAATTTACGTAGCTCTTTAACATTCATTACAGCCGCATCAATTACTTCACCATTAAGAAGTTTTAATTTTTCTTTTAGTACAGTAACATTTCCACTATCATCAACAAATTCAATCTTAATAAAATCATCCTTATCCAAAGTCATTGATTTTTCAGTTCCATAAAAATCATTTTGATTCATATGAGCAACACGAGTTTTAGAACCTTCTTTTGGCCATGGCTTCATCATTTTGTGTGGATGTTTCTGTGCAAATTTTTTAACAGATGCAGCAGCACGTCGGTCAGAATTTCCTTCACGAAGAACAGGATTAACAGCAGAGCCAAGAACTTTAGCAAATCTTTCTTTCAATTTCTTTTCTTCATCAGTTTTTGGTTCTTCAGGATAATCTGGAATTTTATAACCTTTAGATTGCAATTCTTTTATTGCTGCTTTAAGCTGTGGAATAGAAGCGCTGATATTTGGCAGCTTAATAATATTTGTATCTGGCAATTGAGTTAATTCACCAAGCTGGTTTAAGTAATCCGGGATTTTTTGATCTTCGGTTAAATAATCCGGAAAATTTGCAATGATTCTTCCTGCCAATGAAATATCTTTTGTTTCAATTTCAATTCCTGTTCCTTTTGTAAAAGACTTTACAATTGGAAGTAAACAATAAGATGCAAGCTGAGGTGCTTCATCTACTTTTGTCCAAAAAATTTTTGTACTCATTTTGTTTTCCTATTTGTTTTAAAAATTATTTTAAATTCATTTAACTCTATTGTTAAAATACATATTCTAAGAGAATTAGAGAAAGATATGTGTAGTGAAAAGATTTTATAAGCTAAAAAATTGAAGGGTACAAGTTTGAGTTTTAAATTGTAAGAAGTTTACCATCAACAGGAAGAACCATTAAAAACAGTTTGTTTATAATTCTTATTTCGAATACTTATTTAAGTTTTTGGGAGCTTTTCTTATTAAACAAAGCCAGGAATTTCTACAAATTCCCGGCTTGTTATTTTTTACTTCGTTATATCATCATTTCAATAAAATCATTTTCTTGCTTTGAAAATATTCTCCTGTCCTTATTGTGTAGAAATAAATACCACTTGCTAAATTTTTAGCATCGAAAGTTATTGAATAAACTCCAGGTTTCTTTTCTTCATTAACAAGAACTCTAACTTCTCTTCCGAGAATATCATAAACTGTAATTTTAACTAAACCAATTTTAGAGATATTAAAACGAATTGTGGTAGTAGGATTAAACGGATTTGGATAATTTTGGTCAAGATTAAATGTATGAGGAATTATTTCGTTGATATTGTCATCATCAATTGAAGTGACAGTACTAAAGCATGAATATCTTGCAATATTATTTACAGTAACACCATCAGCAGTTGAGAAAACTCCTCCAGCATAAATATCAGAGCCAACTACTGCAATTGCTCTAACAGTTCGATAATAAGGTGTTCCAAAGCCATTACCAAGAGAAGCCCAATTTGAGCCATCCCATTTTGCAATTGCGTTTGCAGAAACTGAACCAGCATTTGTAAAATTTCCTCCAACGTATAATTCATTATTTACTGCAGTAACTGCCCAATTTGTCCCACTAACTCCTCCGGTTGTACCATTGTCAAGTGGAAACCAACTTGACCCATCCCATTTAGCAATATGATTAATTGAATTAAATCCAATTGTATTTGTAAAATCACCAGCAGCGTAAAGTTCGCCATTCATAACAGTTAATGCATATACTGTACTATTTAATCCAGCAGCTAAAGGTGACCAGGTTGAGTTAATTGTATTCCATTTCACAACATTAGGAGTTCCATTTGCACCTCCTGTTCCCCAAAATCCTCCTCCAACATAAAGGTCTGTTCCTATGGCAGTTAATGAATGTACACCACTTGCATTTTGATTAACTCCAGCTCCAAGAGCAATCCAATTCATACCATTCCACTTTGCAATGTTTTTTGCATTTGTTAATCCTGCTGTTGTAAATAAACCTCCGACATATAAATCATTACCAATCATTGCAAGAGCCTGGACTGTTCCATTTGTGCCATCACCGAGAGCTGACCAACTTGATCCATTCCATTTTGCAATATTTTTTGCACTAATATTTCCAGCCATTGTGAATGAACCACCTACATATAAATCATTTCCTACAACGAGAATGGCATTTATCGGACCATTTACTCCACCGTTAAGATCTGACCAAATATTGCCATTCCACTTAGCAATGTGATTTACAATTAATCCGCCAGCATTCACAAAATCTCCTCCAACAAAAAGGTCATTGCCTTTTGCTACAAGCGCATTTACGTTTGCAGATGTTCCTATTCCAAGTGGTGACCATGATTTCAATCCTGAAAAGCAAGCATCATTTGCAAATCCAAAATTTATGGCATCTATACTTTGATCGATATCCAATTGAACTGAATAATTACCTTTAAATGGAAATGTTTGAAACCAATTATTTGGTTTTACAACAGAAATCGTATAGTTGCCTGGTTTTAAATTTGTAAAACTAAAATTACCATCCATATCAGTATTCGTTGTTTCAACTATCGGTCCATTTATAAGCACTGTCCAATTTGATAAATTTGGGTCTTTTTCATCTATCACACCATTTAAATTTATATCATGAAAAACATGTCCCCAAACTGAAGTCAATGAACCACTCTGTTTGCATTTACCAGCACTTCCAGCATTAAAAATTGCTTGTACTTCTGCTGGTGTTAGAACCCTTTTGAATAATTCAATCTCATCGAGTATTCCATTGAATTGTGAAGGAAAGAATGTTCCCAACACTCTTCCAATACGAAGAGGATTAGTATTATTCAGTGATCCTGAATGTAATGTTGGATCTCCATATGGAGTTGGTGTTCCATCAAGATAAAATATTATACCATTTTTATTTGCTCTTGAAACCGTTATTGCGATATGATGCCAATTACCATCTCCTACAAATAATGAAGGTATATAATTATCCTCAAGAGAGGCATCAGCCAACTGTAATCCAAGATTTCCATTATGAAGGAAAAATTCATATCCTTTACCTGAAAGTGGATCTCTCTTTTCAACTAACGGACTTATACCTGTTTTAGTAGAAGTTTTAATCCAAGCATCAAAAGAAAAATCTCCTATGCCGAAATTGAGATCAGCGTGATTAGCTACTTCAACATAATCATCTATTCCATCAAATTGTAGTGCACCAGCAACTTTTCCTGCAACAGCAATTGGACCATTCATCTTTGTGCCGAAGTTGTTATAACCAGCTAAATCTTGTGGAAAATCTCTCGAAGAATAATCAAAACTCCACCAAGCAACCATTCCATAAGGCGGATTAACACAACCCGGTTTTGGTTCATATTTATTTCCGAAATAATATCCATCAAGATTTTGTCCGGATCCGAGTATAACAGTATAAGAATTGGGAGAAACAGGATCGGTTTGTACCCAATCGGTTTTAGGTTCTTCCTTTATTAAATATGTTCCCGGCGGTAGATCTTCAAAGCAATATTTTCCTTCTTTATTAGTCATAATACTTCTATCAACCGGTCCGCTAATATTAATTTGCCAATCAGCAATTCCCGGTTCAGTTAGGTCTTTTTTGCCATTGCCATTTTTATCTAAATATTTCATACCACATATTGAACCGTTCCGAATTCCGATATCTTCTTTGTTTCCAAAATAAAATAAATCGGGATGACTATTATCTTCGGATAACTCGATTGTATAGCTACCGCTTGAAGGTGCTGTTTGTTTCCATCCATCTTTTTGTCTTTCTGATAAAGTGTAGCGCCCTAAGCTTAAGTTTTCAAAACAGAATTTACCTCTTGAATCTGTTTGTACGGTTAGATTAATAGTGCCATTTAAATTAATTGTCCAATTTGGAATCACCGGTTCATTGTCTTGCTTTATACCGTCGCCATTCAAATCATTAAATTTAATTCCACATATTGAACCGAATGTAACCGTTGGGTCTTCAAAATTTCCGAAGTCTATTCCCGTAAAATTATTACCACCAGTTATTTCTAAAGTATAAGTTATGGAAGAAGGTTTGGTCTGTCTCCATCCGGTTTTATTTTCTTCTCTTACTGTGTACGTACCTGGAATCAATCCATAAAAACAGTAATTACCATTATCATCAGTAACGGCTGTTAAATTCATTGGTCCTTCGAGATAGATAGTCCATCCGCGAATGCCAGGTTCAGTGCTAACTTTTCTTCCATCCCGATTTTTATCATTGAATTTATTTCCGCAGATAGAACCAAGTTGAATTTTATCATCAATAGTATTTCCAAAATCTACATTAATAGTGTTTTGCCCTGATGCAAGCTGAATAATATAGAAGTTTGTAGCTGGTTTAGTCTGACGCCAGCCAGTTCGAGCTCGTTCACCTACTTTGTATTCACCCGGAATCAAATTGTTGAAACAATAATGTCCATCTTTATCAGTAACAACACTCAAATCCATCGGACCGCCTAAGTCTATCTGCCAATCAGGAATTCCTAATTCTCCTGGATCCTGATTTCCATTACCATTTTTGTCATTAAATTTAATTCCGCAGATAGAACCAAATTTGGCATTCACATCTTCCTTATTCCCGAAAATAAGTTTATCAATCGTTTCTCCAGGTTTTAATTCAATTGAATAAGTAAAAGTTGAAGGGGCGGTTTGTGTCCAACCATCTGTATAAACTTCTGAGATTGTATATTTACCAGGTTTTAAATTTGTAAAGCAGAAGTTTCCTCTCGCATCTGTGGTTGTAGTTAAATCCATTGTTCCTGATAATTTAATTGTCCAATTTGATAGAAATGGTTCATTCAAATCTTGAATTCCATTACCATTTTTATCGTTGAATTTAATTCCGCAAATTGATCCTAATTTTTCTTTATTTCCAAAATTTAAACCAGAAATATTTTGTCCTGAAGTTAATGTGACACTTATAGATCCATTTGCATTTGGTGCTGTGGGTTGCCAGCGATTATCAATTACTTCGTTGATTGTATAAGTACCTGGTAATAAGTTAGAAAAACAGAAATTTCCATTTATATCAGTAGTAGTGGATAAATTTGTTTCTCCAATTAAATTAAACTGAACATTAGGTATTGGAAGTTCGCCATCTTCTTTTATTCCATTTCCATTTAGATCATTAAACTTTGTACCACAAATTGAGCCGAGTTTAATTGTAATATCTTCTACATTTGAGAAGTTAATATTCGTTACATTTTGACCCGGAGTAAGTGTGACTGAATGAGTTCCTGGCTTCGCAGGGAAAATCTGACGCCATCCTTCCTTACTTCCTTCAGAAACAATATAAGTTCCTGCCGGTAAATCATTGAAACAATAATTTCCATTTGCATCAGTTGTTGTACTATAAACTGTTGTGCCTATTGTTAAAGTGATTGGCCAATTTGCTATTCCATCTTCATTGGCATCTTTAATCCCGTCTCCATTTTTATCATGAATTTTTATTCCACAGATTGAACCAAGTTTTAAAGGTGGATTACAATCACCGGTATTTTTAAGACAAATATTATCATATCCAATTTTTTCGTGTTGAAAACTTGATGGATCAGCCAATAATATTACTTTTGTAACATTTGTTAAAAGAGTATTCCAATCGCTTGCGGTACCAAGTGTCATAATCCAATAGCCATTAGAATTTGATGGAAGAGTTCCATCTGAATTTAGGAAACTCAAAGGTGCACAGTAAGAATGCCATCCATCTCCTACAGAAATTGATTGAGTTATCACAAACGATGCTTTAAATCCCGCTCCTTCAAGAGCTATAGTTGGATTTAATGTTTGCGGTGGAGTTACACCATTATAAGTATCTCCACCATAAATAAATGTTATATCAAAACATAATGAACCACACCCGTTTGAAAACAGACTTGTCCAATTACCTATAAAAGGTTTGCTTGTTGTGTAAAAAGTAGAAACACCCGCTTGATCGGTTATTTGGATATAATGATTGTTTCCATTTTGTTGAAAAGAAGTTGAAATATTATTTGCTTGCCAACCATTTAATGAGTTGTTTTCAAAATCAGTACAATTAGGATTTAGAATTTCTTTGTTGCCAAAATCAATTCCAATGAGATTTTGATCTGAAGTTAACTCAATTGTATAACTATTTGGTGAAGTTGGTTTAGTTTGTTCCCAACCAGTTTTATTTGTCTCTGTTAATGTATAAGTTCCGGGTAATAAATTATTGAAGCAATATTCTCCCTTTGCATCCGTTGTAGCAGTTAATTGAACAGTGCCATTCGATAAATTTATAACCCAACCTTGAATGCCAGGTTCATTATCATTTATACCGTTACCGTTTAAATCGTTGAATTTTTTTCCACAAATACTACCAGGTTTTGGAGGAATAATTTGATTTGCAAAATTTTTCGAAATTACTAATTCTCCTTCTGTAAGAACAACAGTATAAGAACCTGGTGATGATGGGTAAATTTGCTGCCATCCTGGTTGATTGGTTTCAGTAATTGTATAAGTTCCAGCAGGTAGATTATTAAATTGATAGAAACCATTAATATCTGTGGTGTCAGACATTGTAACTGGGCCTGATAAATTTATAATCCAATTAGCAAGAGGTGGTTCAGTTATTTGTTGATCACCCGTACCATTAATATCATTAAATTTTATACCTGAAATAGAACCAAGCGTTCGCTTATTACCAAAATTAATGTCCTTTACACTTTGGCCGGAAGTAAGTGTTACTATTTGCGTACCGGGAGAAGCAGGAAAAGTTTGTCGCCACCCATCTTTATTTGTTTCAGAAAGTGTATAAGTTCCAGCTGGTAAGTTATTAAAGCAGTAGCTTCCATCGGCGGCAGTGGTAGTTGTCAATGTAACAGCACCCGTAGATAAAGTTATTGTCCACCCAGCTAAACCTTCATTAGCCTCATCCTTTTTACCATTGCCATCGGAGTCATTGAATTTCATACCGCAAATTGAACCATTATTTACAACTGCTTTTGAAGTAACTCCTTCTATAATTAAACGTTTGTGAGTTGCAAATGAAGGAGTCATTGCTAAACCTCCATTTAAAGTATAAGGATAAATTCTCACAGAAAAAGTTTTGCTGTTTGGCACAAGAACACTTAAAGTTTTTGAAAAAGTTTGTACAGATGTATTCAAATAATTAAGTGGCGTTGAATTTAGTTGAGTTTTGGTGGTCCAGCCATCAATTGAATACCACACTTCAGCTTTAATAATATTAAAGTTTGTGTTCAAAGGATTATCACTATAATCAAATGAAAGATACTGTACAGTAAAATCATTTCCAGTAGTTGGACTTGCATCAAACTGAATGTATCTTGTATAATCTGGTAATCCGGCAATCCAACCTGTTCCTTGATTGCCTGTCCAAAGCTGCTGACCATTACTTGCATAAGGTTGTTGAGGATACATTTCTAATTTATAAGGAGAAGCTGGAGTTCCAATGGTTTGAGGTAATGCTTGAATATTTCCCATAGGAGTGTTAGGATTTTGATTGCTTGTTAGTGGCCAAGTTACTGATGCAACTTGCCCAAATACACTTTGTGCAATCAAGAATATTGATAGTATTATTAATAATCTATTTATTTTTTTCATTTTATTGCCTCTTAATTTTATATAATTTTTTCCCTTTGATTATTTGCTAACAATATCACAGGTGAAAGAAAGCATGACATTTGGATTATTAGGGTCATTGCTCTGAACTGAAATTGTTTTGTTTTGTATTCCATTTCGACCTGTAGTACTAAAGGTAACTTTAATTTCTCCCTTTTCTCCTTTTGCGAAATTCTTCTTGTTACCTAATGTTACCCCAGTGCAACCGCAGCTTGCACGAACATTATCTATTCTCAATGTATCTTCGCCTACATTAGTAAATTTGTATTGGTAGACTAACTCTTCTCCTTGAGGCACTTTCCCAAAATCATGTTTTGTTTCTACGAAAGTGATTTTGGATGTATTTACTTGTGCAGGGATTGGGATTGCTAAAAAGCTAATAAGGAAAATAAACAAGATGGTAATTGATGTTTTTTTGAAAGCATTTATTAATGGATTCATTTTTACTCCTTTTTTGATTTTATTTTAATAATTCACCATCCCTGATTTTTATCAAGGATTTGTTCTTTAGATTTTTCAGGGATTCTTTTAGTTTGTTAATTTTTTCTCGACTGATATTCGGATCGTTTTCTAAATCTCTGATTGCTTCTTCAATTGAATTATATTCTTTGATATTGCCTTCATCAGCTCCTTTTTTAATAATTACAAGCGGAGAAGATTCTGCTTTTCTTTTTCTAAAGTAACGAAGTATTTTTTCTATGATTTTCATTTTTCTATTTTAGTTTTGTGCTAATCTACTTTATATGAATGGCTGCAACAATACAGAATCAGTATTCGGTTGGTTTTATTAAGTGAACGGTATGAATTGATAAATTAACGGTAAGAATTGGTTGATTAAAATTTTCTAGAAAGGAAGATTAATCAGTTAAATTTATATAATGGCGGAGGCAAAGAAATGATAACTTCAGTTCCATGTGAATTATCGCTGCGAATGCTGAGGTCTTCAAACATAATCGGTTTGGGAAGTTCAAGTTTTTTACTCAATAATTTTAATCGCTCTTCAATTATCTGTATTCCTTTCGAAATGTGATCTTCTTTCTTTATCTTCTTTGCTTCGTTAATCCCTATTCCATTATCAGTAATTTTTATCATCAGTGCTTTTGATATTACTGAATCAACTTCAACATCTTCAAAAGAAAATGAAATTGTTAATAACCCTTTGTTTCCAGAGTTAATTATACCATGCCAAAGAGAATTTTCCACGAACGGTTGAATTATCATGTTGGGAATCATAATTGAATTTATATCTAATTCATTAGCTGTGATTATCTCATAAGAAAATTTTTCATCGAAACGCATTTTTTCAAGATTGAGATAAAGTTTTAAGCGATTGATTTCTTCAGATAATAAAATAAAACCACTTCCAGCAGTATCAAGATTTTTGCGAATTAATTTTGCCATCATTGCAATGTAATTATTTGCTTCTTCATTTTTTTTGCTGTTGATTAAGTATTGTACAGAATTAAGTGAATTAAAAATAAAATGCGGATTCATCATTGCTGAAAGTGCTTGATGTTTCAAGTCGTTAATCCTTTCTGATAAATCTAATTCAGCTTTGATTTTTTTATTGTTCAGTTTTAATCGGTTAATAATTATAAATACAGAAACAGAGACAAGAATTGATACCATAAATAACTCAAACCAAATGGTTTCTACAAATCGAGGCATAATCGTAAATGCTAATGAATAAGGTTTACTCCAATCTGAGTTTTGTGTTCTTGCCATTATCTGCAAATTATAATTGCCATGTTTCAATGAAATAAAGTTCAGAAAATCATTTTGCGTTTCAACCCATTTATCTTCGTTTAATTTGTATTTATAAATTACTGAATTAGGCGAGGAATAATTTATTGCTTTGAAATCAATATTTACATCATGCTGCTCGGGTTGAAAAACCAAATTGCTGAAGTTTGTATAAAGTGAATCACCGGCTTTTACATTTATTATTTTTATTTTAAGTGGAGATTGTTTTGTGTTATCAAATAAATACAAATCAAGAATTGAAAAACCATTGCTTGTTCCAATATACATTTTGTTTAGTTCGCCATCATAAAAAAGTGAAAGCACTTCGCTCGATGGAAGTCCTGAATTACTGTTTAAATATTTAACTGATTTTCCATCATAGCAATAAACACCTTTCATGTTGCCTATCCATATTCTTTCTTTGTTATCAATTGTAATTGAAGTTGATGAAGATAAATCGTAACCCAAAATATTTGTAAAGCTTGTGACGATATCATTTTCGAGATTATAGCTTGCAACTCCATTTGAAGAAGTAAACCAAATTTTGTTTTTGTCTTGATATATCGAAGTAATATTAGAATTCAAAACAGAATTGTTTTTGAAAAATATTTTTTCCCACTTTGTAAAATCATTTATTCCTTTTTGATAGGATAATTTGCACAATCCTTTGAAAGTACCTATCCAGATATTTTTTCCTGTATCTTCATAAATATGATTGATTCGATTAGGATAACTGCTATTACCAAAGATATAATAAGAACGATAATTTAATGAGTTCAAATCATCATAAATTCTGATGTTGTTTCCAGTGCTGCCAAATAAAAATTTTCCACTACTTGTTTCAACTAATGATTGATATCTGGAGAAGTGAAGCGTTGTCCCTTTATAATTTATTTCCTTTGACTTTGCTCCTTCTGATGTAAGAGAAACATGGATTTTATTTTTTGATTTAATAATATTATTTATGTAGCCCGTAATAGTTCCACCAAAATTATATTTCAATTGTTCAATCTTTCCATCCTCGAAAACATTTATTCCATTTATTGTCCCGATAAATATTTTTCCAGACATATCTTTTTGAATGCAGTTGATGTAGTTGTTTGTTAACCCATCAGTTTCAGAATAATTTTTGAGATAATGATTAGTCAGACAATAAACGCCTTTACCGTAAGTTGCGATCCACATGTTATCTTCATTGTCTTCATAGAACCTACAAATTTGTGTATTATTAAGTCCAAAAGTTTTACCAACATCAGTAATTTTTTCTGAACCAAAAGGAATGATGAAAAATCCTTTCCCAGAAATTGAGAACCAAATATTACGATGCGAATCCACAAAAAGATGATAGACAGAATTTTTATCATAATATTTTACAGGTATGGATTTAACAACAGAATTATTCTTTATTCGATAAATTACATCTTCGCCGCCAAGAAGAATGCTTCCATCTTTATCTATAAAACCACAGTTGATATTTCCTTCTTTCAAGTCTTTGATATAATTTTTTTCTAACGAACTATTGTTTATTACTTCGACATTTCTTGAAGTTAAAGCAAAAATATTTCCTTCATTCGTTTTTAGTAATCTGTTTAAAGTTGATCTGGGCTCACGGTTTATATATAATATTTTGTCTTCCTTTCCATGTTTGTCTTGAATATTAATTTCGGCAATTGCTCCAAAAGCTGAGTAAGCATATAATTTATTGCCAATGATCATTATATATTGAATTGAAAAATTTATTCCGTCAATTGTTATACGGAAGTTTTCAATTTTGCCATTTCGCAGAATGTTTATTCCAGATAAATGATTACCAATATAAAGTTCACCATCTTTCCCTTCTGCAATTGCAGTTATTGAATTAGAGTTGAGTCCATCATTTGTTCTGTAAGTAATAAATCTTTTTCCGTCAAATCTGTTAATACCATTTACAGTTGCAAACCATATAAATCCATCTCGATCTTGAATTACATCATATACAGTAGAAGAAGCAAGTCCATCTTTCGGCATGTAATGATAAAATGGTGGAGTCTGTGAAAAGATTAAAGTGAAGTGTAAAAAGAAAAACAAAGTGAGTTGTATGTTTTTTTTTAACATTGTCAGACGGCTTTCATAACCGACTTAATTTTTTGAGTGAACTCAGAAACTTTTCTGCGGGATATTTCAAGTTTGCTTCCGTCAAACATTGTAACATAATATCCATCAATGTTTGAGTAATCTTTAATAAAGTTTAGATTAATTAAATGCGATTTATGAATTCTGAAAAATTTTTCTTTAGGAAGAGTTGATTCAAAATCTTTAAGTGTACGCGAAACTATTTTTTTCTTTTCATTTTTAATTACAACAATTGTGTAACATCCATCAGCTTCAAGACGAATTACCTCATCAACCGATGAAATGTTAAAACCGTGTGTTTCTGGCAAAATCAATTTATCAGATTCCAGAATTTGCTCATTTCTGATTTGTTTATTTTTAATAAGCATAAGTTTTTTAACACACTGCTTTAGCTCTTTGATATTCACCGGTTTTAAAATATAATCAACTGCACCGGCTTTCACTGCTTTTATTCCAAATTCTTCATGAGCACTTACAAACACAATAAAAAAATTTGGATTTTCAAATTCATCAACAAAATCAAATCCATCAAGAACCGGCATTTCAATATCAAGAAAAACAACATCGGGATGATGAATTTTTACTAATTGTGTTGCATCTTTAACCGATTCGGCACAATCAAGAATTTCAATTTCCGTGCAATAAGTTTCAATTAGCAGTTTTAAATTTTCTCTGCCGTGAAATTCATCATCGACGATTATTGCAGATAATTTATCAGTTTGAATATCAGACTTTTGCTTTGTAATAGTATCTAATGCATTCATTTTTCATCTTTCAAAAAATTAATTTGGTTATTAAACCAATGGGGATTAGTTGAAATGCAATTGAATTGTGATTTTGGCTTAATAGTCAATATCAAGCTACAGATAAATAGATTAGAAGTCAAGAAGTCTTTTATTCAAAAGGATTTCTTATAGCGAATTGTTTAAAAAGAAAAACCCCGAAAACTTTTTATTTTCGGGGCTTGTTGAGCTGGCGATGGGACTCGAACCCGCAACCTGCTGATTACAAGTCAGCTGCTCTACCAGTTGAGCTACGCCAGCAATCTTTTCAAATTTTGCGTGGCAAATCTAATATTATTTTTACATTCTATGCAAATTCTTTTGCTATTTCTTTTAAAATTCTTTGTAAATTTTGCAACAATTTTATGGGCTTATGACAATTAACGAATTGAAATATTATTCTTCTCTTTTACAAAAAAAAATAAGAAAGCAAGAAGAAAAATTTATAGTTGAAGGTTTCAAATTAATTTTTGAAGCCTTGAATTCGAGTTTTGAGTGCGAAAAAATTTTTTATACAAATTCTTTTAATGAAAACAATTCTGAAAAAATTAACTTATTAAAATCCCGCACTAAAAATTTAGAATGCATCAAAACTAAAGAGCTGGAAAGATTAATTGATGTTAAAACTCCACAAGAGATTGTTGGAGTTTTCAAATACAAAAAAAGTGATGCAAATATTTTCCAAAGTAAAATAATTGCAGCATTAGAGCATATTAGTGATCCGGGAAATTTTGGCACAATAATACGAAACTGCGATTGGTTTGGAATTGAAGAAATAATTATAAGTGATGACTGTGCTGAGATTTTTAGTCCAAAAGTAATTCGTTCATCGGCTGGTTCTGTTTTTCATGTTAAAATAAATGAAGAGAAAAATTTCATTACAGCTTTGATGGAATATAAAAATAAAGGCTACAAACTTCTTTGTGCAGATCTTAATGGAAATGATATAAAAAATATTTCTATAGATGAAAATATAATTGTTGCCTTTGCAAATGAAGCTAATGGTCCAACGGATGAGCTAAAAAATATCTCTGATGAATTAATTACAATTCCTAAAAAGGGAAAAGCTGAATCATTAAATGTAGCCAATGCTTCAGCCGTAATTCTTTATGAGTTAACTAATTAATCACTTCATCAAAATCATTTTACGAGTCTGAACAAATTCGCCTGCTTTTAATTGATAGAAATAAAGTCCGGAGGATAATTGATAATTGTTAATTGAAAATTGATAATTATAAATACCGGGTTTTTGATTTTCGTTGACTAACGTTGCAACTTCTCTTCCAAGCATATCATAAATTTTTAATGTTACGTGTACTTCATCTCTCGACAAACTCGGGCTGACATCTGCATTGTCATGGTGAGCTTGTCGAACCATGACAGATGACTTGTCATCCTGAGGATAGTCGAAGGATGACATTGGAATAGAATATTTTATTGTAGTGTTTGGATTAAATGGATTTGGATAATTCTGATAAAGCTCAAATGTATTTGGTAATGATTTATTCTCATCAATATTAGTTTTAACACCAAAAGAAAAATCCGCATATATTGGAAGATGATCTGATGCAGTGGTAACTGATACAGCTAATTGTGGTTCATTGATAAACCAAGCATTGGATGTGTTAGCAACATTTTTATTGAATTGATTTCCATCATTACCGAAAATTTTAAATGAGCCATCAACATAATCAACTCCACCTTTTTCAACTAAAGATTGAGAGATCAAAATCATATCAAGTCGAGTATCTAATTTTGTCGATGAGTGAGTACAAACAGATGAAAATTTTGGGTCGCCACTCCAATTTCCAATTGAATTAGTCATATCAATAACATAACCGCTATTTGTTTTATCAACTAATTTCTGAAATGCTTGCTCATCCGAAGAGAAAATATTGAAGTCACCACAAACTAAAAAATTTGTTTTGGGGTTATATGTATCAGTTTCTTTTCTTAAAGAAATTACCGCATCAGTTCTTTTTTGTTGATTCAAAACATTATCAGAATTATAGTCGTTAGCTTTTAGATGAACACCTAAGATAATTAAAGTATCATTTGAAGAATTCGAAACAACTTTGAATGAACTAATAACTCTTGTTCTTGCAGAGATTGCTTTAGATTCAATTAATTTTACTTTCGATGGTTTATAATAGAAAGCGCAATCATTGCCATCATAACCTGAACTATTTGTTCCTTTTATTGTAACGTTGGCGGCTGCATAATCGCTTCCTAAAACATTATTAAGAAACTGTGTTACACCTGATTGCTGAACCATTTCAACAACAACTAATAAATCCGGATTAATTTTATTTATTATGTTTTTATAGTGCGGTTCAATAACTGCGATGCTTGAACCATTTCTTGAATTTGGATAATTCAAAATATTGTAGCTCATCAATCTTAATTGTTCTTGCGAAAACGAGATTGATACAACTAAAAGATAAATTGCAATCAATAAATTTTTTTTCTTCACGAAATACCTTTTTTCAGAAATTGATTTGCAAAGATAAATAATACTTCAAAGAGCAAATAATTTTTTTTTAGTTTGTTCAGAACAATTCACTCGAAGTCAATTTTGCAATCTAAATAGTCTCTGCAGATTTTTTTCATTGCAGTATTTGCAGAATTAAATGCCCAAATTATTGAACCACCTTTTGAACCGGCTGTTAAATCGCCAACTAAAAATAATCCTTGCACAGATGTTTCATAATGTTCTTTTAGTTTTGGATTAGGACCATCGAATTCAATTCCTAACATTTTCAAAAAATTGTCTGGTGTTGTTCCGCCAAGTGCATAAACAACAAAATCAAAAATCATTTCACCGAATTTTTCTTCCTTAAATTTTACAAGTGGCTTTCCATCTTTATCTTCAAGCGAAACAATATTGCTTTCTCTTAGAATTTTTACTTTACCTTCTCTTTCTAATTCTAAAATGCTTTCCTGATTAATCTCATTCATTCTGTTAAAAGTTGATCTACGATAACTCAAAGTTACATCATTATCATTCTGAACAAGATATTGACAATATTCCGAAGCAGAATCACCGCCACCAACAACTAATACTTTGGAATTTTTTATTTCAACTGAAGTGACATCAAAAAGCGCTTTATCTTTTAGTGTTGCTGGAATTTTATATTCCGGTTTATTTGGTTTGCCCAAAATACCAATTGCTATTGCAACAATTTTTGCATGATATTGATTTTTGTCTGTGTAAACAATGAAAGTTTTATCTTCATTTTGATGAAGTTTCCAAACAGTTTCTTTGTATTTAACTTGAAGATTATTTTCTTGAATTGCTTTATCTAAGTATGAAATAGTCTCATGTTTTGTCAAATCGGGAATGCACATTACTCCAGTACATTTAGCTTCAAAGCCTTTATAATTTGCAGTTACAAGTTTTGAATCAGGATAATATTTTTTTATTGTAAATGAATGTTCTTCAGCTTTTTCAATTATTATAATTTTTGAAGAATCAATTCCTGCTTTATGCGCTTCTACAGCCATGCTTATTCCTGCAGGACCAGCACCTATTACTAAAAGTTCATACATAGTTTTCTCCAATTTTATTTTCGTGTATTCAACAAAAAATGAGGTTAAATAATTCACTCTTTTGTAACTTTAACCAACAAAATAATAAAGACATGCAAAAGTTTGAATATTCCATTTGGGCAAAATTTTTTTATCGTTATATAAATTTTTTCATTTCACTTTTTTTGATTTTTTTTACTTTGGCGGCACTTATTGTGTCTTTTCAAAAATGGTATTTTATTTTTCTTGTGCTTTTCAATTTAGTAATTCTTTTCTTGCTGAATAAAACATATTATCATTCATATAAAACAATGCCTTCAAAAATAATTGCTGATGATGAAAAAATTATTTGCTCAAAATTTTTCCTATCAAAAAAAGAGATTACTGTTTATTACAAAAATATTGATCTTATAGAAGGAGGAATATTTTCCGGTATGCCAATGCGAGCTGTTTATTTACGTGATTCAAAAAATAAAAATATAATTGGTTTTTATTCACACTTAGGAAAATTTAATGAGTTGCTCAAAATTATTTTAAAAAATGTTAGTGATGAAGTTTATCAAAATCAATTAGAAAGATTGAAAAAAATTAGCGGCGGAAAATAAAAAACCCCGAACGAATTCGGGGTCAATGTAATTTTTCTCAGAGAGATTATTTTTTGTAAACGAGAATTGCATCTTTAGCTTGTTTTGCAATGCGGAATTTAACTACTTTTTTTGCAGGAATTAAAATTGTTTCACCAGTTTTTGGATTTCTTCCTTGTCTTGCTTTTCTTTGTACAAGAACTAATTTTCCTAAACCAGGAATTGTGAAAGAATTTTTAGCTTCTTTGTATGCTAAAAATACTAACTCTTGCAAGAATTGATTTGCAAGTTTTTTGGTAACGCCAGTTTTCTTTACTAAATGATCGAGAATTTGTGTTTTTGTCATTGCCATTTTTATTGCCCTTTATTTTTTTTGGTGAAAAATTTCATTTGAAATTTAGTATTTTTTTATTTGAAAACAAATAGTTTTTATCTTTTTTATCAAACAATTGTTTTAGATAAAAATCATTGATTAAGCAATAAATTAAGCAGTATTATTTATTAAGAGTTATTTATGAATCTTTTATTTTTATTCTTTTCGGGAAAAATGATGAGAAGTTATATCTCACGAACCGCAATTCTAATATTGATTTTATTAGCATTTCCGAGTTTAGCAATTTATTCACAAACAGAAAATATTGGCGTCAAAGGAAAAGATTCTCTTGCTCAAAAAGAAAAGTCAGTTCAAGATACATCAAAAATTATTGGGGCGAAAAGCAGTTCGATTTTTTTACAAAAAATATTTTTTTATGATGATAAAAAATTTTCAATTTCTCGTGAAGGAGTTGAAAATATAGATTACAAAACAATTGCTGATGTTTTCGCAACTCAACCGTTTTCATTTTATAAAAACTTGGGTTCATTGGGAACACCTAACCAACTCATTTTTTATGGTCAACCAGTTTATAAAACATCTGTCTTTATTAATGGAATTGAAACTAATAATAGAATGACTTCAACATTCAGTTTTGAAAATATCATTAATGAAAATGTGAATTCACTTCAAACTCTTCCTCTTTCATCATCATTTTTACTTGGGAATACAAATACAGCTTCAGTTAATATAATCGAATTTCAACCAGAGATTAAAAAACCATTTTCAAGAATTAAATTTTATCAAGGTGCAGATGAAGAAGGTTTTTTCGATGGAATCATAAATCTTTCTCCACTGAAAAAAGTAATTACATATTTTGAACTGTCAAACCAAACTTATGCTGGAAGATATGCAAATAGCGAATTTTCAAGTTGGAAAGGAATTGTTCGCGCCACTTATCTTTTTTCTGAGAAGGTAAATTTTATTGTTCAATACTCACATCATAATTCTTCATCGCAACTTTATGGCGGTGTTGATATTGATAGCATTAGTAAAAGTTATGGTGAAACAAATATTGAAGCTGTTGCTTTCGAAAGTTTAACTTCTCCAATTCGTTTTTCAAATCGATATATGAACTCAATTTCTGATAGATTAATATTAACTTCTGTCGCAAAATTATCTGAAAATAATTTCACTGAAATTTCTGCTTATTATCAAAATGATGAAATTGACTTTCGACAAAATGTAATTGGAGCTTTGCAAAACAATGTTTTCCCAATCAAGCGAGAAGATTTTAGTCTAACAAAAGGAATGAAACTCAGAAGCGATTTTAAGAATGATGGCTTTGACTTTTTTATCTTATCAAATTTTGAAAGGAATCAATTCAATTCTCAATTCTTATCAAAGCAAAACTCACTTTCATTTTTCAATGTTGCTGCTGGAAGTAAATTTTATTTACTCAATAATCTCATCACTTCTATTTATGGAAAATTTTTAACTCAAGCACAAGAAACTTATCTCGGTTTTGGCGGTGATATTTTTTATGAAGCAAATGAAGAATTAAATTTTTATGCAGGATTTTCATCTTATAAAAATCCATTGACTTTTTACGAAAGAAGATTTGTAATAAACAAAAATTGGAAAGATTATTCACTCATCAACAATATTGAAGCAAGAATAAATTATCATACAAAACCATTTTCAATTTCAGTTGGATATTTCTTGACAAGGAATGATAATTATTTACTTCCAGCGTTTTTAGTTTCTCAATTCAAAAATGATGAGGCATATTTTGTGAAAAATATAAACTCAAAATTCGATGGAATGAATCTGAATGTAAATTTTAATTTATGGAAAGTTTTTCTTGAAAATAATTTGAATTATTATTTTAATGAAGAAGAAAGATATTATCGTGGACTGCCAGAATTTAATTTTACAAGCAGCTTATATTATAAAGATATATTATTCAACAAAAATCTTGATTTGAAAACTGGATTTAAAATTTATTCTGTTGGAAATCGAATTGAACAACGTTTCGATTTTGAAAAAGGAATTTCTTCTTCATTCATTTATGATATGAATTTAGATTTATTGAATAGAATTTCCGGCAAAAATTTTTCTCCATCATTTCAAATCGATTTTTTCTTAATTGGCAAAATACAAGAAAGTGCAACAGTCTATATTACTTGGGAAAATTTATTGGATAGCAAATTTTATATAATTCCATATTATCCATATCAATTACGAAATTTTCGTTTTGGTGTTGCTTGGAATTTTCTTGATTAACATATCATAAGTTGCATAACTTTCAAACGAAATTTATTTAATTAGAGGCACTATGAAACTCAAACTTGCGTTGATCGCATTTTTATTTCCGTTTTTGTTATTTGCTCAAACAACGTTTCAAACAAATCCACAGTTTCCAAAACAAACTGATGAAATTACAATTACCTTCGATGTGACAAATGCTTCACATCCAAATAAAATTGCTGGTTACACTGGAAAAGTTTATGCTCACACTGGTGTAACAATTAAAACAGGTTCTGGAACTCCACAACGCTGGCAAAAGGTTATTGGAAATTGGGGTGATAATTCAATTCAACCCGAATTGACAAGAATATCAACAAACGTTTATCAATTGATAATAAAAAATCCAAGAAGTTTTTATAACGTAACCGATCCTTCACAAACAATTACAGAACTTGATTTTGTTTTACGAAGTTCTGATGGCTCAAAACAAACTGAAGATATTTTTATTCCTCTTTTTGCATCAGGAATTTCTGTAACATTTACTCAACCCAAAGTAAATGTTCAGTTTGGTGATCCGATGCGTTCACCTCTTTTTATTCAAAATGGAGAATCACTTGATATTTCTGTTTCTGTTGCAGAAGTTGGAACTAAAACCAAATCTGTAAAATTATTTGTTAATGGAGTTGAAAAAGCTCAAAGCACAAATTCATTATTAACTTATAAATATGAAGCAAATAATTTTACAAGTGGAAAGAATGAAATAAAAGTGGTTGCTGTTGATACATCAAATCTAAAAGATTCATCTTCCTTTGTGATTATGAAAAATCCTGCGATAAAAAATTTACCATTACCAGCAGGAAATGATTTTGGAATTAATTATCAAAGTTCACCAACAGAAGTTATTCTTGCACTTTATGCACCACAAAAAAAATTTGTTTATGTAATTGGAGATTTCAATAACTGGAAAGTTGATACAACTTATTTTATGAATCGTTATGAAGTAAAACCAGATAGCGTAATTTGGTGGACAAAAATTTCAAATTTATCAGTTGGGCAGGAATTTGCTTTTCAATATTTGATTGATGGACAAATTCGTGTTGCGGATCCTTATGCTGATAAAATTTTAGATCCTGCAAATGACAAGTATATTTCTGCTTCAACTTATCCGAATCTTAAAAGCTATCCCGATGGCTTAACAGAGCAAATAGTTTCTGTATTTCAAACAGCTCAAAATCAATACAAGTGGAAAACACAAAATTTCACTCGTCCGGCAAAAGAAAAACTTGTGATTTATGAATTACTCGTTCGCGATTTTTCAAATGCACATACTTTCAAAGCTGTTAGAGATTCAATTTCATATTTGAAAAAATTAGGTGTGAATGCAATTGAATTAATGCCAATCAACGAGTTTGAAGGAAATAATAGCTGGGGTTACAATCCATCTTTTTATTTTGCACCAGATAAATATTATGGTCATAAAGATGAATTAAAAGCATTGATTGATGATTGTCATGCAAATGGAATTGCTGTTTTAATGGATATAGTTTTGAATCATGCTTATGGTTCAAATCCAATGGTGAGAATGTATTTCGATAACACAACAGGAAAACCAGCAGCAAACAATCCTTGGTTCAATCAGCAATCTAATTTTGCAAATCCGGATGCTCAATGGGGTTATGATTTTAATCATGAAAGTAAGGCAACACAATATTTTGTTGATAGAACATTAAAATATTGGTTAACAGAATTTAAGTTTGATGGCTTCCGTTTCGATTTCACAAAAGGATTTGGGAATAATTATAAACCAATGTCCGATCCTTGGGGAAGTAATTATGATGCAGATAGAATAAGACTTTTAAAAAGAATGGTAAACAAAGCTTGGAGTTACGATCCAACAGCAATTATGATATTTGAGCATCTTGCTGTTAATTCAGAAGAAAAAGAATTATCTGATGCAGGAATTTTGCTTTGGGGAAATATGAATTCTCCTTACAACGAAGCAACAATGGGTTATAACGAATCCGGCAAATCTAATCTTGAAGGAATTTCATATTTGTCTCGCGGATGGACACAACCAAATTTAGTTGGATATATGGAAAGTCATGATGAAGAAAGATTGATGTATAAAAATGTCAACTACGGAAATTCATTTGGCGATTATAATGTTAAAAATCTTGATGTTGCTCTTCAAAGAATGAAAACTGCTGGAGCTTTCTTTTTCACTGTTCCTGGACCAAAAATGATTTGGCAATTCGGTGAACTCGGTTATGATTATTCAATTGATTATAATGGAAGACTTGGAACAAAGCCAATCCGATGGGATTATCTTAATGTTCCTTCGAGAAATCGTTTGTTTAAAACATGGCAAGCATTAATCAAATTAAAGAAAGATTATCCGGCATTTTCAAGTAATGATTTCAAAATGAGTGCTTCTGGTTATTTAAAAAGAATGTGGATAAATCATTCATCCATGAATATTGTTATCGTTGCTAATTTTGGATTATTCAAAGATACAATGATTCCAGAATTTCAAAATTCAGGAAAGTGGTTTGATTATTTTTCCGGACAAGAATTTAATATTTCCAATAAAGATACATTGATTTCATTAGATCCGGGCGAGTTTAAAATATTTACAACTCAAAAACTTCCAACTCCAGAACAGGGAATACTTGCAGATGTTAATTCATTTTCTCAGTTGCCAACAGAATTTAAGTTAGAACAGAATTATCCAAATCCTTTTAATCCAAGCACTACAATTAGTTATTCAATTCCCTCTGTCATGGTGAGCTTGTCGAACCATGACAACACATCTGTCAGCCCGAGCTTGTCGAGGGATGAAGTACACGTAACATTAAAAGTTTATGATATGCTTGGAAGAGAAGTTGCAACGTTAGTCAACGAAAATCAAAAACCCGGTATTTATAATTATCAATTATCAATTAGCAATTATCAATTGTCCTCCGGAGTTTATTTCTATCAATTAAAAGCGGGCGAATTTGTTCAGACTCGTAAAATGATATTGCTAAAATAATGGCTGATACTTGAATGTAAATTTTAATAATGATATATTTTGACAGGAATTATGAGAAAATTTATTATTAAAACATTCGTTAAACTAAAATCAGCGCTTCATAAAGGTTTCTAAATATGAATGCACTCCCAATTTTTACAAGGAGTGCATTTTTTTTATATGATTGTATCGGAATTGACAAAATATTTAGAGGATTGGGCTCCGCCGGGTGCCGCTTGGGAAAAAGATAATATAGGACTTCAGGTTGGTTCCGGCTCAGTTAAAATAAAAAACATCCTTCTCGCACTTGAAATTAATTATGAAGTTCTTGATGAAGCACTTAAAAAAAATTGTAATCTAATTTTTACTCATCACCCACTAATTTTTAGTCCACTCAAGAAAATAGACACTCAAAAAGATTCCAAAGCTCAATTAATTTCTCAACTAATCAAAAATGATATTACACTTTATTCGGCACATACTAATCTTGATTTTACAAAAGATGGTGTTTCTTTCGAGCTTGCTCGTGTTTTGAAATTAAAGAAAGTAAAATTTTTAGAAAATGAAGAAAGTAATCAATATAAAATTGTTGTCTTTGTGCCAGAAGAAAATCTTGAGAATCTTTCGAAATCAATTTTTGATGCTGGTGGTGGAATAATTGGCGAGTATGAAAATTGTAGCTTTCAATTAAAAGGTGAAGGTACTTTTAAAGGTTCAGAAAAATCAAATCCTGCAATTGGCAAAAAGGAAATCTTTGAAAAAGTAAATGAAGTTCGTTTAGAAGTTCTTGTTGACAACTGGAAATTGAATAAAGTCATTTCAGCAATTATTAAAAACCATCCTTATGAAGAACCCGCTTACGATATTTATCCATTGAAAAATAAAAATGTTAATTACGGTGCTGGCGCAATTGGTGAATTAGAAAATGAAATGGGTCTGAAAGAGTTTCTCCAACACATTCAAAAATCTTTGAAGCTCACAAATTTTAGATATGTAAAAGGAAAAGATAGCAGAATTAAAAAAGTCGCTGTTTGTGGTGGCTCTGGTTCCGATTTGTTAAAAAATGCTATTGATGCAAACGCAGATGCTTTCATTACTGCTGATATAAAATATCATACATTCCAAGATGCAGAGAATAAGATTTTGTTTATTGATGCAGGTCATTATGAAACAGAAATTTTTGCTTTAAATGTAGTCGAGAAGAAAATCAAAAAATATTTAGAAGAAAAATTAGAAGACAACATAAATGTTTTCAAATTCTCAGGTTCAACGAACCCAATAAAATTTTACAAACAATAAGGAGAATAAATTGATAAGCAGATTATCAACACTTTACGAGCTTCAGTTAATTGATAACCAGCTCGATGATTTAGAAGAGCTGCGTGGCGATCTTCCAACAGCAGTGAATGAATTAAAATCTCAAATTCAAACTCTTCAAGATCAGATTGAAGGAAAAGAATTTGAAAAGAAAAATTCTTTGGAAAAAAGAAAACAAAATGATGAAGAAGTTGATCGCCTAAAAGCAAATCTAAAAAAATTCAAAGCTCAACTTTATCAAGTTCGTAATAACAAAGAGTATGATGCTTTGACAAAAGAAATTGATCATGCTGAAGAAAATATTAAAAAACTTGAAGCAGAAACTACTGCTCTCGAAGATTTAATTGAAAAACTAAAAGCTGAAATCAAAGAGCTTGAACCTCAAATCGATAAATTAACTGAAGAATTAAAAGAAAAAGAAACAGAATTAAAACAAATCATTAAAGCAAACGAAAAGGAAGAAATTCGTTTGCGAGAAAAAAGAGAAAAAGTTGCTGCTAAGGTTAAAAAACCAGATTTGAATACATACATGAGAATACGCAAAGCACTTGGTGGAGTTGCAGTTGCTACTATTAATCGTTCAGCATGCTCAGGATGTCATAATATTATTCCACCGCAAAGGCAACTTGAAATTAAATCGAGCAAAAGAATTTTTTCTTGTGAATCTTGCGGTAGAATTTTAATCGCTGCGGAAATTGCTGAAGAAGTAGAAAAAAATATTCAGTTTTAATTTTTTATTGTTGGTAATTCCTTAGATTGGGTTAGCAATTTGTTTGCTAACCCTTTTTATTCTTTAGAAAATTTTTTCTTAACATTAATTTAATATATAAAGATTTATTTTATGATTGGATTTATTAAAGGCAAAATATTAGACAAGAAACCAACTAAACTTTTAATCGATGTTAATGGCGTTGGATACTTGATTAATATTTCAATCAACACTTTTGAAAAAATTAATGAACAAGAAGAAGTTGCATTGTTCACACATTTGCATGTAAAAGAAGATGCTCTTGATCTTTATGGTTTTTATTCAATCGCAGAAAAAGAAATGTTTGAACTACTGATTAGCATTTCTGGAATTGGACCAAAATCTGCTCAAAGTATTTTATCTGGAATTCAAATTGAAGATCTTAAAGAAGCATTAAAAACAGCAAACATTTCAAGATTAATTTCAATTCCGGGCATCGGTAGAAAAACAGCCGAAAGAATGATGATTGAATTGCGAGATAAAGTTGATTCAGTTTCGATTGATAGTGAAAAAGTCAGCACAACTTCTTCAAGCGTTAGGAATGATGCAATTGCAGCACTTGTTAATTTAGGTTACAATCAAAAAGTTTCTGAAAGAATTATTCGTGCTATTCTTGATTTGAAACCAAATAGCACAATAGAAGATTTGATTCGTGAAGCATTAACTAATCTAAATAAGTAGAAATTCAATACTTCATAAATATAGGAATAAAGAAATGAAGAAAGTCAGACTAATTCTAATTTACTCATTCGTTTTTGTTAACATAATCTTTTCACAAAATTTTAAGATCACCGGTACTGTAGCCGATGCATCCAATGGTGAAAAATTAATTGGTGCAACTGTAATGATTAAAGATTTGGGAGTTGGCTCAACTACAGACGTCAATGGAAATTATGCAATCGAAAACTTAAAAGCCGGTGTTTACGAAGTTTCTGTCTCTTATATCGGTTATACTTCAAAGAAAAAAAATGTATCTGTCGAAAAAAATGTTAAAGTGGATTTTTTACTTGAACCAACTTCAGTATTATTAAATGAAACTGTTGTTCAAAGTACAAAAGCTGTTTTAAGAGAAACTCCAGTTGCATTTTCTGAAGTAAAAGGAGCTGATCTTGAATTTAAATTAGCTTCAAGAGATATTCCTCAAGAATTAGCAACAACTCCAAGTGTTTATTCTTCTGCATCAGGTGGCGGCGCTGGCGATGCAACTCTTTATGTTCGTGGTTTCTCTCAAAGAAATGTTGCAGTTATGGTTAATGGTGTTCCTGTTAATGATATGGAAAACAAATGGGTTTATTGGTCAAATTGGGCGGGACTCGGTGATGTGCTCGAAGATTCTCAGATTCAAAGAGGTATTGGTGCATCTCCTTATTCGATTAATGCTGTTGGTGGTGTTTTAAATATGGTTACAAAAGGAATAGCAAGTGAAGATGAATATATAAAATTAAAATCTGAATTCGGCTCTGATAAATTAATTAAAGGTAGTATTGCATTTCATCAAAAACTATCAAATAATTTTGCTGTTACTGCTTTAGTCTCAAGAAAAAATTGGGATGGTTACGCTGTTGGAACTTATAATAAAGAGTTTACTTACTTCTTTGCTGTCGGTGGTGTTTTTGGAGATCATTCAATTGAATTACGTGGAGTTGGTTCTCCGCAAGAACATGGACAAAGACCAGCAAGTTATGCAAGATTAACAGCAGCAGATTGGGATAAATATGGAAAGAAATTCAACTATGCTATGGGAAGATTAAATGGTGGTTGGATTAATGAAGCGGTTAATAAATTTCATAAACCACAATTTAATATAGATTGGAACTGGCAAATCGCAAATAGATCTGTTCTTTCCACAGTTGTTTATTATTCAATGGGAAGAGGTTACGGAAGCGGAACTTTAGGACCATTTGCACCTGCAATTACTAAACAACAAGATAGTGTTTATCAAAACTATCGCGATTATGATAAAGTGTGGAGTATAAATTCAAAAACAATTGATAAGAATTATAGCGAAACATTACATCGCTCCACTTCAACAGTTTTAAGAAACTCTGTCAATAATCATGATTGGTATGGTTTGCTTTCAACTTTTAAAACTCAACTCTCTCCAGAATTAACTTTAAATACTGGTATTGATGGAAGATATTACAAAGGAATTCATTATCAAGAAATTAGAGATTTAGTTGGTGGTGATTATTATGTTGACTTCAAAGATGTTAATGGTGTTTATACTGATCCAGTTACTAAAAAAACTTTTGGCAAAATGGTTAAGGTTGGTGAGAAAGTTAATTATTACAATGATTTTTATGTTCGCCAATATGGTGGATTTGGTCAGCTTGAATATAAATCAGGAAATTTAACAACCTTTGTTAATGTCTCTGCTTCATCTCAAGGTGCTAAAAGAGTTGATTATTTTCTTTATAAAAATAATGACCCAATGAGAGAAACTGATTGGCAAAACTTTTTTGGATATACAGGAAAAACCGGATTGAATTACAATCTTGATTCTTATAATCAAGCTTTCTTTAATATCGGATATTTTTCATCGGCTCCAATGGTAAATAATATTTTTGCAAACAATACAAACATAGTTTCTAAAAATGCTAAGAATGAAAAAGTTCTTGGAATAGAATTAGGATACGTGCTTTCATCATCAGATGTTTTAGTTAGAGCGAATGGATTTTACACAAAATGGAAAGATCGTGCAATAACAATTTCTTATTCAGATATTGATCCGGTTTCTGGCGATCCTGTTACAAAGTATGGAAATATTTCTGGTTCAGATCAAATTCACTCTGGGGTTGAACTTGAATCAGTTATTAAAATTATGAAAGGATTGGAATTGAAAGGTGCAGCATCTTATGTTGTCGGAAAATATAAAAATGATGTTGAAGCTTTAATCTCTCCTGAAAATAATCCGACTGCTATAAAAAAAGTTAATCTATATGTGAAAGATTTATATGTAAGTGAATTTCCACAACAACAGGCAAATCTTCAAATCAATTATAGAGTAAACTTGATGCGCGGACTAAATATGTTCATTAATCCTGTTTATAAATTTGAAGGTAAAAATTTCGCAAGTTTTAATCCTGATAACAGAACAAATCCAAATGATAGAGCACAATCATGGGAATTACCAACAGTGAATTTAATTGATTTGCACATTGGATTTACTTGGTATATTTCAGATTTCTATCTTAAAAAAGCTAATTTATATTTTCATGTGTTTAACTTATTAAATAATCAAAACTATATTTTAGATGCATTAGATGGTACAAACCATGTAGCTACGACAGCAAAATTTTTCTATGGAAGAGAAAGATGGTATAATCTTTCTTTAGCATTTACATTTTAATTAACTATCAAAAAGAGGTAAAAATGAAAAATGTATTACTAATTCTTGTACTATTAGCAACAACAAACTTTGCACAAGTACTGTTTGTTGAAGAATTTAATTACAATGCTGGAGATCTCCTAACTTCAAAAGGTTGGGTAGTAAGTTCAGGAACTACTAACCCTATTACTGTTACTTCTCCTGGATTGACATTTACTGGTTATCCATCTGTATTAGGAAATGCAGTGACGTTAACAACAACTGGCGAAGATGATTATAAAACTTTTCCTGCTGTATCTAGCGGAAGTGTTTATCTATCTTTTATGATTAATGTTCAAAGCGCTCAAACAGGTGATTATTTTATTGCTTTGTCACCAACTACTGGTTCTGGTGGAACTGGATCTGGTCAAACAAATTATTATGCAAGAACACACTTAAAATCAAATGGAAATGGTTATTCAATTGGTATCAGTAAAAATAATGAATTGACAGGTGGTTACGTTTATGGTAATACTGTTCTTTCATTTAACAAGACTTATGTTGTTGTTGTCAAGCATACTTTTAATCCAAGTACGGCTGATGATGATGCAGAAAGTATTTATGTTTTTGGAACATCAATTCCTTCTAATGAACCAGCTACTCCTGAAGTTGGTCCTCATGTATATTCAGCAAAAGCAGATCCAGTAGATTTAAGTTTTATCACAATTAGACAAGGAACTACCACTGCAGCACCAGCACTTGTTCTTGATGGAATTCGTATTGCAACAAGTTGGAAAGATTTATTAGTTCCAACAGACATTTCAGACAATTCTTTTCCAACAGAATTTCAATTAAATCAAAACTATCCTAATCCATTTAATCCAGAGACAATTATTAGTTATCAATTGCCAGAAAGCAAATTTGTAACATTAAAAGTTTATGATGTTTTAGGCAATGAAATTTCAACATTGGTTAATGAATTTCAAAATGCTGGAACTTATCATTATACATTTTCAACTTTACAAAATTCATTACCAAGTGGAATTTATATTTACAAATTACAAGCAGGAAATTTTGTCTCTGTGAAGAAAATGATGTTGGTAAAATAATTATTGAAAAAGTAGAGGTTGTCTCATAAGACACAATTTGTCATCCTGAGCTAGTCGAAGGATGACATTATATTGTTAAATCACATTTCGACAAGCCCGCCTAAGGCGGGCAAGCTCAATGTGACAGTAAAAATTACTTTTGAGACAACCTCTACATTTTATTCTTTCAATCCTAATAAATCCAATAACCTTTCATGAGCATCTTTCGGAAGTTCAACGTTATATTTTTTGTAAAACTCAATTGTCTTTTCAACTGAATTAAAATAATGCTTGCAGTTATCAC
>Ga0272446_1001404_pt1 | contig 34939 bp, 30 predicted proteins | sample YNPCB0061_FD_194587 | JGI IMG/M metagenome (GOLD analysis project Ga0272446, IMG submission 194587) | Hot spring microbial mat communities from Yellowstone National Park, WY, United States - YNP-CB-006-1 | ecosystem: Environmental > Aquatic > Thermal springs > Hot (42-90C) > Sediment | place...
TATTCGCTAGATTTCAAGGAAGGAGAAAACCAATGAAAATTCAACATAGTTTACTAAAATTTGGCCTTGTTACTTTGATCTTTTTTGTGATGAGTTGTGGTGGAAACAATCCGCAAAAAAAACCGGGTGGTCGTGAGGCGGTTAAAGACACCGTCTTTGCCGTCCAAACCATGGTGCTCAAACCAGGAGACATCACCAACTATATCCGCGTTAACGGTGAAATCCGAAATGCTACTTCCGTGGATGTTTTTCCCAATGTCGCTGGAAAAATCTCTCGAATCCTTGTCAGCCAAGGTCAATTTGTCCAGCGTGATCAAGTTCTTTTATATGTTGACCCAAGCCGTCCCGGAGCCGAGTTCGTGGAGAGTCCGGTTGATGCCCCCATCAGCGGCATCATCGTGAGCTTTCCCTTTTCCTTAGGAGCAACGGTGGGACCGCAGACCCCCGTTGCAAAAATTGCACGAGAAGGAGACCTTGAGTTGGTAACCTCCATTGCAGAACGATTTGCGGCACAGGTAAAGCCTGGCCTGGTTGCGAATGTAAACTTTGAAGCCTTCCCAGGGCGAACCTTTACGGCACGCGTTGTTTTCGTCTCCCCGGTGCTCGATACGCTTTCCCGAACCTTGGAAACAAAACTTCGCTTAGATAATCCCGCCCCTTCCATCCGTGCGGGAATGTTTGCCGATGTCAAAATCATCACCGAAGTTCGGCGGAGAGTTCTCAGGGTGCCCAGCGATGCTGTGGTGAGCCGATTCGGTGAGACCTTTGTATTTGTTGCCAAAGAAGACGGGACTGCTGAAAAACGTATCATTGTGAAAGGACTAGAAATTGATAACATCACTGAACTGGTGGAGGGTGTTCAAGCTAACGAACGGGTGATTATTCGAGGTCAAACCCTCCTTGAAAATGGGAGTAAAATTCGCGTGATTGACCAAGGAGGTGAATCGTGATTGCCAAGACCGTTGTTTCGCGTCCCACATCGGTGAGTATCCTTTTTATTGTGATTTTACTGTTAGGGCTTTATTCGTTTAGCGGAATTGCGATTGATCTTTTCCCGGAAATTAACCCACCCATCCTTTTGGTGGTGACCAATTATTCGGGGGCGGGACCGCAGGAGGTAGAGACCCAAATCACACGCCCGCTCGAAAGCGCCCTAAGCAATGTATCCAACATTGAAAAAATTTCATCCACTTCTTCGGTGGGGACAAGTACTATCACCATTAACTTTATTTGGGGCGTTGACATGGCAGAAGCGGCGAACGAGGTTCGAGACCGACTCGAATTTGTCAAACGAATTCTGCCTGAAGATGCTGGAACTCCCACTATCTTCAAGTTCGATCCCAACCTCTTGCCCATCATGAACTTGACCCTGAAAGGTAACCGAACTTCTGAAGAATTGCGCGAGGTGGCTGAGCGGATTGTTCAGCCGCGATTGGAACAGGTCGAGGGCGTTGCTCAGGCAGCAGTTTCGGGTGGTCGAGAGCCAGCCGTTTTGGTTGAAGTTCCCCAAAACCGATTGGAAGCCTACAATTTAACCCTGTCGCAAATTGCTCAAGCCTTACGGCTTCAAAACGCCGAACTCTCGGGTGGCCAAATCAAGGAGGGAAACCTCAACTATATTGTTCGCACCGCAGGAGCCTTTCAGAGCATCGATCAAATTAGGAATACCATTGTGGCCACCCGTGGAAGTCCACAGACAGGTTTTCGAAGTATACGATTGGCTGATATTGCCACGGTCTCAGAGTCGTATAAACCCGAAAACGGGGTGGTGTTCATCAACGGTTTTCCTGGAGTTGAAATCAGCATCCTCAAACAGAGCGGCACCAACTCGGTGGCAGTGGCCGATGCAGTCATAGAGAGAATCAAATCAATTCAACGCGAACTGCCAGCAGGAATTGAAATCAAGGTACTAACCAATTCCACGAACTTTATCAGAACTAGCCTAAATCAGGTTGGAAACACTGCTTTTTCTGGAGCCCTTCTTGCAGTGCTCATCCTCTTCTTCTTTTTACGAAACTTGAAAAGTACCATCATCATCGCGATTGCCATTCCTATAAGTGTGATTTTGACGCTGATGATGATGTACTTCTTTGGTTTAACATTGAACATCATGACGCTGACGGGCTTGGTCTTAGGTATTGGGATGCTCGTTGATAACAGTATTGTGATTCTTGAAAACATTTATCACTACCGGGAAAAGGGCACCAAACCCATACCAGCTGCCATCTTGGGGACTTCTGAAATGATCTTGCCCATCAGCGCTTCCACCCTCACCACCATTGTGGTGTTCCTACCCATCATTCTTTTCCAAAGCCAACTTGGCATTTATGGTGAATTCTTTAAGGGGTTGGCGTTCACAGTTATCATCAGCCTAGTTAGTTCCTTAGCAACTGCCGTATTTCTTGTTCCCGTCTTAAGTAGTAAGTACCTTATCATTTACACCCGGTTTCAACGGCCCTTATCGGGTTTGGCCAAAACCCTCGATGACCTTTTCAACCAGTTTTTTGAGGGGCTCAACCGATTTTACGAGGGCGTCCTTCGATGGATCTTAAAAAATTGGCTCACCAAGCTTACCACCATTTTGACAGCCATTGTTATTCTGGTGTTGTCATTTGCCCTAATACCGATGACCGGAATTGAACTCATCCCAGCCCAGGGGCAAGATGCTGTCAATATATCGGTGGAGCTTCCAGTGGGTACTCGTCTTGAGGTAACCAAGGATATTATGCTGCAGCTCGAAGAGGCAGTGAAAAAAGAGCTAGATGGTCTTTACGAAAACCTCATTGTTCGGGCTGGGGGAAGGACCTTCTTTGGCTTGGGTGCCGTACGAACCAACACCGGGCGCCTTACGGTGACCTTGCCACCAGCAGGTGTACGAAAAATCACCTCGCGTGAGGTACAAAATCAGCTTCGACCCTACTTCAATAACTATCCCAGTGCGGTGTTCTCTTTTAGCCAGGGTGGAGGTGGGGGAGGTGGGGGAGGTCCTGGATTTAATACTTCTCCCATCGATATCGTGATCAAGGCCCTTGATTTAAATAAGCTTGCAACAACGGGCAACCAGATCCTAGATTTGGTTAAAACCCAAGCACCAGAGGTAACAGAACCCAAGTTGAATCTTCAGCAGGGCTTGGCGCAGTTGGACGTGGTGGTCCGACGAGACCGCCTAAGTGACCTGGGTCTCAATGCGGCAGCTGTAGGCCAAGAGGTTCGCGCCAGCATTGACGGGGTCAACGCTTCCCGTTACCGCGTCGAAGGACGAGAAAAAGATATTGTTGTGATCCTTGACGAGCGTGACCGCCAGCTGACTCGGGATCTTAGTCGAATCTTTTTGATGAGCCCAACGGGTCAGCGGGTGAGCCTTAGTAACATTGCCGACACCGTTGTGACCTCAGGTCCGGTCGATATTCTTCGCGAAAACCAGAGCCGAACGCTACACCTTACTGGTGGTCTTGCACCAGGGGCAAGGTTGGATACCACAGTTGAAAAACTACGCAACCTCATTCGTGAAAACATTCCCGCTGATGAAACGATTGTCATTGACTTTAGCGGTGACTTTGAGAATTTCATTCGCTATGGGGTCCAACTCCTTTTGGTCTTGCTCGTGGCGGTAATTTTGGTTTATGGGGTGATGGCGGCTCAGTTTGAGAGCTTCCTCGATCCCTTCATCATCATGTTCACCATCGTGCTTAGCTTTTCGGGGGTGTTTTTGATTCACTTCCTTACCCAAACACCAATCAGCCTTTTCACCGCGGTGGGTACCATCATGCTGGTAGGAATCGTGGTCAACAACGGAATTGTGCTGGTTGATTACACCAATCTTTTGCGAAAGCGAGGAATCCCCTTGCTGGAGGCGGTCGTTCAAGCCGGACGAAGTCGCCTCCGACCCGTTCTCATGACCAGTCTCACAACCATTCTTGGCCTTTTGCCCCTTGCAATCGTCAAAACGGAAGGGACGGATTTGGTCAGTCCTATTGGCAAGACCATTTTGGGCGGGCTGACCACATCCACCTTTTTAACTCTTTTGGTGGTGCCCCTGGTTTATTTCCTTTTCAATCGGTTGAGTGCAAAAATAAGACAAAAAAAGGTAAAGCCCGTCGTGGTTGTTGAAGAAGAGGTTGAACATGCGTCGAGTTGAAATAGTTGGGAATCATTCGATTGAGCAAGATTTACTAGACTTTCTTGATGAAAAGCTTCCTAGCCTTTTTTGGACCAAGATACCCTCCGTTCAGGGTAAGGGAAACACAGGTTCTAAGCTTGGGGATGGGGTTTGGCCTGAGGAGAATTTTCTCTTCTTCTCGGTTTGCTCCGAGGAAGCGGAGAACATCCTCCGTCAGATTGTGGATACAATTCAGCAACTTCACCCCTCTGAGGGAATTTTTATCAGTTCCACCGAGGCGAAATGATGTTACCCTCTGAGAGTTTTGGTAAAAAAGCTAGGCACAAAATTCAGCCCTATCTTGAAGACCAAGAAAAAGTGGGATTGACGATACGCGAACTACTTAAGGCCTTTCTGCCAATGATGAGTGAAGAATTGCGCAACGAGTTTTTTTATCTGTATTGGGATAGATTTCAAGAATCAAACGGAGCCACGGTTTATCAATTTATTGAGTGGTTTGGGCCGATGATCAACCTCTTTCACGGCTACGTTGAAGGACTGGAAGAAGATTTTAACGATGAAGAGTGGGAACTCATTAAGATGGCCATCGATGAAGGGGCAGACCACATGGACATTAACAGTCTACGCGTCATTGCCGGTTATCTTGTGCGGAAGGGGCGTTACTAGCTCCATGAAAATTTTTGTTCAGGTGGTTTTTTGTGATGATGCTCTTTTGGTTGTCGAAAAACCAACGGGCATCCACACCCACAATACCCACCTGTCCCACTTAGAACTCAGTTTTCAGCAGTTCGTTGAAAGCGAAGTGGGGGAGCGCCTATTTACCGTTCACCGCCTCGACCGTGCCACGAGCGGGATTCTAATTTTTGCTCGAACCCGTGAGGCGGCGCGGCTTCTCCAAGAGATGTTCGCAACCGGAAGAGTCAAGAAAACCTACTTAGCTCTTGTGCGGGGTTGGCTCCCATCCCAAGAAATAGAAAAAACCATCTGGGATGCCAATAAAAAAAAGTACTTAGAAGCAAGAACAGTTTTTGAAGGCCTCTCTTACTTTCGACTGCCTTTGGCCTATGGCATGTACCCTGAAATCCGGCTCAGCCTTGTGCGAGTTTTGCCGCAAACAGGCCGTTGGCACCAAATTCGACTTCATGCGCACGCCCTGAGCCACCCCATCATTGGCGATGCCAAGCACGGGGATAACAAACTAAACCGCATGCTTCAGAGTGTGCTAGGGGTACACCGCCTTTGGCTCCATGCCCAAGCCCTTGATTTCATTCATCCCATAACGCATCAAGAGGTTCATTTAGAATCAACCCAGGGGTTTGAAGAGTGGCTCAACCGCTTGATGCCATTTCAGATATTTCAACCCTTTCAAGAAGCCCTACCGAATGCTTAGGTTTTCCAATTCAATCACGATTCGCTCATTAAGTTGGGATTCACGGTACTTGATCTGGATTCGATCATTGGGCTGCAAAAACCGGGTGCCTTGGTTGAGCATCTCGTTGACGATGTAGACATTTTCCCTATCACCTGAAAGTAAAAATACAAGGGTGGAGTTAGGTTCCCGCCTCATCCGAGAAACGATTCCTTCAAGACTGATTAAGTTTGACGTGTTTGACACAAACCCAAGGCTGGTTGAGTATTGAGAAAGCACGCTTTCATAGGTATCAGCCATGGAAACCTGGGCGCCGCTGGTGGCTTCGATCAACACAAAGCGCTGCCGTTGAAAGTCGTTTTTTAAGATCAGGTAATAGGTGGGGTGGTTGTTGATGGGTACTAAAATTGGCCAAGAGGCCTGGAGTTTTTGCGCTCGAACCCGCTCATCGTTTTCAGCAATTTGAACTGCCCGCATTTCGGTAATGCCGTTGATTTTGAAGAACTGGGCCTCCTTGTTTTTTAGGTTGACCAGCATTACCCCAACCGAGGTCTGATCGTTTTCATTCGGGCTGGTGATGCCGCTGATCAGGTAGGTATTTCCTCCCGTTGGAGTTGTGGTCGAAACGTAGGTGTACCCATCACTGGGCTGAAAAACACCCGTCATGGAACCAAAAATTAAATTGAACCAACCATTCTTTAGGCCAAAGTAGTCGGTGGCTTGATTTAACACCATTTGGCTGGGGTAAATGCGGTCGAGCCAAGTAGGTTCCTCCCCCAACTCATACCATTTTGCCTCACCAGTGGCAGGGTTGACCAAAATAACAGCACGAACGTCCTCACCGCCAAAAAGACCAACGGTGAAGTGTATCACGGGGACGACCCACCACGGTTGTCCCTCATCGTCAATTTCAAACGACCAACCCCCAAAAATATCGAAAGGGTAAAGTCGGCGAAGATGGCGTTCTAATTGGTAGTCCCAGAAGCCGGTGTGGAGATATTTTAGACCTTGGGGCACCTCAATGAGTTCTGCTTGCCCCGTGATTTGGTCAACTTGGATGTAGCCCGCCGTACCTTGGTTGGCCAAGTTAAAAGCGACAATGTCACTCGCGTATTCAAGGGGGCTGACACGAACAAGACGTTGCTTGCCTTGTTTAGAAATGTTGACCGCAGTGAAAATTTCGGTGTTGATTTGGAATTGCGCTCCATAGGGACCTAGCTTACCCATGGCCAAGGAAATGGATAGTTCCTTGTCAATAACTGGTAGAATAAAGGTAGAATTTTGGTTTGGATTGGGGCTTGCCCCTAAAAAACGCCGTGCATATTCCTCGCCAGGGAGTTCCCGAATGCTGATCAAGCTCTGGTAGCGTTGGTCATTTCCGAACCAGATGAGCCAGCTCGGAATGCTTGCAACAACAAGAAACGCTAAAATGATCCCATCGATGATGAAGGCGGTTCGCATGATTTTTTTGATTTTCCAAACAACTGAAAAAAGACCTGCATTGAGAAAAATCAAAATCAAAATGAAAAACCAAAATGCAAAGGATTGAATGTTATACGCTGGCAAAAGCCAAAAATTCAAAATTGACCAAATAAGCCAGCTTCCCAGAAGGCTAACGCCAATTTTAATTCCCAACTTTAATTGATTATTTGTTGATGATGTTTGTTCCATTTTTTCTCCATGCTTTAGCTTAAAACAGGGAGTTGCTTGATTCAAGGCTTATTTTTTAATCAGGAACTTGTTCATTTCTTCATTGACAAGAGTGTCGCAGAATTCGTTTTCTGGGTGGCCCTTGTGGCCTCGTACCCAAATCCACTTAGGTCTAAGGACGATTTGAAGGGAGGAAAGACCCTCCCACAGTTCTCGATTTTTAACGGGTTCGCCTGAAGCAGTGAACCAGTGTCGTTCCTTCCATCGGGGAAGCCACTCGGTCATGCCGCGCATCACGTACTGGCTATCCGTGAAGATTTCAATTGGATCCTTTGCCCCACTTTGCTTTAAGTATTCCAGGGCCTTCAAAACGGCCTTGAGCTCCATGATGTTATTAGTGGTTTGTAACTCAAACCCACTCTGATGGGTTCTGCCCAGGTTGGTCACGATGAGGTAAGCCCAGGCCCCGGGACCAGGATTACCTCGACAACCTCCGTCAGTGTAAACCTTGATCACGCGGGGCTAATGGCCTCTGACGGACAAACATCAACACAGGCCCCACAGTCAATGCAAGTGTCAGGATTGATCTTGTAAATTGGCGTACCAGCAGAGATGGCCTCAACCGGACAAACGTCAACACAGGCCCCACAAGCGACACATTTCGATGATATGACATGCGCCATGAAATTCCTCCTTAGATGATATTATTGTAATTGCTTTCACAATAAAAGTCAATTACTTTATTAAAACATCGCACGAAGTTGCTCTAAATCGGTCAACGGAATGCTCTTTCCGCTGGCTCCAATGTTTTCAACAAGTTGTTCAAGTGACGATGCTCCCACAATCGCGGTGCTCACCCCTGGGGTATGGAGGGTAAAGGCAATAGCGAGCTGGCTCAGGGTCATGTTAAGTCTTTGGGCGATAGGGTTGAGCTGGTCAATTTTTGCCAGAAGTTCATGGTCGTTCAATTGTCCCAACATGAACATATTCAAGTTCTTAGCCGCTCCACGACTGTTTTGAGGAATCTTACCGCCTGTGTATTTACCGCTCAAAATACCCTGAGCCAGGGGGCTAAAAATGGCAGTCCCCATGCCGAGCCTTCGAGTGGTCGGGAGGATACGTTGCTCTATCTTCTTGTTAAGCATGTTGTAAATGGGCTGGTTGATGAGGGGTGGGTGCCACTGACGAGCTTGACAGAGCGCCCAGGCTTCAGAAATTTGGTCAGCTTCCCACTCACTGGTTCCCCAGTATAAAATTTTTCCAAGTCGAATCAAATCTTCAATAGCCGCAAGGGTTTCTTCTAAGGGGGTGTCAGGGTCAAAGCGGTGACAGTAGAAGATGTCAACGTATTTGAGTTTGAGACGGTCTAGGCTTGCTTCAATGCTGTCAAAAAGGTGTTTTCGACTTAGCCCCTTGTTGGTGGGGGCCTCGCTCATAGGCCAAAAGGACTTGGTTGCGATGATATACTCGGCACGGTTCAGCCCTTGAAGGGCCTTGCCCAACATCTCTTCAGCCTGGCCCTTATTGTAAATATCAGCCGTGTCAAAGTAGTTGATGCCGTATTCAAAGGCTCGCCGTACCAGCTTTTGCCCAAGTTCTTCATCGACCTGGTTTCCAAAGGTTAGCCAGGTTCCTAGACTGATCTCACTTACTTTCAGACCACTCTGACCAACATTGCGGTAGTTCATGAGCTAAGTCTGAAGCAAATTGCGTTTGGCGTCAAGCAGGGTGGATTGCCGAGGACCGGACTTGAACCGGCACGGCTTGCGCCGAGGGATTTTAAGTCCCTTGTGTCTACCATTCCACCACCTCGGCATGTAATGCTATACTACCGTTTGAGTGTTTTTATGTCAAATATTTCTTTTCTAACCGATAGCCATTGCCACCTTGAAATCTGTGCCCAGCAAACGACCGATTCCCAAGAACGCCTAAAACGTTTTGTTGAAGGTGGGGGGATGGTGTTGGATATTGGCATTGAACAGGGGGATGAGCACCGGCGCCGTGGGTTTTGGATGCCGGGTGTTCGGTGGAGCCTGGGGATCCATCCCAACCAAAGTCTTCACGATCTTGATCCGGATTGGGATAAACTTAAGCAAGGCTTGCTTCTGGGAGCAAGCGCCGTGGGTGAAACAGGGCTTGATTATTTCAGAGCTCCCCAGCAGGCTAAACGACAAAAAGAATGGTTTGCAAGGCATCTCGAAATAGCTCACGAATTAGACCTTCCGGTTGTGATCCATTGCCGTCAAGCCCTTGGGGATGTCTTGGACGTTCTGAAGGGTTTTCCTGGGGTTCGGGGGGTGATGCACTGCTTTTCTGAGGATTGGGAAGCTGCTTGTCGCTGTCTGGAATTGGGGATGATGGTTAGTTTTGCCGGAAACGTGACCTACCCTAAAAACCACACCCTACACGAGGTAGCCCAAAAGGTCCCCTCGGATCAATGGCTGGTTGAAACCGATGCCCCCTTCCTTGCCCCTCAACCCGTTCGGCACCTCAAGAACCACCCCGATTTAGTCCACCACACCCTTGAATTTGTTGCGAAAATGCGCGGTTTAACCCTGGATGAAGCTCTTCAAGAGAGCCGTACTAATTTTTTGAACTTGTTTAATCGTTGCGCAGAATGATCTCAACACGGCGATTTTGAGCGCGTTGAGCTTCCGAATTTCCAGCTACCCGTGGTTCACGCGATCCCCGGCCCTCCATGTAAATTCGGCCACCTTCCACGCCCATTTTCACCAAAAGCTCAGCCACTCGCTGGGCGCGTTCCCGACTCAGGTTAAGTTCCTCGGTGGGTCGTCCGACGTTGGCGGTATGACCCACCACCAAGACACTGCGACCAGGCTGGGACTGAAGCAGGCGTACGATGCTTTGCAATTTTGGTTCTTGGTTGGGCAATAAGTCGGCTCGGTCAGCCACAAAGAGTAAATTCTCAGGGATAAGCACAATTCCCCGCTCGGTTTGACGAATGCTCACTTCGGGGTCGGTGGGAATGGGCAGGACGGCTGGACCAGGTTCGGTGCTCATTGCGATCGTTGAGGGTGTGGAGGGTGCGAGTTCTGGGGATGGGATTGGACCAGGTGTTGAGCTAGAAGCGACCGGAGGACTACTGGCCGAAGGGTTAGTTGGTGCTGCCGTTGGAGTAACACTGGCCGTAGGGCTTGGTGGTAAAGTTGAGGAAGGCGTTTGGCGTTCACGTTCAGGCACACCAGCCGAAGGTGTTGGATTCGATCCGCGAGGGCTAGTTGGTGTTTCCGGGTTAGGACGGGACGTTTCGGGAGCTGCGGAGGCAATCAAACGTGGGATGGTGGGAATGGGCGGCAGGGGAGTGGCGTCTTCCATCCAGATCAGGTGAAAGCCCTCGTGGCGGCGCGTGGTTCCATCGATCCAAGTGTAGTCCTCGGTGATTTTTAAGCGCATTAAGAAAGGCTTTTGGGTCATCATGTCTAAATAAAGGGTCATTTCGTGCCTTCCCTGGATGTTAGAAAGCTCGGCATCTCCCCAGGCGTCTTGGCCACGACGGTATCGAAGGGCATACAACCCCGTCACAATGATGGCAGGTCGGCTTCCCCAGGTACCTGTTCCTGCCTCGCGATACTCAATGAAAACGGGGACCCGGGTGGAAGGTCGGTCTCTGCGGGGACGAACAGTCCAGGCGCCTTGACCCACCCAAACGGAACCAGGTTGGATACCCTCGGGGGGAAGGGTGGGATAACCCTCGTGAAATGGGTAGCGTGGTGGGGGGGCACCCCGTGTTATTCCCTGAAGCGGGTAACGGAAATAAACTTCCTGTTCAAGGAACTTTTCCACGTTAATGCGATCTCGGTTGGTTTCTTCTTGGATGAGATAATCAACCACAACTTCAATTCCGTTGGGTCCTGTTTCTTGCCTGATAACGCCCCGTCCACCGCCATACATTAAACCGATGTAGCGATTATTTTCGCGGATCCGTATATCATAGCGGTGGGTAAATCGTTGAAAGCTATCCTGAGGAAACAGAGGAAAACTTAACAAAACAAAAAGTAAGACATTTTTCATTGGCTAATCGGCAATTTAATGGTGATTTTTGTTCCCTTGTTGAGTTCGCTCTCAACAAAAATTTGTCCGTGGTGTGCTTCGATGATGTTAGCGACAATGAACATCCCTAAACCAGTTCCTCCGCTTTGTTTGCTGTAAAAGGGGTCAAACAAGCGTTTTCGCGTTTCCTCATCCATCCCAACCCCCGTGTCTAAAATTTCCAAAACAGCCATGTCGGCTAAGGGGTAGGCGCGCAGGGTAAGGATTCCCCCTTTTTTCATCGCTTTACGGGAATTATCAATGATGTTGACAAGCACTCGGAAAAAACGGTCCTGGTCGATAAGAATGTGTTCATTGAATTCGATGCGTTCAAGCCATTTAATATCTCTCGCTCTAAGGCTGGGCTCAAAGGTCTCTTTTAATTTTTGGATAAGGTGGCCTAGAATGACTGGAGATAAGTTTAGTTGGATCTCGCCCTTGCTAAAGTCTAAAATTTCCTCAGCAAGGCGGTTCAAGCGGTCGGCTTCTGCTACAATTTTAGCAGCCATTCCCTGCACACGTTCGGCTTCATTCGCATGGATGCTGATCATCTCAGCATAGCCGCGCATGATGGAAATGGGATTACGAATGTCATGAACAATCATGCTCGCAAATTTCCCAATGGCGGTGAGCCGTTCATTTCGAATCATCTCCTGTTGCGCTTTTTGAAGTTCTTCGTAGGCTAAAGCAAGTTTTTCATTTTTTTCGCGTAGACCGTTGATGAATGTTTCATTACTTTGACGAACCATAGCGGAAAAACTGCGTAAAATGATAAGGGCAAGGGTTGAACGCTCACGCAGAACCTGGTTGAAGGCTTCTTTGCTTTGACTGAAAACGGTAACCTTATCTTTGGCTATGACGGTGGCGCTTCGTGGTAAATCGTCGATGAGGGCCATTTCGCCAAAACTTGCCCCGGGACCTCGAATCGCGATTACATCCTGAAGGGGAGTGTTGTAATCCTTCCAAACCTCAATGTGTCCTTCAACTATAATGTAAAAGGACTGTGGGGCACTACCTTCTTCAACAATGATTTGACCAGGCTCAAAGGTTTCAAGCTTAAAATAACCCATCAGCCATTCGAGCTCGTCGTCTTTGAGTCCCTTAAATAATTCGGAATTTTTAAAAAAATTAAAATAATCGAGCATCTAAAAAGCCCCCTTTCGGGGGCCTCAACTCATTACCAGTTGTCTGCCATGTCGTCGGGGTCGCGGTTTGCCTCAGGGAAGAGGTCAGTGACAACCCTCAGATCGTCAAAGTAGACATAGTAATTACCATAGGTTTCAACGGGATCTGGTTCAATCACAATTTCGTCAATGAGAAGCCCTTGTTTGTTGTTGTATCGGGGATTAACCTGACGGATGTTGGGGGGAATTGTGGCTTTGAGTTCTTCCCATCCGCTGTGGGTCAACATACCCATGTAAATTCGAGCGCGATTACCAAAGTAATCACGTACATGGATGAAAATACGGTGCCTTAGGTTTCGTCCAACCACCCACATGCTGAGCACCTTAGCCACACCAGGAATAGGAATGGGGCGGATAGGGCGAATGCTATAATAGGTTACGGCACGGCGTAAATGGGTGACTTTGACACCCAGAACGTAAATGTCTGGCTCGTTGATGGTGACAGGTGATTCCTCAAAACCGGGATTTTGCTCCGTGGCGCCCCCAATTGGCGGAATAGGAGAATTTTCAATAGGACGCTTAGCCACTGGGCCGCCCTCAAAACGACGTAGTGTGATGAAACCAACATCACGAGGAATGTTCCCAATCCAAAAAGCATCATCTTCAAATTTACTCAATGAAATCTCTCGAAGAGCCATTTGAGCGGTAGAAACCCCAATATACTCGGGTTGGGGTTCTCCTGCACGCTGCTGTTGCTGTTGCTGTTGCTGTTGCTGTTGCTGTTGCTGGTTGTTTTGGGACATTAGGGGAAGAACTACCCATGTAGTTAAAATTGTAATGATCAAGAATTTCATCTTCATGTCTTTTCTCCTTTATTGACCTTCCCCACTCCAGATACGATCCAGTAGTTCTGGACGAGCAAGATCCCGACCGTCAAAGTAAAGCGTTTGCATGTCTGACAACACTTTTAAATTATCAATGAAAACGAAGAAGTTATCAACTTTTTCACCTGGATTCGTTCGAATAACAAACTTTGTCAAGGTCAAGCCCAAATAGCTTGGGAGGTACTCTTGAGTTTGCGGTATTGAAGAGGGGATGCTGACCGAAAGGTTCCTCCAACCTTTAAACTTTATTGAACCAAGATTGAGAACGTAGGGAACGCCCCGACTATCTCTGATGTGAATCTCCATGGTGTAATCATAATTACTACCCCACACCCAAAGGTCGAGTGTCTTAGCGATGCCGGGTAAACGAATGGGTTTTGGGATGAATCGATCGCCATCTTTGATTGAAGGAACGATTTCAATGTAATTGAATCCCATACGATTGAACCGACCATTGATTCCTAACACTTTAAGGGGTAGGTTGTCGGGATTGGAATCAAAGAGGGCTGTAGGCCAAGCATTGACATAGGTCATTTTGGGAAAACCCTCGGTGGTGAATTTACTACCATATACCATCCACACGCGGTTTTCCTTTTTCTCTACTCCCGTTTCAATCCAAACGCGTTGTTCTGGGTCATCAAAGGAATCTAAAACAATGGATTCTAGTCTTTGGGCAACTTGGTTTGCGCCAATCGGCACGCTCCCAACCACTAGGGTGACTAAGAGGGAAAGGGACAATATTCTGCCAAGGGTCATACTCCGTCTCCTTTTTACTTTTGAAAAAATGGCTCCAAGACTGATTATAGGAGGCTGAACCTACTTTGTCAAATAACTTAAGCCTCTGTTTTAGTAGTTTTGGAAAAAAAACTGCTGACCAGATTCTTGCTTGATAATTGATTCGAAGGCACGTTGGTAAATTCCCTTCCAGTCGGTTTGAATGTAAAACAAGGGTTTGGCTGTTAAGTAGGATTCAAGCTGAATCCCTTCAACCCCGAAATCAGAAGGGAGTTGGACAATGGAGGATAGAATTTTTTGAGTCAGGCTCCCGGTTAGAAAAAAAATTGCTAGTAGATCGTTTTGATTTAACCGTTGTTGCACCTTTTGAAGGATATTTTGAGTCGATTCTTGAGGGGTAAAACTCAGTACCTCTAACGTCAACTCAGGTTGAGCAAGGCTTTTCCAAGCCTTTTCAAAACTACGCCATTCGCGTTCGTGAATGGGGGTGGCCAGATAAGTAACTGCAAGTACTTGACCCTTACGTTGTTGTAAGGCCTGAGCTGCTTGGATTGCTGCTTTTTCAAAACTCTGAGAACGGTCAATTTGAATGACCGCGGTTCGCCCCTGAGCCAGGGACTGCGGTCCAAGAGGGATAGCAATGGGTAAATCAGGAAATTCAAGGCGTAGGAGCGCGTACAACTGACCACTATGAATAGGACTTAACACAAAACCTTGGAAAGGTGTCTCAAGAGCTTTAATTTGCTCAATCAAGACGGTCGGTTGGAGGTTAGCTTCAGGTGTGAGAATAATAGGATTGACCCGCTCTTGAAAGGCGGCATTGGCAACCAGGTTCTTACCATTTTCAGGACCTACGATGGCCAACCAAAACGGATCAACGATGGTCACTACGGTGAGTTGTGAGCACCCCAGAGCAAAGAAAGTAAAAAGTAAAATGAGGAGCCTCATAGTTTTAGATAACTTGGGATCCTAGGGATAAGGTATAAATGGGCAAGGGCAGCACCCGAGAGCAAAAAAACCATGAGGGCAGGCCAGTGATTACCCAAAAACGAAAAAGCGATAACCACCGAAAAAATAATCCACACTCCGAAGGGAGCCAACCCCCAAAGAATTTTTAGATACAGATCGTAGGTATCTTCCCATCTCTCATAAATGAAATAACTCACAACAATGGCTAGTAGCCTATAGAGGGGAATGATAAAAAGTTCGGTTGCTTGGACGTTCGGGAGGTACACCAAGGTATCGCGGATTCCAAAAAGAAAAATGAGTCCCGAAAACCAAAAGAGATAGGAATCCATTGAGGCATCTTTAGAAGGACACCTGCCAAAGAGGAAGAAAAAAACCACATTCGGTACCCAAAAAAGGAGGTATTCGGTTGAAAGAAAGTGGAAGGTTAAAAATCTCAGGTCAAATTCAATCTGTTCTCGGATTCGAAACATCCAATAAAAAATGGTTAGCCCAAATGTCCAGAGTAAGCCTCCTAAAAAGGCTCCCAGACGGCGGTAGAAGTCATGGTCCTTCGACCAATTTTTCATGAATCCAAGAAAAAGGAGTGGCGACAAGAGAAGGAATAGCTTCATAAGCTTAGATTGGCATAAATAAGGTTATTTTGACAAGGTGTAAAGTCTTGACGGTTTTAAAGGCACTCAATACTTTTAAGAGTTAATGAGTAGCGCCAAGCAAAGAGCTTATCAGCTTTGGACTGTTCCAAAGGACATGCTTCCCTTTCAATTAGAAAGCGGAGAAAAACTTCACGAACTCGAAGTCGCTTATCACACCTTTGGGTCGCTCAACGAAGCTCGCTCTAATGCCGTTTTGGTACTTCATGCTTTCAGTGGGGACTCAAACGCCATGAAATGGTGGTACACCATGGTTGGTCCCGGAAAGCCCATTGACACCGATAAATACTTCGTGATTTGCAGTAACGTGCTGGGGGGCTGTTCGGGGACAACTGGGCCTGCATCCATCAATCCCCAAACCAATAAACCCTATGGGTTCAGTTTTCCCATCCCGTCTATTAGAGATATGGTGCGGGTACAAGCACTTCTGCTGGATCACCTTAATGTGAAGAAATTGATTGCGGCAATTGGTGGGAGTATGGGAGGAATGCAGGCCTTGGAGTGGGCAAAGACCTTTCCAGACCGCTTAAAGTCTTCCATCGTGATTGCGAGTACGACTCGCCTGAGCCCGCAAAACATTGGTTTTCATGTGGTGGGGCGAAATGCCATCATGAGTGATCCCAACTGGAACGGAGGTGATTATCATGAGCATGGAGGTCCTAAAAAGGGTCTATCCATTGCGCGCATGTTAGGACACATCACCTTCCTTTCGGAAGAAGCCATGTACGAAAAATTTGGAAGGAAGGTTCGCAAACACGGAAGAAATTCTCCCTTGTCGTTCGGGGAGGAGCACGAGGTGGAAAGTTATCTTTGGCATCAAGGCTCCAAGTTTGTTGAACGTTTCGACGCCGCAACCTATCTTTTATTAACCAAGACCATGGACTATTTTGATTTTTCGGATGGCTACAATAGTTTAGAAGAGGCCTTTGCTGCTAGCAGCTGCGATTTTCTCATCATCTCCTTCACCTCTGACTGGCTTTTCCCGACCGAGCAAAGCCGTGACATGTATCGTGCCCTTTTGCGAGCTAAAAAATCGGTCACGTTTAGCGAGATAGAGACAAACAAGGGACACGATAGTTTTCTCTTGCCCAATCCGGAGATGGAAGATCTTGTTCGCGCTTATCTGGAGGCTCGCCGATGAGCCGTGAGCACAAACAAGCTCCCTACGATTTTAATCTCATTGCAGAGTTGGTTCCGGTTGGGAGTCGGGTGTTAGACCTTGGTTGTGGCGATGGGACCCTGCTGGAAAAACTCTATTTGGAGCGCAGAGCTTTTATTCAAGGCATCGACATTGACCCCGTGATGATTCAACGTTGCGTTGAAAAGGGTGTTCCTGTGGTACAAGGGAACCTCGATTGGGTTTTACAAGATTTTAACGATTCCAGTTTTGATGTGGTTATTTTAAGCCAGACCCTTCAGGTGGTCAAAAAACCAGATTTTGTGCTTCAACATATGCTGCGTGTAGGAAAAAAAGCTATTGTGTCCATTCCTAATTTTGGATACTGGGTGAATCGGTTTCAACTTTTTTTTCTTGGCCAAATGCCAGTCACCAAGGACCTTCCCTACGCCTGGTACAACACCCCCAACATCCACTTTTGTACCATTACGGATTTTCGTCATTTTATCAAAAATCAAGGATGGAAGCTAAATGCCGAGTACTTTTTGCGAAGTGGCAAACTGACCAAGATGCCCATGCCCAACTTGTTCGCAACCGATCTCATCGCCATCATTGAAAAATGAATAATTCACCATTTTTATTAGGAATTTGGATGGTTTTTGGCGTGGGACGGTAGAGCCCAGCTACCAAGTTTTGATGAGGTAGCTAGGCAATTATTTAGTCACTGGGTCGGTTTTCGCTCAACCCGCTTCCAGGTGTAATTCTCCCATACCATGATTTCGTGGGGATAATAGTTGGCCTTGTAGTTCATAAAGTGGTTTTCTTTGATCAAGTAGCCAAGGTAATAGTACTTCAAACCTCGGCGAGCGGCTTCCTGACACTCCGCAAAAACCGAATAGGTTCCAAGGCTCAAATGTTTAAACTCATCCTTATAAACAAAGTAAATGGAACTAAAAGACTGAGGCGTCTCATCTAAAAAACCCACTGCTGCAAGCTGGTTTTGAACATAATAAAGACTTAAAAGTCCATTGGTGACAGATAGATTAAAGGAGAGTTTAAAATTTCCATACGAATTAAAAAATCCATCCTCGTACTCTTGGAAACGATTGGCATTGTGATCGAGATAGATTTGGTAAATTTTCTTGTTTAGGGGTCGTCGGACAAATTCGACCCGTGTGTCTTTGTTTTTACGTAAAACACGGCGTTGGCTAGGGCTAGGCTGCAATTCCTGGGCAATAACTCGTAAAGGAATACAAGCACGACATTTGAGGCACTGAGGACGAAAAAAATAGTCACCAAAATGTCGCCATCCTTGAGATAATTTTGACTCCCAAACATCTGGTGGCACAGAAGAGGAATTAAAGTACTCGGAGCGGAACACTCGATTGGGAAGGTAGGGACAAAGAGTTGTATTAAAATAGGTGTTAAAGTCCACAAAAACGATAATAAACTATTATCTTGACTAAGGTAAAGTGCTGATTATATTGAGTTTGTGGAACCTAAAATATTGGCAACGGGTTGGTATCTCCCTTCTCGTGTTGTTAGTAATGATGAATTATCTCAATCGCTTGATACCAGTGATGAATGGATTCGGTCACATACCGGTATTGCCGAACGCCGATTTGCTTCACCCGAGGAATCGGCCTCAGATTTAGGGCTTTTAGCCTTGAATGATGCCCTTTCTCGGGCTAACTTACCTGCTAGTCAACTCGATTTAATCATCGTTGCCACTTCAACACCCGATTATTTGAGTTTCCCATCTACAGCTAGTATTATCCAAGCAAGGTCAGGGGCATCACGGGCGGGTGCCTTTGATATCAGTGTTGCGTGTAGCGGTTTTTCGTATGGCTTGGAATTGGCGCGAAGTATGATCGTCTCCCAGGCTGCTCGTTATGTGGCCGTAATTGGGGCAGAGATTTTTTCACGAATTTTGAATTGGAAGGACCGAAGCACCTGTGTGCTTTTTGGAGATGGGGCGGGTGCAGTGATTGTTGGGCCTAGTGATGGTAGCCCTGGCTTGTTGGGGTCCATCTTGCGCTCAGAGGGTGAAGGCGCTGACTCTCTCTTAAGGCCTGTTGGAGGCTCAAGGGTTCCTCTCAAGCCAACCGATGAATATGAAAAGACCTGTCTAGTGATGGACGGTCGCCGGGTCTATAATTTTGCGGTCCGAGTCGTCAAAGAATCCTTGGAAGACATTTTACAAAAGTTTCAAAAAAAGCTAGAGGATGTGGCTTGGATTGTGCCCCATCAGGCTAACAAAAGGATTATTGAAGGGGTCGCAAAACGGATGAATCTGAGTGAATCACGGTTTTTCATGAATATTGAACGTTTTGCGAACACATCGGCATCCAGCATCCCAATCGCTCTTGCTGATATGGATCGACAAGGTTTGTTGAAACGGGGAGATTTAGTGGTCACCATTGGTTTTGGGGCCGGCCTGGCTTGGGGTGCTAATTTGTTTTATTGGTAAAATGGGTTTAATTGCCAAAATTATACTTGCGCGTTAAGAAAAAGTGATTTACTATAAATTAACTCTAAAATAAAGGAAAGGAAAATGGCCAAAAAACCAGATGGCTACATTGAATTAAAGTTCGGCCCCAGGTGGCGTTACATCGCCCCAGCGCGGTTGTTCATTCAAAGTTTTGTAGCTATTGCAATTGAGGATCAAAACAAGGCGGATGGAATTGCCATGGCAGCCTCGGAATTGCTTGAAAATGCTGTGAAGTACGCCAAGGGGGAAGAAACTTCCATCATTGTTCAAGCCTTTCCTGAGCAAAACTTGATCACATGTTCTGTCACCAATCAAGGTGATGCTACCTCGGTCAAAGAGCTGCAAACTCTTTACAAAAAGATCATGAGCGGAGACCCTCTGGAAGCCTATATCGCTCAAATGAGGGAAGCTGCTGTTCGACAAGACGGTAAAAGTCAATTAGGTCTTGCTAGGATTCGGTACGAAGTGGGTGCCAACATCAAGCTGGAAATTACGCCTGATTATTTAATCACAATTACAATTGAAGTCCACTAATAAAGGAAGGTCTTATGGGAAACAAACTTGGTATTGAACCAATAGCGCAAGAAAAAATTAAAATTTCAGTAAATGATGTTGGTAATGCAATTGAAGTAAGCTTTGTGGGCGATATCGACATGGAGGATCCCAGTGTGATCCTTGATCCTTTGTTTGAAAAGGTACATTCGGGGGTTGTTCAAAATCAAATCACCGAAGTGTTAGCCAATTTTAAGGAACTCAACTTTTTAAACTCCTCCGGGATTAAGGCTGTAGCAAAGTGGATCATGAAATTAGCCATGCTACCTCCCGACAAAAAGTATAGTATTCGAATTCAGCACAACAAGGCGATTACTTGGCAAGTTACCAGTCTGCCCACCTTGACCTTTTTGGTTCCAGGAGCAGTGAAAATCGAATGAATTTCCAGCGAGGATGGCTATTCTGGGTAGCGGTAAGTTTGGCCGTGACCGTCCTCGCTGCCTTGAATGCAATTTGGGAGGTGGCTTTACCTCTTCGGCTGATTCTGGCAGTTGTGTCTGGCGTGCTCCCAATGTTAGGCTTTTTTCTTTTTTTGAGATCTCGTCCCCCTCAAGAAAAAGATTTTTCTCAAACCATTCCCTTGCTTCCCGAGTATTCTCCGACTGAGGGGACAACCTTAGAGCAATCAATGGGATTTCCGGAGCAAGATTGGGAAGCCGTTACCAGCACCGTCAAGGAACTTGATTCTGTTTTATCACATGATAACCTCATTGAACGAATGTCAAGGCTTTTAAGGCAGTTGGAGAATTTTTTTAATGAGCAAAAAGAGGGAACGCGTTTTATCTACGAAAACGTGATTCGTACCTTTGAAATTTCTGATAATCTTGCCAATACTGCTAAAGAAGCATTCGAACTTAGTGAGAGGGTTCAAAAGGGTGTCAAAGTTGTTACTGATTCGCTGAGCCAAAGTCAGCAGCTTGCCGAATTATTGTTTTCTCAATCTCGAAAAATATCAAAAATCATCACAATCATGAGTGACATCTCTGAGAAAATTCATATCCTTTCGATCAATGCCTCCATTGTCTCAGCTCGCGCGGGAATGAGCGGAAAGGGTTTTGAAGTTGTGGCCAAGGAAATTCGAAACTTAGCAAAAGAGACTGAAAATAGTCTTCTTGAAATCGAAAATGTTATTGCTGAAGTGCAAAATACCATTCAAAATGTGAATGAGAAGGTTGAGTTGGCTCATAAAGAAACCGAAACTGAAAAAAGCGACCTACTCGCTGTAGCAGGATCTTTGCAGGGTGTGATCCTTGCAGTTGAAATAATTCGGGCAGTTAGCAATGTGGCCAAGGAAAAGGGAGAGGAGCAGGTTGAGCAGTTTAACAAGCCCATCGTGCAAGATTTGCTTGAGAGTGGTGGGTCATTAAGAGACATGATAATGACATTGAAAAACAGAGTTAAAGATCTTGAAAAACAATTTGCGACTGTTGAGGAGGAAGCACGATGATTGATAATTTCATGCTGTTTCATTTGTTCACATTTTTCCCTGTGATCGGAATAGGAATCATCCTTTGGTATGAACGGGTAGCCCGACGTGGCGCAAGTTCAAGGACCCTCTTTTTATTTTTGTCTTTGTTATTAATTACGATGATTGGCATATTTCAAGCCTTTACCCAAAGCTTCAAGGAGCTTTTTCCACCTGCCCTTAATTTTCAGATCATTGCTCTCAGTGGGTTTCTTTTTTACATCGCCCTAGTTCTTTTGGAATACGCTATTCATGCGCGTCGCATTAAAGAAAGTTTTTTAATGCCTGATTTTCTTCGTGGATTAAAAAACTTTTGGATTTTGATGGTCATCGCTCTCATCCTTATTGTTTTGAGCTACTTGTATTATCCGTACAATTCTCGACTCATGGGAAATCCCATTGAGACATTCTTGGTACCTGCTGGCAATCGTAGTATTCCGTTGGTTGTCTATCAGACCAATATCAATTTCTTAGCTGCCGTTTACCTCTTTTTAATGTTTGTTCTAACCCTTCAAGCAACTAATAGCATCTTTAGATTGCAGGAAGGCGTCATACGATCTCGTCGATACATTTTTTTTACAAACTTCATTGTCATTTTAGCAACGATCATCCACTTGTATTCAACCAAGGGCGCCGTTGAGGGAGTCCCCCCGCTTTATTATTTTTTCTTTTCAAACATTATCTTTACGATCCGAATGGTAGAAGAATTTTTCTTCTGGTCCATGTACAACCTCCGAAGTGATCGTATCAAAATTGAACAGCGACAGCATGATTTGAACATCTTGATTCGAAGGGTGATTTCAAGTCCTGAAGAAGAAGATTACATCATTGTTCGTGAAACCATTGAATCTGCTTTGAGTAAGGCCAAGAGTCGAATGGTTGTTCATGAGTACAATATCACGGGTTTCTTAGCGTTCCGAGTTATCAACAACGTTCTTAAGGTAGAGGATCCACGTCTCTTGTTCGGATATTGTACCCCACTCGTTGACAATAAAAATTTTAAAAGTTTGGATAAGGCAAAACTCAATGACATGATTTTGCGAACCACCTATGATCTTAACTATTTGCGCACAACTCCAATGGAAAATATTAAAGACTATGGCTCACGTCTCATTAAAAAAGTTATGGATGAAAAAGAACCAGTCATTGTTTCAGAGTTACCAGAAAACTTCCGTGGCTTGCAGCGAATGGTTGGGGTTTACCCCATCCTCGATAGCAACAACTTTGTGGGTGCAGCAGTATTTTTCAAAGATAGTTTCAATCAAGTTTACCCTGTCGAAAAAGAGGTACTTAACGATCTAGCTGAAAACCTGGGAACCATTTTTGCCCTGATGAATGGCAAGCAGATCCAAAAGGAACGAAACCGCTTGCAAGGCGAAATGAACACTGCTCGAAACATCCAAACCTCCATCCTGCCCAAAAAATTGGATATTCCTGGCTATCGTGTGGCTGCTACCATGCAAACGGCCACCGAGGTTGGTGGAGATACCTACGACCTGGTGCACCATCCCAATGGTAACTACCTGAAAATAGGAGATGTGAGTGGTCATGGTCTCCCCGCAGGTATGATGGCAACCATTGAAATGGCGGCCTTCCATGGTGCCTTGGAGACAGTGAAAGAATTTAAGATTGCGTTAACCGTCGATCAACTTTACGATATTGTGAATCGCGTGCTTTGTGTCATTAACCGTGACCGAATTGGTTCAGATAAGTTCATGACCATGAACTATTTCTTTGAAAAAGATGGGAAATTCATTCATGCGGGTACCCACGAGGTTGCTCTGATTTATCGTGCTAATCAGGATCAAGTGGAGGAGATTCACGGCACCATCGATAAAACGGGTTTCCTGGGCTTGAGCGAATATGTTGTTTCAACTCAGTCCCTTGGAGAGTTCATGCTCTCTAAAAATGATATACTTGTGCTCTACTCAGACGGTGTCATTGAAGCCAAGTCAGTCACGGGTGAGCAGTATGATCTTGAACGACTTAAAGCCATCATCCAAATTAACCATAATAAGGATCCTGAAGAAATTATCAAAGAACTCAAGACGGACCTTGAGCGCTGGGCCAAAGAGGGCGATATGAAGGTTCACGGCGGTCACTTTGCCGACGACGTCACGGTTATTGTGATGAAGAGGGAATGACCAGCACTCGGTGTGTTTGAACCATAAGTTCATAAATCAAGCTAGGGTGGGTTTCAAGATTTGACGCGATGAAACCTTCCCTAGTTTTTTGTTGTACTTGCACCGTCCATATCACCCCTCCCGTGACCTTACGCACTCTTAGCTGCGTTTCGGCATGTGGGTCTAAAAATCCAATGCTTTGGCCATGATGGCGGTCAAACCACGTAAGGATGCCCTCTTCATCCACCAACCGAAAGCCCATGGGACGCGCATTCAGGAGCAGCATCCCGGCATTTTTTTGCCAGAGGTCGGGCATGTGTTCGTTTCGATGCGATTGAATTAGAAAGGACAAGGCTTCATGGCGCAAGGGGGCATCCCAGGTAAGATTGAGATCCTTCAAGGCGCTTTCAACCCCAGAAGCATCTTTTAGGTCAAGAGCCTGGCGCATGTTGTAAAACGAGCTGATGCCGGGAATTTTAGGCTCATCGTGGGAGCGGTTAAGTTTTAAGTATTTGACGCTAGGCCACTCATAGCCGTAAAAGGTTCGGTACTGCTTCCACAACATCGATGGCACGTTGCCTTGACTTTGCGAATGCTCTGCGCTCTTCCAACTCAAATCACGCCAGCGTTCCCGATGCGTCCAGGCTTTCAGACTCAGTTCCACTCGTTGAATAAGCCATGAGACCCATTCCCAAGGCCAAAACCGCGGCTGATAGTGCAACAATTTCACCTTGGCTTCAAAAATTTCAGCCCAATTTTCATTCAAATCTCGCTCCCAATCTTCCTTCCGAAGTCCAAAGTTGTAGATCCAGCTGGAATCGGGGTGTTTTTCAGCCCGGCTTAGGTAGGATGCCGCTGTATCAGGATCGCCCACCAGTAGGTAAAGCCGTGCCAAATTGAGCCAAGCAAGGGGGGTGTCGTCCTTGGTAGCGGCTTCTTCGTAGGTAATGCGCGCCAGCTCGTAATCGCCTCTTTTTTCATACATTTCGCCAAGGGCAAGCAGGTTCGATGCCCTGTTGGCGTACTCCAAGCTGTTCTGAATGGCCTCGAGCGCTTTTTCGTACTGTAGAAAGGTGTTTTCAAGGATGGAGAGGTTGTACCACGCAATGCTCAGAAAAATTCGTGTTCGTGAGACCTTGCCAATTTCGATGCTTCTGAGATAGTGAGCCTTTGAGCGTTCGTAGTCGTAGAGGCTCGCGTAGAGGGTCCCCAGGGTCATTTCGGCGCTCGCGTTGGTTCCAAGCCTTTGAGTGGCTTGTTCTAAGAGGTCAACCCCCTTGGTGAGGGATTCGGTTTTGAACAGAAGCCAAGCCAAACTTTGAAGCAAGTCCCAGTCATCGGGAAAATGCGGAAGTATCTCTTGTAAAACTTTGATGGCTTGGGCATCTTGATTCAGTAGTCCGTAGGTTTCCGCAAGCCTAGAGGCATATTCGTATTCCAAAGGGCGTAGTTTGCGGGCTCGTTCATAGGCTTGGGCGGCAAGGTTGTAGAGCTTTTTTTCGTAAAAAAGATCCGCCAGGGCGGCGGGAAAGCGAACATCGCTGGGGTAGAGCTCTTCTCCCCTCTGCCAGGTCCTGATGGCGGTTTCATAATTTTCAGCTTGGCGGGATTCTGAGCCTTGGCGGAGAAGTTCCTCAGCGGTTGGTAGGGAAAGTTCAATTGGTTGGCAAAATAAGTTTGCTGCCAATAATAAGAAAAATAGTTTTAAAACCAAAACCACCTCCAAATTTGAGGAAAGAGTTTCAACCGGGGAAGTTGCTTTTCCAAGGTAATAAAGTATTTTTCATCATTTGCTGTAATAGGATGATCGGAGTACTGGGCTTTCAAATACAAGTTCGTTATTTCATCGTAGGGTGAAAGTTTTATTTCTGAAGCTAACTCGGTGGGGGTCAAATGGGACACATTCGTTTTCCTACTTGCATAAACCTTCTGACGAAGCCACCGGTAACGAAGAATTAGCCGATCCCGTGGGCTATTTTTAAAAAGAAGGGATAGGGGATAGCGCAGTTTGAACGCTGCCCCCACCAAAAACAAAATAATGACGAGAGCCATCGGTAAATTGTTCATGGGTGGGGCTTGGTTTGAAGTGAGGCTTACCCTAGGTGTTTGAGCAGGGCTTAGCTCTTGGGTCAATAAGGATTCCACCAAGTTAAAAAACTCATCTTCTACGCCAAGGTTGAACTGGAGTTCTTCGCCGGGGGCTAGGCGGTCGGTGGTTGGATCAAACACGATCCAGCCCTCGTTGGCACTCAGCACTTCAACCCAAGCGTGGGCTTGAAAACCGCGAACGGGATAATAACCAAGAAGTTGGCTTTTGGGATCGGTGAAAAAGCCCACCGCAAGTCGACTGGGAATGTTCAAGTGCCTGAGCAGTAAGACCGTGGAAAACGCAAAGTATGAGCAGTACCCCTTGCGCGATTCGAACAAAAAGTAGTGTAGCGGGTTGACCATGGGAGGTATGGATGGCTTTAAGGAGTAAAAGAATTCTTGGTGGAAATAAGATACAATTTTTTCTACCTGCTTCGTTCTGTCGACTATTCCTTGGGTTAGTTCTCGCGCCAGTTGTCGAAGTTTTTCATCGGGCGGGGCTTGGGTGTAAAATTTCCAATATTCCTCAGAGACCCCTGCTTCCTCCGCGTTGCGCGCTACCCTAGCTAGTTTCGGGGGGTGGACCATGCTGGTAGCGCGGTAGGCACCCCGAAAGCGCCGAGGGTCCCAACCCAAAAGGCGAGTGACCGCTGAGGGCTCGTTGATGGTGAGAACCTTGGTGGGTTCCAAATTCACCGCTAGCACATCATAGACCATCTCCTGCCGGAGCCTCCCTGGAGGTTGGGGTAGATCCAAGCCTTCATCGAGTAGCTCAAGGGGGGCCTCTGTGGGAGAAAGCCAGTGTTGGTCGGCGTAGAATCCACGTTGGGGATCGTAGGCGTTCAGTACTTGCCGACGAAGAAGATAGTGTTGGGGGGGCCCGTCCTTTTTGAAGACGAAAATCAGATTATCGGACAGTGAAATCTCGTTTTCGAGTTGTACCAAAGGGCTAAAATCATAGCCAAAAAGGGTGGGTTGAAGCAGACCGGCTTGTTCCACGGCGTTGTTGACACGGTAAAAATGAAAGGAAAAGAGGATTCCCAAAAACAGGAGAGGAATCACCCCAAGCCCCCAAAGGGGGGGCGCCCCCCAACCCAACCCTCTCAGGTTTCGGCGAAGCTGTTCGAGTTCCCAGAGCACAAAGAGCCCGGAAACAAGGTAAATCCAAAAAATTTCATTGGACTCGCTGGTCAACTTAAAGTTGGGGAGACTGAGCAAGATAACCAGGGCTGCAAGATGCAAGAGATTTTTCCACGGGATAAATTTGGGCAGTTTTACGCTGACAAGGCTCAGAGTCCAAAACACGAGGCAGAGGGGGTAGACCAAAAAAAGGTAGCGGTCAAAGAGGGGGTAGGCCAAATCCCAGGAACCGGGCGTTTCTTGAAAAAAGAACCAGAGTCCAGCAAAAAGCACAAACCGAAACAGCCAGGGAAGGATTAGGGCTTGAAGAACGGCCAAGGGCAGCTTGGTACCTAACCTTTGTTGAACCAGCCTCATCACGTGGTAGGCTAACAACCACAAAACGGCAAGTGGAAAGGAGATATACTCCTTTAGGTAGATTGAAAAGAGAAAAAGTAGGAAGGCAAAGCTCAAGACGGGCGCGAGTTGATCCCGCTTCATACCCACTCCTTTGGACTTACGAGTACGGCGTCTAGCTGGGATAAGAGCTTTTGATGGACCCGAAGTTGGGGTGACTGCGGATGGGCTACCACGATAAGGCCATTTGGCCAAGTTTTTTCGGGCCAGGGGGTATCGTTTGAGGTCGGGGTCAAACCAGCTAAAAGCAGTCGCAGGGCTCGCTGGGGCATGGAACTTTCCCAAAAAAGGTTGGGGCCATGGAGAACCACGTCGTGTTCGTGCTCAAAGGCCTGGTGCAACCAGTTTTGAATGAGTTCAACGAGCTTGTCAACCATGAATAGGGCGTGCTTGCCTTGAGCAGGAACCCAGGGGTCAAGCAAGATCACAAAACGGTGGCGGGGTGGTGGCGTGCGCTCTGATTTGCGCAAGATCAGATCGCCGGTGTGGGCATAGATTTTCCAATGGAGATGGCGAATATCGTCCCCTGGAAAGTAAGGACGGGTATCAAAACGATCATCCTTTTCTAGGGGCGAACCGTGACGGGCACCGAAGATGCCTTCGGCAATCGCGGGCCAAGACTCTTCGGGGACGAAACGGGGTTGGGATAGGATGATGAACTGAGCCTCATCCTCCAAGGGAGTTGTGATTCGCCAGCAGTTAAAGGAATCAGTGAACAAAAAACTTCCAGCTATTCCCGAATAAAGTCCCCGCGCAGCAAGAACGTTTTGTTGGAGGCTTTGATGGGGAAAAACAAGATGCGTTCCACGGATTTCGCGGTGCTGGGTGAAGACCCAGTGATAGCTAAAATGAAGATTGAAAAAAGAGGGCAGGGGGTAGCGCTGAATGTCTAGCCGCCAACTGTCATCATCAAGGATGGTGAAGGAGTAAGTGAGATGCTTGAGCCTACCTTGAAAGCTAAAAACCAAAAAACCAGTGGTCAGAATTAAAATGAGGACCGATGCCCCCATGAAGCTAGCCACCAACCCTCCACTTACTAGACCATAAATGAGGCTAAAAAAAGAAAAAACTAGGAAGCCCAGCCCCAGCGCGGTGGGTTTGGGAATGTTAACTTTGAGCGGCGGCGATGACATCCCTGATCCACTGAGAAACAAGCTCTTGTGGTTTTACCTGGTGTTTGATCAAGCCAAGACGGTGGGCTAACACATCCACGCCTAAATCGAAAAGATCTTGGTCAATCACGTAATCCCGACCGTTTAATAGGGCCCAAACCCTTGCCGCCCTAATCCAATGGATGCCCGCCCGCGGGGACAGCCCTAATGAAACTTGAGGGTGTTTTCTGCTTTGGTCGAGCACCTGCCGGGCCAAGGAACCAATTTTGGGATCCACAAAAACCTGGTGCGAAAGCTCGCGTAGGTTCAACACTTCCTTGAGCGTAAATAAGGGGGTTAAATGTTCTAAGGCATCCTTGCGTGCGGAAATATCTAACATGAGCTGCTCTTCCTCTTGGGCCTCGGGGTATCCAATGGAAAGCCGAAGCATGAAACGGTCAAGCTGAGCTTGCGGAAGGGGGTAGGTGCCCTCCATGTCGTTAGGATTTTGAGTGGCAACCACCATGAAGAGTTCGTGAAGCGTTCGGGTTTTGTTGCCCACCGTAACGGTTCGCTCCTCCATGGCTTCAAGCAAGGCACTTTGTACCTTAGGTGTGGCTCGGTTCAGTTCATCGGCTAAAACCAGGATTGAAAAAATAGGACCCTCTAAAAATTCAAACCCCTGAGTCTCTGGCGAGAAAATGTCCACCCCCGTGATGTCGTAAGGCAAGAGGTCGGGCGTGAATTGAATTCGGCGAAACAGGGTGGTTTTTGCAGGAGCCTTGAGCACGGAGGCTAGGGCCTTAACCGCGGTAGTCTTGCCCACGCCCGGAACATCTTCAATGAGCACATGACCGCCCGCAATCCACGCCGTTAGCAGTTTTTTTAAGAAGAGCGCCTTGCCGCGAATTGCCAGACCTAGGGCATCCACGAGCTCTTGACAGGTCTGTTGAGCCTTGCGAACAAGGTCAGGTTGGATCATGAATTCGGAACCTCCAGGAAAGATACCTCACTAGAAGAAAGTTCACCAAACCGTTGGTGGTGAAGATAAAGTTGTCGGTCTAAGAAAAGTTGCACGAGGTTGGCATCCAGTTTGCCCTGATCGGCTTCGTCCTTCAAAATATGAAGGACCTTTTCAAGGGGAATGGCTTTTTTGTAAGGCCGATCAGAGGCCGCAAGGGCATCAAAAACGTCGGCAAGGGCCATGATGCGTGCTTGCATGGGAATTTGGTCGGCCTTCAGTTGATAGGGATAGCCGCTTCCATCAAGCATTTCATGGTGCTTAACGGCAATCTCGGGAATTTGAGCATACTCCTCAGGCCAGGGGATTTTTTTGACAAAGTTGTAAGTGTGAACAACATGACTCTGGATCACAGCCCGCTCCTCGTCATTCAGGGAACCGCGTTTGATTCTGAGATTTTTGATTTCATCTGGCGTAAGCACGGGGACTAACTTACCATCCAAGTCGTGAACATGGATGTTATCAATCCACTCCAAGATAAGGTCAATTTCTTCATCATGATTACTGTTTACCACGGCGGGCTCAACCAAGTCGTTGATTTTGTGCCAAAGTTCACGAAGTTTTTCCAGGTTTTCCGCGGGAAGATTGGGCAGGTCCGTCCCGTTGTCCTTGGCATCAAGTTGGTACCTAACACGCTCGTATTCCAGGGTTCGATAAATCAAGGCAATTCGATACTTGAGAATCTCCAACTGTTCTGGGGTGAGCTTTTTTGCCTTCATGAAAACCGATAAATCGATGTAGACTTTTCCAAAATCATGCAAGAGGGCGGCATAATAAAGCTCCTTGAGTTCCGTGTTTGAAAAAGACAACTCAGCGAGCGGGCCGCTTTTGGTTTCATTGATTGCCTGGGCAAGCAGCAAACACATTTTGGCAACACGAATGGAGTGTCCCGAGGTGGCTGGGTCGCGTGATTCGATGGCAAAAACGGCCGCTTTGATGAATTCCTCAAATTGACGTTCGATTTGCCGAATCATGCGGTTGTTTTCAATGGCGATGGCTGCTTGACCGGCAACTGCTTGCATGAAATCTTCATAGCGGTGTTGGAAGGGAACCACCAAGTTTTCAAAGTCTTCGGGTGTTTGAAGCCGAACCTCAAAGGCCTCATTGCCCGTTAAGGGACGTTCAGGGGTCACCATTTCTTTGGAGTTGATGAGTTGGATAACCCCGATCACCTTACCAGTGTGATCGGTCATGGGGGTTACCAACATACTGCGTGTTCGGTAGCCATGCTTTTGATCAAAGGCAGAATTAAACCTGATGGGCGCATCGGGACCTAGGTTGTAAACATCATCAATGTTGAGGGTTTTGCCCGTTAGCGTGACGTAGCCGGCAATGCTAGTGGCATCAAGGGGCATGACGAATTCTTCATATTCAAGGTCCATCGAATAGGTGTGTGAGTACTTGAATCGGAGGAATTTTGCACCGTCACGTTCTTCAAGAAGGAAGATACTGCCTGCATCCGCACCCGTAATTTTTTTAGAGAGGAAGAGAATGGTTCGAAGGAGTTTATCTTGATCACGTTCAGAGGAGAGACTTTTTCCAATTCGAATCAGCGCTTCTTGATCCATGATTTGGTCATTGATTTTGAATTCAATGACGCGGTTGTTTCGTTCTTCAAAGAGTTGATGTGCCCACTGTAGGAATTTCAAGTATAGGAAGTTCCATTCGGAGGTAGAAACCTTTTCAATTCGAAAATCAAAAAGGGGATTGATCTCGTTTAAGTCATTGATGAGGTAAGTACTAGGACTAAAAATTGCCCAAGCAAATCGGGTATTTTCTTGTTCTTGAAAAATGGATCTAAGTTGCAAGAGTTCAGTTGGGGTGCCCACAATTAAAATGGGTAAAAGCTCCTGTCCAAAATCGCGGATTACTTGGGAGAGGGTCTTCGAAAGATGGTGGGTGACGATCACCTCTGGGGGAAAATTTAGCTCTGATTCAACGATGGCCCTTGCCGAATTGGAGATTAAAATCAGGGAGCGCTGTTGAATTCCCATAGGTATAGCTTAACATATCTTGAAATCAAGGTCTTGACAATGCTAAAAACTGTAATTAACCTAATTTAGGATTAAATTTGGGGGTGTAGCTCAGTTGGCTAGAGCGTTAGAATGGCATTCTAAAGGTCAGGGGTTCAATTCCCCTCACCTCCAAAGTTAATTACCAAGGATCAATCTGTGTCTAATGGTTTTTCCGATGACATCGATCCTGAAATTGCGGCTCTTTTGGGAGATGCCGCTCGCTCAACTGCTCCCAGTAACGATTTACCCAAATTTGAAGCCCTTTTTGCTGATGATACCAAGGATAAAAAGTCCGATAAGGCTTCAAACGAGTCAAGAAATGCCCCCAAGCCAGTTGACTACAATCAAAAAACCTTTCCCAAGGTCGAGAAGTTTCAACAAGAACCCCCTAACACATTTTTTGCTGACAAAGATTACTACAAAAAAATTCTCGATGGGGAGGGTGAAGTCGGTCTTCGGGTTCACAGCTTGCTGACCGATTTTTTCAAAGTCACCGATGCCGAACAACGAACCACCATTCGGATGCGTCTTATCAATGCGTATTGGGAACTCATTGGCAGTCTTGCCTTAAAATTGGGTCCCAAAATGCCCCTTCCTAAACGGGTTGTCATTCGTTTTGGTGCCTTATTGCCTAGTTTGATCACTGCCGACCAACGCAAAAACATTGCGAGTATTTTTTGGAACAATCAATTCGAAGAACCCATCTACTTTATGGATGAGTGGTTGGAAATGGTTGCAACGCAGGTCATGAATCCTCTGGCAACTGATGAGCCAATTTCAAAAAAGGATAGGTCGGGGGGAAACGAAAACGCCATCTATGTACAAAAATTGGAGCGTGCAGAGTCGCAAAAACAAGCCCAGATTGCTCTGATCCAAAGCAAATTAAATGAAATGTCAATCCATGAAAACTCAATCATTGAAAATGCGAATTCCTTAAAGCGTAAAACACCCCACCGGTATGCTAAAGAAATCAGTTTGGGCTATGAGCATCAGCACCATCATGCATTGAACCAGATCGCCGAGTCTGTTCGAAGTTTGAATATTTTGGACCGAGAGGTGAGCAGGTTCCTCAATGAGCTTGACAAAATGGAGCAAGAGGTGCGCACTTTTAAGTCCAGGGTTGAGGCAACAGCGGGTGGTGATGCGGCGGTTGATACCAAACTTGTCGCCAGCGAAGTGATCAGCATGCGCCAGGTGGCCAAAATGACCTGTGGCCGCCAAGGAAACCAATTTCCTATCTTGATGAAGAATTATATGCCTCACATGTTTCGGGATTATGGCACTCGGGAAAACGTGCTGAAAATTATGGCCGATGTCGAGTATCTTGATCCTGGGATCTTTGTCCGCCGTTACAAGCAATCCGAACACCGCATCGTGCCTTGTATGATTTTGGTTCCTACCTATGGTGAATTTGGCGTCTGTTGGGAACCGTTTGAAAAACTTAAGGGACGTAGCAGCCGTGGACGAATTGCCGTCCCCATGTTTGGAAAAAACCTACGCCTAGCGGTGCTTTATGGCTTGGCTGATTATCGTTGGCAACTAGCCAAAGAATTAGCTGGCTTCCACTGGATGGAAGAAGGCATAACAGGGCTTTACTACGCGTGGTTTGCTCAGAATAAATTAAAAGGCGATGTGAAGCAGTACTTTATCCGTGATTACATCAATTGGATCACCAAGGAGTCTGAGGGGACCCAACGGCTAGATAAGGAAATTCGAGGCATCTTTTGGCGCAACATTCCCTTCCCCTTGGAAGTTCGAGAAAAGCTTCGAAACATGGGCGCTATCTACAACGACCTCTACCTCAAAGACCAAAACCGAGCTCTTTCGATTGGTTACTAAGGAACTTTGTCCACTCGTACAAAAGGATTGCCACCGAGGCCGCCACATTTAAGCTGGATTTTTGACCGTGCAGCGGGATGGTTACAATGCCCAAGGATTTTTTACACTGCATGAGGGTTTGAGGGCTCAATCCCCATTCTTCTGAACCAATGGCAACTAGGGCCCTATGGGGAAAGTTAAATTGATCAAGGGAGGTGCCGCCCAGCTCCAGCCCAAACATTGGCAGTGATGGTCTTAGCTCCTCGCAACGCTCCCAAGCTAGGTGGGTCGTGCTGCCCATGGCCGTTTTTTGGCAACGGGGGTGATCCACCGAGGGACAGTCTTTGCTGAGCCAAATTTTTTCCACTCCGAAGGCAGACGCCGTTCGAAAAATGGCCCCCAGGTTGTAGGGAGAGCGGATTTGATCAAGGTAGAGTTGGATCGGAAATCGTAGCGAAGCACCGATGGGGTCGTGCTGCTGGTGTAAGTTCCAGTCAGCGGCATTGATGCCGAGGCTAGACAACAGCTTCCAAGCAAGTTCATCCGCAAGCCTTACCAGATCTTCCTCTTTCCACGGGGGAGGAAGCGTTGAACTAAAATAATGAACCTCGTGCGGCGTGGGAAGTGGGATGGAAAGATTTGGTTCTACTATCCGATGACCAAGTTGAATCACCTCAATCCAGTATCCCCAATTGCTAACTTGAGCACTTCGCCAAAGCTGAGCAAGGGAACGAAGGAGGGCGGCAACCTTTCGCTTCTGAGCTTTTGGAGGCATTTTTTCTAGCTTGCGTAGGGAGATCAAAAGGCAGACCTTAGGAAAACGCCCAGGTTTTCAATACTGATGATTCCCCCTGTCGGTGTTTTCCAATCCTTGGTGAGTTCTGCGGCATGAATGAGTTCGGCTTCAACTAGATCGATGTCGCGAAGTCTTAGAGGAAGCTCAAACTTTGTTAAGAGCTTTCGGACTAAGCGACCGAGTTCAATGCCAAGGGCCTCTGGGGATTCGTCCTCAAAAACGAAGTTCATCAATTTTGCGATTTTCTTCAACATTTCAGGAGATCGGGGGGCAAGGTTCTCTAAAAGCCAGGGGGAAAGAATGGCTCCAATCATTCCTTGAGCCACAAAGGTGATTCCCTCTAACACCATAATGGCGGTTGAACCAGCTAGGCGGGGTAGGATGTGCTGGGCTAGGGCTGCTGCCAAACCCGCCTCAAAACTTTCAAGGCGGATGTCTGCCTTGGTGGGTTGTTCGTAGATTTTTTCCAGGGCAAGCCAGATTGACTCAATCGCCCCAAAACAGAGGCTCTTGATGACAAGCCCTGCCTGTTCGTGGAAAACGGCTTCAAGCAAGAAGAACAAGGTTTGAAAGAGGTGGGCAACCGATTGTTTGGCCCCCATGGTGGTGCTCAAGTAAGGGTCAAAAACCAGGGCCGGCACTGTGGGTGAATTCCAGGTATAGAACTTGCTGTCGGTGGGGTGTCCCGAACCCCAAAAGCCTTCAGGTCTAAGTAAGAACGGGGTACCGGGAATGGCGGGGACAAGGACGAGTTTGAGCTTTTGTGCATCCGATTCCTCATTCACCATCCATCGTGCCAAGTGGATGAGCCGATTCCCCCCAAAAACCACGATGGCTTCAGATTTTGAACCATACAACATGGAGCGAACCATCTTGGCGAATTCGTAGGGATCATCCCCATCAAAGAATTCAAGGTGGAGGGTTTTGAGGTTCGCGCGTTCCAAACTCATGCGAAGAATTTCCTTTTCGCGATTGGAGCAATAGATGGTTTCAGTTAAGAGCATGGCACGGGATCCAAATCCGCTACAGAGCGCACCAACGCCCTGGCTGGCACCCAAAGCGAGTTTAACGTTGTAGTTTAGTACAATATCCATTGAAACCTCCATAGGAGTAATACCGCCGGTGGAACCGTGAAGAAAAAAGGTTCACCCCCAACAGGGAAGGGATTTTGGGGGTTGATTGAAAAAAAAAGGCCAACCCGTTCAAGGTCAGCCTCCTCTAATTGTTGTAGAAACAAGGTTTAGATTCCCAAGCTTCTTAAAATTCCTTCAGCCA
>Ga0272446_1001405_pt1 | contig 34937 bp, 26 predicted proteins | sample YNPCB0061_FD_194587 | JGI IMG/M metagenome (GOLD analysis project Ga0272446, IMG submission 194587) | Hot spring microbial mat communities from Yellowstone National Park, WY, United States - YNP-CB-006-1 | ecosystem: Environmental > Aquatic > Thermal springs > Hot (42-90C) > Sediment | place...
TTTGAAGAAGCTGAGTGATCAGGAGAAGGAAATCGACACGTTGACGGATCGGCAGAAGAAGCTGATGGACAGCGAATTCGCCGCCCGGAAGAAGTACGAAGATTACCTCGCCACTATCTCCGATTGAGCGTGAGGCACCTTGGTCCTGTCACCCAGGGGCGACGGTCAGGGCCGGAGCTTGCTCGTGGGTCTAGGCCACGAGACAGCCTCGGCCCTGGTTCTTTGTGGCAATCTCGGCTATTTTGCTTACCAGCACACCTTTTGTTCCGAGTGATGCCATGAGCCGATCATTGGTGTTTGCAAGCGGTCTGTTGGGGTTGGCCTTAGCTCTGGTCGGTATTCGCCCCCCGCAGGCGGAGGCAGATCATCCCATCCCGAAACCGCTCAAGGCACCATTGCCCACGAAATTCGAGTGCCGCTGGGCAGACACACCGATCGTTCTCGACGGCTCGGCGGACGATCTCGCCTGGAAGCAGGCTCAGGAAATCTCCACGTTCCATCTTCCTTGGTTGGGTGATCAAGCCCGCTTGAGTCGAACCGCTACTCGTGCTCGGCTGTTGTGGGACCGCGAGTACCTGTATTTCTTCGCCGAGATGGATGACTCCGATCTGTTCGCCGATATCACCGACCACGACGGTATGCTGTGGTTAAATGATGTGTTTGAATTGTTTGTTCGGCCGGATGCGGAGCAAACCGGTTACTACGAGTTTGAGCTGAACGCGGCCGGCGCGGTGTTCGATGCGTTCTTCCCCAAGTTCGATGAGCCAGCCATCTTGAAACAGAGCACAATCGGTCGGTTCCACATCGATGCAAAGGTCAAGCTCCGAGGCACGCTAAACCGCCGCGATGATGTTGATCAGGGCTGGAGCATCGAGGGACGGATTCCGTGGACCGACTTCATCCGAACCGGAGGCCGGCCTGAACCGGGTGAAAGCTGGCGGTTCAATCTGTGCCGGTTTGATTACCACAAGGATTGGAACGAACCCGAGATCTCCTGCATTGCTCCGATCGCGAAACGCAGGATTGCCCCGTTCTTCCACCAAATCGACGACTTCGCCACGATCACATTTGTGGGACCCGATCGCACAACAGCACGACCGTTCGGTATCGAGGCACGCGAGCCGCTAACTACCAGCAGGGTGATCGGCTTCCCCGAACCGCCGCCGCCCTATCGAGTCAAGCGCGTCCTGCCAGAGTTGAAGCTGGATTTTCCCATCATGGCACGATCAATTCCCGGCTCGACGGATCTATTGGTCATCACGCAACCGTATGCTTATGGACCGACCACGATCTCTCGCTTCAAGTTCGATCCTGCAAGCCAGGACTTGGTGAAGCTCTTCGAGACACCACATCAAGGCACTGCCTACGACCTGGCGTTCCACCCCCAGTTCGCAGACAATGGCTACGTTTACATTGGCTGGAACGGCGGACCAGCCGGACAACCGAAACAGTCACGGATCACTCGTTACACGATGCGCCGAACACCGCCCTTCGACCTCGACACGACTACAGCCACCACGATCATCGCCTGGGAGTCGGACGGGCACAATGGTGCGGCACTGTGTTTTGGTAGCGACGGCATGTTGTATGTCACTAGCGGCGATGGCACTTCGGATTCCGATACCAATCTTACCGGTCAGCGCACCGACCTACTGCTGGCCAAGGTGTTGCGAATTGACGTCGATCGTCCTGCGACAGGCAAAGGCTACTCGGTACCGCGCGACAATCCATTTGTCAGCGATCCGCGGTTTGCTCCGGAGACGTGGGCCTACGGACTGAGAAACCCCTGGCGAATCAGCTTCGATGCCCAAACTGGGCAGTTGTGGGTGGGCAACAATGGGCAAGACTTGTGGGAACAAGCCTATCTGGTTCAGAAGGGCGCGAACTACGGCTGGAGTGTCATGGAGGGCAGCCATCCGTTCTACCGCACGCGGCAAGCGGGGCCAACTCCCTTCACCAATCCGACGATCGAGCATCACCATTCAGAAGCCCGATCCTTGACCGGTGGCGTGGTCTATCAGGGTAAGCGATTCCGCGATTTGCAAGGGGCCTACATTTACGGCGATTACAGCACCGGCCGCATCTGGGGGGTTCGGCATGACGGCACAAAGATCATCTGGCACAAGTTGCTGGCCGTGACGACGCTGAAAATCACTGCGTTCACCTTCGACCCAAATGGCGAGTTACTCATTTGTCATCATGCGCCATCCGGCGACGGGGGGCTATTCACGCTTGAACCCAATCCCGAGCCGGCAAATAGCACCTTTCCCCGCAAACTCTCCGAGAGCGGTCTGTTCGACTCGGTGAAGGACCATCGTTTCAAAGCAAGTGTGATTCCGTACTCCGTGAATGCCCCCTTCTGGTCCGATGGGTTATACAAGGAACGGGGCATCGCGGTACCGGCCGGCAAGACCATCGGGTTTACTCGCTCGCGAGGATGGCAGTTCCCGGATCAAGCCGTGCTGGTGAAAAGTTTCGCCCTCGAACAAACCGAAGGCGACCCCACCAGCCGCCGCTGGATTGAAACGCGGTTTCTGACCAAGCAATTCGGAGAATGGTACGGCTACAGCTATGTCTGGAACGAAGCGGGTACTGATGCCACGCTGGTCGATGCTGTCGGGCTCGACCGCGAATTCACCATTCAAACCGCCACCGGCCCACGCCGACAAATTTGGCGCTACCCCAGCCGAGCCGAGTGCATGGTTTGCCACAGCCGGGCCCAGAACTTTGTTCTGGGTTTATGCGAACTGCAGATGAATAAAGATCACGTGTATCCCTCAGGCCGCACCGACAATCAGCTTCGCGTGCTCGAGCACCTTGGCTTGCTCAAGGTGGATTGGTATGACCTGGTCCGCGGCTCAATCGAAGACAGCACCAACAAACCGCAGCCGCAGCAACGTGGGCCCAAGCCGAGTGGATTACTCCCGGCTCCGCCCGCCGCGCTACAGCGACTTGTGGATCCGTATGATGCGAGCCAGGACCTGAATCGGCGAGCACGATCCTGGCTGCATGCGAATTGTTCATCCTGTCACGTCGAGGCCGGGGGTGGTAACGCACGAATGGAACTGGAATTCACCACGCCCCTGGAGAAAATGCGACTGGTCAACGAGAAGCCGGTGCATCAGACGTTCGAGTTACCCAACGCCCGATTGGTAACACCGGGGCATCCCGAACGCAGCGTGTTAGTCCATCGCGTTGGTCTACGGGGCCCGGGCCAGATGCCTCCGCTAGCCAGCACTCGGCCGGATCAAGCCGGTATGGCTTTGCTGCGCGAATGGGTCAAGAATTTGAAACCGTGACTCACCAAACCGGGAGGCCGGCAACCCGCCGTTGCCTCTCGCTCAACGGCAACTAAACCTCGATGGTCTTCCAGCGACCGCTTGCAAATCGCGCCACGACCAGGATACCGCGCACCCAGATATCCACACACATCGCCACCCAGGCACCAAAAAGTCCGAGGTTCCATGCGGCAACAATCCCAAACCGACCCAGATCGATGACGGGATGCGTTAGCAGATAGGCTAGCGGGATGCGCACACCCAGAAAACCAAACCAACTAATCAGAACGGGAAGCCGGGTGTCGCCGGCCCCGCGCAGCGCCGCAGTGAGGATAATCTGACCGGCTAGCGCTGGCATGGCCACAGCGATCAATCGTAACACCGGTACACCAATATCGATAACGGGTTGTGTTCCGGATTCATGACAAAAAAGCCGGAACATCGGCACGGCAAACACGACGAAACACACCCCCATCCCCATCATGAGCGCCCCGCCAATGCGAAATGCCGTCCAACCAACGCGAGCCGCCCGATCCGGTTGACGTGCCCCGAGGCTCTGACCAACCAGGGCCATGGCTGCCGTGCCAAACGCCCCGCCCGCCAGGTAACCAAGCGCTTCCCACTGCAATGCGATGCCATGCGCCGCCGAGGCGATATCCCCGAGTCGATTCACCAGACTGAGAAACCAGAGCTGACAGGCTGCGACCGAGAGGCTGTCGATCCCAGCCGGCACACTCACTCGCAATAACCGGCGAATCAAACTCAGATCGGGTACCAGGTTCGCAAGGCTAAGCTTCAGGCCGGACTTGCCCCGGGCCAGAATCACGAGCAACGTGAGACAGCCCACAAGGTGGCTCAGCCCGGTACCGAGGGAGATGCCAACAAAGCCAAGACCTGCCCAGGAACCAACTCCAAAGCAGAGCCCCCAGGCCAGAGGTATGTTAAGCACTGCGACCAGACCCAGCACTTTCAGACCGGTACGGGTATCCCCGGCTCCGGCTAGACACGCCACACAGGCGGATTCGACAATCTGAAAGGTCAATAACACGGCCAGGGGTGTCAGAAATTGCACGCAGAATCGTCCCGCGTCTCCTATCAATTGTAACGCTTTGACCAGTGCTGGCAGACCCAGCAACCCAGCAATCGAGCCGAGTAGCCCAAAGACAACTGCTAGGAGAATTGCCTGCCCTGTAGCCCGACTTGCCAGAGACCAGTTTTGCGCACCGACGAATCGAGCCACCAGAGCTGTCGCCCCCACGCTGACCAGAATCGTGTAACTTGAGACGAACCAATACAGGTAACCAGCCGTGGTCAACGCGGAAAGGTAGGTCGCCCGTTGGGTCGGATCGGGCAGTTGAAAGTTATCGGCCAGGTACTGATCAGACAGGCGAACCAGCAAGTGCAGGTATTGCTGGGCCAACGCCGGCAAGGCAAGCGCGAGCACCGGCCTCCAAAGACGATTGGACGAGCCGGGCGGAATGGCCTCCGCGGATTCGGTCATACCCATTGGGTCATGATAGAGTGAGTTGACGGTAGGGGTAGCAGGAGCCGTTTGGCCTGTCTGGTAAACAGTAGACCCACTGACGCACCCTGCAGTCGGGGTCACTCCTCCTCGAGTGGTTGAGCCGGTTTGTCTTTGGGTCGAGCACGGTACCGATAGCGGAAGACATCGGCCATGAGGTTATCGACGGGAGCGTATTGGTCCGTGAGAATAATGCGTGGTGCGGTATCCAGCGCGGGTTGAATCGCACGACGGGGTACTTCTTGAGTCCAGATCGGCACAGCCCGATCACCCACTGCGGGGGCGGCAACAGCAGCAAGCAAGGCATGGGGGATGCCTCCAGGCGACCCCGCAATAGCAGCTGCCCCGGCTGCGGTGGCCTCCCGAGCCGCCGGTTCGAGGAAAAACAGTTGCTCCCGGACCGCGGCTCGCAAAGCGGGAAGATCCAACGGCCGATCTGAAGCATAGATCACGTAGACCTGACGATTATCCAGATAAAACTCCTCGGCTGTCAACAGGGCCACGTTCTCCGGCGGGTAGGTCTGTTGCAAGGTCTGAAAGGCAGCCTTCCACAGCTTTCCGTAGCCAATGGAGTCGATCACCGTCAGCAAATAAATACCATTGGGTTTAAGCGTTTTTTTGACTGCGTCGTTGTACTCCTTGGTCAACAGGTGGGAGGGCACGGATAGGTCGTTGACGGCATCCTGGATCACCAGATCGTAGGTTTGCGGGGCGACCTTTTCGGCGACGAACTGGCGGCCGTCCATATGGGTGATTTGCAAACCGGGGTAATCCTTCAATCCAAGATACTCCTTGGCTACCTGAGTCACACCGGGATCGATCTCCACCACGTCCATCCGCGTCTCCGGGAGCAGCTCGAGTGCGTACCGAGGGAAGGTGTATCCTCCGCCGCCGATCACTAGCACCCGTGGCGTGGGCTGACCTTGCCGCACCCACCGGAGAAACTCCATCTGGATATGTTCGTGGCGATAATACAGGAACCGGGGATCTTGGATATCGACACTCGAATGCAACAGATGATCGAGCGTTAAGGAGCGGATGGTCGTCGGTTCGCCGAACATATCGCGGCTTTGAGTGACTTTGATCGTGTAGTAGTTTGTCTCCACCTGCACAATGAGATCGGGTTCTGTATTGGCCCGGCTGGTGAGGATGATGCCACCGGTCACACCACCAAGAACGACACTAAACAGGTACAGCATTGGGTTGCTTTCCCAAACCCGGGCCACGAGCAAACTCGTGAGTGTCACGACCAGCGCGACACTGAGAATCGTCGGGTTCATTCCGAGGTTAGAGAGCAGCCAGTAGCCCGCGGCGAAGGTACCCGCAATGGCTCCCGCCGTACTCCAGGCATACACGCGTCCGGCTACCCGGCCGACATGGGCTACATCCGGCACCGCAAGCCGAATCACCTGGGGGGAAATCATTCCCAGCAGGAACATGGGCAGGAAAAACAGGCTGAAGGTCCAGCCCATGACTTGCAGGATGGGGTCTAGCTCATCAAACAAAGCGTTCCGCTGCACAAGAGCCAAGGTGACGAACAGCAACACGGTAGTACCCCCAGCGAGCATCAGCGTGGTCGCCAGAACATTTCGGGGGTTCATGCGACTACCGGGGCGGTTCACGCGATCGGCGATCAGGCCACCCAGAAAGTTGCCAAGCGCGGTGCCGGCAAGCATGACCCCGATGATCCCGGTCCAGGTAAATAGTGACACGCCAAGGAATTGGGCTAGCACACGCGAGGCAGTGAGTTCCAACGTCATCCCACCGAAGCTGGCCAGAAAGACAATCAGATAGGCCCGCCGAATATCACGGAAAGCGTGCAGATTGGTTAGCGTGGGCTCGGATGTGGCTGCGACCGACGAAAGGTCCGAGTCAAGTTCATTCGGTCCCGCAGGCATTGGTCGCAGGATGGCAAACGTACCCCCACCAAGAGCGATAAGCACACCGGCCGAAACAAACACTAGCATGTTCACCGTGAAAAGCGGGATCAGCACGAAGCCCGTCAGGTAGTTGCCCAGCAAGCAGCCCAGGGTACTCAAGGCGAACACCAGGCCCGCGACGCGACCCGTGTGGCCCACGTCGGGCAGGCCCAATTTGATGGCCAAAGGCGTCAGCAAGCTGAGCACGAACCCCGCGGGCAGACAGAGTAGCACAGCCAAAAGCGGGATCCGTGGCCCCAACGGCAGCAACTGATAGATACCGCTGCCCGTTAGGAGTAGTGGGAAGACGACCATCCAAAGAGCTGTTACAGCTCCCACGATTAGCACGATACCCAGCGTGCGAGGGGTAGGGTAACGATCGGCCAGCTTGCCACCCAGCGCATTGCCTAATGCAATGCCGGTCAGAAATACGCCAATAATCGAAGTCCAGGTCTCAAGGCTTGAACCGACGAAGGGTGCCAACAGGCGGCTAGCGACCAGTTGCAGAATCAACAAGGCAGCGTTGGCGAAGAAAACAACCAGACCAACGCCAACCAACCGGCCCAGGGGCAAAGGTTGGCTCGGACCTGAAGCGGGTGGAGCAGTCGTCCGGGTTTCAGTAGCCATGATGTCGTAGTTGGGTCAGGTGCGCGGCTATCAGGTTTGGGTGGAGGCAACGTATGGTCTGAACCAATTCAAGGCTATCGAGTTCCACTACCTGCGTAAAATGAGAATATCATGCTAATGCCGACCCGCCGCGTGGCCTTCCTCGGATCGAGGTTGTTCCACCGCGGATGGGCATGCTTATTCCGGTTACGGATCGTCATCATGGCTTCACGCTATGTCATTGGTATTGATCTGGGAACGACCAACTCGGCACTGGCATACGTGGACACCGGAGCTGGTTCAGATACCCGAGTTCTGCCGTTGCCCATCCCACAGGTGGTCGCACCCGGTACGGTCGAAGACCGACCGCTATTGCCTTCATTCCTCTATCTGCCCGGTCCGGGCGAGCAGCCAATCGGAGCGCTGAAGTTACCGTGGGACGCTCAGCGCGATTACTGCGTCGGCGAGTTTGCCCGGGTGTTTGGATCACAGGTGCCCACGCGGCTTGTCGCCTCCGCGAAGTCGTGGCTGTGTCATCCCGGGGTTGATCGCAAGGCCCCAATCCTACCTCACCGCGCACCGGACACCGGCCGTAAGGTCTCACCGGTGGAAGCAAGCGTACGCTACCTGAAGCACCTGGCCGAAGCCTGGAACTTCGTCATTGCCAAAGACGTCGCGGCCCACCGGCTCGAAGCCCAGGACATCGTACTGACGGTACCGGCTTCCTTCGATGCTGCTGCCCGCGAACTCACCGTCGAGGCGGCCCGCGCCGCCGGCTTCGAGAACCTCACGCTGCTGGAGGAACCGCAGGCAGCCTTTTATGCCTGGCTTGACCGCAGCGGCGACGACTGGCGCAAGCAAGTGAGTGTCGGCGACCTCGTGCTCGTGGCCGACGTCGGCGGCGGCACCACCGACTTCACGCTGATCGAAGTCGGCGAAGAAAACGGGAACCTGGCGCTCACCCGACTGGCGGTCGGCGATCACCTGTTGCTCGGCGGCGACAACATGGATTTAACGCTGGCTTACCACGTTGCCCAGGCGTTGGCTAAGAACGGTACTAAGCTCGACGCCAACCAGATGACACAGCTCACCTACGCTTGCCGTGCCGCCAAAGAGCAACTCCTCGCCGATGCCAAGCTCGCCTCGGCCCCGGTTGCAGTATTGGGCAAGGGCCGCTCCATCGTCGGAGGATCGATCAAGCACGATTTGCCCCGCAGCGAAGTGGAGAAAGTCCTGCTCGACGGCTTCTTCCCGGACTGCCCGCGCGATGCGGAACCGGCGAAGGCCGCCACCGCCGGCCTGGAGGAACTCGGGTTGCCGTATGTCTCCGACGCTGGCATCACCCGGCACCTGGCGCAGTTCCTGAGTCGTCAGGCGGAAGCGCTGGCGAATCGGGCAAGCCCCGGCCGAGCGTCGCGGCGTAAGCCCGATGGGGCGTCTTCGCTACCCAGTGCGGTGTTGTTCAACGGCGGCGTCTTCAAGGGTGACCCGCTGCGCCACCGGCTGATGAACGTGCTCGGTTCGTGGGCCAAGTCGGTGAAGACGGATCCCGCCCGCGAGCTAGCGGGTGCGGACCTCGACTTGGCAGTGGCCCGCGGAGCGGCGTACTACGGGCTGGTAAAGCGCGGCAAGGGCGTCCGCATCCGCGGCGGCACGGCCCGGGCGTACTACATCGGCGTGGCCACGAACATGCCGGCCGTGCCGGGGTTCGCACCGCCGATCAAGGCCCTGTGCGTCGCCCCGTTCGGCATGGAGGAGGGCACGGAGGCGGACATCCCTGGCTACGAGGTGGGCCTGCGGATCGGCACCGAGGCGGAGTTCCGCTTCCTGGGTTCGACGGTGCGCCGCGACGACGCGGCCGGCACGGTGGTCGAGGAGTGGGAAGGCCAGATCGACGAACTAGCCCCGGTCCGCACCACCTTGGAGGGCAAGTCCGGCGGCGCGGTGGTGCCGGTCCACCTGCACAGCAAGGTGACACCCGTGGGCCAACTGGAATTGTGGCTGCAATCCCGCGACGGCAAGCAGCGCTGGAAGCTCGAATTTAACGTCCGCGAGGGGCGGTAGAACCGGGGCTGTGTCCGAGCGGGACGCGTCAGCGACGGAACACCAGCACCGTCGCTGACGCGTCCCGCTCGGATAACTCAGTCCGGCAGGGCGACCTTGACCGTCTCGGTCTTGTCGCCACGACGAAGTGTCACGGTCGCATCGCCGACGGCCAGGGCGTCGCGCAGCAGCCGGCGGAGCGACTCGGCCGACTCCGGCTTCTTGCCGTTGACCGCCGTGATGACGTCGCCGACCTTCACACCCGACGTGGCGAACGGCTTGCCGTCGGCAACGGCGGTCACCTTGAGGGCAGCGTCTGCCAGCTTCGACTCGACGCCGACCGTGGAGAGTTCGAAGAAGGTGACGAAACCGAGTGGGTTGCGGCTGTTTTCTTGAAGGGTGAGCTGTGGAGAGTTCGCAGGAGGAAGCGGGTTTCCGATTGTTACCTTTCCACCTGCAATCAGCGTGCTTCTGGCCGCAGACCCTTTGATGCTAATATCGCCCCTGGCGATCACGATGCAATCACGCACGGCGTCATCCACCTGGACCGACCCATCGCACACAACAACCGAGACCTCAAGACCATACTTCGCAGCCACGTCGTCATTCGCCAGGATCACGGACTGCACGATCCGTGTCTCCGCGCGAACCGGACCACGGGCGACTACCAAGTTTCGGTCCAATGCCTGGGGCGCGATGACCTCCTGAGCGAGGATACCGCCCGGATCGCATTGAATGGCCTCGCCACCGCGGTTTTTCTCGGGCACGCGATACACTCCCTCCGACCGTGTGTGCGTGACACGGATGCTCACGAGCCAGAAATCCGCGGGCGTGATTGACCGCTTCTTTCCGGCAATACGCCATCGATAGTTCGTTCGATCGTCCAGTGCCGTCGCCACATCCAATACGGTTTGCCAAACTCTGTCGTCATCGGATGGCAACTCCCAGTGCGCTGTACTGGCCACGAACCGATCAATCGCCCCTCGCTTGGCGAAGACACGCTCACGGCCGAGTGCTCGGTCCTCGGCCCGGGCGCGGATCGTGCGAACAACCTGGATTGCCCGCTGGCAGATTTCCGGATTTGGGGACCGAGTCGCCTCGATGAGTTGTGGTGGCGGCTCTTCCAACCGGGCGAGTTGCGCCGCGGCCTCTTCCCGTTCGCGGAAATCCTCGCTACCGAGCCGGCCGATCAATTCGATGACCGTGAGTCGGGGGGGGGGAGCGATGGGTAAGGGGGGCGAGCCACCGGCGCTCACCCCGAAGAAGCATGACAGGATCGACCCCGCCAACACGATGCGACCCGAGACGATCATGCGTATGCCTCCGTTGGCTGGCTACCAGTCCAGTGGGACCGACTGCCTCTCTCCCCGCCCAGTTGAATGCAGTTCAAGGTCCGCTGACTTCTGTATCACCGCCTTCGTAGGTCACCCCACCGGCTGCCGGGTTACGAATCACACCAAACGGGCCGGTCACCAAGTACATCCCGTCACCGGTCGTGGCTTGATTGTAGCCGATCGTGATGTCCAGAAGTGTGATGCTTCCGGCGTTCGCGTACACGCCACCGCCTTGGCCGCCGGTCGCGTCCGTGACGACATTGTTGTTGATATTTGTCGATCCAGAAAGCGATACCTGGCCCGAACACCAGATCCCACCACCCGCAGTTACCGTGATGTTGCCGGTCACGTTCACACTGTCCACGACCGCGTCGGGCACGAGGTTGATGTACATCCCGCCACCCCAATGACCCGCGTAGTTGAGTCCGACAACGGAGTCCTCAATGCGGAAGTGCGCGACATCACGACCAACGTAAAGCCCGCCGCCGCGATCACCTGCCGTGTTGCCATTAACCGTGGAGTCGTAGACCTGCAGCGTTCCCTTTTGGGCGTGAATGCCTCCACCGTCGAGGGTGGCGTAACAGTTTCGGATCTCACACCCGGTAACGGTCAGCACTCCCTTGGACTCGATGCCTCCACCTACGTCGGCACGCCCGTTCAGCAACTTGAGACCTGCGACGACCGAGACCGCATTCTCTTGAATTCTGAAGATGGAGAAGTTGGCTGCCACACTTCTCTGGACGGTGAGCGCCGAGGAGCCTGGGCCGGCGATATAAATGTTGCGGCCGCTCTGAATGGCTGGCAACGCCGAGACCAGGCTGATGACGGGACCAACCTTGGTCATGTCGAACGTGATGACGCGAACATCGCTGCCGGCACCCGCGCCGTTCGCTGACCCGATTGCCTCTCGAAGGGAGACGACGTTGTCCGTTGGATCGTTGCTATCGTCTGAAGTCGTAACCACGAGCAAGGCGGGATCCAGACCTGGGGCAGGACCTGGCACCGGCGTCCCGTCCGGCACCCACCGGTCTTCCAGTGCCTCCAGCCGCAGGCGCGTGCGGTTGCGGTGCCGATCATTCTGGGGGGGGCAGAACGTTTGAGTAACCCGAGCATGGCAACTCCTCGGTGAAAGTGACGCCCGTGCGAGATGGGACGCAGCACGAGCATCAGGATCGTACACCCGCACAATCGCCCGTCAACAAAAAAGTGAGCTTGACGTTACCGTGCGTCACACCGCCGCGCGAGAACCACCCGTCACGCCGCGTGACACCCCTCGCTGCGATTCTGATCATGATTCTTGCGGACGAGTGTGGGGACAGCCCGGAATCACGCCGCCCACGAAGTGCGAAATCCCTGGCCAAAATCGCTCTAACGGTGATTCGTGCGGACAAGTGCGGTTGATTGCGGTGAGTGCGATGGTTGCAGACAGAGGTGTGTCTCCCGGCCGCAATCAATGAGAACCGCCGTGGCCCCGCGCTGTGGCACGTTATGCCGTGTCACGCCGTCCGCACGCTGGCCCCGTAGGCGCGGCGAAGGTTTTCGGGCGTGAAGACCTCGGCCACGGGGCCGCTGGCGATGAGCCGCACGTTCAGAAGTGTGACCCAGTCGAAGTACTCCGGCACCGTTTGCAGGTCGTGGTGAACCACCAGCACCGTGCGGCCGCGAGTTCGGAGTTCCTGCAGGATCTCGACGATGGCCTTCTCGGTCACGGCGTCCACGCCCTGGAACGGCTCGTCCATCAGGTACACCGGCGCGTCCTGCACCAGCGCCCGGGCCAGGAACACGCGCTGCTGCTGGCCACCGGAAAGCTGACTGATCTGCCGACCCGCGAACTCGGCCATGCCGACCCGCTTGAGCGCCTCGGCAGCGGTCGCCCGCTCCGCCGGCCCCGGTCGGCGAAACCACCCGAGCTTACCATAGGTGCCCATCAAGACCACGTCGGCCACAGTGGTCGGGAAATCCCAATCGACGGTGCCGCGCTGCGGCACGTAGGCGACCGATCGATTTCGCGGCGAGTAGGGCTTACCCTCGACGAGCACAGCTCCCGTCACAGGCTTTATGAGTCCCAGAATCGACTTGATGAGCGTGGTCTTGCCGGCACCGTTCGGCCCGACGACAGCCATCAGCACCCCCCGCGGTACCGTCAGGTCGATGTCCCACAGAACCGGTGCTTCCCGATAAGCGACGGTCAGATCGTGGACTTCGACGGCAGCTACAGGGGTGGTCACCGGCTCAAAGCCTCTGCAATCACTCGGGCATTGTGGCGGATCATGCCAACGTAGGTGCCGGTTGGGGAACCGGGTTCACCTAGTGAATCGGAATACAACGCTTCGTCGCCGCCGACGAGTTGGATGGTTAATTTGTACTTCTCGGCCACATCGTCGAGGACCGCCTTAAGCCCATCCGGAGCTACGGAGGTTTCGGTGAACACGGCCGGAATACGGCGTTGGCCAAGCTTCTGGGCCAAGGCGTGGCGTTGGGCCGTCCCCACTTCGCTGGCAGTGCTCACACCTTGCAAACCGATCACCTCAAAACCGTAAGCCCGACCAAAGTAACGGAAGGCATCGTGGGAGGTGACCAGCACCCGTTTCTCGGGGGGAACCCGATCCAGAACCTGGCGAATCTCGGCATCAAGCTGGTTCAGCTCGTTGAGGTAAGCCGTCGTGTTTTGCTGGTAGACCGCCGCACCATCCGGATCCAATTCAGTGAGTGCTGCACAGACCTTGCTCACGGCTGCTTTCCACAGACCAATATCGAACCAGACGTGGGGGTCGTAGGCAGCGCCCTCGTCATCTGCGGCGAGGAGTGCGGTGGGTTCGATCCCGTCGGTGACGGCTACGGTTCGCCAACGATGGGTGTTCTTCTCAAAGGCGTCCGCCATTTTGCCTTCCAGATGCAATCCGTTGATGACCACTAGGTGCGCTTGATCGATCTTTTTGCGATCGCCTGCCGCCATGATGTACTTGTGTGGGTCGACCCCGGCTGTCATCAAGGTTTGCACCACCACCCGCTCGCCACCTACCCGGGCCACAGCATCGGCGACGATCGTCGTCGTGCAGACGACACGCACCGGCGGCCCTCGAAATGGCAACGGGCCCTCCCGTCCGCCACAGCCACAGGCCAAAAGCCCCCAGCCCAATACCAGTAGAGAAAAACTCATCGGGGCTAATCCATAACCACCGGAGCGCATGATGTTGTATCCATCCGCGATTAGTAGTCAAAACTAAATGTCTTATTTAGTGTAAGCGAATCACCAAGTCGGTGTCCAGAGCAGATAGAGCTTCCGGGAAACGTGGTTTCCCCCTAGCGGATGAGCGATACACTGATCCGTGCTTTCAAAAATTGCGGATTTCAGCCTGTAGACTGTGGAAAGCGTAATGGGATTGCTCCGCTGGTTCACCAAAAACTGGGCCAACACGCTGGAACCCACCCACCCGGACCTGACCCCTCTTGCCCTACCGTTAGGAGCCGAGGCAGCGGCGAATCTCGTCAAGCAGGTGGTCGCCCAACTGCCGCGCTGGGCGATTGCAACGGAGAAACCCGGCGAGCTGCAGCTAACCCGTCAGACGCGGATCATTGGCTTCGTGGACGACGTGACGGTGACCATCGTACTCACGGCATCGGGGGTTCTGCTGCACGCCGCTAGCAAAAGCCGTGTGGGCATCGGCGATCTGGGCCAGAACCGGCGGAATATCCTGGAACTGTGGGCGGCTATCCGCGCTCGGCAAGGCGAGTCATGAACATTCTGGTAATCGGTAAGGGTGGGCGCGAGCACGCCCTGGTGTGGAAGCTGAAACAATCGCCCCGAGCCCAACGGCTGTTCTGCGCACCTGGCAACGCGGGAACTGCTGCCGATGGGGCACTCAACGTGGCTATCGATCCGGTCGATCGGGAGCGACTGGCCCGGTTCTGTGCCAAGGAACAGATTGGACTGGTGGTGATCGGTCCGGAAGACCCTCTCGCGGACGGCCTGAGCGACTACCTCCGCGGTAAGGGCTTCAAGGTCTTTGGTCCGTCGAAGGCAGCAGCCCGGATCGAGGCCAGCAAGGTTTTTGCGAAGGAACTGATGCGCCACGCCGACGTGCCCACCGCCGAGTTTCGCATCTTCGACCATCCCGAACCGGCTCGCGGTTACATCGAAACCCGGGATTACCCGGTTGTGGTGAAGGCCGATGGCCTGGCAGCCGGCAAGGGTGTCATCGTTTGTAAGAATACCGAAGAGGCTCTTCTGGCAGTGCGGCGGATCATGACCGACGAGGAGTTTGGCAAGACGGCGGGCCGCCGCATTGTGGTCGAGAAACGCCTGGAGGGAGAAGAACTCTCGGTGCTGGCCCTGGTCAGCGGGCGGACCTTCATGTTGCTGCCCCCCTGCCAGGATCACAAGGCGGTTTACGACGGCGATGCGGGGCCGAACACGGGCGGTATGGGCACTTACTGCCCAGCCCCGGTTGCCACCGAGGCGCTCTTAACGGAGATCGAGCGGGAAGTGTTTTTTCCGACCATCCATGCCATGAAGCGTGGCCGCTTCCCGTTTCAGGGGGTGCTCTTCGCCGGATTAATGCTGACCAACCAAGGGCCCCGCGTGCTGGAGTTCAACTGCCGCTTCGGTGATCCCGAAACCCAGCCCATCCTAATGCGGTTGAAATCCGACCTGCTGGATCTACTGGAGGCCGTTGCCGATGAACGGCTGCACGAACTCGAGGACAAGGTGGAATGGGATCCTCGACCAGCCGTGTGCGTGGTGCTGTGCTCGGGGGGCTACCCCGGGAAGTACGAAACAGGGAAACCGATCACCGGGATTGCGGAAGCCGAGGCGATACCCGATGTCAAGGTGTTCCACGCCGGAACGAAGATCGACGACAAGGGGCGCGTGGTGACCGATGGCGGCCGGGTGCTGGGAGTTACCGCACTGGGCAGCGATCTGGCAACGGCCAAGGCTCGCGCTTACGAGGCCGTGCAACGGATCCAATTTAGTGGGATGCACTACCGCACAGATATCGCGGACAAGGCCCTACGCCCGAAACCACCAACGCCCACACCGGAACCCGCCAAAGTTCCTCCGCGTCTGATTCGCCGCACAGGCTCTGCAACCGAGAAACCCACTGGTGACTGATCAAACGGGGAAAGCCATGAAGGGACTTTGCCGTCCAATCAGCGACCGAACGACTCGTTTCGGCAAGCATTGGTATCCGAACCCGGAAGAGCCTCCGCGTCGGCGAGTTGGCCTTGATCAATAAGCTCAGCCCGCTGACTTCGCCTGTTTCCACTCCTTGGACTGCACAGTAAACTACGTTGCGGAGTTGACCCTATTGAACCTCATTCTCCAAACACAAAGGACTCTCATGAAGCGGTTCACCGTGGCTGGACTGATGATGATGGCAGCCTTTGCCGGGGTAGTACTTGCTCAGGACAAACTCTTAAAAGAGCTGGAAGGAAGTTATAAGCTCACCATGCTGGAAAAGGGCGGCAAACCAGCCCCCAAGGACTTGACCGATTCATTGACCATCACCATCAAAGGCGACACGTTCAACATTAAGTTCGGCGACGAAGAGAAGAAAGCGAAAATCAAAGTCGATGAGTCGAAGACCCCAGCCACCATCGACATCTCGCCGAGCGATGGTCCGGAAAAAGGCATGACCTTCCTGGGAATCGTCAAGTCCGAGAAGGGGGAGGTGACCATCGCCTTTACCGAAAAAGGCGACCGACCCAAGGACTTCAAGTCCGAGGGTGAAACCCTGCTGCTCAAAATGAAAAAGGACGAGAAAAAGTAATACCAACCCTGGATTGTGGGCTAGCAACTGTGGGCTAGCAACCCGGCGTTACCATTACATAAGGAGCCTTGCCATGCGGAGATTGTTCCCGGCGGCAGCATTTCTCATTCTGGCGATGCCGGTGGCCCTGGCCGATGAGAACGCCGCCAAGAAGCTCAACGGCAGCTATCAGGTCGTGGATGTGGTCATTGGCGGTAAGTCGGATGAATCGAAGAAAGACGCCAAGTTGAGCTTCATCTTCAAGGATGGCACAATCACCATCCAATCGGGTGAGACCAAGGAAGAGGAAGCCAGGTTCACAGTTGATGTGAGCAAAACACCCGCTCACATTGACATTGTGCCGGATCAGGGAGGAAAGGTGGTGCCCGGGATTTATGAGCTAGTGGAGGCCGAGGTATCGGGAACCCTGCTCACCATCGCGTTCGCCAAGGGTGGCGAAGGCAACCAGCGGCCCAAGGATTTCAAAGGGACAGGCAAGGGCGAAGTCGTTTTGAAACTGAAACGCAAGCCCAAGTAATCCGATTTGATTGCCTGCCGCCGGAAGCTCGACTAACCGTTCGAGAGCGGCGGCGATGCTCCGCCGACCGAATGCAGGACGGACTTGGTAACCTCGTGGAGTTCCCGCTCGGATGGCGACCAGGTCTTGAGGAGGATCTCCGCGGCACGGTGGTTAGCCAGCACGGTGGGTTGCGGCCACAGCCCAGCGACTAAGATCAGGGTTGCCAGGGTCAGCACGGCGATCCGTTCCCGTAGGGTGATGTGGGTCGCCACGCCCGACATATGCCGACGCCCCCCGAACACCATCAGGTAAGTCCGGATGATGGCAATCCCGTTCAAGGCGGAGGCCGCGACGACCAGCACGCCGATCCACGGATTGGCGGTGATTGCCCCATCGACCAACATTTCAGCACCAATAAACCCGATAGTGCCAGGGAACCCAACACTTGCCAGTCCCGTGAGCAGGAAGCAAATCGCCAACGAAGGCGATTGCGCGTACAGGCCGTGATAACTGCGAAGGGATAGCCGACCGAATCGCGCCTCGAGAGCCCGCAGCGTCAATCCCAATCCCCCCAGTGATACAATCACCGAAGCCCACAAGGCCAGCGCCCCACTCAGGCTGACGGCGGTGTGCAACTCGAGACCCACCAGAATTAACGAAGCATGGCTGAGAAACAGGTAACTGAACACCCGGCGGGTCTCAGCCTGAACGATCGCCATACCAGCCGCATAAACGGCGGTCACGAGCGAAGCTGTCGCAATCACTTGTAAGATCCACTCAGGTGGCGAGGCCGGGACAACCAAACGCACTGCCGTGTACATACCGGTAATCGGCGTCACGAACAGTAAAGCAGTTCCAAACGAAGCGTTCTCAAAAAGGTCGGCCACCCAAAGGTGAGCGGGGAACGTCCCACTTCGGACCAGAACCGCTGCCATCAGGAGCACCGCTGCAAGTGAGCCCGAAGCCGCCAGACCCGCTAACAGTAAACCGAGAAACAGACCCATGTGCAGCGTGTACACTCGGGTCGGCCGGCCCCGGCGGACCAATTCCAGGTAAGGCGGAACCACATTCAAGCTCAGCAACACACTCAGGGTCTCAGGGCTGGTGCAACCGAATGTCGCCACGCGCAGCGACCAACCGATCAATAACCACGTGAACGAGAAGCGGGTCATTTTGGTTCGCGCGGTGGCTAAAGCCGTCAAAAAATGCAAGAGAGCAACCAGAGGAACTAACGGAGCACTCAGCACATCCAACGAAAAGACCTGCTCACCGAAGATTCGAGGAACAACATCCTGGGGGCTGGTACCATCGGGTGCGACACCCGTTGCGAAACACAACCAGGCAATTACTGCACATCCGAGTGCGACAGCACCAAAAGCTAACGTCCAACGCAAAGCCGCGAGTGGATCGCGGATTCGCCCCACAAGGCCAGCTCCGGCCAACGGCACGAAGATGGCCAGTTCCAACCACGGGATGGACACAACCGTCATCGCACTTGCTCCACAGGCTGGGGGTGGAGTTCCTGGGGCACCGGTTTACGCGGTGAGTCCTGCTGACCATCGAGCCACAGTGTCCAACGGCGTTCGAGCCGGTCGAACCATTGGAAAAGGCGCACAAACGGTCGGACGACGTAATCAATCAGTATGGCGTCGAGGTAACCTCGTTCCAACGCGAACCGATAGAGCCAGCCACGAAGACGCAGGGGAGCCGCAACCAGCGGACCGGGCGGACGGGGCAACCGCTCACCGAGTGCATTCTCCAGATTGCGATAATCTTGCAACAACGAGGGGGCACGAACGAATTGCAGCGTCCGCAGACAAGCATGGCCCAATAAGTGAACCAACGCAACATACCACAAGAAGGGCACCCAATGCCCCAGCCCAATTTCCATCACGATGATTCCGACCTGAGCGAGCGAAGCAAACGACAGGGCGCTTTTAATGTCTGTCTGCACTGTGCCGACCAGATACGCATAAACCGCCGTTACGAAACCCAGCCCGACAATCACAATCGCCAACCAAACGGAGATCGTGATTAACGGACTCATTCGCAATAATAAGAAGGCACCCAGATGCACCGAGAGCGCGCCGTAAAACACAGCACTCGAGGGAGTCGGTCCTTCCATGGCACGCGGTAACCAGCCTGAGAAGGGAACCAACGCCGACTTTCCTGCCGCAGCCAACAATAAGAGAAGTCCAACGGTCAGTGCTTGTGACGGAGTGAGGGCAACCTGAGCATGCGGCCAGGGCGCGTTGCCCGTCAGCTGATCGAAATCCCCTTCACCGGTCAGATGGTGCAGGACGACGGCCGCTAGTAGTAAGGCAGCATCCGAAACCCGATAGACCACCCAGACATGAAAACCGTTGCGGCAAGGGGCCGGCCGATCGTGGAAGTAGGCGATGAGTAAGGCACTGGAGAGCCCAACCAGTTCCCAACCGGCAAACAAGGTTTCGATCGTGTCCGCCAATGAGGCGGTGACCATTCCCAGTAAGAACACCGCGAATAAGACGAAGAAGCGATTAAAGCCGGGTTCGCGATGCAAGTACCGCGTGGCGAACGCGCCCACCGTGCCACAGAGTACCAATGTCAAAATGACCAGCGGTACGGAGAGGCGATCGAACTCAAACTTGATAATAAAGTGATAGTGTGTGCTCGGGCCATGCCCACTGTACTGCACCGACACCCACGCCCCGAGATCGAGGACCACATGCCGTTCGCCCGTGCTGAGCATCACGCCCAACACTCCCAAGGCAGCCAGCAGAGCCACCATAATCGCCCACCGGCCGGCCAACTGAATCGATTGTTCTGAAAGGGGTCGGCCGACCAGCGACGGTATGCCGAGCACGACCAGAAGTGTCGCCGGTGCCAGCAGGACGATCGTGGCACAAATGATAGCGTATTGGCCCAGATCAGGCATGAGCGTTCAAGGTCCCCGGGTTGATTTCAGCGAATTCCAGATGGTCCCGCCACCCGCGATACCAATCGACCGACGATGCAGCGACCGGTAAGGAGCGGGTCTGGGGGATGTACGGATGGAAAGCACCGTTCCGATACAGTAACAAGTCGTTGCTGTCGGGCGATTGCACAACCAAAGTGACCCACTCGTTCTCGGTCAACCTGTGCCCCAACGAGTTACGCTGCAGAACTTGACGCATGATCGCTGGCGTGGTCTCACAAATGATCAGGAGCCGGACCGGCTCATGGATTTCCGTCATTTGCGTGGGTAATCCGGTTCGCAGATCACTGATGGCTCCATCCATAACTCCCAGCAGCGAGGTGATGTTGTGGGGCAATTTCGTCCCACAACCGTAACCAGCCGGGTCGATATGGGAGAAGAAGTACTCCAGGTTAATTCCCCCACACACGGGGAACACCGCTGCCATGGTTCGGCTCAGGATCGTTCCCTGCGCGTCGTCTTGGGTGGGATCGTACGCCGCGTGGAAAGCGCGGCGATCAAAAAATAGCCCCCGCGTTCGCTCCCGCCGGCCGACGTGACAGATCGCATTGGTGGCATGTCCCAATTCGGGCCGGGTTTGGGCCAGATCCTCGCTGCGATTTTCCACATGCAAGCGGGCTTCCTCAAAGGTCAACGTAAGGGGCGCGGACATGAATCGGCGGCACCGCTCATGAGCATTCCGGGCACACACCTCCTCCAGTATCGCGCGAATCTTGGTCAGTTCCTCCCGGTGGGTCTCAGGCACACGGTCGAGATCGAAGAGCAGAACCGAATCATCGCAGGTGTTGTGGTAGCCACCCACGAACCAAGTCTGTTCCGGTATTGTGATTCCCCGAGCTGCCAGCCGGGCACGGACCCGAAAATCGTTGAGGGCCGCAGCGGCGGCTCGGGCATTCGGCGCACCGCCGCTGCCACCACACGCACCACAATCGTAGGCCGATTTATGCGGATTGTTCAAACTGCTGGAGCCGTGACCCGTAATTAACACCACCCGGCTAAAGCTCCGAGTCAAACCGATATCCCGCAGCAATTGCTCGGTTTGAGTGACCAACTCATCCAGGCTAAAGCCGAGTTGGCCATTCTGGCTCCCCGGCTCACACTCCGGGTTCCGTTCCAGACGCAAGCGGGTTCGGGGAGGCGGGCTAACCACGTGGCCAAAGAGCTTCCGAATTCGAGCTGTCAGTCGTGGGAACAGGATGCGGGCCACAAGCGGGATGGACGCCAGCACCCCCAGTGTACTGGTGATGAGCGCTCCCATCCCTGCCGTCCGCGACCCCAGATGCGCTCCGTGGGCCGCTGCCCCAAGCAACCGATGGGTCCGACGCACGCGCTTGTGCTGATCGGCCTCCTGTTCCTCGGCTTGCTCCTCCACCCATTGCCGGGGGGTCAGCACGATCGGACACAATGGAACAAAGTGGGCATCGGCTACGCCTTTGTAGTACATGGGCATGGCAAAGAAGCCGGCCGCCCCGAACGTTTCACAATCCGGTGCGACTTCTTCCAAATGCCGGCGAAATGATTCTTCCCGATCGTCGATACAGGTCACCACTTGGAACCGCGGATGGGTGACCTTCACAGGAGCGTGCAACGCCAGAGCATCGAGGCATTGATCGCGGAAGCGTCGTTCGTAGGCGATGTGAAACACCCGCCGCCGGTCCACGTCCGAGAAGGCAGTAATTTCGCGGTCCAGGGATTGCCACTCATCCGGCGTCAACTCAGCGAGTTTCGTCGGCGACCAACCAAAGATTTGAGCAAGTTGGAAAATCGGAAAGGCGCGTTCTTCGACCGCTCGTGGGGGCAACGCCGATAAGCGTGAGCATAATTCAGCCCGCAACTCCTTCAGCGGCACGGTCAAGCCCAACCGCTCCCGGGCAGCAGCTTCCGCCGCAATCCGATCCAACAGCAGTCGCACAGCGACGAACTCGACCAGACTTCCGGCCGGAATTGGGTGCGCAACTCGATCACCGCGCTGTTCTACCTGATGAACCATGCCGCCCCAGCCCCGCAAAGCCAACAGCGTGGCTGTGAGGTACGGGTTCCATTCATGCTGCGGCACACCCAACAACTCCAGCGACTCACATGCCGATTCGATTGGCGTGATACCCTCCGCAAGCAGTCGGGCCGTTTCGCTGGTCAGTTTCCGCCGCCAGCGCTCCGGTGACGCAACCGCCTGGCTATAAAGCAAGCAGAACGCCCGAAAATATCCCTGCTCCCGATGCGGCAACGGCCAATGGGAGACGCCCTGATCCAGAAACGCTGCGGTGAAGCGGATCAGAACCTCATTCACCCACAAATCGGTATCCAGCCCATACACTTGCTGAAGTAGATCACGGTGCCGAATCGGCACGCGTTGCGCCCGAGGCGGTTCCGCAACTTGGGCAACACCCTCACGGCAAACTTCCCACAACGCTTCAAGTGTGAAGGTTTCCCAGGTCGAGTGGCTCCAGGATTCGATGGTGTTTCCACCGTGCTTAGCAAACAAGTGTTGCACCCAAGCGGGAGCCGAGCCCAGGCTACCTCGGAGATCCCGCATGACCCAACGTCGGGTCTGCGCGATCAATTTATTCCGAGCAACCGCCGACACCTCCGGCCGGATCGTGCGAAAGGCATCCGTCTCGGCCATGAACCAGCGCAGCTCATTCGCGTTGCCTCTAGCCAAGGGATATTGCAAGAGGGACAGCCGCAGGTCGATCCGGGAGCACAGGCCCGCCACTTGCTCCGAAGCTGCGAATCCCAGCTCATCCTCCAAAATAGTCAACAAGTCGTCGAATCGAATCCGACCCCGGCGAAGCTCGTAATGGTACTGAGCCTCCGATAAGTACGGCTCGCACCCGAATACCTCGGCCCCCTCGCGCAACGCCTCGTGAAAAGGTCGGTCCTCGAAAGCATGAAGCGTATTGTGGTGAATGAACACGGCGATCGGACCCTGAGCAGGTAGCAGATGGGCTGCGTGTTCGATCGCGGATCGGAGCCGGGCCTCCAAGGAATCGGATTCACCGCCATCAGGGCCTGAATGGTTAAACGGTCGATTGTGTTTCACTACCACGGTTTCGATCCCGGTTGGAGCCAAGCCGCTGGGGTACTGATACCTACTGCAATCACTGTACCCAATCGGAAAATAACCCCGGACGGTGATTTTCTCAACTTGGCATGTCGTTCCGACCCTGGAACTGGTTCATGAACGCTCAGGGTGATCATAGCGCAACCAGCTGGGCTGGCAGCCGAGCCCTGAGCTACCCGTCCTGCGAGCGTCAACGGAATCATGACTTTGCTAGACTCTGCATTCCAGTCCCGTTCTCGCTGATACAATTCCGGAAAAGGAGTTCTGCGAACATGCCACCGATTACCGATGCGCTGCGGGAATGTCATCGCCTGCGCAAACACATCAAACAGCTCCAGGACGAGATTGATCGTGGGCCACGGGTGCTGCGGATTCGCCAGGAAACCTTGGAAGCGGAACGGCAAGCCCACAAAAGCCATCACGATTCCATCAAACAACTGCAACTGAAACAACGCGAAGCCGAAGGAACCCTGAAACAAACCGATGCGCGCCTAGCGAAGCTCGAAGAGCAATTGAGTGGGATCATCAATGCCAAGGAATACGAGGCGAAACAAGCCGAGATCGCCCATGCCCGCCAGAAAAAGAATGACCTGGAGGACGCAATCCTTGCCATGATGAGCGAGATCGAGGAGAAGATCGCGGCCATTCCCGCCGTGGAAGAGAAATGGGCCGCAGCTCAGGCGGCCTTTGCGGAGTACCAAAAAGAAGCCGCTGAACGCCTCGAAATGCTTAAGAACGAGCAACTATCCGCCCGGGAAACCCTGATGAAAATCGAAGCTTCCTTTCCCGAGGCGATCAAGGGGCGCTACGATCAGCTCATCAAGGCGCAGGGTGCCGATGCCCTGGCGGGCGTGAAGAACAAGACGTGCGAGGGTTGCCGGACTCTGCTACCGGATCAACGGCTAACGGATGTGCGGAACGGTCAGTTTGTCCTGTGTTCAATCTGTGGGCGGATGCTCTATCCGGCGGCCTAAGGTGTCGGTCCGTTTACGGCTCGTGAGGGGCGACCCTGGAGCCGAAACCCCAACAGATCGACCGACACTTTCCATGAACGTTGTGCTAATCATTCGAATTTTTGGCGAATGGCTTAGCCTGTCGAACTCCTGCTGACACTCCAAGCGGGACGGCGACTCGATTCCTGGAATCGTCCTGCCACTTTTGCACCCGTGCCCCCAAAGTGACAGTGCAGTGTCATCACCGTGGCGTTACCAAACGTAACAAGTTCATCGCCGCAACTCGTTGTTGGATCGGGAGATTCTGCAACTACTTCGTATCCCGTGAGGATTGGCACGCGGGTTGAATAGAGTTGGGCGGGCACCGGTACTCCTGAATCTTTTCCTGAGCCTGGACCCTCTAGCAAGGTGGTTAGGCAAGAGTACCTGAAGCAATTCAGCAGCGGAGAGCAATTATGACGAAGAACAACCGACACCCCTTTGGGGCTCTCTGGCAAGAGTTTAACCAAATGCAAGACGAGTTCGCAAAGTGGTTTGGCCGTGCAAGTGGAATCACGACACCGCCGGCTTTCAGCGTGTGGGAAGACGAAAACGCCGTTTACGCCGAAGCGGATCTACCGGGCGTGGATTCGACCAAGCTCGAGGTCACCATAACGGAAGGGAATCAGTTAACCGTTCAAGGCGAGCGTGCGGCCCCGGAGATCAGCGGTGCGGCGTGGATTCGCCAGGAGCGACCGTTTGGGAAATTCACCCGAGTTGTGACGCTGCCGGCGCTGGTCGATGCCGACCAGGTCGAAGCCAAGTATGAGAATGGCGTACTGCGGCTACGGATGCCCAAGCACGAAGCGGCCAAGCCCCGCAAGATTGTGGTCAAGGGCGAATAACGCAGAATCCCGAAATGGGTTACAATCTGTTCACTGATCCTCGAGGTACCATCCATGTCGGAACTGGCAAGAACTACCCCTGCCCAAGTCGAGGGGCGTGAAGAACGAGCAGTCACCGTCTACCCTCGGGTGGACGTGTTGGAAACGGAAAACGAATATCTGGTTCTGGCGGACCTCCCGGGAGTCACGCCGGCTGACATTGACATCCGCTTTGAGAAAGGCGAGTTGTCCGTACACGGCCGACGACCCGCATTCCGGGACTACGGTCCCACGGCGTATCATCGGAGCTTCGCCGTTGCCGAGACGGTGGCGTCGGACAAAATTACGGCCGAGTTAAAGTCGGGGGTGTTGACAATCCATCTCCCTAAGGTGGAAGCCGTCAAACCCAAGCGGATTACCGTAACCGGCTAACTCTCAGGTCCAGAGTCATTGGTTTTGGGTCTACGGAAGTGGTCCCAATCCTCCGGCCAACCATTGACCCTTAGGGACAAATTCCGACGATAAACCAGGACGCAATGACTCTGGACCCTTGCTGATGTTTGCTCGACGCGATTACGTTCGAGACTACATGATGATCCCCCCGGGCACTGGGGAGGCCGCGGTGGTGAACGTCATCGTCGAAATCCCCAAGGGTCGGCGAAGCAAATTCGAGGTTGACAAGGTTACGGGTCTTATCAAATTTGACCGTTATCTTTACAGTTCGTCGGTCTACCCCGGTGATTACGGTTTTATCCCGCAAACGCTAGCTGAGGACCACGATCCGCTGGATATTCTGGTGATGGTGAATGAGCCAACCTTCGCGGGTTGCCTGATCGAAGCCCGTGTGGTCGGTATTTTCCGGATGAAGGATAAAGGTCAGAACGACTACAAGATATTGGGTGTGCCCAATACGGATCCCCTGTTTGCTCACATCCGCAAGCTGGACGACGTTCCACCTCATTTTATCCGCGAGGTCGAATTCTTCTTCACAACTTACAAGCAACTGGAAGGCGTGACGACGGAACCGCTGGGCTGGGCATCGAATGAAGCCGGCACGGCGGAGGTCCGGTTATCAGTTGAGCGATTCCGAGCTTCCTTGGGGAACGTTCAGGATTGACGCACGTCAGGATCAGCAGAGCCGGTCATTCGTTTGGCACCTGAGATACGGACTGGCGCGACCCCGTCTTGGAGAAGAACCGGCGTTATTCGTTGCCCGTACCGGAACCGCGTTTATTCTTCAGTGTTGGGTATTGTGCGGCAGTGTTGCCGACATTTTGCACTGATAGTCACCGCGAGGCCGTCATGTCGACCAACTCACCTACCCGTCGCTCAACCCGACTTGGTGTCGAACAGTTGGAAGTCCGGGATGTGCCATCCGCAGTATTTTCCGACTCGGGTGGGCTGAGTGTGGCCTTCGGCGACGTGATCACCACTCGCGGCACAGAAGAATATGTGACCGGCACCGGTCCTGGTCGCCCCGGCCTCGTCCGAGTCTGGGATGATAGCGGTGCCCTGCTCTATTCATTCCGACCCTTTGGCAATTTTTCCGGTGGCATCTATGTCGCGGTTGGCAATGTGGTACGTCCCAACGCCAGTGTGAACCCGATCTTTCCTGACCCGCAAGAAATCGTGGTCTCGACCGGACCGGGCACTTCGGGCCGGGTCAAGGTTTATAGCTTCACCGGCGGGTCCCTCCAAGAGGTAGCAGACTTCTTACCATTCGGGCCCAATTACAACGGTGGTGTCCAATTAGCATTAGGGAATGTTACCGGGGATAATTCCATTGAGAGCGTCCGCAAGGACGAGATCGTGGTTGGTCAGCAGCGTGGTGGGTCGAACGTAAAAGTCTATAGCATCGACAATTCTACCCCTGTTATCCAGGTCTTCCAGTTGCGGTCCTTCAATGCTTATGCTCCGAGCTACCGAGGTGGAGTCACGGTTGGGGTTGGCAACATCCATCCGACCCCTAATGTCCCGACAGATCCATACTCCTACGAATACGACGAGATTGTCACAGGCCGGGCTAGCGGGCTACCTCACGTCAAGATTTTTGATGCTCAAACATCCACAGTCACAACTCTGGCCTCATATATGGCTTACGACATATCCATTCCCGCCAATCGCGTTGGGATTAATGTTTACGCCTTTGCGACGGATGGAATTCGGGGCTGTGAAATCTATGTGAATCCGGTCGGAACGGCTCGTGTGACCATCCTCGATGGGTGGACCAGCAGCTATCGTGGCGAGTTTGTGGTCGCGGTGCCACCCCGCACCCGGGGTATTTACTTAGCCACCGGGCGGCCCACCGATCCGCTTTTGGCCGAATCTGGCATCCGCGATGTGATCGCCGTCTTCACCGTTGGTCCTTATGAGCAAATACCGATTATCTTCCCCGGAGCGTTAAACTCACCGGCAGGACTCAATGGCAGCTATCCGGCCGGCTAATGCTCGCCCTAGCGAACCAATCGGAAGCGGGACGGCCAAAACCTCCCGCTTCCGGTTTTTCAGGATTACAACTGCACTTGACGAAACGGCTTCGACACTCCAGCCTAGAGGTCCAAGTGGTCTGCCGACGGACCTGGGACTATTCAGGAATCGCAAGGAGCAGCGATGCCACGACTGACAACAGGGCTGTTTGTCGGATTGACGTTCACGCTCATCAGCGGTTGTCGTGATGAACCGAGGCCCGCTTCGCCTGACCTCACAGTTGTTGCCGATGAACCCCCTTCCCTGCCGTCAAAACCGCTTCACGAACTGGATCCAGCTCGTCACACGATCCCAACCGGACCAGTGAGCGGCACAGTTGCGGGGGAGGACTTTACGGCCGAGGCAATCATTGACGGAGATTACCTGATGTTTCGGGCAGCTACTCCTGGCCATTCCAGTTCGGAACGCAAGGTGTGGCTGGAGCTGCGCGGTCCCGGGCAAACGGTTGAAAATCGGAAGCTTATTGTTCGTCCGGAAACGGTGCCGGGTCCTGAGGTACCCCGCATCTTCATCGAGGCCCCCACGCTACCCCGGCCGGAGTTTTACAGCCACGGCTACGCGATGACACTCGAACTGGGTCAGCGCAAGGGAAATAAACTTCCCGGCCGAATCTATCTGTGTTTCCCCGATGAGAAATCGACGGTTCTAGCGGGAACATTTGAGGCCAATTACCCCCGCCTACCCACTGATCCGCCGGGGATTGACGACGTACCATTCATCAACGGTTCGGTCACGCTTCGCAATGTCGATCCGCGGCACACTCTGCGGGTCGGTTACCTGGGGGTGGTCGGCGCAGAACTTTTCGTACTTGGATCGGGCGACCTGGAAATGGATCCCACAGCTCCCCCCAACCGTTCGATTCAGGTCATGTATGACAAGCCACGTGTGACTAGCCTGATCGCCGGCGATGGCCACTCCATCCCCCATCGTTACGAACACAGCCGTTTGACTCCCGGCCGCTATCTGGTCTTCGCGATGGTGCCCGACGGAGGCCCGATGGCCTGGAAATGGGTAACCATCAAATCCACAACCACTACGACGGTCGATTTCACGTTGGATCCCTTACAAACCGGAGGTCTCGAAGTCGGCGCACCGCTGGAAGCACTGGGTAAGGTCCATCTGGTGCCGCTCGACGAGCAACCCACCGCGGGTTTGCTCAATCCCACCATCAGCTATGCCATCGCCTTGCATTTGCGCTTGGAGCAAGACATCGTGGCGCGCAAAGCCCTCTTCAAAAACCTCGCGCCCGGCAAGTACGAAGTCCGGGCCGGCGGACAAATTCGCTACGTTGAGGTCGTCGCCGGAAAAACCGTCGAGTTGGACTTTGATAAGAAGCCAACCCCGCTTATGAAGTGAGCCCCCTTTTGACCGGACGAAGCACCCGGCTGCGTGGACCCGGCGAATCAAAGGGAATCAAACAGTGTGGGTTGTCCGTGGCTTTGGGATGCCCTCCCGTCAAGCGGTTGGTTCAACCCGGGTTCATCAATCGTGGCGGAGTTGACCCGGGGATGAACCGGCCAGCACTCCATTTGCTCAGCGGAATAGGAATTCAGCAGTGGCAGCAACCGATCGATCCGGTGTTCGTGCGGATCGAGCCACACCGCAAACTGATCGGGTGTCAGGATCGCGGGCATACGATCGTGCAACGGCTGGATCAATTCGTTGGCCGGCACTGTCAAGACCGTCACGGTTTCGAGTACCCCCTCGGGACCCTGCCAGCGGTCCCATAGCCCAGCCAGAGCCATCAGGCCCCCGTGAGCTTTCCGAAAATAGTACGGCTGTTTCTTCCTGCCTACGGGTTTCCATTCATAGAATCCATCCGCGGGAACGAGACAGCGGCGATGACGAAACGGTTCGCGGAATGAAGGCTTCTCCGCCACGGTTTCAGATCGCGCATTGACCAAACCAGTTGGTTTCGGATCCCGCACCCACGAGGGGATCAATCCCCACCGTAAGTTTACCAGCTCGCGCTGACCGTCCCGGACCCGAACCACGGGAATCCATTGCATGGGCGCGATGTTGTATCGCTTCTGCACGGAGGCAATTTGGTCATCTGCTAACCCAAAAAGGTCAGCCAGTTCGTGTCCGGTCGTGGTCAGGGTGAGTCGCGCACACATGGGTATGGTGATGGTAACGATTCTTAAATTCTATCACGTATCCGGGGTGAGTCTCCCGGTGGCCCCGAGGAACTCGGCGTCGTGGGCGCTTTCCGGTTGCCTGTGGCCCGCACCACATGGACAATCGTTCTTATCCCTTTTTCCTATCACCAGGAGCGTTTCATGATTCGTCACCGCATGCTGATGGGATTGGCCGCGGGTGGCCTGATGGTTGCAATGACCGCTAGCCTCGCTGTAGCCCTGGCCCGACTTCAGATTGAGTACAAAAGCGGGATCATCTGGCCCGAGCCCGCCGTGGTCACGCCGGGCAAGACGAACGCGGACCCACCCTCGGATGCGATTGTGCTCTTCGATGGGAAGGATTTGTCGAAGTGGCACAATGGCGAGAAGTGGGAAATCAAGGATGGTTACGCGGTGGTTCAAAAGGCAAATATTGTCACCAAGGACTCGTTCGGCCCGGACTACCAGTTGCACGTTGAGTTTGCCACACCCGAGAAAGTCACCGGCTCCGGACAAGGCCGCGGCAACAGTGGTGTGTATTTGGCCAACCGTTACGAAGTGCAAGTGCTCGATAGCTACGAAAACAAGACCTACTTTGATGGTCAGTGTGCCAGTATTTACAAGCAGACGCCACCGATGGTGAATGCTTGTCGCAAGCCCGGCGAATGGCAAACCTACGACATTATTTTCAACTCGCCGCGCTTCAACGAGGATGGTTCGCTGGCCAAGCCGGGCTACGTGACGGTCATTCACAACGGCGTTGTTGTTCAGAACCACTTCGAGTTACAAGGCGGAACCTTCTATGACCGACCGCCAAGTTATAGCAAGCATCCTGAGAAACAACCCATCCAACTCCAGAATCATGGCAACCCGGTTCGGTACCGGAACATTTGGATCCGGGAGATCAAACCTATCGAAGGGAAAAAACCGGAGAAGTAATGGTGGATGATGGCATACCGGCTGCCGTTCCATCGGGTCTCCCAGCGCGGCGATTGTTCCCAAGGTTTGCTCTGCTGGCAGGTTTTACCTTGGCCGGGTTGAGCGTGCTTTGGCTCATCGCCGGGTGGACCGGCTTCGGCCGGGACATCCACTGGCTGCGTGCGGTTCCCGCAGCGGTCGCCCTGGCGATTGCAGGGCTGGAGGGTTTCAACTGTCACTCAACCAGGACGGTGCGTATTCTGGCATTTGGGCTTGGCGCGTTCGCCGCGGTCGGAATGTGGTGGGGTCTTCCTTGCCGGGCCGGGGGACCCAATCTGATCGCGGCAGCGAACCAGCATGAATCGCTCAAGCGGCAAATGACGAACCGCGGTCGGGATGCTGTTAGCTCCGCTCCCTCCCTGCGACAAGGAATCGCAAATTTGGCGGCCGATTACCCCAGTCTTGCGGCCGACCTCGCTTCTGAAGTGGAGCGATGGGCTGAAGATGTTACTGCTGCTCTCGTAGCCTACTACGACGACCTTCCGATCCACGACGTTCGCCAGGCGCTCGCTCTGCAAACACGGGCTTCTCTGCTATTGGCCGAGTTTCCCCAGTGTGATCCGGCGATTACCACGGCACTCGAGAACTGGGTGGACCGATCGCTGTCGGCCCGGCTGGAGGAACTCCATCAACTGCCGCTCCAAGACTGGGTGGGCTTTGAGCGCACCGCAGCTGGCCGACGGTTGCTCGCGACATCATTCCCACAATGCAAAACGAAACTCATTGAGACCGAGAGTCAGGTGATCGACAAGTGGGTGAGGCAGCTCGCCACGCGGACGGCCGAGGAAGGAGCATTATCCCCGAATGAACACCGAAAGCTCTGTCGAGCCACATCGAACCAGCTTCAGGTGCTGAAATCGCTCGACCCTAGACCGGGCCGGTTCCGCGAGGCGCAAGAAATATTGTTTCGCACAGCTCATCATTATGCTGAACTCGAAGTCCGGAATTATACCGCTGCACAACGCTACGATCTGGCCTTTGCCGTTGCCTCGGGGCATTGGCTCGAGTGGTTAGCAATCGCTCGACAACTCGGCCCGAGGGAGACAAAACAGTTAAACGAGCTACGAGAAATGACCCGCGCCGCCTTCCTGAAACACGGCGAGTCCATACCGCTGGCACCACCGCCACGAAGCCGTGAAACTGCACCGCCGCCACGGCCGACGGGTACCGCGCTTGGCGTCGCGTGACAAGCAAACGTCGCCTCGACCCGCTGAGCGACGACCTTCTCCCAGCCTGCAGGGACTGAAAACGACTTGCATCACACAGCTACCAACAACGGTATTGTGAATTCGTAATCTTATCTCTGAGCTTGGTAGCAGGGCACCGGGCCACTGCCCACACAAGTTCGACTCGACCGACACCCGCTTCCGTTCCCTGAATAAGGAGTAGCCATGACGCACTCGCGCCGCACATTTTTGCAAGCTACTGTAAGCACGGCCGCCACGATTCTCACCCAACCACTCCTGGGATCGGCCCAGCAATCGACCGGATTCACGCTGCCGAAACTTCCTTACGCAGTTGATGCCCTGGAGCCATACATCGATGCCAAAACGATGGAGATCCACCACGGCCGACATCACCAAGCGTACGTTGACAACCTGAATGCTGCCCTGAAAAACCATCCCGAATGGTTAGCAAAGCCCGTCGATGACGTGATCCGAAACCTGACGAAACTCCCCGAGACCATCCGCGAGGCCGTCCGGAATAACGGCGGGGGGCATGCCAACCACAGCCTGTTCTGGACGGTCATGAAAAAGGATGGAGGGCAACCCACCGGGGAGTTGCTCAAAGCGATCGAGACTGCGTTTGGTACTTTCGAGGGATTCCAGAAGGTTTTCACCGATGCCGCCATGAAGCGATTTGGGAGCGGTTGGGCGTGGTTGGTCATTGGAGGTGAAAAAGGTTTATCGGTGGTGAGCACGCCGAATCAGGACACCCCGATCATGGATGGGAAACCGGCCCCCCTGCTGGGTATCGATGTTTGGGAGCACGCCTACTACCTGAAGTATCAAAACAAGCGGGCCGACTACATCAAGGCCTGGTGGAACGTTGTCAACTGGGACACCGTGGCCGCCAACTTTGCTGCGGCCAAGAGGGGGTAAAGGCCGGCTCCGCCTGCGAGCCGCGCCACGGAATCACGGCAGATATAACCCGATTAAGAGTGCCCCGGTGGCTCGGAGCCACCGGCCACCGCTCCAGCTCGACAGGTAGTCGCACCGGGGCCGGTAATCAATCGGGCGGTCCGGTTGCGGGTCACGTAATTCCAAAACCATTGGAACATGACCAACACACGGTTCTCGAAGCGGGCCAGGTACAGGATGTGGATAAATAGCCACGCCAGCCATGCCAGGTAACCACTGAGTCGCAAGCCCATGCTCTCCGCCACGGCTTGGGCGCGACCGATTGTGGCCATCGTCCCTTTATCCCAGTACTGGAACGGCCCGCGACGACTTTCCCCCCGCACTTGGCGAGCAATCACATCGGCAACGTACTGACCCTGTTGCATGGCGACGGGAGCTAACCCTGGCAGCGGTCGACCATCGCGACCCCGGTAGCAAGCGAGATCGCCAATCACGAACACATCCGATCGGTTGCCCACCGAGCAGTCCGGATTGACGACGACCCGACCACTGCGATCGATTTCCACACCTCCAACAGCCGAAGCAATTAGCTTACCCAGCGGATTGGCTTGCACCCCAGCCGCCCAAACCACCGTCGAGGTCTCGATCCGTTCCGCCGGCGCTTTCCCGCTATCCGGTCGGACCAGCACATGATCGGACTGGACATCCACCACGTGACAATCGAGCCGCACCTCGATGCCCATCTTCCGCAGTGCTTCGAGGGCTTTTCGGCTTAAGGTCTCATGGAAACCGGAGAGCACGCGATTCAGACCTTCGACCAAAATGACCTTCGCCTGGGCGGGATCGATGGCCCGAAAATCGAACCGCAATGTTTGAGCAGCGAGTTCACGAATGGATCCCGCCATCTCCACGCCGGTTGGCCCCCCACCCACCACCACAAACGTTAGCAATCGAGCACGGGCCAGGGGATCGGCGATTCGTTCGGCCTCCTCAAACGCCGACAGCACACGGCGACGAATTTCGGTCGCATCCTCGATGGTTTTCAACCCCGGGGCAAATCGTTCCCACTCATCGTGTCCAAAATAGTGATGGGTTGACCCGGCCGCGATGATGAGCGAATCGAACGGTATCGCACTGCCATCATGAAGTTGCACCTGGCGATTTACCAAGTCGAAACCAATCACCTCGCCCAGGAGCACCCGGGTATTGCGTTGCCGACGCAGGATCGAGCGTAACGGGGCGGCGATATTGGCGGGGGAAAGACCACCGGTTGCGACCTGGTACAAAAGCGGTTGGAACAGGTGGAAATTCCGGCGGTCGATTAATGTCACCTCGACGGGTTGCTTGTTCAAACCGCGGGCTGCAAGCAAGCCGCCAAACCCACCACCGACAATCACAACCCGATGCTTCATTGCTGCGGCAGCCATTGCCATTGCTCTCAGTGACTCGAACCCCGCAGCATTCAGTGTATGAAGCCATTGTTTCAGCGAGCGGATAGGCTGGAACACCCGTACCCGATCAGACACCAGCCAACGATCGCCGGAGCCACCCACCAGTAACCATGCAAGGCCCCAGGTGTGGCAAACGACCCGACATTCACGACCATCAAACCCAACACAAAGATCACGAACAGCTTCCAGCGCTCTCGTGCCACGATTCGAGCAGCAACCGCGACCACGGGAACCAGTAACACCGGTAAATCGAAGATCCAGCCGCCATACGGCGTACACAGCACCGACGCCGCCACGACGCCAGGCAATGCTCGCTGCCAATTCCAATTTTTCCCGGAGCGAAATCGCCAGATGACGAGCGCCGCACACAGCGTGAGCGTGGGAAGGAATTGCAACCCGAATCGATTCGGGTCTATGGCCTTGCGAAGCCAGTAACTCGGGGCCGGCAAGGTCCACGCCGAAAGCGGCACAGCGCCCGGGCCAGGGTTTTGCACCGCTGCCAAGAATTGGCCGAGAACGTGGGGGTTGAGCAGTACCACTCCGGCCAGTGCTATGGCAATCACGGCAACACCCGCCAGGAGCGCTTGCCGGCCCGACCGTGTGATCGCATCGGCCAGAAACAGAACGCCAAACCCAGCGAGGAGATGAGGCTTGAGGGCGGTGAGAGCGGCGCAAGCACCGGCGGCGAGTGGCTGCTGACGAAACGTGAAATACTGGAAACCGGCCAATCCCAAGAGCAAGAAGCCGGTGTTTTGTCCATACGCAACCAACCACCAGGTTCCCACGAACGATGCCCCCAACAGCAGTGCAATCCACCGTCGGCCGGCGAAATACGTCCGCCAGAGCCAATCGCAGGCCAGCAGAACCGCAGCAACTTGAGTTGCCACCCATAGCAGACTGGCCCAGCGCACAGGCACCAGAGCCAGGGGCATGTATAGCACTAAAGCTGGCGGCGGGTTCCACATCATCACCGCCTCGGACCGCTTCGGTTCCACCAGCCGTTGCTCGATCAGCAGAT
>Ga0272446_1001406_pt1 | contig 34935 bp, 26 predicted proteins | sample YNPCB0061_FD_194587 | JGI IMG/M metagenome (GOLD analysis project Ga0272446, IMG submission 194587) | Hot spring microbial mat communities from Yellowstone National Park, WY, United States - YNP-CB-006-1 | ecosystem: Environmental > Aquatic > Thermal springs > Hot (42-90C) > Sediment | place...
CAGGTCCAACACCACGCCGTGCAAGTTCGTGGCGGCGTGCCAGGCCTCGAGCGTGGCGCGGAGGGCCGGGGCCAGGCCCGGAGCCACGCGGCCCACGCGCACCACGGCCAGGCCGCCCTCGAAGAGATTCGAGCGCGCCAGCAACGGCGGCGGGGCTTCGGCCGTCTCGGGGGCGGGGTTGGTGAGCAGGAAGACGCGCGGGCGCAGCCGCTCGAGCAGGCCCCCGACCGCCGCGGCGTTGATCTCGGCCTCGGACACCCCGGTCAGGTGCTGGCGCAGGAGCGGCAGCACCTCGTCCAAACGGGGCGGCTCGGCACTCCAAGCGGGCGCGGCCGCCCCCGCCCACCCCAAACCCACCAGCAGGCACAAGACGCGTGTCATGGCGCGGCAGCCTAGCACGGCCGCTGGCGCGGACGCGAATTTTCTTTGCCCGCCCGCCACTGCTCTTCATGCTCGCGGCATGGGCACGCGACGCGAAGCGCGCGAACGCGCCATGCAGTTTCTTTTCCAATACGACCTGAACCCGGCCGCCGACCTGGACGAGGCGCTCGAGCGGTTCTGGACCGGCCTGCGCACGGGCGAGCCGGAGACCGCCGCGCCCGGCGCGCCCGCGGCCCCGCCCGGCCCGCCCACGGCGGCGGAGGCGGCGGTGCGGCTGTTTGCCGAGCCGTTGATCCGGGGCACGCTCGAACACCGCGAGGAACTGGACCGGATCATCCAAAAGCACGCCAAGAACTGGTCCCTGCACCGCATGGCCGTGGTGGACCGCAACCTGCTCCGGCTGGCGGCCTACGAAATGTTGTACCGCCCGGACATCCCGCCGGTGGTGAGCATCAACGAAGCGGTGGACATCGCCAAGAAGTACTCGACCGACGACAGCGGCAAATTCGTCAACGGCATCCTCGACAGCCTCCGCAAGGAACTCCTGCGCCCCGCCCGGCAGCCCACCGAGACCCCCGGGCCCACGACCGCGTGATGTTTGCCGACCTGCATCTGCACACCCATTTCTCCGACGGCACCTGGACGCCCGAGGACCTGGCGGCCGGCGCCCGCCGCCTGGGGCTGGGCGCACTGGCCCTCACCGATCACGACACCGTCGAAGGCTGCGCCCGCGCCGCCGCCGCCTGCGCCCGGCTGGGGCTGGAGTTCGTGCCCGGCACCGAGTTGACCGCCGAGCACGAGGGTCACGAGGTGCACGTGCTCGGGTATTTCGTGGACACGACGCACGCCGAGTTGCTCCGCGAGCTGGAGCACTTCCAACACGCCCGCCAGGAGCGCATCCGCGAAATGGTCGCGCGCCTGAACCAGCGCGGCGTGGGCCTGCGGCCCGAGGCGGTCTTCGCCCTGGCCAATTGCCGCTCTCCGGGCCGCCCGCACGTGGCGCGCGCGCTGGTCCAACACGGCTTCTGCGGCTCGCTGGACGAGGCCTTCGAGCGCTTCCTCAAGAAACACCGCCCCGCCTGGGTACCCAAACGCAAAATGGCCGCCGCCCGGGCCATCGGCCTCATCCATGCCGCGGGCGGTCTGGCGGTAATGGCCCACCCGGGGTTGAACCATGACGACCGCCTCATCCCCGGCCTGGTCGAGGTCGGGCTGGACGGCCTGGAGTGCTGGCACTCGAAGCACTCCGCCGCCCAGGCGGCGCATTACCTCGAGCTGGCCCGCCGGCACGGGCTCCTGGTCACCGGCGGCTCCGACTGCCACGGCACCAGCAAGGGCCCGCCGCTGCTGGGCAGCGTGCGCCTGCCGCGCGAGCTTTACCTCGCCTTCAAAAACGCCCCCCGTCCGGTGGGCGCTGCCGCCTGAATCTGCATGGGACTGTTCCAACGCCTCAAGGCCGGCCTGGCCAAGACCCACCAGCGCCTGGCCCACGAAATCCGCCGCATCGTCACCCGCTCCCCGCGCCTGACCGGGGCCACGCTCGAAGAACTCGAGGCCGCCCTGCTCGGCGCCGACCTCGGCCTGGCCATGACCCGGCAAATCGTGGCCGCGGTCAAACAGGCCTACGAAACCCGCGGCCGCGAAGGCCCGGACGTCTTCGCCATCGCGCGCGAACAGATCACCCGGGCCTTGCCGGCGCCGGAAACGCCGTTGCGGCGCGCGCCCGCCGGCCTGACGGTGGTCTCGGTGGTGGGCGTCAACGGCACCGGCAAAACCACCACCTGCGCCAAGCTCGCCCACTACGTGCAGTCCCGCGGCGACACGGCCCTGCTGGCCGCGTGCGACACTTTCCGCGCCGCCGCCATCGAGCAGCTCAAGCTCTGGGGCCAGCGGCTGGGCGTGCCGGTCATCGCCGGCGCCTACCAGGCCGACCCCGCGGCCGTGGCCCACGACGCCCTGGTCGCGGCGCAGGCGCGCGGGGCGGCGTACCTGTTCGTGGACACGGCCGGCCGCCTGCACACCAAGAGCAACCTCATGAAGGAGCTCCAGAAAATCCACCGCGTGCTCGACCGCAAACTGCCCGGCGCGCCGCACGAGGTGTTGCTGGTGCTCGACGCCACCACGGGCATGAACGCGCTCAACCAGGCGCGCGAGTTCCACAAGGCCGTGCCGCTCACCGGCCTGGTGGTCACCAAGCTGGACGGCACCAGCAAGGGCGGCATGGTCGTGGCCATCCAGCAGGAACTGGCGTTGCCGGTGCGCTTCATCGGCGTGGGCGAACAGGCCGACGACCTCCAACCGTTCGATCCCCGGGCCTTCGCCGAGGCCATGTTCAGCGAGCCGGAGTCGAAGGACTGAAGCGCAAGCGCCAACCCTCCGCGTGGCGGGCGCGGCGTCGCCCCGCCCCGCGCGCGACAACGAAATGGCCTTCCCCGGCCCGGCCGGGTTAAAGTCCCGCCATGCCAGAAAAGCAACCGTCCGAAATCCCCCGCGCCCTCCGCGAGCAGTACGACAAAGGCCGGCTGGCCTTCGAGCGGAACAACCTCGACTACGCCATCCGCCTGCTCACCCAGGTGCTGGCGCAGGAGCCCGGTTTTTACGCCTGCCGCGAGGTGTTGCGGGCCGCCCAGTTCAAACGCGGCGGCGGCGGCGGACTCTTCCGCAAGGTCCTGGGCGCCACCCCCAAACTCATGCAGGCCCGCCTGGCGCTGCGCAAAGACCCGCTCGAAGCGCTCCCGCTGCTCGAGGAAGTCCTCAACGCCGACCCCCTGAATCTCGAGGCCCACAAACTTCTGGCCGAAGCGGCCCTGGCCGCCGACCTGCCCCGCACCGCCCGCCTCTCCCTCGAAATCGCCTACAAACACGACCCGCGCGACCGGAACGTGGCCCTGCGCCTGGCCCGGTTGCTCGCCGCCGCCGGCGAGGGCGCCAAGGCCGAGGCCATCATCAACGCCCTGGCCGCCGCCTACCCCCACGACTCCGAAATCGCCCAGGCCGTCAAGGACGTCGCCGCCAACCGCACCCTCACCGAGGGCGGCTACGCCGCCCTGGAAAGCGGCGAGGGCTCGTACCGCGACATCCTCAAGGACGAGAAGCAAGCCGTGGCGCTCGAACAGGAAAAACGCGACTACAAGGACGCCGGCGCCGCCCAACAACTCCTGGCCGAATACCAGGCCCGCCTGGAACAAGAGCCGGACAACCTCCGCCTGGTGCGCGCGCTGGCCGAGTTGTACGCCGAACAAAACCGGTTCGACGAAGCCCTGGCCTGCTACCAGCGCCTGCTGGCCGCCGAGACCGGCGACCCCACCCTCGAACGCGCCGTTGCCCAGGTGCACGAGCGCCGGCTCGATCACCTCATGCGCCAGCTCGATCCGGCCGACCCCGCCCAGGCAGCCCGCCTCGAGGCCTTGCGCCGCGAAAAACAGGAATTCCAACTCGCCGCCGCCCGCGCCCGTGTCGAGAAGTACCCGCACGACCTCCAGCTCCGCTACGAACTGGGCCTGCTGTACCTGGAGGCGGGGCGGCTCACCGAGGCCATCCAGGAATTCCAAAAGGCCCAGAACAACCCGCACATCCGCATCCAGGCCATGTACCACCTGGGCGAATGTTTCGCCCGCCGCCGCATGTACGACCTGGCCGCGCGCACCTTCGAGAACGCCATCCGCGAAAAACCCGTGCTCGACGAGGAGAAAAAGACCCTGATCTACGCGCTGGGCTGCGCCCTCGAGGCGATGGGCAAAAAGGCCGAGGCCATCGAGCAGTTCAAGCTCATCTACGAGGCGGACATCGGCTTCAAGGACGTGGCCGCCCGGGTGGACGCCTACTACGCGCAGCAGTCGCCCTGAGCCAAAGCTCCCAGCTCAGCGGCTGGTGCACGCCAAAGTTCACCCCGGAGCAGCTCCACGGGCCGCCACGGGCGCCCGGAGCCCCTGCGCGTGGGCCTGGCGAATCCCCTCGAGCAGCGCCTGCCAATCGGCCTCGGTGGTGTCCCAGCCGGCGCTGAAGCGCAGCAGGCGGTCGGCTTCCTCGGGCCGGCCGCCCAGCGCCAGCCAGACGTGCGAGGGTTGCTCCTTGCCGCTGGCGCAGGCCGCGCCGGTGGACACCGCCAAGCCCAGTTTGTCCAATTGCACCACCCAGCGCCGGCGGCAATCCGGCACGGGCGGCATCACCGCGGCCACGGTGTTCCAAAGCCGGGGCGCGCCTTCGCCCACCACGCGGACCTCGGGCAGGGCCGCGCGCAGACCGGCGATGAATTGATCGCGCCAACGCTCGCGCTCCGCCGCCTCGCCAGCAGCCAGTTGCCGCTCGCGTTCCGCCCAGGCCGCGACCAGCGCCAAAATGCCGGGCACATTCTCCGTGCCCGCCCGGCGGCCGTCCTGTTGGGGGCCGCCGACCAACAGCGGGTGGAAGCCGCGCGGCACTTTCAAGAAACCCACCCCCGGCGGTCCGCCGAACTTGTGGGCGCTGCCCAGGACAAAGTCGCATTCGCCCAGGCCGGCGGCGGGCAGCTTGCCCACCCATTGCGCGGCATCGCAGGCCAGGGCCACGCCGTGGGCGCGACACAGGGCCAGCGCCTCGCGCCAGGGCTGGAGCACGCCGTTCTCGTTGTTCGCGGCCATGAGCGCCACCAGGGCCGGGCGCCGGCGGCGGAGTTCCTCGGCCAGCCAGTCCAGGTCCGCCACCCCGGTAGGCCGCGCGGGCACCAGGCGCACACGTTCGCCCAGCCAACGGCGCGCCGCCGCCAACATGCAGGGGTGCTCGAGGGCGGACACCCACACCTCGCCCGCCCCGGCCCGGGCCAGGTGGTGAAACACGGCGTTGGCCGCCTCGGTGGCGCCGCTGGTCCAGACCACGTCCAACGGCGAGCAGCCCAACCAGCCCGCCACGGCCCGGCCCGCTTCTTCCAGGGCCGTGGCCGCCCGCGCGCCGAGCCGGTGGGGACTGGAGGGGTTGGCGGGGAAGCGCTCGAGCGCCGCCAGCCAGGCTGCGCGAGCCGCCGCGCACACGGGCGCGGTGGCGTTGTGGTCGAAGTACCGCACGCCCGCAAATTAGTCGGCGGCGGGCGGGTCGGCGAGGGGCATCGCCACCTCTGGGACCGGGCGACGGGACCGGGGAAACTGAGTTGCGCCGTCGCGTCCCGCCGGGCGGTTTCCGCATGGACAATGCCGGTCCTTCTGGGATTCCATTTTCGCGCCATGACGAGGATGCCATTTTCTCTTCGGTTCACCGGGTTCGGAAGCCTTCCCGGCCTCGGCCGAGCCGTGGTCCTTCTGCTCTTGGCCCGAGGGTTGACGGGGTTCTCCGCCGAGCCGGCCGCCCCGCCGCGGGTGCGGGTGGAGGTGGAGGAAAAGGTGTACGACTACCAGGACCCCCAGAACGGTGCCGGGCCGATGTGGTGTCGCGGCTCGACCTGCCTGGTTCGCAGCGGCGACCACGTCATCGCCTCCGGCCTGGAGGTGGTGCCGGGTGCCCGACCGCTGAACAATTGCCGCTGGACGCTGTTCGAGCGCACGGAGGCCGGCTGGGAAAAGGCGCGGGTCTCCGTGCTGAACCTCACCCGCGAGCCCTGCCCGCTGGCCATTACGCGGGATAACCGGGTGTTCCTGTCCACCCACCCCACGCTGGCGCCCGATCAGCCCCAGGGCCCGGCCCGGCCCGAGGTGTTGGTCTTCCAGGCCGGCAACCTCGAAGGACTCCGCCAGACCCTGGTACCCGAGTGGGAGGGCAAACCCGAATTCACCGAGCACTCCTACCGAAGCCTGGCTGCGGACGCCGCGCGCAACGAATTGATCCTGTTTGTCCACTCCGCCTCGCCCTGGGCGGTGTCCTGGAGCTTTTTCAGCCAGTCGGGCGTCTGGCTGGCGCGCGGGGAATTGCGCTGGCCCTGGGGCGCCACCTACGAAAAGCCCCAGCCCGTCCGGGTGGCCTACCCCAACGTGCTATTGCGCGACCGCGCCGTGCACTTCTGCGGCGTCAGCGACATCGTCGAGCCCAATTCGGCGTGGCGCGCCTTCAAGAAGGAGCTGACCGGCCGCGACTGGGACTACGACTTCCGCCGGCTCTTTTACACCTGGTCGCGCGACATCCTGACCGGCCAGTTCGCCGACTGGGTCGAAGTGGCCAGTCGCGAAACCACCTGCGGCTGGATCACGCCCGGGGACCTGTGGCTGGACGCGGACAACCTCGTGCACCTGGTCTGGGCCGAACGCGCCATTGACGAACGGCTGCGCGAGCGCTTCTTCCCCCAGGCCCGCCAGAGCCACGCCATCAACTACGCCCGCCTGCGCAACGGCCAGGTCATCCTGCGCCGCAGCCTGGCGCTCGCCGAGGAGGGCGTCACCGCGGAAATCCCTTCCGCCCCGCGCTTCCAGATCACCCCTGCCGGCCGGCTGTACGTGATCTACTATGTGGGCGGGCGCGACCCGGCGGGCCGCGCGGTCTCGGAAAACCGCCTTCTCGAAGTGCAGCCCGATGGCTCGCCCGGACCGGCCGTGCGGGTGCCCCTGGAGCATCCGCTCAACAACTTCTTCACCGCCACGCCACGGGCCGGTTCGCCGCCCTCGACCACGCTGGACCTGCTCGGAACACCGGCCGACGCGCCCTTGACCATCCGTTACGCGCGCGTGGTCCTCGAATGATCCGCCCGGAGTGGGCGCCCCGTTGGCAGAAGCGCGCCGCGCCGCTCAAGCGGGCGCTCCGCCAACCTCTTCATCGGAGGCCGTCGCACCGGGCCACGCCACTACACGCTGCACGCGTCCGCCGGCCTGTTCCCAGACCTGCCAACCGGGACACACTCCCTTGCGCCAAGCCCGGAAGACCGCCGGCAGATCGCGCTGGTGCAAGGCCACTTCGGCCACCCCGGCGGCATCACAAGCCAGGGCCGCGGCGTGGGCCTTGTACACGCGCGGCCGGCCGATCACCCGCACGGTACCGACCGGCAAGGGCGGGGGCGGCCGCCGGTCCAACACCAGATAACTCACCGGCAGACTCCGCAGGTCCACGCCGATCCACCGGGCAAACCGGCCCCAAAACGGGTCCGTGAACACCGCCGGCGGCGGGGCGGCGAAGTGATGGCACCAATGCGCCTCCAACCCGGGCGCGAGCAAGCCGCAACCCGCCTCGTGCGTGCAGGGCGCCACCACATGGAAGCCCCCGCGCAGCCGCTCCCGCAGCCGGATCAACCGCCAGCTTGCCTCGTAAGTGCCGGGCTCGACCCACACCACCGCCACGGCCCGGCTCGCCACCCCCAGCACGGCTTCGGTCGCGGCCGCGTCCAGCTCGGTCAGCACGTGACTCAAGAGCACCGTGCCGGGCGCATCAGGCACCCCCTCGGCCACGGCCAGCCCGGGATATTTCTCCCGCGCCCGGCTGGCGGCGAACCGCACCGCCAGCGGCGACCGGTCGCAAAACCAGACCTCGCTCACGCGCTCGCGGCCCCAGCGGTCCAGCCAGGCGCGCGCGGCCACGCCGCTGCCGCACCCCCAGTCCAGCACCGGCCCGGGCGGTGGTTGCCAGCCGCGTCGCTCCAGCTCCCCCAGCACGTGGTCCCACTTCCAACCGATGCGCTGGGCAAACGTGGCGTCGTAAGCGGCCAGGTCGGCCTCGCTTTGCCAGTAATCGCGCTCCGCCCCGGTGCCGTTCAAAAAGACCGCGCGCAACCGCTCCAACGCCGCCCGGTCGGGCGCGCCGATGGGGTATGGCTCCGGCTGGTTCATGTGTTCGGCAAGTGTGCCCTTGGTCGCCACCTCTTGAAAAGGTGGTCGGCCACGACGCGGGCATCCCCGCCGCCACGCATTTCCCGCCTCACCGGACCACTTGGACCTGATCAAACACCGCGCGGGTGCTGCGTCCGGGGAAACCCGTGGTTCCGGACCAACCGGAACTGGCCGCCAGGCCCACGTACACCTCCGCGCCCATGCTGAGGGTCACGGGCAGGCTCACCGGACTCCAATCCACGCCATTGGAGGATTGATACGCGGAGAAAGTGTTGCCGGCGCGCACCAGGCGCAGCCAGTTGTCCGGCGCGGGCCGGGGCGGTCCGGCGTAAGTGTTGAACGCGTAGCTGCCCGGAGTAACGCGGTACGCCAGCGAGACCGTGTACGGCGAAAGGTGCACGAAAACCATGCGGGCGGAGTTGTCCAGCGACTCGCGGATCATCACCCCGGCCCGGGGAAGGAGGACGTTCTCCAGCTCCCGCACCCGCGCCGTGATCACGCCGTCGCCGGCCAGTGGTTGATACAGGAAAAATCCCTCGTCGGCGAAACCGCCGAGGTCCTGGCCGCCGGCCTCGAGGGTGAACACGCCCCCGGCATAACCCGCCGCCCCCGCGGGCACGGGCGTGCCCAGGTCCGCCGTCTGCCAGGGCGCCGGCAAGTAGCGCGGCACCACCGTCAGGCCAAAAGCGCGGCTGGCGGTCAGTGAGCCATCCGAGACCGTCAACGTCACCCGGGCCGCGCCGGACTGTCCCGGCGCCGGCGTGATGGCGAGGGTGCGGCTGGCGCCGTTGCCGCCCAGGACCAGGCCGGCGGGCGGGAGCAACGCCGGGTGGTCACTGGCCACGGTGACGGTCAACGCGGCCGGGTCGTTGTCCACATCGCCCACGGTGAAGGCGATGGGCCCGGTCGAGGCGCCTTCGGCAAGGGTTTGATCGGCCACGACGCTGATCGCGGGCGGGTCGTTGACCGGTGTCACAGTGAGGACAAAAGCGCGCGCTGTGACAAGGGCGCCGTCGCTCACCCGCACGGTGATCGTAGCCGTCCCCCACTGATCGGCGGCGGGCGTGACGGCGAGGGTGCGACTGGCGCCGCTGCCGCCCAAGACCAGGCCGTCGGCGGGCACCAGCGTGGGATTGCTGCTGACCGCGCTGACCGCGAGCGCGGCCGGGTCGTTGTCCACATCCCAAACCGTGAAGGGTATCGGTCCGGTCGAGGTGTCTTCGGCGATGGTGCGGTTCGCCAAAAAACTCAGCCCCGGTGGGTCGTTGACCGGCACCACGGTCAACACAAAGGACCGGCTTGCGCTCAAGGCGCCGTCGCTCACCCGCACGGTGATTGTGGCCGTGCCCCACCGCTGGGCGGCGGGCGTGACGGTGAGGGTGCGGTTGGCCCCGGTGCCCCCCAACACCAGCCCGCCGGCCGGCACCAGCGTGGGATTGCCGCTGAACGCGCTGACCGTGAGCGCAGCCGGGGCGTTGTCCGGGTCGCCCACGGTGAAAAAGATCGGCCCGGTCGAGGTGTCTTCGGCGATCGTGAGATTCGCCAGAAAACTCAGCGTGGGCGGCTGGTTGGCGGGCGGGTTGGGCACCGTGTACTGGACCTCGTTGGAGAAATCGCTTTCCAGACCACCCGCGGCCAGGGCGGTCGCCGTGAAGAAATAGGTGCTGCCGGCGCTCAGCCCGGTGACAGTGGCGGTGGTGACCCGGCCCACCTCCAGGTGTTGCGTGTAATCCCGGCTGCGCGTGCCCCAGTAAATGCGGTAAGCGATGACCCCGAAGTCCGGGCTCGGGTCCCAGGCCAGATTGACCTCGGCAGCCGCGAGGTCGAGTCCCAGCAGGACCCCGGCAAGGAGCCGCCAAAGGCTCCCGCCGCTGAGCCTGGCGCGGGCCCGCGTTTCCGCGGTGACCCGGCGGTTAAAAAAACAGGTCGTCCGGTCGTTCATGCGATGCGCCAAAGGCCAAGGGCTGTTGGATTTGCTGGTTTGGACCCGGGCAGACCGGCTCCCTGAAAACCGGACCGCGGACCGCTCGTTGCGGGGTGCGCCAATTTCCTGCCAACTGTGCGTCGTCCTTCGCGACGCCCGGCTCCTTGCGGCTGCTTGGGTGGGCCACCCGGTGGGGTTGCCCGGTCTTGCGCACCCGAGCGGCAAGACCCGCCCTTGGTCGCAGAAGCAGCGGCAACCGTCAAGCCCGGCAAGCTGCCTTCCCGGCCTTTCCCGAGAAAAAACGCCTGTTTGGGTTGCCCGCCGGTTCCCGCGTCTCTAGAGTCTCGGCCGACATCCCAACCGCGCTATGGAACAATACATCGAACGAGTCGTGGACCTGCTCGATCCGGGTCTGAACCGCCTGCTCAACTGCACCGTCGAGGAAGCCCGCGAGCGCATCCGCTCCGGCCGCCCCGAGGCGGTGCGGGCCATCGAGGGCTCCTTCGCCCTGATCGCCCGCGAGGGCAAAACCGTCCGCATGGCCCGCTCGCTGGACCGGCCCATGCGCTACTTCCTGGCCAAGCGCCACGAAGGCCCGGCGCTGTTCGTGGCCGACCGCATGGACACCATCCGCGACGCCCTGGCGCGCGAGGGCTTGGTGGACCAGTTCCACCCCAGCTACACGCGCATGGTGCCCGCGCATTACGTGGTGGAGCTGCAACTGATCGGTTGTCCGGACCCCGAGCCCACCTACACGCGCTTCTTCACGCCGGAGCGCAACCGCTTCAGCACGGACCTCGACGAGTTGGGCCGCCGCTACATCGGCGCCCTGGCCGAGGAAATCGCCAAGTGGCTTCGCCTGGTGCCCGCCCACGAACCGCTGGGCGTGGCCTTCTCCGGCGGCGTGGACAGCGGCGCGGTCTTTCTGACCACCTACCACGTCCTGCGCCGGCTGGGCCAGAGCCCGGCCCGGCTCAAGGCCTTCACCCTGACCTTCGGCGACGGGCCCGACCTCGCCCAGGCGCGCGCCTTCCTCGAGCGCCTGGGGCTGGGGTTGTTCTTGGAGCCCATCGAGGCCGACCCGGAGACGCTGGACCCGCTGGAAACCCTGCGCGTGGTGGAGGATTACAAACCGCTGGACCTCGAAGCCGCCAGCATGTCGCTGGCTCTGTGCCGGGGCATCCGCGCCCGGTACCCGGACTGGCGGTACCTGCTCGACGGCGATGGCGGCGATGAGAACCTCAAGGACTACCCGATCGAGGAAAACCCCGAGCTGACCATTCGCAGCGTGGTCAACAACCTGATGCTCTACCACGAGGGTTGGGGCGTGGGCCGGCTCAAGCACTCGCTCACGTACAGCGGCGGCTTGAGCCGCAGCTACACCCGCACCTACGCCACGCAACGGCACTGTGGCTTCGAGGGCTTCAGCCCCTTCACCCGCCCGGCGGTCATCGAGGTGGCCGAGGGCATCCCGTTCGACGCGCTCACCCGGGGCGACGTGTCGCGACTCTACGCCCTCAAGGGCGAGATCGTGGCCCGCGGCATCAAGGCGCTGACCGGGCTGGACATGCCGGTCTTCGAGAAACGCCGCTTCCAGCACGGCGCCCTTTCGCCGGAAAAACTCCGCCGCAAACTCCCCGCCCAGGAAGCCGCGTACCGCCGCCAGTTTTTGGCGTTGTACTCCTGAAAACGCTTCCCGCCCCGGGCGCCGGCGCTTTCCGGTTGACGCACCTCTTGCGGGTGGGAGCCTTTGGGCCATGCACTCATCGGGTTTTTCCCGCACCGGCCCGGCGGCGCTCGCCCTGGCGCTGGTGCTGGCTTTTGGCGCGGGGCCCCGCGGGGCCGCCGCCGAAGTGGCCGTGGACCTCGCGGCCGAGGCCGAGACGTTTCGCCAGGAGCTCCTCACCAAGGTGCTACCCTACTGGTACGACCGTTGCGTGGACTGGGAACGTGGCGGCTACCTGCTCGCCGACGACGCCGCCCGTCCCGCTCCGCCCGCGACCGAAAAGATGATTGTGACCCAGGCCCGGATGGTCTGGGGCTTTGCCCACGCCTATCGGAAGGGTTTCCGCGATCCGCAACGTGATTACCTGCGCGCGGCCCGGCACGGCTACGTGTTCCTGCTCGAGCATTTCCGCGACACCAACCTCGGCGGGTACTACTGGAAGACCGACCTGGCCGGCCGGCCGGTCAACGACCGCAAGTACCTCTACGGCCAGGCCTTCGTGGTCTATGCCCTGGTCGAATACCACCGGGCCAGCGAAGACCCCGTGGCGCTGCGGCACGCGATGGACCTGTACCGCGTCATCCAGGAGCGCTGCCACGACCCGAAGAACGACGGCTGGGGCGAGCATTACACCCGCGAGTGGGAGCTGATCACCGAACAAGACCCGCGCATCGAGGTCGAGGTCGCCGGCCTCAAGAGCGCCAACGCCCACCTCCATTGGATGGAGGCCTTGACCGAACTGTACGAAGTCACCCGCGACAAGGCGGTGCGCCGGTCCCTGGCCGAGGCGCTCAAGCTCAACCAGAAGTGGTTTTACCCCCGGCAACCCGGCCGCGCCGCCTTCCACCGCCAGCCCAATTGGAAGCCGGTGACCGACCCCAAAAGCGCCGGCCTGTCCTACGGCCACAACGTCGAGTTCGCCTGGCTCATGGTCCGCGCCGAACAGGTGCTCGGGCAGCGCCCCTCCTGGGCGCACTTCGACGCCATCCTCGAACACGCCCTGCGCTACGGCACCGACCACGAGCGCGGCGGCCTCTACAACCGCGGCTTCGACGACGAACCCGCCACCGACACCGACAAGGTCTGGTGGAGCCAGGCTGAATTCATGGCCGCACTCACCGAAGGCTTGCAGCGCCGCGACAACCCCGCCTACCGCGAGGCGCTGGGCAAACTCATCGGCTTCCTGCGCCGCCACCAAATCCGCCCCGAGGACGGCATCTGGCTGGACACGGTCACTGCCGACGGCCGCCCCAAGAGCACCGCCAAGGCCCACAACTGGAAAGCCAACTACCACGACGTGCGCGCCCTCGTGAAGTTCATCGAGGCCTTCGGCCGCCCGCCCGGCGGGCCGTGAACGCCACGCCCCCGGCGCCGTCCGCACCGGCACACCATCAACCGCCGGCCTGCTCCGCTCCCGGCCGGGCCGGTGCCCCCGGCGTGGCGGCGGGCGGCGCTGTTTCCAACTTGGGCGGCAGGGCCGAAGACGCGTTCGCCGCCGCGGCACGTTCTTGGGCCCGCAGCGCGCGATGCACTTGAAGGCTGGTCGCCAGCGCCCAAAACCACGCCACGGCCGAAACCCCCAAACCTGCCAGCAAATACCCCAGCGCCGGCGTGAACTCGAACACCGGCTCCAGCCCGGCAGCCAGCCAGTCCCGAATCAGGCGCGTCAGGCCGTACCCGACCAGCCCCAGCCCCGCCAGCGCCACGGCCACCTGCGCCCAGCCCACCTTGCGGCCGGCGGCCAGGCTGCCCAGCCCGGGCAGGACCAGCAGGTTGGTGAGCGTCCACGCCCAGGCGCTCGAGCGATCAGGCGCGACCGGCGCTGAAGAGGTCTTCATAGGCAGTCATCAACACCACCCAGGCAAACGGCAGGTTCAACGCAAACACAGTGTGAAGCTGCAAGCCCAACACCGCGCCCCGCCGGGAAAACTCGGGCCACTGGTTCAACAGCTCGCTCCACGACGTTATCCCGCCCGGCCCCATCAGCTCCATCACCCAGTGGGCGGTGACGCCCAAGGTGTACGCGTAAAACACCACAAATGGCAGGAACGCCAGCGCCAGCAGCCCCAGCACCCGGAAAAACCGCGGCGTCACCACCCGCCAGCTCTCGCGCAACGCCGTGGCCAGGTCCGCCCCGCGGTCCGCCGCCAGCGGCAGGCTGAAGGCCCACACCGTGGCCAGAAAGATTCCGGGCACCAGGAGCATCATCAACCCGAGCTGCGTGACCGCTTCCGTGAACACCCACACCAGCACACACGACACAAACCGCGCGTCGAAACAGCTCCACACGTCGCGGAACCCGCCCTCCTGGCCGCGCGCCAGCTTCAACACCAGCACGCACAAGCCGCCGTACAACGGCCCGGAAATCACCCACGCCGCCAGCGCGATCGGAAAGCCGAAAAACGTCAACACCGTGGGAATGACCCACACCAGGAAACTCGCCCACAGGACCAACAGCATGTGCCGCTGCAGCAGCCCCCAGCCGCGGCCCACGCAATCCAGCACGCCGAACCGCCCTGGCGATGCCGCGGCGGAGGTCGCCGCCACCGCCGCCGGTGCCGCGGCCTCCTCCGGCGGGCTTGCTGCCGCGGCGGGCGCCTCATACCGGCGCGCCGCCTCGGCCAGCGCCTCGGCGAACTCAGGGCAGGCGGCCAGCGGTTGCCATTGCGTTTGGCCGGCACGCTGCACCAGCGTCTGCCCGTTGGCCCGATGGTCCAGAATCCAGTCGCGAAGTTGCTCAGCGGTGACCGGACCGTACTCCTGGCCGTCGCCGCCGATCATCTTGAACATGGCGCCGAGTGTGTTGGCCGGTGCTCCGGGGCGTCAAGCGCCGCCCGGCCGAGCCTTCGCCAGCATCAACCCGCGCGCCCGGCAGCAGGAAGTTCGGGCAAGTCGGTGAAAATTCGCGCGGCGGGTTGCTCCCGCAGCACCCGCGCCAGCGGCGTGGCGCCATCCGGCCGCAGCGACTCGGCCAGCGCCGCGGCCTTGCCCGGGCCGGACACCAGCACCCACACCGCACGGGCGGCGGCCAGCGCGGCGTAAGTCAGAGTCAGCCGCTGCGGCGGCGGCTTGGGCCCCGTCACCGGCAGGTACACGGCGCGGCTTTCCGTCACCGAGGCCGGCGCGCCGGGAAAGAGCGAGGCCACGTGGCCATCTTCGCCCAGCCCCAGCCACACCAGGTCCAGGCGGGGCAGGTCCCCGGCCGGGGTGGCGGTCAACGAGCGCAGCTCCTGCTCGGCTTCCGCCGCCGCCTGCGCGGGGTCGGCCTCGCCGCGGAGCCGGTGCACGCGCGCGGGCGGGAGGTCCAGCGGGGCGAAAAGCCGCGAGCGGGCCAGGGCGAAATTGCTCTCGGGATGGTCCGGCGGCACGCAACGTTCGTCGGCAAAAAAGAAGTGCACGCCCGGCGCGGCCAGCAGCGGACGCGGGCGCGCGCGTTCAGCCGCGACCAGCGCGTCGTACAGCGGCCCGGCGATGCGCCCGCCCGAAAGGGCCAGCGTGAACATCGGCCGGGAAGCCAACTGCGCCTCCAAGTGCTCGGTCAACGCGGCGGCCACGGCCCGCGCCAGCGCCTCCGGGGAAGCGAGCCAAGTGATGAGGCGGCCGGCAGCGCAGCGGGACGGGTCCGGGGGTTGGTTCATGGACGTCTGCCGGACGGATAGCACAGCCCCTCGCCCGACCGCCAGCCCCTCGCGAAGCCCGCACCGCGACGGAACGACGGTGCTCCCCGGAACCCAAGATCAGTTGGACCGGAGTTTGCCCCGGCCGGTGCGGCATCGGCTTGACGGTCTTCGGCGAGACGTGGCGGGTGCTTGGTGAATCGCGGTGCAGCCGGGACGGTCCGGCGAAAATCCCCCTGCACAACCAAACCGGCGACAATCGCCGTCCCCGTGCCGCATCGAGCAATCAAGCCGCCCCGGTGGACATGGGCGGGAGCGGCTCGGAGAGGGCCCGACGGCCCTCCGCTTCGAGCCGCTCGAAGTCCGTCCGCGCCAGGATCGGCGACTCGACCTGAAAACCCTTCCCGGCCTGCTCCGCCGCGTCCTTGCACGCGCCGGCCACCACCGCCACCAGCCGGTCATACAACCGCAGCGTCTCGCGCAACCGCCGCTCCGAGCGGTAACGCCAGTAGTCGCCTTCGTCGCGCACCTTCACGCGCACGCCCAGTTGCCGCCAGAACCTGAGCAGCCCGAGCACCTGCTGGTGACACCGGAGAAAATGCTCCCAGCCGAGCTCGGCCGCATACTGCGTCTTGCACGCGCCGCGGAAGAGCCAGCCGCGTCGGTACTCGGTGCGCACCCAGCCCGGGCGACCGTGCAGCTCATAAGGCACGGTGCGCGGATACTGGCACAGGCCGAAAAACGCGCTCTCGCAGCCCTCTCCCGGCCAAATTTCCACCACCCAGCCCGCCCGCGCCGGGACGTGCCCGAAGCAACCATCCTCCGGCCGGCCGGCTTGCACGAACAGACGCGAGAAAAGCGGCTCCTCAAACGCGCACTTCACCCGGCCCACGTCGGCGCAACCCAACTCGCGGGCATGATCGGCCACGCGCTGCACCAGATCGCGCACCTGCTCCGAGGGCAGATTTTGGCTCAAGGACAAGCGGTAATAAATCGTCAGGCCCATAACGTTTTCGGGTCAGGTTACGGCGCGGGGTCGGTCAAATACGGTCCAAGCCCGATTTTTTTTCAAGGCACGGGCTTGGCCGGGGCAACGCCGGGGCGGCGCGCCCGGCGCTCCGGTCGGCCGTGGACCAGCCAGTGCTCGAGCAGCCGGGCCAGGTCCTCGACACGGCGTTCGTCGCTGGTGCGACTGCGCGCCAGGCGCTGCGCCCGCTCGGCGTTGGCGGCCAGTCGGGCATCGAGTTTCGCCTTCAGCGCGGCGGCTGCCGCCTCGCCTTCCGGCAGACGCACCGCGCCGTGCAGCCCGAGTCGGGCGAGGGCAAACACCAGTTCCGCGTGCGCGCGCGAGGGCAGGGCCAGCGACACCGGCTTGCCCGCGCCGGGCTGCCGGAAAAACACCGTGGTGGCGTCGAGAAGGTCGCTGGCATCGGGCAGGTTGGGCCGGCCTTCGGGGATGACAAACCGTGCGCCGCCGGTGGTTTGAGCGGCGAGCCAGGCAGCGGCGGGCTGCTTCTCCTCATCGGTCAGCGCGTCCCAGAGGTCGGCGGCCAGTTCCTCGGTTTGGAACTCGCGTGCCCCGCTGCGGGCGCGCTGCTCCTGCTTTTGGATTTCCACCAGGCGAATTTGCCGGAAATGCGCGGCCGTCTCGCGGTAAAGCTCATCGCAGAGCCGCTCGCGCTCGCGGGCGTCGGCGACCCCCAGCAACTCGAAGACGGCCAGGTCGAGCGCGCGGCGGTCGGGCTGGCGCAACTCGGCCGGCAGGCTGACGGGTTTTTCGGCCAGCTTCCGGGCGCGCTCGGCGGAGTGGCAGTCCATGAACTCCTCCTCGACCAGCGGTCCGGTGTCGCGCTGGCACAATTGGGCAAAGGCTGCCGCCAACTTGCCGGCCACCGCCCGGGTCGCCTGCCGCGGGTCGGGGATTTCCAGCAAGTTCACGTCCACCACCTCCGTCTTGAGGTTGCCCTCCGTGCCGGCGTAGCGGCCGAAAAAGGTTTTGAAGTTTGCCACCAGCGTCGAGTTGACGATGGCCTGCAGCGCGGTCACCTGCGGGGCAGTCAGCCCAACGGGATGGACATCGAACAGGTTGTGATTGCAGATCAAACCTTCGGGGTTGGCCGGAATCACGTGCCGGTACTGTTGCGCCATTGGCCAGAAGAACGCACCGGGCTTTGTGCCGGTCAGGTCATACCACCGCTCGCGGCTGGCGCAGGTGGAGCGCAACGGCACGGGCACGGCCTTGCTCTTCTGGGAAGCGAAGGTCGTTTTCTCACCGTAGCGCAGGTATTTGAGGACGTATGTGCCCTTGAGGGCCGCGATCGGCTCGGAGACCAGCAAGATCAGCCGGTCCAGCTCGGCGACGGTGATGACCGGCCGGCTCACGTTCATCAAGCTGTGGACTTCCGGGGCGAGGTATTTGGCTTCCACCGGATGCACCGTGCCGTCGCCGGCCTGGACCAGCCTGACCTGGCCGGATTCGACTTCCGCCCGTTTGCACGCGGTGAACAGGGGCGCTTCGCTCCATTCCAGCCGGGAATACTTTTCGAGAAACTCCCGGGTGACATCCCGGGGCATGAAGAAGGCGTCGCAGCCGCTTTTGACGCCAAAGCGGATGGTAGCGATCTCGCCCAGCGGCACGAACCGTTCGCGGTAGCGCTCCATGATGCGGAAGTAAAAATCGGGGGCGCGCAGGTACTTGCCCCACTTGCCGCCGCCGTAGCGCGGGCCGTAAACCACCGCCTCTTCGTGGAGCAGGCCGTTGCCGTTTTCGTCGTAGAACTCGTTGTCGGCGTCTTCGTCCCCGCCGTTGTCGCCAATGGCCGGTTTGACCCGCTCGGCCAGGTCGCGCTGCCGCTGCAGCTCGAAGAGCCGGCCGGCGCGCAGGCCCTCCTGCCAGAGGTCGTCCTGCTTCTTGACCACCACCCGCCAGCCGGTGCGCGTGGCGTTTTTCTTGCAGGCCAGGATGGCGTCGCGGAACGCCTCCGCCGCCGTCTGCCGGCTGTTTTCGTCCGGCCGCTCGCCGAGAATCGTTTTCAGCGGGGCGTCCAGGCGGACGAACCGGACGAGTTGCGCGGCACGGGCCTGGGGATCGGAGCAGCGTTGGAGAATGACGGCACAGGTCTTGACCCGGGCGTCCTCGAACCACGGCTCGGCGTTGCTCTCGAGGATGGCGTGGATGCGGAAGTTGCGCAGAATCCATTCCTGGAGGGCGAAGCCGTATTCGACATCCAGCCAACTGGACGAGGTCAGGAAACCCAGCCAGCCGCCTTCCTTGAGGAACTTGGTGGCCGCGGGCCAGAAATAGCAGTGCAGGTCGCTGCGCCCGCTGAGCTTGAGGCCGGGCCAGAACCGGGCGCACAGCTCCAGGAGGTCTTCCTTGGCCTGCATCGGCTTGAGACCGTTCTGGCTGCGCTTGGGGATCAGCTCCTGCCGGACGTAGGGCGGGTTACCGACCACGGCGTCCAACGGCGGCAGGTGGACCGGCCCGGGGCGACGCTCGCCCCGCAGGCCTTCGGGCAGGAGGCAAAACGGCTTGCCGTTGGCCACGGCGTCGGCGACCTCGAAGAAGTTCCCCCGGCGCACGCGCGGGTAGTTTTCCTCGTCGCGGATGTCGCGGGCGGCCAGGTTGAGGGTGCAAAGGTGGGCGGCGAAGAGCGAGATGTCCACGGCGTAGATTTGCCGCAGCCAATCTTGGTGCGTGACGCTGGCATGGCGCAGCCCTTCGCTTTGCTTGAGCCAGGCCTTCCGGTAGTAGGCGCGCACCACGAAGCTGCCCGAGCCGGCCGCGGGATCGAGCACGTTGGCCTCGGCGTGGCGGATGCAAAAGGCGCACACCACGTCCACCAGGTCCTCGCTGGTGTAAATCTGGCCAAACCGGCGGCGCTCAGACGGCTCGATCAGGCGGCGGAAGATGCCGCCCAGGATGTCCGTGCGGAGAAGCTTGAAGTTGAACCGCTCGAGGTTGGCGATGACCGAGCGCCAGGCATCCGCCGCATTGGCGTGGGCGAAGATCAACGGCGCGGCCCAGTCCCGCTCGTAGGGGTAGAACAGGGTCTCGTAATCGCCCGTGGCCTCGACGGCGGCCTGGAAAAGCTTCTGGAAATGGTCGTACAGGGCCTCGGGTGCACGGACGCCGTGGGGGATTTCCAGCGGCTCAAGCTCGGTGAATTTGGCGCGGACGGATTCGTAAAAAATGAGGCGGTTGGCGAACACGTAACAGAGCGTGCGCGCCGCGCGGTCCAGGACTTCGCGCCATCCAGCCGGGTCTTGACGGGTGAAGTGCCAGCCCTGTTCCCGGGCCAGCCATTCCTGGAGGCGGCGGTCAAAGCCCTTGTCGGCCTCGGCCCTGGTCCACAAATGAGTCTGAGTCAGTTCCACCGGCCAGAGGACGTGATGCTCGAAGGAGCGGATGAACCACTGGTCCGGCGGCATTCCCCAGACGGCTTTCCGCCCGGAGACGATTTCGGCCAACTCGGCGAACAAGTCGGCCAGGTATTGTTGCAGGCGGGCCTCGACTTCGGGGCGCTCGACGTCTTCCCGTTGCCGGAGGTCCAGCCCCAGCTCGAAGTCCTGCACGCGGCGCTCCGGCAGCGGCAAATGCCAGAGCTTGCGGTCGAACAGGACAAACAGGTTGACGTTCCAGGTGAAAAAGAACTCCGCGCCGGCGTTGTCGGCCTTGTAAGCGGCGTCGTCCACCAGGGCCGAGTTGTAGGGCGTGCGGCCCTCGGGTGTGCCGGGCAGCTTGACTTCGCCGGCCAGGATCAAGCGCCGGGCGTCGCCATAAACGCGCAGGTCGGAGCGCTTGCGCCGCAGGGCGAGGGATTGCTCGATCTCGGCCCGGCGGAACGGCCACTCGGGGTGCGCGGCGAACAGCGCATTGAGCCAGCCGGCCACGCGGCTACAAAAGGCGATCTCGTGGGTGCGCAGGTCCGTGTCGGGCACGCCGCAGGCTAGAAAAGCTCCCGCCGGGAAAGCGACTTTTTTCCGCCCCTCCCCCGGGACGTGCCGGGCCGGTGCGGCGGTGTTGGAGCGCGTCGCGCCGCTCAGCTTTCGGCGAAGAGGTATTCGAGGTCGGCCTGGGTGAGGCTGCGGGCAAAGCCTTCCTCGCCGAGCACGTCGGCGATGGTCTGGGCCTTGCGCTGCTGGAGTTCCCAGATTTTTTCCTCGACCGTGCCGGGGGCGATGAGCCGGTAGGCGTTCACGGTGCGGGTCTGGCCGATGCGGTGGGTGCGGTCAATGGCCTGGGCCTCGACGGCGGGGTTCCACCACGGGTCGTAGAGCACCACGTAGCTGGCGGTGGTGAGGTTCAGGCCGGTGCCGGCGGCGCGCAGGCTCAGGAGGAACAGGCCGGGGTTGGGGTCGTCGGTGAAGGCCTGGACGACCTCCTGGCGGTCCTTGGTTTCGCCGGTGAGGAGGTAGGTGGGGATTTGGCGTTTGCGGCATTCGCCTTCGAGCAGGAGCAACATGCGGACAAACTGGCTGAAGACCAGGACCTTTTGGCCTTCCTCGAAGAGCGGCTCGATGAGCTCGAAGAAGGTCTCGGTCTTGCCGGAGGCGCAGTCGCTGCCCACCAGGGCGGGGTGGCAGCAAATCTGGCGCAGGCGGGTGAGCGCGGCCAGCACCTGGAGTTTGCTGCGCGCCAGGCCCTTTTCCTGCACGGTCTGGAGCACCTGCTCGCGGCTGCGGCGCAGCTCGGCGAGGTAGAGTTTGCGCTGGTCCTCGGTGAGTTCGCAGTCGCGGCGTTCCTCGATGCGCTCGGGCAGGTCCTGGGCGACCTGTTTTTTGAGCCGGCGCAGGAGGATGGGGCGCAGCTTGGCGGAGAGTTTGCGGCGGGCCATGCGGCGGTTCCACTCGGCGTTTTCGCCGCCGGGCTCGTAGGTCTCGACGAACTGCTGCTGGGTGCCGAGGTAGCCGGGGTTGACGAAGTCCACGATGCTCCAGAGGTCCAGGAGGCGGTTTTCGAGCGGGGTGCCGGTGAGGGCCAGGCGGTGTTCGGCCTGGAGTTGCTTGACGGACTGGCTGACCTGGGCGGCGGGGTTTTTGATGAACTGGGCCTCGTCCAGGATCACGGCGCGGAAGGCGAATTTCTTGAGGGCCTCGAGGTCGCGGCGCAGCAGGGCGTAGTTGGTGACGATGAGGTCGTAGTGGGGGATTTGCTTGCGCAGGTTGTGCCGGGCAGGGCCGCTTTCGAGCACGAGCACCTTGAGGTGCGGGGTGAACTTCTCGGCCTCGCGGCGCCAGTTGTGCAGGACCGAGGCGGGGCAGATTACCAGGAACGGTTTGGGTTTCTTGGGGTGTTGTTCCTTGAGCCAGGCCAGCCAGGCCAGCGTCTGGAGCGTTTTGCCCAGGCCCATGTCGTCGGCCAGGATGCCGCCGAGTTTGACCCGGGCCAGGTGGCAGAGGAAATCGAAGCCCTCTTTTTGGTACGGGCGCAAGGTGGCGGTCACCCCGGCCGGCAGGGGCACGGCGGCGACGCCGCGGAAGTTGGCCAGCCGCTCGCGCAGGGCGCGGGTCTCGGGCAGGTCGGCGAAGCGGGTCAGGCCCTCTTCGCCTAGGTGCACGGCCTGCACCATGTCCACCTTTTGGGGCAGGGCGGAGAGGCCCTCGAGGCCCAGGTCGGCCATGGTCTCCTGCGCCTGGCGCACGGCGTCCAGGTCCAGTTGCACCCAGCCGCTGTCCGGGAGCTTGACGAAGCGCGAGTTGGCCGTGGCCAGCCGCTCGAGGTCGGCCCGGGTCAACTTGAGCCCCTCCTGTTCCCAGGCGGCGGACACGGCGAACCAATCAATGCCGCTGCCCTGCACGATGATCTTGGGCTTGAGCTGGCGCGGCTGGAGGAACAGGCGCTGGAAGGCCGGATTGGCCAGGTACTCCGCGCCGGCCGGCCGGTCGGGCCAGGCCACGGCCAGGGCGCTGAGGAACTGGTCGTTGGCATCGCCCACCCACAGGCCGGGCTCGGGCGTGAACCAGTCCAGGCGCCGCAACCAGCCCACGGCCTGGTCCAGGCGCGGGTCGTCCAGCACGTCCGGCCGGTCCGGCGCGGTGGCGGGCGGGTCCTGGCGTTGCCACTCGTGGCCGTTCCACTGCCAGCGGCTCTGGTCGCGCTCGCTCACCGCCAGCAGGCGCAGGCGCACGGTTTCGCCCTCAAGCTCGAAGATGAACTGCGGCCGGGCGGTGTGCACGGTGCACAGGCTGTCCCAATCCTCGCCCAGAGCCGGGGCGGTCTTGCGCAGATGGGTGAGCAGGCGGTGACTCAACCGCCGCACCGGCACGCCGGGGTCGCGCACCAGCGAGGCCAGCAGCTCCGGCACGGGCGGGTTGCGCAGCAGGTAGAAGGTGTGCTGCACCGCCACCAGGGCGGGCTGTCCGGCAAAGAACTGCGCCTCGCGCAGGTCCAACTCCGGCCCGCCGGGCAGGCGCAGGCGCGGCAGGAACATCAACGTGTCCTCGACCTGCTCGAGGTGGGGGGTCAACTCCGCCAGCAGTCCCGGGAAGAACACGTTCTCCGGCCGGCCGGCCCACTCGATCCAGGGCGGGTTCCCCCAGCGGGCCAGCCATTGGAGGAGGTCCAGCCCGCGCAGGCGCAGCGGTTCGCCGTCCACCACGCGCCCGCCGTGCAACGCGGCCACCCAGGTCAGGAACTCCCAGTCCCGCGGGGAAAAGAGCTCCTGCTCGTGCTGGGCGCGGGGCGGGGTGGTCAGTTCGATCAGTTCGGCCAGCGTGCGCGGTTTCTCGCCGGAACGCGGGCGGTAGAGCAGAAACTCCATCTCGAGCTCGTGCAGCCCCGGCGCCGCCTCGCACGGCCGCGCGCGCGCCACCACCCGCAGATGGGCCCGCGGGGCGTCCAGGTGGCCGGGGCGGGGTGGCAACAGCCACTGCTCGAGCGCAGCGATGCGTTGCTGCTCGGCCTCCGCGCGCTGCACCTCGGCCAGCCGCTCGAAGTTGGCGTAGGCGCTCAGCTCGCTGGGCAGGGGGCGGTTGTTGCGCAGAAACAGCAGGGCCGTTTCCTCGAGCCGGGCCGGGCCGCTGGCCGCCAGCAGGCGCGGCCACCACTCGGTGCCGGCGAAGTCCCGCCGGGCCAGGGACAGCTTGCTGAAATAATCCTCCAGCAACAGCCAGGCGCGCTGGGAATCCTGGCACTGGGCGAAAAGCTCGAGCAGCCGCCGGCGTTCCTCGACGGCCGCGCGCGAGTCGGACAACTCGCGGCGCAGGTCGGCCCAGGCACCGTAGGCGGTTTGCAGCGCCGTTTGCGTGGCGTCGTACTTGTTGACCAGCGCCGGGCGGGGCGCGGCAGGATTTTTTCGCGGTCGCGGCATGGTTCCACTTCGAGCAACTACCGTAGAAACCCATTATGTCCGCACAGCCCGCCCTTGGCGGTCAACCGAAAAACTGAAAACCAGGACGCCGGGGTTTTCCCCGACCAGGGCTGCGGCTGCGCGGCGGCGCCGGCCGGGCGGACCGCCACGGCAAGCGGGCCGCGTTCGGTCCAAGCCGGGGCGCGCGGGGGGCCGCCGGCCGCCGTTCCCCGGCCCGCACTGGGCGGTTGCGCCCGAGCGGCGCGGCCCACAAACTGCGGGCCAACGGTGGTGTTGCGGACGTTGTACAACCTGTGTTTCGCCGTCGCGCTCGGGTTGAGCGCGCCGTACTACTTCCTGCGCCTGGTGCGCCGGGGCGACTGGCGGCGGGATTTTGGCGAGCGGTTCGGCCGGTACGGCTCGCGCATCAAAGTGGCCGTGACCAACCGCCACGTGCTCTGGCTGCACGCGGTGAGCGTGGGCGAGGTCAACCTGTGCCTGCAGCTCATCCGCGCGCTGGAGCCGCGCGTGCCCAACCTCAAGCTGGTGGTCTCCACCACCACCACCACCGGCCGCGGCGAACTGGAAAAACGCCTGCCCCCGCACATCAGCGCCATCTACTACCCGGTGGACCTGCGCCGGTGTGTCTCGCGCGCGCTCAAGACCCTGCACCCCGAGGCGGTGGTGCTGATCGAGGCGGAAATCTGGCCCAACCTGCTCTGGAGCCTGCGCGCCCGGCGCATCCCCGTGTTCCTGGTCAACGCCCGGCTCTCGGACAAGTCCTACCGGCGCTACCGGCGCTTCGGCTTTTTGTTCCGGCCGCTCTTCGCCACTTTCGCCGGGGTGAGCGCGCAGAGCGAAGCCGACGCCCGGCGGCTGGTCGAACTGGGGTGCCGGCCGCAGGCCGTGCACGTGGTGGGCAGCCTCAAGTTCGAGGCGGCCCGGGTGGAGGAGCGCCCGCGGCTGGACACCGCCGCGTTGCTGCGGCAGATCGGCGTGCCCGAGGGCGCGCCCATCCTGCTGGGCGGCAGCACGCACGCCGGCGAGGAGGCCGTGCTGGCGGAGGTGTTCCAGCGGCTGCGCCCGCGCTTTCCGGACCTGTTTCTGGTGCTGGTGCCGCGGCACTTCGAGCGGGGCAAGCAGGTGGGCGAGGTGCTGGCGCAGCGCGGCCTGCGTTTCATCTACCGGCGGGAAATCACCGCCGCCACGCGCCTGCCCGAGCGCGCGCTGGACGCGCTGGTGGTCAACACCACCGGCGAGTTGAAGGACTTTTACCGCGAGGCCACGGTCGTGTTTGTGGGCAAAAGCCTCACCGCCGCCGGCGGCCAGAACCCGATCGAGCCCGCCGCGCTGGGCCGGGCGGTCATCTTCGGGCCGCACATGCAGAACTTCGCCGCCATCGCCGAGGCGTTCGTCCGCGAGGGCGGCGCCCTGCAGGTGCGTGACGCCGCCGGCCTCGAGGCGGCGGTGGCGGAGCTGTTGGCCGACCCGGCGCGGCGCGCGCAGCTCGGCGAAGCCGCCCGGCGGGTGGTGCGCACGCAAGCCGGCGCGCTCGAACGCACCGTCGAGATGATCGTGGCCGGCATCCCGCGCGACGAGAATTACGTGGCGCCGGCCCCGTGAGGCGGCAACCGACCCGGGCTTGTGGCCAAAACCGACTTCCTCGAACTGGGCGACGGCACGCGCTTGCCGGTGCTGTATGAAGACCGCGCGGCGTTGGCGGTGGACAAGCCGGCGGGCTGGTTGTTGGTGCCGGCGCACTGGCAGCAGACCCGCCGCAACCTCCAGGCGGCGCTCGAGTCGGCCATCGCCGGCGGCGCGCACTGGGCGCGCGTGCGGCAATTGCGGTTCCTGCGCTACGTGCACCGGCTGGACGCGGAGACCAGCGGGGTGTTGCTGCTGGCCCGCAGTCCCGGCGCGTTGCACGCGCTGAGCCGGCTTTTCGCGGAGCAGGCGGTCGAGAAGCGCTACCTGGCGGTGGTGGCCGGCACGCCGGTGGAGCAGGTCTGGACGTGCCGGCTCCCGTTGGTCCCGCCCTCCGGCCCGGGCGGGCGGGCGCGGGTGGAGACGCGCGCCGGGAGGCCGGCGGAGACGGACTTTGCGGTGCTGGCCACGCTGCGGCATCCGCAGTGGGGACCGCTGGCGTTGGTCGAAGCGCGCCCGCGCACCGGCCGCACCCACCAAATCCGCGTGCACCTGGCCGCGGCGGGTCTCCCGGTATTGGGCGACGCCTTGTACGGCGGCCCGCCCTGCGCGGCCGGGCTGGGGTTGCGGGCGGTGGGGCTGGCTTACCGCGACCCGTTCACGAAACGGGAGGTGCGCGTCACCGCGCCGGGGAAGGAGTTTGCCCGCCGGTTCGGTTTCGCGGCGTACGCGGACACGTCCGCGTCGGGGACGGACGCGCGGGCGGACCGGTGAGGGTCAGGGCTCGAAGAAGGGGAACAGGCGCTTGAGTTCGGCCCGGTCGGGCTGGCGCCCGTACTCGCACAGCTCGAAGGCCTCGGCGTATTGCACGCGGGCGCCACGCTCGGCGCCGTACCATTCGAGGAGTTGCGAGCGGAAACGCTCGGCCAGGTTGCGGCTGCGCTGGCGGAACCAGTTTTCGACCTCGCGGTCGCGCTCGGCCGCCCGGGCCGGGTCGGCCATTTCGGGGCTGCCGTTGGCGCCGCCTTCGCGGAACTGGGAGACCAGCTTGCCGAGCGCCTCGAGCTTTTGGGGCATGACGTCGTCAAGCGCAATCACGATGTCCGGCTGGAAGGGGTTGGGTTTTTTGAAGTGGTCCGGGTAGTAGAAAAAGACCGGGTTGCGCGTCAGGTGCGGCACGTCCGGGCAGAAGAACGGCACGGTGACCATGTAGGCGGCGTCCTGGACCAACTGGCCGAGGTAGCGGTGGTCGGGGTGGTAGTCGTTCGGGCGCGGGCCCATCACGATGTCGGCCTGCCATTCGCGGATGAGCCGGACCAGGAGGCGGCGGTTTTCGAGCGTGGGCAGCAGCTCGCCGTCGTGGATGTCCAACACCTGGGCGGTGACGCCGAGCACGCGCGCGGCGGCCTCGACCTCGGCCGTGCGGCGGCGCGCCAGCGGGCCCCCGGCCTCGCGCCAGTGGCCGATGTCACCGTTGGTGACGGAGACCAGCTTGACCTTGTGGCCGCGGGCGGACCACAGGGCGGCCACGCCGCCGGCCTGGATTTCGCAGTCGTCGGGATGCGCCCCGAAACAAATGATCCGCAGCGGGGCGGGGGTGGGTTCGGCGGCGCGCAAGTCTGCGACGCCGGCCAGGTGGAGGGCCAGCGCCAGGGCGGCAGAACCGGCCAGGCACAATCGGGAAGGAGAGGGCATGGGCGTCTTCATGTTGGGCGTTGGGATTCGCCGGCAAGTTGCGTCGGACCGCGGAGCCGGGCAAGCAAGGAATTGGGCCGGGCGGAGGCCAAGGAACCCTGCGCGGGATGGGAAGCGGCAGGCCGCGCCCGCGCGCTCAGCGGGTCAGGTTCCAGGCGACGAAAAGCTGGAAGGCGGCGGCGAGGGCCAGGCCGATCCAGGTGAGGGCTTCGCGGGGGCGCAGGTCGGTTTGGCGGACCGGCCCCAGCCCGAACCGGAGGCGAACGCCGCCCGCCTCAAGGAGGTCGCCGTTGCGCAGCGGGGCAGATTCGACCGGGACACCATTGACCTGAACGGGCGCTCCGGGTCGGGCGCGAACCCAGAGGCGGCGGTCGTCGCCGGGCTCAATGACACAATGGCCTTCCCACAGGCCCGGGGCTTCGAGCCGGAGGTGGTCGCCGGGGCCGCGCCCGATCTGAAAAGGGAAACGGCGAAGTTCGATTTCGCGACCGGCGTCCGGCCCGGTCAGGTGGCGCAGGCAGACCATGCGCCCGGGTTCACCAGAACTTGCGTTTCACCAGGACGCTGTCGCCGGGGAAGATGGGCACGTCGTGGCGGGGGTCTTGTTCGGCCCGCTTGCAGTCCACGGTGATCTTTTTGCCGCCGGGCCGGATGAGGGTGACGTTTCGCTTGTTGGCGAACTCGGTGAACCCGCCGGCCACACTGATGGCCCGCAGCACGGTCATTTCGCCGGTGAAGGCGTAGCGGCCGGGCATCCGCACCTGGCCGTCCACGTAGATGAACCGTTCCTCGGTCTCGACCACGACGGTGGCACGGTTGTAGTAGCGGGGCACGTAGGCCTTGCGGATTTCCTCCTGCAGCTCGTTTTTGCGCTTGCCCGCGGCGACCACCGTCACGTCCAGCGGCAACTGAATGGTGCCGTCTTCGCGGACCTGTTGCTGGTGGGTGATGGGGCGGGGAATGTCCGTGATGGAGACGGTGATTTTTTCGCCGACCCGGATTTCGTCAATCGAGGCTTCGCCGGCGGGCGACGCGGCAGGTGGCACGGCGGCGGGGGAGGGCTCCTGGGACGGTGTGGCGCAGCCGGGACCGAATCCCAGCACCAGCAAACCGGCGGCCAGCAGGGTCAGGCACGACCCGGAAACAGATCGCAACAAGCTCATGGACTTGAGGTTAGTTGCAGGTGTTGGAGGCAACAACCTTATTTCTTGGCCAGTTGGACCGGCTCGGCGGCCTTTTCGTTCGAGGACCCGGATTTTCCGGACTTGGTTTTTTCCTCCGGCTCGGCTTCGGCGTTCTTGGAGTAGTAGTCGTAGTAGTACCCGCTGTAGTAGTAGTAGTACGAGTCCTGCGAGATGTTGATGTTGTTGAGCACGACGCCCAGGAGGGTGCCCCCGACCTTTTCGACCATTTGCTTGGCGCGGAGCGTCATGGCCTGCGGGTACTTGCGGTACTGGACCACCAGGATGGACAGGTCCACCTCGCTGGCCAGGATCGAGGCGTCGCTGACGCCCATGATCGGCGGGGAATCGAAGAAGACGAAGTCGTATCGGGACTTGACCTCTTTGATGAAGTCCTTCATGCGCTGGGAATTGAGGATCCCGAGCGAACTGCTGGGCAGCTTGCCGCTGGGCAGGAAGTCCAGGAGCGGATTCTTGGTGGTTTGAATGACCTCTTCGAGGCTGGCCTGCTTGAGCAGGTAGTTGGTCAGGCCGAGGCTGTTGGAGACCTTGAGGAACTTGTGCAGGCTGGGGCGGCGCAGGTCCGAGTCCACCAACAGCACGCGCTGGCCCTGCTGGGCAAAGACCGTGGCCAGGTTGAAGATGGTGGTGGACTTGCCCTCGCCCGCGCCGCCGCTGACCACGGTGAGCGAGTTGGCGTCGGGGCGCTTGCGGGAGAAGAGCACGTTGGTGCGCAAGACGCGGTAGGCCTCGGCGTGGGGGCTGTCGGGCCCTTGGTCGAGCAGCAGGCCGACGTTTTGGGGAATGACGCCCAGGACCGGCGCCTGCAGGGCGCGTTCCACGTCGTCAATGGTCTTCACGCTGGTGTCGAGGTACTCGATGAAGAAGGCCAGGCCCACGCCCATGACCAGGCCAAAGACCGAACCCAGGGCCAGGTTGAGCATCAAGTTCGGACGCACCGGCCGCAACGCGGGTTCGGCCCGGTCCACCACGGTCACGATGGATTCGGAGGGGATTTTGGCGTCGAACTTTTCCTGGAGCGTGCGCAGGTACATCGCGTCATAGACTCGCTCCTCCTTCTCGAGGTCACTTTTGAGGGCGTAGTACTCGCGCTGCTGAGTCGCTTCCTCGGCCACCCTGGCCTTGCCTTCCTCGAGCCGCTGGAGAAGCGCGTCGTAACGGCCTTTGGCGGCCTGAACCTGCGTCTCCAGCCCGACCATGATACCGCGGATGCGCTCGTTGATCTGGCGGTCCGTTTCATCGCGCATGGCGCGATAAGCCTGCACCTCGGGATGCTCGGGCGAGTAGTCCTGAAGGAGTTTGGCCAGCAATTGCTCGGTGCTTTTCAGGTCGTTGAGCAACTTGGGCAGAATTTCCTCGCCGGGGACGGCGGTCAGGATGGCCTGACGCAGTTCGTTGGTGCTCAGGCGGCGCAATCCCTCAAGCCGGTTGCTGAGCGAGGTGTATTCGCCCAGGGCGTAGGTCAACTGGGTGGCCAGGGAGTTGACCATTTCGCGCTCGACCGAGGTCGAGTAGCTGACCCGTTCGCCCGCGCCCTCGGGGATGCTCAATTTGGTGCGCAGGTCATCCACCTTGCGGCGGAGTTCGGCCACGCGATTGCTTTGATTCGCCAATTCGGTTTCGAGGACCTCGATGCCCTTGTAGGTTTCCTCCATGCGGTTGGTCAGGCGCCAGCCTTTATAGGTGGCCGCAATGGCGTTGGCGATTTCAGCCGCCTCGCTGGGTTCGCGACTGTAAACGCGGATTTCGATGAGGCTGCTGTTGCGCGTCTGGCGCACGTCCAGGTTGCGGCGCAGCATCAGGTAGGTGAGCTGCAGGGCCTGGTTGGGGAGGAGGGCTTCCCCTTCCGGGTTGTAGAACTTGGACCATTTGCGCAGCAAATCCAGCTTCTCGATCACCGGGTACAGGACGGCGCTGGACTGGATTTTCTCGAACTCGGTGGTGATGAAGTACGGGTCGTAGGGTTGCTGGACCTGGGTGCGCCCGAGGGGGTCAATGGCCTTGGTTTCCTTGCCGATCTCGATGCGGGCGGTGCTCAGGTAGGTTTTCTTGAGCATCATCGTCACGCCCGCGGTGGTCAGCACCACCAACAGAAAGACCGCCAGGATCACCGTCTTGCGGATACGGATGATCCGCCAGTAATCCAGAAAGTGCAGGGAGGATTCCGTGGTCGCGGCAGCTTTGTTCGTGTCCATGACTCAAAAACAAAAAGAGGCTAGTTCAGTACCTAGCCTCCGGTGCTTGTGCAAGGAGCAAATCGGGAAATTTCAGTACGTCGCCCGCAGGCCGATGTACGCCCGATGGCGGGTGTAGGCCCGGATGGGGATGTCCGAATCCAGTTTGTCGTACAGGTAGCCGGCGTCCACCGCCAGGTTTTGGTTGATCTGGTAAATCAACGAGGCGTCGGCCGCGTAGTAGTTGTCCCACTCGTCATTGTAGCCGATGCCCTGGCCGATGTATTGCAGCATCTGCCACTGCCCGCGGGCCTGCGCCGTCAAGCGCTCGGTGATCCGGTGGCTCAGGCCCACGTAAAAGGTCGTCGAGTCGGTCGCCAAGGTCACGCCGGAGTAGCTCTGGTCCAAGGCGATATCCGTCGAGACAAACCCCGATTTCACGCCCACCTGGAGGCGCGACCCCTCGGCGTACCGGTAACCCAGCGCCGCGTCGGCATACGGCCGGACGTGGTCGTCGTGGGCGTTCTTGAAGTCGGCAATCTGCGCGCCCACCCGGATTTGGGTGTCAAACTGGGGATTGAACTCGTGGTTCAAGCCGGCAAAGGCGAAATGGCTGAGGTAATCGCGGTAATCGGACATAAGCGTGCTGCCCAACGCCAGCCGTTCATCCGCCGTGTAAGCGGTGTAGCCGAACGAGTAGCCCAGCAGCGCCGTGGTCGTGGGTTGAAGCACCCGGCGCAGGTCCACCGTGGCCTTGTGCTCGAGGCGGTCCAGCAGCGCGGACCGGCTGCCCGGCCCCTTTTCCTCGTAGTCGTAAAGGGTGTTTTCGTAACCCACCCGGAAGCCCCAGTACTCGGTGAAGCTGCCCACCAGGCCGATGCCCGCGTAGTTGCGGAGGTTGTTGCCCTTGGTCCGCACAAACGTGGCCGCCTGCCCCTCGCCCACCATCGGCTCGTCCGTGTAGGCGAACGTGTCGTGCAGCTCGAGCCGGTACCGCTCGTTGAAGCTGTGGGCCAGGTCCAGCGTGCCGGCATGGTACATGTCCAGCTCGTCGTCCTTGCGGGACTCGTACCAGCGCAGGTCGAAGTCGTAGCGCAGGCTCAAGGTCGTCTGGTCCCGGAAAAAGTTCACCCCGACGGACGGCGCCACGGAAAACCCGAAGCTGTCCTTCTTGGTGTAGATGGTCCCGGAATCCGGCACCGTGTTGTAGTTGCTGTCGTAAAAGCCCCGAAGCTTGGCAGACACGCTCCAAGGCTTGCTCAAGGACGGTTCGCCAATCGGCTGGGCATCCAGGTTGACCATCCCAACGGCGGCAAGTCCGGCACAGGTGATCAGGCTTTTCATAAAATCGTCGCGGTTACGGTTTTGTCCGGGGTTCAATGTGTCGCAATTCGTGGGGCTTTCTACGCGTGGCGCAAGGGCTTGTCAAACGAAAATCTGGTCTTCCACGAAATTTTTTTCTGCCGCGTTCCGGCTCGGTCTTACCGACTTTTCTCCCGGGTTTGGACCGTTTTCCCGTTTCGGCCCGCCTCCGCAGGCCCAACCCACCCTTGCGGTCCGACACGAAAAAGCCTACCACGCCGCCGTGAACACGGTCCAACTTTTTTTCAGGCGCGCGTTTTCAACCGGGTGCCTGCTGGCCGGCCTGGCCGCCACCCCCGGCTGGAGCGCGGAACTGGTCTTCGCACGCGACGGTTCCGGCGTGTATGGCTACAAGGACACCCCCAAACTCCCCTGGTGCGAATGGCGGGTCCACGACCCCGACCGCCCCGCGCCGCCGCGCGTGGACCCCGGCCCGGCCCAGCCGCCCGCCCCGGCGCCAAGCGACGCCGTGGTGCTCTTCGCCGGCGGGGATTTGTCGGCCTGGCGGACCAACCAATGGCGCGTGGAAAACGGGGAAATCGTGGCCGGCCCGGGCAACCTGGTTTCTCAGGCGGTGTTCGGCGACTGCCAAATTCACCTCGAATGGCTGGCACCGGCCGGCTTCGACGGCCCGTGGTACGACCGCGGCAACAACGGCGTCCTCCTCATGGGCCTGTACGAAATCCAGATATTCGATTCGTACCACGAAAAGATTTACCCGGACGGCCAGGCGGCGGCCATTTACGGCCAAACCCCGCCCCGGGTGAACGTCACCCGCCCGCCCGGCCAGTGGCAAAGCTACGACATCCTCTTCCTCGCGCCCCGGTTCGAGGGCAGCCGGCTGCTGGCCCCGGCGCGCGTGACCATGTTCCACAACGGCGTGCTGGTGCATCTTCATGAGCCCATCCACGGCGAGACCGGCCATCGCATCGTGCCCGAATACAAGCGCGCCGTGAGCACCGGCCCGTTGGTCCTGGCCGGGCATGGCTGCCCGGTGCGCTTCCGCAACATCTGGGTGCGGCCGCTGTAAGCCCGCCCGCGCCCGGCCCCACAAGTCGCCCCGCCGGACGCCTTCCCCCGCATGGCCGAACTGCTCACCGTGGTCCATGAAGACGCCGAGCTGTTGGTCGTCAACAAACCCGCCGGCTTGGTCTGCCACCCCACCAAGGGCGACGCGTCGAGCAGCCTGATCGGGCGCGTGCGCCTGCACTTGGGCGCCAGCGGCGCGCCCCAACTGGTCAATCGTCTGGACCGCGAGACCAGCGGGCTGGTCCTCGTGGCCAAAACCCGCGAGGCCGCCCGCGACTTGCGCCGACTCTGGGAAACGCGCGCCGTCACCAAAACCTACCTGGCCATCGTCCGCGGCGTGCCCGCCGCCCCGGCCGGGGAAGTGGACGCCCCGCTCGGGCCCGACCCCGCCAGCCCGGTGGCCATCCAGGACTGCGTGCGCCCGGACGGCGCGCCGGCCCGCACCGCCTGGCGCTGGCTCCGCTCGTGGCGCCGCGCCGAAGGCGAATTCAGCCTGCTCGAAGTCCAACCCCGCACCGGCCGCAAACACCAAATCCGCATCCACCTTGCCCACCTCGGCCATCCCATCGTGGGCGATAAAATCTACGGCGGCGACCCGCGGCTGTACCTCGACTTCGTCTTCGGCCGTTTGACGCCCGCACAGGCCGCGCAAATGCTCCTGCCCCACCACGCCCTCCACGCTGCCGAACTGGCCTTTGCCTGGCAGGGCCGGGACTGGCGCTTCACCGCGCTGCCAGAACCGTGGTTCACCGACTTCGCCCGCGGCGAAGAACTCCAGCCGCCGTTCCTGGCCGCGCCCGGGGACACTCCGGCAACACCAGCTTGAACTCCCCAGACTGAGTCAGTGGCGCGGGCAATCCCCAGCCTCCGCGAGCCCGTGGGAAAAAACGGCCGCGCCCGGGAACGCGGCGACTCGCGTCGCCCGGCCCGCCCGAGAATTGGCTTGAGCGGGCCTGCGTGCACCGTGTCAACTAAACCCCCGGCACAGCCCGCATTTTTTGCCGCACCCGGCGGCGCGGGCGCGTGCCGGGAAACCCGGGCTGACGATTCCCATGCCGCTCTACCGCGAACAACACCTGCAGGAAATCTCGCAGCAGTTTCGGATTTACGGGCAGATTCTGCACGCCGAGCTCTGCAAGATCGGGCACATCAACGAGACCTACACCGCCACCTACGACCAGGGCGGGGTGACCGTCCGCTACATCCACCAGAAGATCAACCAGGGCGTCTTCCGCGACCCGGAGAAGGTCATGCAAAACGTCCTGCGCGTGACCGAGCATCTCCAGCGCAAGCTCCGCGCCCAGGGCGCCCGCCAGTACACCCGTCGCGCCCTGACGGTGGTGCCCACCCACGACGGCAAGCCCTACTACGTGGACGGCAACGGCGATTACTGGCGCACCTTCGTGTTCGTCGAGCGGGTCCAGTCCTTCGAGGCTGTGCACACCCCGCAACAGGCCTACGAGGCCGGCCGGGCCTTCGGCGAGTTCCAGAGTCTCCTGGCGGACCTCCCCGGCGAGCGCCTGCACGAAACCATCCCCGACTTCCACAACACCCGCAAACGCTTCGCCGCCCTGCGCCGCGCCATCGAGGAAGACCGCGCGGGCCGCGTGGCCTCGGCCCGGCCCGAAATAGACTTTGCCCTGGCCCAGGAACCCTGGATCGGCACCCTGCTCGACGCCCAGGCCGCCGGCGAAATCCCCGAGCGCATCACCCACAACGACACCAAATTCAACAACGTCATGCTCGACTGGGAAACCGGCCGCGCCCTGTGCGTGGTGGACCTGGACACCGTCATGCCGGGCCTGGTGCACTACGACTTCGGCGACATGGTGCGCACCACCACCAGCCCCACGCTCGAGGACGAGCAGGACCTCTCGAAGGTCTGCATGCAAATGCCCATGTTCGAGGCCCTGGCCCGGGGGTACCTCGAGGCCACGCGCAACTTCCTGACCCCCGCCGAGAAAAAGTACCTCGCCTTCGCCGGCCGCCTCATCACCTACACCATCGGCATCCGCTTCCTCACCGACTACCTCAGCGGCGACGTGTACTTCCGCGTGCACCGGCCCGCCCACAACCTCGACCGCTGCCGCACCCAGTTCAAACTGGTCCGCTCGATCATGGAACAAGAGGCCGCCATGCAACGATTCGTGGACAGCCTCTGAGCTACCGCCCGCG
>Ga0272446_1001407_pt1 | contig 34904 bp, 38 predicted proteins | sample YNPCB0061_FD_194587 | JGI IMG/M metagenome (GOLD analysis project Ga0272446, IMG submission 194587) | Hot spring microbial mat communities from Yellowstone National Park, WY, United States - YNP-CB-006-1 | ecosystem: Environmental > Aquatic > Thermal springs > Hot (42-90C) > Sediment | place...
AAAATAATAAAATCAGAATCATCTTACAGATTAACAGGATAAGAAATTATGAATATTGATTTTCTGAACTCAAATGAAATTTTTGAATTCCTCGCTGAAAACGCCAACGATCTGATTTACATTTATAGATTTGTTCCTGAACCAAAATTTGAATATGTAAGTCCCTCATCAACCAGAATTACAGGTTATACTCCTGAAGAACATTATGCTGATCCGCAGCTCGGGATGAAGCTAATTCATCCTGACGACCTGCCAATACTTCAGCAATTTTTAGAGAAAAAGATTGTAACTGATCCAATTGTGCTCAGATGGAAAAAGAAAGATGGAACAATTATCTGGACTGAACAAATCAATACACCAATTTATGATGATCGTGGAAATCTTATTGCTCTTCAGGGAATTGCCAGAGATATAACAAACCGTAAAATTGCTGAACAACAGTTAATTCAGAGTGAATCGGTTTATAAGTATTTATTCGAACACAATCCTCTTCCGATGTGGGTTTATGATCTTAAAACCTTGAAATTTTTAGATGTGAACAATGCGGCAATTGAAAAGTATGGTTACAGCAGAGATGAATTTCTTTCAATGACTATTAAAGATATAAGACCTGAAGAAGAAATTCCTGCCTTGATGAAAAACATTGCTGAATCAAAAGATGATCTTCAGAAATCCAAACCGTGGAAACACAAACTGAAAGACGGAAGAATAATTTTTACAGAAATTTCTTCTCACGGCTTAAATTATAATGGATACGATGCAAGACTTGTTCTTGCAAATGATATAACAGAACAAATTCTTGCAGAAGAAAAAATTAACAGATTAACCAGAGTTTACGCCGTTCTAAGTGAAGTCAATCAAACCATAGTAAGAATTCGTGATAAAAGAAAATTGTTTGATGAGATATGCAGAATTGCAGTTGAGTTGGGCAAATTTAAGCTCGTTTGGTTAGGCGAATTGAATGAAAATACTTTGCTTGTTAAACCAGTTGCTGCTAAAGGAGTAAGTGAAGACTATATTGATAATCTTCACATAAGTCTAACTGATCCAATATACAGTGATAATCCAACAGCTCTTGCATTGCGCCAAAGTAAATATATGGTTGTAAACGACTTTCTGAATGATAGCAGAACTAAACTGTGGCATACACTTGCAAAAGAATACAAAATAAATTCATCCGCTGTTTTTCCAATTACTGTATTCGGAAAAACAATTTATGTGTTGAACTTTTATGCTGAGTCTAAAAACTTTTTTGATGAAGCAGAAATTCAACTTTTAGATGAATTATCAATTGATATTACTTTTTCTCTTGAGTTTATGGAAACTGAAGCCGAAAGAGAAAAAATAAGAGCCGACCTTGAATATCAATCCAATCTTTTATCAAATGTAAATGATGCTGTTATTGCAACCGATAGAAATCTTAGAATTACTTACTGGAACGAAGCCGCTGAACAGATTTACGGAATCTCAAAATCTGAAGCAATTGGTAAATCAACACGAGATGTTCTTCACACTCAATACATTGGACTTACAAGAGATGAAATTCTGAAAAAACTTTCACTTGAAGGTAAGTATTCAACTAAAGTAATTCAGTATCATAAATCCGGCAAAAAGCTTTTCATTGATGCAAAAGGATTTGCTGTTAAAGATAAATCAGGCAACATAATCGGATATGCAAGTATCAATCGTGATATAACTGCAGATTATGAAAAAGAAATTCTTATTCGTGAAAGCGAAGAGAAATTCAGAGCATTGGCAGAATCTACTCCTGCTGCTATTTTTATTTATCAGGGAGAATATTTCAAGTATCTTAATCCTGCAGCTGAAAATTTAACCGGTTATAAGCTGGATGAAATTTACGGGATGAAATTTTTTGAACTTGTTCATCCTGATCACAGAGAGTTAGTTAAAGAAAGAGGACTCAGAAGACAATTGGGTGAAGAAATTGAAAACAGATATGTATTCAAAATACTTCGTAAAGATGGACAATCTCGCTGGGTTGATTTTGGTGCTGAAATAATTGAGTATGAGGGAAAACCCGCAGCCATTGGAACTGCTTACGATATTACTGACAGAATAAAATTTGAAGAATCATTGAAAGAAAGTGAAGAGAAGTATCGTTTACTCATAGAAAATCAGACTGACCTTGTAGTTAAAATTGATCTCGAAGGAAGATTTTTGTTTGTGAGCGAATCTTACTGCAGAACATTTGGTAAATCTCAGGAAGAATTACTTGGAAATAAATTTCTTCCACTCGTTCATCCGGATGACAGAGAGAGCACAATTAAAGAAATGGAAAAACTTTATTCACATCCTTATTCCTGTTACATTGAACAGCGAGCTTTAACTGCCAAAGGATGGAGATGGTTCAATTGGGTTGATACAATGGTATTTGATGAATCCGGAAAAATGACCTCAATCATTGGCGTTGGTCGTGATATTACAGAAAAGAAAGAAGCCGAGCTTGCACTTAAACAAAGTCAGGAAGAACTAAAACGCTCCGAAGAAATGCTCAGGTCACTTACACGAAAACTACAGGATATCCGTGAACAGGAAAGAAGCAAGATTGCAATGGAACTTCACGATGAGCTTGGTCAGGTACTTACGGCAATAAAGATTGATTTGAATTCACTTATTAAAAAACCTCCGTACAAAAAAGATATTCCTCAAAAGATTGCACCATTAATTTCTTTGGTTGAAGATACAATTAATTCCGTAAGAAAAATTTCATCTGAATTAAGACCGGTAATAATCGATCGGCTTGGACTTATTCCTGCTATTGAATGGCAGATTGATGAAATTAAAAAAAGATTAGATATAAAATTCCTAACAAATTTTCCTGAGGAAATAACCGGATTGGATAAGCAGATAGAGATTACAATCTTTCGTACTTTTCAGGAAATGATGACAAATATTGCACGACATTCAAAAGCCACAGAAGTTTTCGTGAGCGTAAGAAAGGATGAAGAAAAATTTATGATGATTGTTAAAGATAATGGCGTCGGTTTTTCATCTGATAAAATTTCTTCAACTAAAGGTCTTGGATTAATGGGAATGAAAGAAAGAGTTAAATCTGTTGGCGGTGTTATGGAAATAAACAGTATATTAAATTACGGCACCGAAATAAAAATTTTTATTCCTTTGAAATAAAATTTAACGGAGATAAAAATTGAAAATTCAGAAAAAGTTCAGCGTACTTATTGCTGATGATCATAAAATTGTAAGACACGGTCTTAAAAAAATTCTTGAAGATGAATTTTCAGAAGTAACTATTGGTGAAGCTTCGCGTGATACAGAAATTGCAGAGCAATTGGAAAAATCAAAATGGGATTTAGTTATTCTTGATATTAGTATGCCTGGTAAAAGCGGACTTGAAGTTCTGAAAGATATTAAAGCAACTCATCCCAAAATGCCAGTGTTAATTCTCAGTATGTATCCGGAAGAACAATTCGCATTGCGGGTTATGAAATCAGGTGCTTCAGGATATATCAGAAAAGACAGCGCACCGGAAGAACTTGTTGATGCAGTTAAAGAAGTTCTTGAAGGCAGAAAATATATGTCTCCAACTGTAATGGATATTCTTTCTGATACTGTGAAGAAAGATGGCAAAGTCGAATTAAGTGAAGTTCTTTCCGACAGAGAATATGAAATATTTATGCTGATTGCACAAGGAAAAACTGTTTCTGAAATTGCAGAAATTTTATCGTTAAGTGTAAAGACTGTAAGCACTCACCGAACCCACATACTTGAAAAGACAAAACTGAAAAACAATGCTGATATTGTAATGTATGCAGTGAGAAATAAACTTCTGCAATAATTTTAATAAAAAATTACTCCCTGAAATAAAATTTAATTTCCTGTATCAGTTCGTTTCTTTTAATTGGCTTCGGAATAAAACCGTCAAATCCTTCTTGCAGAAATTTATTTTTATCTTCATCGAATGTAAACGCTGTAAGAGCAACAATCGGAACGCAACGATATTCATCACGGAAGCGCATTTTTTTCATCACCTCAATTCCACTTTCTCCATCCTTCAGACTAATATCCATCAGAATAAGATCATATAAATATTTTTCACTTAGCTCAAATGCCTGCTGTGAATCAAGTGCAATATCAGTATTCACAACGCTTTTAAGATAAAGCTTTAGAACTTCGGCATTCAATGGATTATCTTCAACTATCAGAATTCTTTTTCCTTCAAGTAAATCGTTTCCGTTCCCATTTGATTTATGAGATAATTTTTTGTTTGTTAATTCAAAAGGAATATGGACAGAGAATCTGGAACCAATTCCTTTTTCACTCTCGACTAATATTTTGCCTTTAAGCAATTCAATCATTTTCTTGGTAATAGTTAATCCTAATCCTGTACCCTGATATGATCTTGAAAGACCTTCGCTGCCTTGTCTGAATGCTTCGAAAATTGTATTAAGTTTTTCGGGTTCTATTCCAATTCCTGTATCAGAAACATCAACGACCAGCCAGTTCTCTTCTTCATTTTTATTGAACCGAACACTCAGTGTTACACTTCCCTGCTGTGTGTATTTAAATGCATTATCGAGCAGTTGATATAAAATTTTCTTCAGAAGAAATTCATCAGATTTAATTACTACATCCTGGTCAGGTTCAACTACTTCAAACAAAAGATTTTTCTCTTTTGCAACAGAAGAAAACTTATGCTGAACAGTTTTAAGTAATTCTAAAATGCTTACTTCACTGAATTGTAATTTTCTTGAATCAGATTGTAAATCAGAAAGTTCAATTATTGAATCAAGAGTGTTCAGAAGACGATTACTTGCAAGCAATATTTTATCCGACAATTCATCAATTACTTCTTTCGAAGTTTCTTCTTTCAGAATCTGAGTAAAACCAAGAATTGCATTTAGCGGTGTTCTTATTTCGTGATTAATATTTCCCAAAAGATAATTTTTAAAGTTTATACTTTCCTTACTTTTATTATAGGCATTCTGAAGTTCAAGCTCTAAAAGTTTCTTTTCAGTAATGTCCTCAGCAATTCCAAATATTTGTTTTGTCACTCCGGAAGAATCTGTACTGACTTTTGTTTTTACACTTATCCAGCGAATAGTATCATCAGGTTTTGTAATTCTGAATTCAATCTGAATAACAGGATTTTTTGTTCTTACATATTCACGGATAAGATGAAATATTTTTTTTCTGTCTTCAGGATAAACTGAATCAAACCAAACTTTCTGATTTGCTAAAGCAATTTCTCTGTTTACTCCCCAGATTTTATTAAATCCTTCACTTAAATAAGTAAGCTTAGGTTTTGGAGAGCTGATATCAAGTGTAAAGAAAACTACATCCAAACTTCCGGCAATCTGCTTCAATTGAAATTCTTTTTCTTTCAATTCCTGTTGTGCACTTACAGCTTCAGTTACATCTCTGATAGTTTCAATTACTTTTTCTACTTCACCATATTCATTCAGAAAAGGAGAAAATAAAATATCTAAATACTTTAACCTGCCATCATTTGTAATGTAATTGTGTCTTACTTGCTTTGATTTTCCGGATGCCATCACTTCCTGCAAAGGACATTCTTCACCATAAAAATTACAAGGCTTATCAAATCCGTGTGAGACAGAATAACATTTTGCACCAAGAACTTCTTCAGTTTTTTTATCCGCAATTTTTAATCTGCTGTTATTAACATCAACAATGTTATAATTTTTATCAATCACGATAATATCTTCATACATACAGTGAAGTAAAGTTTTAAGATATTCTTCTTTATCATTATTTACTGCTGAAGAAGTTTTCTGAATAGGGCTCTGTGAAATAATTTCGTGAATTTTTATTCCAATATCAGATGCTAATTCTTTAATTAAACGCTGAGTTTCATCATTGATATTATGAATATTCCTGATAAGTAAATTCAAATGACCAAACAATAAATTATTATGTTGGATTGGAGCTGATAGAATTGCTGCAGGACTTTTCTCTTCGAAATATTTATTGATTACATTTACACATCTGTCGTTTTTGTGAGAATTGATTATATGCAAACCTCCATTGAGTCTTGCATTTTTTAGATTATTACATTCAGAAAAATGCAGAGCAATAAGGTGACAATCCGGATTCTTAAAAAGATTTCCTTTTGAGTAACAGATTGTTTTATTCTTAAGGAATGGTTCGGAAGAATCAACCCAAACGAAAACAAATTCCTCTTCGTTTGAAAGTAACTTGCAAACTGAATCAATAAGCTGACAAGGATCATCAGCGTTGCTGAGCAGTCGGTATAATCTCTGAATAACGGTTGCAAAACAATATTGATTCATAATTAAAATTTGCTCTTAAATTGTATTTCATTAATTCCACTTCTGTGCCACATCTTATTTTTATAAAAACATAAAAATCTGTTGAACATTTCTACATAAAACATAAATTCATTTCTAAAAAAGTGAGTGAATAAAAATTTTATTTTCTGATGATGGAAAATTTTTCTGAATTGTAAAATTTATTTGCAGTTGAAAGCGTTACAATCAGGAGTGGAAAAGCGGTAGTGTAAAATAAAACGAAGTACCTTCGCCTACTTTGCTTTCAACCCAAATTTTTCCACCGTGCTTTTTAATAAAATCGCGACAAAGAATTATTCCTAATCCCGAACCTTTTTCGTTTTGAGTTCCGGGAGTTGTAAAGCTTTTATCAAGCTCAAAAAGATTCTTTAAATTTTCTTCATCAATTCCAACACCATTATCTTTAACTGTGACAACAATCTCTTCGCCTTTAATCTCAGATGATACTTCTATTCTACCGCCAACTCTTGTAAACTTAATTGCATTTGATGTAAGATTATTCAGAACCGAATAAATCATATTCTCATCAGCGAAAGCGATATGATTTTCATCTGTAGAATTTATCAGTTCTATTTCCTTGTGCTGTGCATTTGATTTAAGAAGCTGGAAAATGTTGTTCACCAAAGAATGAATCTTCACATCAGCGGGATTATATTGAATTTTTCCTGTCTGAAGTCTTGACCATTCAAGCAGATTTGAAAGAAGTTTAATTGTTTGTCTTGATATATCAACAATATTTGAAGCATATTCTTTTATTTCTGAAGTCTCAAGTTCATCAATATCTTCTGATAATATTTCTGCATAGCCAATCAAACCAATTAATGGTGTTCTAAGATCGTGGGCAATGATTGAAAAGAATTTATCTTTGGATGCATTTGCTTGTTTTAAATCTTCAGTCACTTTCCTCAATTGTGCTTCAGCTTCTTTTTGCAATGTAATATCGCGCAAAAGCATAAGTACTTCATTTTCGTAGTTAACAACAATTCTTGCTTCATAAAATATTTCTTTATCATCTGCTGCAACTGAAAATTCCACAGAGGTAAGCTGATTATTTTTAAGTGTCGTGTTAATTGCATCAATTAATTTTTCAGTAACTGATTTCGGAAATACAGAACTGATTTTTTTGCCGATTAACAATGCAGGATTCTTAAAGAAACTTGAGTGTGAATTGAATTTACAATCTAACAATACATATTCCGATGAAACAATAAATAAAATATCCGGCAATGCTTTAAGTATCTGATAATCTCTTGTCTGACAATTTTTAATCAGCTGTTCAACAATCTTTTTATCAGTCTGATCTTCTATAATGCAATCAAAATATTCCGGAACAGAAGAACTATTATAAACCGGCTGAACAAATTCCTTAAAGAAAACTACTTTACCGTTTTTATTTATCCATTCAGATTCGATAAAATCACTTTTAAATTCCTGTTCTATATGCTTTAAATACTTTTGAGGATTAAAATTGTTTCTGAACAAATGATTAAGATTGTATGTGTCAATTAACTCTGTGAAAGATTCAAGATTCAGAAGTCGAAGTAGAGTATTATTTGCATAAACAGGTGTTCCTCCTCCACTAATCCTGATAATTCCCAAAGTATTATGATTGAGAATTGAATTGCCTATCTGCTGAAGATGATTTCCGATTATTTCTTTTTCAAGTTCCATAATTTAATTCATAATTTGTAACAGATTGGCAAGTTAAATGCCATCAGTTTATTAAGAGCCCTGTCCCAATGAAAATAATTTTTATGCAAATAGAATGTCTGATTAAAACTTATTGTGGAAATATGAACAGCACGGCACATTTTATAATTTCAATTCTGTAGAATAGTAAACACTTGGCTATAATTAGAAATGATTTGGATGAAGAGATAAGTTTATTTTCTGCTGTTCAGTTTATCGGGAATGATTACTTAGATTTTATTTCAGGTTGGTTTTACAGTTATGGACAGAATTACCTGAATAATTTTTTTTTGCAAGTACAATTTGTGATTTATTGATTATGACTTATTGAGATTTGCTTCAGACTTATGAATTGCTCAGCCGTTTCTGCATTGTTTAATTCAATTGCATTATTTTTTTCAGTCAATTTATCAGTGAACAAAATCATATTCAAATAAACAGAAGAGAGAGTGATTAACAAGTCAGATTCATTGCCTTCAAGTATTTCATAGAAGAATGTTGAACTGATTTCCTTTTCTCCTTCATATTCATAAGATGGAATCCTGTAGAAAAGTTTGTTTACCGGTTCATATAGTTTTGCTTCATCAACAAAATCAAATCTCTGGTAATTGAATTCAAGATTAATCGTATAGATTGACTTGTTATGCTTAAACGGAAATTCATTCTGAATTTTTAACAGGATATTTTTAACTGCAGGACTTTTAAGATTGATTATTGTCGAATAACTAATGTCATTTGCGATGATTTCAATTTCCAGTTCTTCCTGCGAGATGTGATTAATTTTCTTCAATCGCCATTTTAGCTGAGATAAGAAAAGCAGTGCAGCCGAAAAAGTTATTGTGTCAGAAAAGTTTTCTTTCTTTGCAAGATGATTAATGGGTAAATCTTTTTTGGAAGATTTAATTTCGTTCCTTGAGTTAGGATTAAGGGTAATATTTTCTATTTTATTTAACATGACTGCATTACCTCAATTTATTATCGAAGTAATGAGTCAAAAATTAAAGAGGCAGTTTAATCGAGTTTTATCATTTTGCTGTCATCTGTATAATCAATGACCTTAGGGTTTTCAAGACTGGTAAGTTGTTTGATAAGCTGTTTAATCTTCTCTATTGATTTGTCAATTATTTCGAAATCTTCATCAACTTTATCAATCTTCTTTTCGGCAATTTCCTGTTTAAGATTTTCAAGAGCCATTGTTAAACTGCTTAGCGGATTATTAAAATTATGTCCAATTGTACAGGCAAGTTCAACCAAAGCTTTGCTGTGCTCAATAGTTTTAAGTTCGTTCTGAAGATCATAAATTCTTACGCCAGATTTTATTCTTGCAATCAACTCCTGGTTTTCTATTGGTTTGATTAAAAAATCATCAGCCCCAACATCAAGTCCGGTAATTCGGTCACGCAATGAAGTTCTAGCAGTAAGTATAATGAAATAAATTATTTTTAGTTTAGGGTCGGACTTTACTGCATCACACAATTTTAAGCCGTCCATTACAGGCATAGTCCAATCAGCAATTATCACTTTTGGTGAAAAAGTTTTCAGAACTTCCAAAGCTTCGAGACCATTAGTAGCTGAGACAACTTCAAAGTCGTTTTTAGACAAAAGTTTCTCAAGGATAAATCTCGTATCCTTTTCATCTTCAACTATTAATATTTTATTTTTTTTGCTCAATGTATTAAATATTGATTTACTTTTTTTACAAATGCATTAAAATTAGTTATTGGTTTAACAATCAAATCATCAGCTTGGGTTTGCTTAACAAGAGAATCGTCGTGATTAAATGCGGAAAATCCAGTTGCAATAATGATAGGAATATTTTTCGTATCCGAATTTGACTTAATCAACCGACTCAGCTTTATCCCATCCATTTTCTCGCCTCTAAAATAAGTATTTGTAAGATTTATATCCATTAAAATTAGTCCAATATTTTCTCTATGAAGAATTGTAAATAATTCTTCACCATTATCGGTAATGTAAGGATCAATTCCGGATTTTTTAAAGTACACCATATATAACTGCTGTGTAAGGGTATCATCTTCAACAATAAGCAACTTTTTCATTTCGGTTCCTCCGTTGCATATTTGATTACAATACTTATTCTTCTGTTAACCACGCTGAATGGATCATTCTTATCGAGTAATCTTGTATCAGCATAACCCCTAACTTCATCAACTTTTCCTGCCTGTAATCCGGAAAGAACAAGAACACGGCGAGCAGCATTTGCTCTTTCAGAGCTTAGTTCAAAGTTAGAATAACCTTTTCCTTCACCGCTATATGGACGAGAATCTGTGTGTCCTTCAATCACAACTTTGTTGGGAAGCTTTTGAAGATTTGCACTGATCTTCTCTAATAACTTTATTGCTTCGGGTTTTAGCTTCGATGTTCCAACTTCAAAGAAAATATCATTGGCAGAATCTATCATTTCGATTCTTAATCCTTCTTTGGCAATTTCTATTTTTACCTGATCAGCCAGCTTTTCAAATTCTGGAGTTTCTTTTAGTTGATTAATTATTTGCTCGCCCATAGATTCAAGTTGTTTCTGCTCTTCTTCTCTTAATTTCTTTTTGATGAATGCAGAATCAAGAATGCTTGGTAAATCAGATTTTCCTTCTATGATTGATCTCATCTTATCAGAAAACCCAACAGGATCTTTGAAATAACCGGCAACATTCTGAACAACTTTTTGATCTTGTCCTAAAATCCACAGGACGATAAACAGTGCCATCATCGCTGTAACGAAATCAGCATAAGCTACTTTCCAGGCACCACCGTGATGTCCGTGTCCTTTGTGAACCTTTTTTATTATTATCGGGGCTTCCTGTTCCTTATTCATTACTTATCACTCTTTCCACGAATATAGTTTTCAAGTTCCTGAAAAGATGGTCTGTAATCGCTGAAGATAGTTCTTCGGGCAATTTCTACTGCGATGATTGGAGGATTGCCCTTTGCATAAGCAACTATACAAGCTTTTATTGTTTCGAGGTATCTTTTTTCAAGTTCGTGCTGAAGTTCAAGATTAGTTGCAATCGGATTTACAAAACCATAAGCCATCAAAACTCCCAGGAATGTACCAACAAGTGCTGCAGCAACGTGCATTCCCACAGTTGCAGCTCCTTCGTCAATAGAACTCATTGTAACGATGATTCCAAGTACAGCGGCAACAATTCCAAGGCCGGGGAATGAATCACCTACTTTTGATATTGCATTAACAACAGGTTTGGATTCCATTTCAAAGGTTTCAATTTCTGCATCAATAAGTGCTTCAAGTTCATGAGGAGGAACGCCGCCTGAAAGCATAACTTTCATTGTATCTGCAAAAAATGTTGAAGCGTGGTGATTGTTGATAAAAGTTTTATTCAGGGAAAGTATTTCACTGTCTTTGGGACTTTCGACATGTTTTTCAATTGCTAGCAAGCCATCGCGTTGAGCTAACAGAAATAAATCATTAAATGATTTTAATAATTCCAGATAATCTTGTTTCGTGTAGTTTACTCCTTTAATGAGCTGAGGAATTGAACCAAAAATTTTCTTAATAACGCTAAGCGGAGAAGCAATAAGTAGACTGCCTAAAGCTGCACCAATAATTGTTACAAACTCAGCTGGTTGAATTAACAATGCAATATTTCCGTGGCCCATTGTAAATCCACCGAGCACGGCACCAAGAACTACAACTATACCAATTATCACGAACATAGATTATTCTCCATTGAGTGAAAATGTTTTTCGTTCAATTAAAGAAATTATTTCTTCAGTTTGATGTCGAATAAAATTCCAATCTATTTTGTCTGAGTTAAGAGCAAGCTCTATCATTTTGCTTATCTCAGTTACTTCCGGAAATCCCATTGATGCTGAAACTCCTTTTAACTCGTGAAAGATATTTCCGATTGCATACTTATCGCGTTCGGCAATTGCTTTGTTTATTTGTATTTCTTTTTGCGGAAAAGCTTTGATGTAGATGCGCTTCAATTCATCAATTGTGTTATCAACTATCAACTCATTTTTGTTTGATTTTTGAGTTAATCTTCTTTTCGTCAGTTCTTCAATAGCTTTTATCAGAGCATCTTCATCTATTGGTTTTGTGATTACTTTATCAGCACCAGCTTCCAGACTTGCAAATACATTTGTTCGGTTGCTGTTGCCGCTTATTACAATAACAGGAATCTTTTTCAGTTCATCAATAATTTTAATCACTTGAAGCATTTTAATTCCATCAAGATTAGGCATCAGAATATCGAGCAGAATTATATCTGGTTTTGATGTCAGTGATTTCTGAATTCCATCCAAACCATCAATGCTTGTTATGATATTGCAATCATAATCAGAAAACAATTTTGTTAATGAACTTCTCGTAAGATCAGAATCATCAACAATAAGAATATTTAGAGGTTTATTGTTCATATCAGATTTTTTTGATTTTAAGTCCTTTAATTTCTGCTGGTAATTCTTTGCTCTTCTTCAATGCATCCTGAGTGCTTTCTTTAACTCTGTCTAATACTTCTTTTCTGACAATCTGAACATCCCTCGGTGCTTCAATTCCCAGCTTCACCTGATTATCGGATATAGAAATTATTTTTATAGTTATTTCCCCATCAATATTTATTTCCTCATTCAATTTTCTCGTTAGTATCAGCATAGCTTAGCTCTCTACAAAAAGTTTATAATTGATTGGGTATTTATCTGTATCAATGATTTTCTGGAAACCTGTTTTCTTCTCCTGGTTTATATAAACAGGAGCTTTCAGGTTTGCAGTAATTTTTAACGGATCTTTATTCAATGTTACAATTGCAAATGCTTCATAGTTTTCTACTTCGGGAAATTCTTCATCAATTATTCGTGTTCCGATTAACGGGAAACAAATTTCCGGTCTGTCAACTGAAGTAAGCCAGTAGAATAAATCATCATCGGTTTTGATGAGCAGATATTTTTTTAACTGCTCAAATCCGTAAAGACCTTCTTCAAAACTGAGCACGAGGTCTTCAGAAAATTCAATTTCGCCAAATTGATCTGTTTTAAGTTTCATATTCTTTCTTATTTAATTATTACTATGTCTACTCTTCTGTTTGAAGCTCTTCCGTAAGGTGTATCGTTCGATTCAATAGGTTTGTATTCAGCATAACCAACAATTGAAATTTTATCCGGATTCACACCTTCTTCTTTAATAAGATAATAAGCCGTGTTCAATGCACGGGCAACTGATAAATGCCAGTTTGATGGAAACACCGATGAGTTAATGGGAATATTATCTGTATGACCTTCAACTCTTATATCGTTTGGTAATTTTTTTATAATATCAGCAACTCTTTTCAAAACAATTTTTGAAGTGCTTTTCAAATCCGCTGAGCCGGAAGGAAATACAATATCTTCAAGAATGTGAATTGTAATTCCTCTTTCATTCTCTTCCATTCTGATTGACTTAGTATCAGATTCAGCAATAAGCTGAGTAATATCATTCTTCAATTTATCTAAAGGAGTTGAAATAACCTTATCAGGAATTGCATCAATTTTAATCTTAGCTGGTTCAGTACCGAAAACATTACCAAAAGCACTCAGCATTTTTTCATACTTCTGAATATCGAGGTTTGAAGCTGTATAAAGAAGAATGAATAATCCTAAAAGCAAAGTGATAAGATCAGCATAAGTAATTAAGTATCTGTCCTTTTCAGAAGATTCGTGAAAAGGTGATTCTTCATACTCATCTATCTCTGCATTTGCTCTTGCTCTCTTTGAGGAAGCATACTTACTAATCTGGACTTCACCAGAACCGGAATTTCTCCGCTTTGCAAAGCCAGAACTCCCTGCAATGAGAGTTGCATCATCTGTTTTTCGTCCAAGTGACATTTCTTTAACTTATCTGCTATTGGTAACCAAATTAAATTTGCTGTGAATACGCCCCAGAGTGTTGCAATAAAAGCAGTTGCAATACTTTTAATTAAAGTTGTTGGATCAGCACCTGCGTGAGATAAAGCCATAATCAATCCCATTACAGTACCAAGTATTCCCATCGTGGGAGCGTAACCACCCATTTTTGTAAAAATAAAAATATTAGAATAATGCCTTTCCTGAATAGTTTTCATTTCGAGTTCTGCCAAATCCTGAAGTGTTTCAGGATCAGTTCCGTCAATTGCATTGCGTAATAATTTTTTGCAGAAGAAAAAATCAATCTTTTCTATATCCCGTTCAATTGACAGCAATCCTTCCTTTCTTGCTTTGAATGCAAGTTGAACAAAAGTATTAATTACTGAATGAGGATTATACTTTGGCGGAAAGTATGCGAGTTTAATCAGCTTGAAAATATTTTTAAAGTTTTCATAACCGAAACCAATTATAACAGCAGCAAAAGTTCCACCGAAAACAATCAGCATTGGCGGAAGAAGAAACAGAGCATTTATAGCTCCACCTTCCCAAATGAAAGCGCCAAAGACTGATATTATTCCTAAAATTAATCCGTTAATTGTTCCAAACTTTTTAATCATAAGTAATCCAGAAGAGATTTAGGAAGTATTGTTGCAGCAAGTTTCTGAGACAGCTGCAAGAGATAATCCTGATTCTGTAAATCTATGATTGCTTTAGCTACATCTACTCCATTTACCTGAGAATTATTTTCTGTTATATCAAGATTCTGCTGTGTAAGCATGCTTTCAATTGCTGAAAACTGATTGACTATATTTCCAATCTCAGATAATTTCCCAACCACTTTTGAATTAAATGCATTGACGGCAGCTCTTTGTTCTTCAGTTGGCGGAATACCATTTCGCAAATTGTTAATTATAATTTTTAACTGATTAAAAATATCAATATCCTGATTTGCATTAAGCAAGAGCTGATTCGTATCGGTTTCTCTTAATTGACTTAAATCAAGATTAAAATTTATTCTGTTCGATGGAACATTTATATTGATTGTTGACGGAGCTTTCCCATCAACAGTTTCCAATGCGCCGGTTGTTGAATTAAATACAAGTTGATTTGCTGTTGGTGACGAGTAAACTGTATTTCCACCGCCATCAACAATTGAATATGTAAGCTGATACTGATTACTGTTTGTCTTTTGAAGATTTACCTGAAGATTGTACTGATTACCAAGATTATCAAAAACATTTCTGCTTTGTGTAACAATGCTTCCAACTGCAGAATTTTTATCCAGCGTTCCATCAGTTGAAATAATTGTTCCGAATATTTCAAGTCCTGTTATATTTATTCTCTGCTGAATACTCTGACTGATTCTTACATTAACTAGACCATTAATTTTTGTGTTCTGCTCTACAGTTTGTCCATCAGATGAAAAACTAAATGGCTTACCGGATTGATCAGTTCCTCCAAAAATATATTTACCATCTGCTTTTGAATTGGAAACATCTAACATCAATCGCAAAGAGTTTTCAATCATATCAGCATACAAACTCATATTCTGCTGATTGATTGGATTGTTTAGTTCTTCAAGTTTTCCAACAACATTTACAACTTCATCCTGAATTGATTGAAGCGCAAAAGTCGTCTGATCAAGGAATGATAATCCGGTTTGAATATTTTTCAGATAAGTATCAATCTGACTTAGTTGATCGTTATTTCTGATAACTCTTACAGCACCTGTTGGTGAGTCTGACGGTTTTTCAATTCTAACTCCTGAAGAAATCTGTCTCTGCAGAAGTGCAATTCTGTCTTTCAGCTTGTTGATGCTTCCAATATAATAATTGGACATCATTGAGTCTGTAATTCTCATCAGACCATCTCCAGAATTGTTTTTATCATTTCATCAGCAACAGTTATAAGTTTTGCTGAAGCTTCATAAGACCGTTGAAACTTCAATACATTCGTCATCTCTTCATCAATAGATACACCTGAAAGTGATTCGCGCTGATCTTCAAGTTGTGATAAAACCATATTATTTGCCTGAGCATAGTTGGTTTGCAGCGAAGCATCGTTTCCGATTCCGTTTATCAGTGCTGAATATGCGTCAACTATTGTTGAACCATTTACAAGTTGTGCTTCGCGAAGCCCGGCTATCTGTAAAGCAATATCGCCGTTTCCATTATCGCCATCAGCAGAAACTGAAATCAAAGCTGGATTATTCAAAATATTCTGATTTACTTTTAACACACCATTTTCATAGCTGTCAAAAAAATTGAGATTGGTTTGCGGTGGATTAGTAATTGAAAAACCTTGCTTGTGAACCTGATTTACAGCATCAACAAAAGCAGTAACTATCTGATCAAGATTTTTCTGATATGAAGGAATTTTGTCAGAGTAAACTTCTGACAGGGCATTTAAGTTACCACCATTGAGAATAACAGGTATTCCACCATTTTTTAATTTGATTGACAAACTACCATTTGATTCAACTGTTTCGAACTCTGCTGCGTGCAAACCATCAACAGCTAATGCTCCGCCAATTGAAACATTTGCATTATTGTTCTGATCTATAGTTACAGTAATGTTTACAATCTGACTTAACTGTTGAATTAAATCATCTCTCTTATCAAGCAAATCATTTACTGCGAGTCCTTTGTAGCTGTTATTAAACTGCTCTTTGTTTATCTGATGAATTTGTTTTAACAAAGTGTTAATTGCCTGAACCTGATTTTGAAATTCATCTTTAATATCCTGCTTTAATCTTGCAAACGACTGATTGATTGTATTTACTTTCGCAGAAAGATTGTTTGCAGCATTAAGGACATTCATTCTCAGAGGAGTTGAGTTTGGTGAAGTTGCAAGTTCATCAAAGCTGTTGAAAAAACCAGCAAAAAGATTAGAGAGACCTAAATCACCTGGTTCAGAAAAATAACTTTCGATATTGTTTATTAACTGACTTTGTCTGCTGTTATTATAAAATTTTGAATTTGCTTCTCTGATATGAGCTTCAATTAATGAATCACGAACTCGCTGCACATCTGATATTCTTACACCATTTCCCCAGACTTTTCCGGCATTCAAATCAGAAATATCTGTTTCAAAAATTACGCGTTGACGGGAGAAAGCAGGATTATTTGCATTTGCGATGTTATGGCTTGTTACTTCCAATGCTCTTCTGTAAACAGAAAGACTTCTTGACGATATGTCAAATATCTTTGTTATCATTGTTATACCTTCTTGTCTAACAGTTTATGATTTTTAACGCCATAAAGATTTGTAACAAGCTCTTTAATAAATTTTCTCGAATGATCAATAAGATATTTGTTCTGGAAATTGAGATTTTCTATTTCACCAACAACATTTATCAACGAATTTCTGATATTAAGATATTCTTCCTGCAAAGCTAGATCAGTTTCAGGTTCGGCTTCAAACAATTTTTGCACAAGAATATTTTTTTCAGGAAGAATATCACTTTGAAGTAAATCTTTTAAAATATCAACACGGGCTTTTTCATAAGCTCTTATCTCAGCTAAAATTTTTTCCTGCAGTTCAATTGATTTTTCAAATTTATCATAGTCAGATTCAACCATTGCATTTTGCATCTTCTGCAGCACTTCATACATTTCCTGTAGTTTACTCAACTGATTGTGCATTATTTCGAGCAGTTTAATTATTCTCATTACATTGCCTCAAGATGATTTAGATAGCCCATCACGCGTTTTACATAAGTCTGTGTTTCTGTAAAAGGCGGAATGTCGTTGTATTTATCTACATTGCCAGGACCTGCATTATAACCTGCTAAAGCAAGTTTGAGGTCACCATCATATTTTCGAAGAAGTTCAGCTAAATATTTAGTGCCTCCGAATATATTTTCTTTTGGATTCCAGACATTTCTGACGCCAAGATAATCTGCTGTTGCATCAATCAATTGCATTAAACCTTTTGCATTCGCTGAAGAAATTGCATCTTCTCTGCCGGCTGATTCAGCAAGAATAACTGCTTTGATAATATTCTTATCAACTCCATGTGTTTCTGATGCCTCTTGAATGATTTGTTCATATTTCGATAATCTGTTTAATGCCTGCTCTGTTGGTTTAACTGCCGGTACTTCCGGCTTTTTGTATTCAATTTTGGGTGCTGACTTTACAGGCAAAGTTTTTACTTCTTCTTCAATTGCATTTGATATACCTTCTCCGGTAATTTTTTTGTAAATCATATCAGCAACTCCAAGACCTTTTCCTTTTGCGATATGATTTGCTATTTCAAACTGGAAAATTGATTCAAAGAAATCTCCACCGAAACTATCATCACCAAATAATCCACCGGTTGTTTGTGACATGCTTTTTAACATCATCGAAGTAAGCAGACTCTCAAACTGTTTTGATGCATCCGCAAGTTTTTTCTTATCAACATTTTTCTGATAAGCTTGCGTTTGCACCTGAGAGATGTGCTTATTCGGATTTGTTATTTTAAGATTTATGTCACTCATTTTTATCAATTACATTATTACTAATTCTGCAACAAGTGCACCTGCTTCTTTAAGTGCCTGAAAGATTGCAATTATATCTTTCGGTGAAACTTTTAGTGAATTGAGAGCTGAGGCAACTTCCTGAACATTGCTTGCACCTTGAATTGCTATTGTATTGGTTGAATCCTGCTGCACATAAGGAATAGCATTGTTAACGACTGCTGTAGTTCCGCTTGAGAAAGCTCCCGGTTGAGAAACAAATGGATAATTTCTGATTGTAATGTTCAAGCTGCCGTGTGTAATACTAACAGGTTTTATCTGAACATTGTTGCCTGCTACAACTGTTCCGGTTCTTTCATTAAGAATTACTTTTGCTACATAATCTGTTTGAACAGGAAGTGATTCAAGTTCTGCAAGAAAATTTATGACATCACTTTGTCTGTCAGCTGGAACTTTAACTTTAACTTCGGCAGCATCAACTGATATGGCTGTGTTTTGTCCAAACTTATCATTGATTGCAAGTGCTACATTGTTTGATGTAGTTAAGTCTGGCATCTTAAGAAAAATACTCAGTTCATTATTGGTAACAGTATTCTGTGGAAGATTTTCTTTCAGCACACCACCAAGTGGAACTCTTCCGGTTAAAGCGTGATTTTTTGCAACACGGTTTCCCGTATAAGTATTAAAATCATAACCACCAATGGAGATTGGACCTTGTGCCATTGCATAAACTTCACCGTTGATTGCAGAAAGCGGAGTCATCAATAGTGTTCCGCCTAATAGACTCGTCGCATCTCCGAGCGATGAAACGATTACATCAAACTTGAAACCTGGTTTAAAGTTATGCTGTAATGAAGCGGTTACCATCACTGCTGCAACATTTCTTGTTCTTACATCCGTTTGAGGAACTGTAATTCCAAATCGTTTCAGCATACTTGTGATAGATTGCATTGTAAATTGTGTACGATAGCTGTCGCCTGTTCCAGCTAAACCAACAACAAGTCCATAACCGATTACCTGTTCTGTATGATCGCTGTTGAGGTAAGCGATATCTTTTATTCGCTGGGCAGCTGCTTGCTGTGCGATTAAAATTATTACAAAGAGAATCAGTTTAATAGTTTTCATGTTTAACCTAAAAAAGCATTCTGAAAAATTTGGTTAATAATCCAGGTGATTGAACATCGCTTACAATTCCATTTCCTTCAAAAGTAATTTCTGCATCGGAAATGTTGTAAGATAATACTGAGTTATCTGCTCTTACATCGGAAGTCCGGACAATTCCTTTTATAGAAATGAGTTGTTCTTCACCATTGATAGTAATTTTTTTACTACCTCTGATAATCAAATTACCGTTTGCAAGCACTGAATCTATTGTTGCACTTATTTTTGTTTGAATTACTCCGGAAGTTTTTGTGGAACCTGAGCCTTTGAAGTCATTGCCACTTCCAATATTCAAACTTGCTTCAGGCAGTTTGGTTTTATCCATTGCACCGGAAAGATCGAAACCAAGTTCGGTTTGCCTTCCGCTCTTTGTTTCAGCATTGTTTGTTGCAAGAGCTGATTCAACTACAATTATTGTAATAGCATCTCCAACTCTTGATGCTTTCTCATCTGAAAAAAGAGAATAAGCAGCATTCTTTCTCATCTCCTGAGGAAAAACTGCTGCAACTAATATCAATACGATTGAAAATGTTTTTTTCATAGTCCTACTCAATTAAAACTTTTTGTGAATTGATAACTTTTGCTTTTAATAACTCGTTCGATGAAGTCAATACATCAATTACTTCGTTTATCTTACCATCTTGTCGTGCTATTGCTTCAGTGCTTATTACTACTGAACCTTTAACACATTCAGCGATTACTCTTGAACCAGATTGAATTGCAGGAACTTCTTCAATTAAATCCTGAGTAATTATTTCTCCCCGCTTTATTAAAGTCTTTGCCCGAATAGATTTTTGCAATTCAGATAAATCAACAATATGAGTCTTCAGTGAGCTGACATCAACAGATTGAAGTATGAAACTTTTTTCATCAATATTTTCCTTACGCTTAATTTCTTTTGATGCAACCGGAACAAGTTTATACAAATTCAGCTGCAGTGTTAAGATTGAATTGTTCCACTTATTTCTATCAAATACTTTTACAGGCAAATAAGCAATGTTTCCTTTAATCTTAAGTTCCCTGCTGAAATCAATTTCATAATTATTCTGCTTCAAATCATTGATGATTGAATACTCAATCTTATCATAACCGTTCAGTTTCTGATTGAGATATTTTCCAACTTCAGAATTAAAATTCTGTGCTGAAGCTGAAACAAAAATCAATATGACTAAAAGCAGAATCACTTTTCATTCTCCTTTGGCTTAACCTCTTTTAAGATTGTTCGCCATCGTCATCATCTCTTCAACAGTTTTAACAGTTTTGCTGTTAATCTCATAAGCTCTCTGAGCAGTTATCATCGAAATCATCTCTTCAACCACATCAACATTTGATGATTCAAGAAATCCCTGATGAATTTCTCCGAAGCCATCAACGCCCGGAGTTCCAAAAATCGGAACACCGCTCGCTTCAGTTTCTGCGTATAAATTATCGCCTAGCGACATAAGTCCTGCAGGATTTAAGAAACGAACTAATTGAATATTACCAACAGGAATATTTGTTCCGTCTCTTTGCTGAAGTTCGATCACGCCATCTCTTGAAACAGAAAATCCAACTGAGTTTTCATCAATTCTTATTTCCGGATCGAGAGTATAACCGCTGCTGGTAACAATAATTCCTTCTGCATTTACTTTGAATGAACCATCGCGTGTATAAACAAATGTACCGTCAGGTTTTCTTATCTGGAAAAATCCATCGCCCTGAATTGCAAGGTCAAGCAGGTTGTTTGTAGGAACAAGATCACCTTGCAAAAATATTTTTTGTGTTGACGATGGTTTTACACCATTGCCAACCTGAATAACTTCAGTTCCCACTGATTTAATTCCTGGAGCAGATGAGTTAATTGGATTTACTGCAACTTCCTGATACATCAAATCCTGAAATTCAGGTTTGTTCTTTTTGAATCCGGTTGTATTCATATTCGCAATGTTGTTGGAAATAACTTCAATATTTATCTGCTGTGCATACATACCGGAAGCTGCTGTTCTGAGTGCTCTTGTACTCATTTTTTAACCTCTTAGATTTTTCCTATTTCGACTGATTTTTGTAATGATTCATCAAGAGTAATAACCATCTTGTAAGATGATTCATAATCTTTTGAAACGCGAATCATATTTTCCATTTCCTGAATCGGATTAACATTTGATTCTTCCAGATAACCCTGAAGAATCTGATATTCATTTTCTTCTGCAAGTTCTTCAATATCTGAGATTGAATCGAAGTTCAATCCTTCTTTTCGTAATTCATATTTATCTTCATCAAGTTTGGCAATAAGCAAAGTATCAACAGAATTCTCACCGACTTTTATTTCACCATTTCTCGAAATGCTTAACAAATTATTTTCATCAAGTTTGTATTCTGATAAATTTATCTCTCCATTCTTCCCAATAACTTTTCTGCCTTCTTTATCAACTAAAAATCCTTCAGGTGAAATTTGAAAGTTTCCATTACGAATGCATTCATAACCTTTATCAGTCTTAACTACAAACAATCCAACACCAACAATTGCAACATCAAGAGGATTTTTGGTTTCAAATACTTCTCCTTGTGTTAAATCAACAGGACTTTTTACCTGTGGACCGCCTAACTGATTAAGTATTTGAATGAACAATCCTTCACGCTTGTAACCAATAGTGTTAAGGTTTGCAAGATTGTTTGCAATCCTTTCCATATTTTTATTTTGTGTTTCAAGACTTCGGGCAGCGTGATAAATTCCTTTAATCATTTTTTGACTCGCTTAATTACTGTAAGAATTAATTCTTTGCGCAAGAAGAATTTCTCCGGCAGAAAGCTTACTCTTTTGTGCTTCAGATAAAACTTTAAGTTCACTTAACTCGTTGTTAGATTTAATCCGCCGGAGAAGTTTTCTTCTTTTCTTCGCTCTGTTGGGTTCAACAGCACTTATTATTTTTTCTTCTCTTAAAAGTGATATATTTCTTTTTAAAAGTAGTTGGTTCTCTCTCTTTGTTTTCCGAATAAAATAAATTCCATAAACAGAAATACTTACAATAAAAACTAAAGTTGTATATAAGATGTACTCGATGTTCATTCTCTTACCTTTCTGATTAATGGAAACGAAAATGTAATTGTGCTGCCGGTTGTTTCATCTGAGTTTACAAGAAACTCACCTTCGTGTTTATCCATTAAGGATTTAAGAATGTTTAAACCAACATCCTGTTCATTAATTTTATTCAGATCAACAGTTTTAGTGAATAACATTTTAACTATTATTCTCTGCTTTGAATAACGACTCTGAATTATTACTCCTCCGCCTGGTTCTGTTAATGGATTAATAAGACTGAAACCATTTATAAAAATCTGATTCAAATAGTTTTTATTGCTGAGTATCGAAGGCATATTCTCTTCAAGATCAAGAACACATTCACAGTTTTCAGCATTAAGAGCCGGTTCAATCAATTTCCTGAAGTCTTCAATCACTTCATTTACAGAGCACGGAACAACTTTCTTTGCTTTGTCATCTGTAGTGATGAACTTAACTAATCTTTCCAGTATTGATTTAATATCATAAACTTTTTTCTTTATAAGATCAGTCATCTCCTCATCAATATCAGGATATTCACGCTTCAGTAAATCAGCGTAGCTCAGAATAACCTGAATTGGAGAAGAAATTTCTTCGATGCTTCTGTAAGTCAATTCACCAAGTGCAGCAAGCTTATAATCATTTTCAAGTTTTGATTGAACAGACTGAAGTTCAGAGTAAACGCTGTTCAATTCATTCTTTGTCAGCTCATATTGAATTTTAGAGAAAACAACATTCAGAAGAGTTGTAAGAAACTGAATCTCAAAAGAATTTTTATCAATTTCGGTGAATGAAGTTATTGTGGAAAGTACTCCCCTGAACTTTCCGCCGCTGAATATCGGAATGATAAGACAGTTCAATCCAAATGAAAGTGAATTATAATTTCCGTAAGGAATTATCTTATAACTTCCGGTTTCAGCAATCCAATCAATTACCCCTGCGCTTAAATTTCTTCTTACGAATGTGGAAATGTTTTCTTTGCAATTAGTATTAAGCGGAAAACAATTAGAAGTTTTTTCATTTATCAGGAAGATTTCCGGTTCATTAAAAAAAGTAAGACTTCGGACTTCATTTTTGAAATCGGAAATTATATCCTGAAGATTAGTGTGAGAATTAATTCTTTCTGTAAAGTTCAGAATTTTGCTTAGAGGAGAATCTTTCCCTTTTGCAGAAGAATAATTTTCATCGGCTTTCTCAATAAACACTGTTCCCTTTGCTGAACTGCTCCTTTCGAGCTGTTTAAGAGAAAGAGTGAATGAATGAAAGTCCTGATTATTTTCTTTTATTACTCTCAATTTAAAAACCTTACAAATTCTAATTGTTCCCAGAAAAGATCTTTATACTTTGCGGCAAACTTTTCTGCATCGAGTTCTTTCTCGAAGTTGAATTTACCTAAAGTATAATCATCAAGATGATTGTCTTTGTCTAATTTGAGTTCACCAACTTTTAATGATTGAGTCATATAATCAGCAACACTTACAATAGCCGCCATTGATGGGCTTGTTTGGGCTTTGCCAGGATTATGATGATTAAGAACAGCATCACAAATCTCAGCCGGGAAATTCCATTTCTCTAAAAGGAAACTCCCAATTTCTTCGTGAGTCATTCCGTTAACTTCAATCTCAGCATCTCTGAAAGATAATTTCTGAGTTTCCATTAAGTCATAAATCATTGCAAAGTTGGAATGCAGATAACGATGCACAATTGAAATTCCGATATCGTGAAGAAATCCTGCAATAAATGCTTCTCCATTGTTCTGGAAGCCCATATCCTTTGCAATTTTTTTGCTGGCAGAACCAACCATATATGAATGAAGCATAAATTCTTTCTGATTCAGGTATTTATCAGTCTTATTCTTCAATGCATCAGAAATAGAAATTACAGAAATGATACTTTTTAATTCTTTGAAGCCAAGAACAAGAATTGCAAAATCAATTGTTGAAACTTTTCTCTGCAAACCATATAAAGGTGAATTAGCAACTGAAAGAATTTTTGTTACGAGCGCCTGATCTTTACTTATTATTTTATTCAGTTCGTGCGCTGTAGTATTCGGATTATCAAGTATCTTCATCAACTCAAAAACAACTTTAGGAATAACATTCAGATTAAGAATGTTTGAAATGATCTTGGTTGTTCTTTCCCGTTTCTGCTGGATTGATAAATCTGTCATAATCATAATTTTACCTTTATAGATTTAGTGATTCTAAATTTACTTTAAATAATTCGTGATAACTTTCAATAAAACTCTCAAGGTAGTTTTCATCTCCGAGTTGAAGTATATCTATAACACCAAGATCAAGAGGAATACTTTCATCCCAGTTAAAACTACCAATCTGAAATCTTTGAGTCATATAATCAGCGAGATGAACAACAGCACAAAGTTTTTTTTCTTCTTCAGCAAGCGAAGGTTGATGATGATAAAGAATTGCTTCACCGAGACCTGCTGGCAGGTTCCATTTTTCAACCAGATACTTTCCGATTTCCTGATGTGAAATGCCAAGAATTTTTTCTTCGGCATTCATAAATCTCATCTGTTGTTCTTCAACAAGATTATTAATCTTCTGAAAATCATCGTTGAAATATTTCTGAATTACAGAAATTCCAAGATCGTGAAGTAATCCGGCAGTAAAAGCTTCACCGGATTTTCTGATTCCAAGATCATCAGCAATTCTTTTTGCAGCGCTTGCAACCATTAGTGAATGAACCCAATATGCTCTCCGATTCCATCTTCTGTCTTCCTTAGTCCTGAATGCTTCCATCATCGAAAAAGCAATTACAATATTTTTTATCTGATCGAAGCCAAGGATTACAATTGCAAATTCAATTGTGGAAACTCGACGCGGTAGTCCGTACAATGGTGAGTTCGCAACACTTAAAATTTTTGCAACCATTGCCTGATCTTTACTTATAATTTTTCCGAGATCTGCGGCGCCGGTTCTTGGGTTATCAAGCAGTTTTGATATTTCAACCATTATGAAAGGAACAGGAGGAAGGTTCCTGATTCCAGCGAGCATTTTTTTGCTCCACTCTCTTTTTGCTGCAATATTTTCAGTCATATTATTCATTATAAACCAATAATTTCGATTTCAGATTTTTCAAAATGCGAGAATGTATTTGTGATACTCTTGAAATTGTTATGTTCATCAGTTTTGCAATTTCCTGATAGTTCAGATTTTCATAATAGTAAAGTGAGATAATCAAACGGTCGCGTTCATTTAATTCTTTCAATGCTTTAAGAAGAATTTCTTTCATTTCATTCTTTTCTACTTCTTCAGATTGAGTTAGTTGTTCTGCAGGAATTACTTCTGCAAGTGTATAACCATCTTCATCATCAATCTGATTATTGATTGAAAGATTTGTGTAGTAATTATCAACTGTCTGATCACCTTCTTCTGTTTTGAATTTATTCTGAAGTTTTCTAAGCTCATCAATAATTTTTCCGCGGATTCTCTGAATTGCATAAGTTTCGAACTTGGTTCCATAATCCGGATCAAATCTGTCAACAGCTTCACTTAATCCTTCAATGCCATACTGGAAAAAATCACGCTCATCAAGAACCTGATTTTTTGAAAGAGGGGTTTTACGGATTACATAATGAACAAGGTTCAAATATTTCATTATGATTTCCTTTTTTAACGCTGGCGTTGGAGCCAGCTTATACTCTTTCCATAATTCGGAATTATTCATGAGCTTTGCTTCCTAATATTGTGTGATCAGAATTTTCATTTGTTTGACTTGCGGTTTTCTGAATCAACTTTATAAGAACAATTGCTGTAACACTCAGAATAACCGTTGATGATATAAAAACAATGAATGATTTCATCAGAACTTCAGCAAGAGCCATTTCTCTCTGACTGAAGAAAATGATTGAGAAACAGAAAATGAGTAAACCGATATTTAATATTATTTTATTCATATCATCACCGTTGTCTGAAAGACAAACAGCATGCCAAGCATTTTGAAAAATTATTAGAGAATAAATGAGCTTTTTGAAATGTTTTTTGCAGCAGTAAACAAGCCGGCTTTTGATGGCTGGTTAATATTAGTCAGATGAATATATTTATCAATTTCCTCCGCAGCCATCATAAATTCTGACATTGTATTATCTTCAGAATCTTCCTGACTAATCAATGTTTGCTCGGCAACTGAATGTCTTAATTCTTTGCTTTCTTTTATAGTAGTGAGAAGATTTACAGAGCTTTTCAGAAAGCTTGAAACTGCTTTCGACAATTTATTGAAGCTTTCCAATCCATCAGATTTCTCCAGACAGCGATTCATCACAATCTTAAACTCTGATGGCTTATCAAAGTTTTCAAACATCTTTATAACTGCATAAGCATCCATCACAGAAGTAGCTTCTGGTATTGATATAATAACTTTTAGCGCAGCAATCTGAAGAGCTTTCATTGTTAGTTCACCTAATCCTGCTCCAAGATCAAGAATTACAAAATCATAATTATTACTTAACGACTGAATGTCTTTCAGCAAATTGTCAATTGATGATTTAAACGGTATGTCAGATATAGAATAAGAGTTTAATCCGTAAATGATGTGAAGATTATCAGAATACTTTGTAATTATTTTCTGCAAGTCTTCATGCTGATTGAAAAAATTATTCAGTGATTTATGCGGGGTTTCATTTAGAAGAAAATGGATATTGGCGAGATTGATATCTAAATCAACAAGAAGAATTTTTCTTTTTTTCTTAGCAAGAAAATTTGAAACCTGAATTGAGAATATAGTTTTCCCTGTTCCGCCTTTGCCTGAAACAACTGCACAAATATTATTCTTATTATTTACTGAATCCTGTTGTAAAGACTGCAGTTCGATTATTCTTTTTAACTGTCCGGTTATCATAAACTGCTGTTAAAAATCAGATTAGCGATGTTCTCAGGATCAGCTGCAAGAATATCATCAGGAATAACCTGACCATTAGTAATAAATGAAACCGGAATTCCTGTTTTTGTAATCAGGTTAACAATATTCCCGTGAACAGGAGCTTCATCAACTTTACTGAAAATAAATCCGCTGTAATTAAATGCTCTGAATTTATTTGCAACATCAATCAATGTTCTGTAAGAGCTTGATGTATTAAGCACGAGCAATGTTTCATCAACTTTAATGGTTGAAAGAAATTCCTGATTTAATTTTAATTGCTCAGCTTTATTCTGACTTCTGCCAACGGTATCAATAAAGACAATATCTTTTTTAGAAAACTTCTTCAATAATGCCGGCATTTCTTCCGGTTTATATGCAACAAGCAAATCAATATGGCTTACATCTGCAAAACTTTGAAGTTGATCAATTGCACCGAGACGAAATGTATCAATTGAAATCAGACCAACATCGAGCTTGTGAATTATTTTAGCAATCAATGCAAGTTTTGCGATTGTGGTTGTTTTCCCGACGCCTGTTGGACCAACTAAAGCGACAACTTTATTCTTTTTAGGAGTTACATCAAAGTTCTTTGTAAGAATCAGCGAGCTTAAACAATTCTTCACATAATTTTCAACATTATCAGGCTGAAGAAAATTTTTATATCGTTTCATTTGATCCATTACTGAAACGATTACAGATTTCTGAACTTCCTTATCAGCCAACTGATGAAAAACTGCTTTTAATTTTTTCTCTATAGTTTCTTCAGAAGCTTTAACTTTTTCTTCGACTGCTTTACCATAAGCTTCTTTAATTCTTGCTGAATTCTTTTTATAAACTGTATCAGAGATTTTGGCAAGTTCTTCCAAAAATGTTTTATGAACAGAACTTGTCTGATTATTATTTGTTTGAGGAACTTCATCAACTCCGGCAGTAATTTCATAAAGTTTTATTGCCGGATGCTTTTTGTCATTCACAACTCTTGTGCTCAGAATTACGGCTTCATAGCCGAGCTCATTTTTCATTTGTCTGGTTGCTTCGCTAAGAGATTGAGCTGTAAATTTTTTAACCTGCATTGTTTATCTCCAGATTGTCTATAAATTCTATTTCAACATTTGATGGAAGTTCAGTGTAGGATAAAACTACAAAATCAGGGAAAGATGAATTTATCAAGCGATAGAAATAAGGACGAATTGTTGCCGAAGTAATTAGTATCGGTTGATAACCAAGTGAATTAAATTTTTCATAAAGATTTTCAAGCGCATTTTTAAGTTCGCCGAGCATTTGTGGAGTTAATCCGAGAGTTTGTGTTGCTTCTTTCTGATTTTGCAATGAACGAGTGATATATTGTTCAAGTCCTTCGCCGATTGCTGCAGCGTGAATTACACCATTAGAATCTTTATAAAGATTTGCAATCGTGTTACCAAGAGAATGTCTTACATATTCAGTCAGCACATCAATATTCTTTGTTACTTTAGAGTAATCAATAAGAGATTCAATAATCTGTACCATATCTTTAATTGGAATATATTCTTTCAAAAGATTCTGTAATACTTTCTGAATTGTACCAAGAGGCAAAGTATCTGGTTGAATTTCATCAACTACTGCCGGATAATCCTTCTTAAGCGCATCAAGCAATTGTTTAACTGCCTGTCGTGTTAGAATCTTTTCAAAATTTCTCTTCAAAGTTTCTTGCAGATTTGTTGAAAGAACGGAGATTGCATCAACTACAGTGTAGCCAAGCATTTCAGCACGATCTTTTTCTTCGCGTGAAATCCAGTAACTATCTAATCCGAATGCAGGATCTTTGGTTGGAATTCCCTGAAGCTGCTCTGTAATTCCGCCAGGATTCATTGCAAGAAATCTATCAGGAAAGATTTCATCAGAAGAAACGATGTTACCCTTAATCTTAATAATGTATTGATTCGGATTTAGTTGTAAGTTATCTCTTACACGAACTGGTGGAATTAAAACACCGTACTCGAGTGCAATAAATTTTCGTGTTGCTGAAATTTTCTGAAATAAATTTCCACCTTGATTTTCATCAACAAGCGAAATAAGTCCGTAACCAATTTCTATTTCAATCGGATCAACCTGCAAATATTGTTCTACTGTTTCTTCAGGAATTGGAGATGTTACTTTTTCATCAGTAAGTGATTCTTCAACCGTTTCAGCTGATTTCTTTTTCATATAAGAGCCAACTGCAAGCGAAACTCCAAGAATAAGAAATGGAATTGTTGGCATTCCCGGCAGAAAAGCAAAAAGAAAAATTGTAGTTGCAACAATTGCAAGTACCCGATAGTTTGAGAACAACTGAGTTTTAAATTGCGAGTCTAGAGAAATTCCTGAAGCGTTTCTTGTGACAACAAATCCTGCTGCCGTAGAGATAAGTAACGCCGGAACCTGAGAAACTAATCCATCACCTATTGTAAGAATTGTGTACTGCTGCAATGCATCTGTAATAGTTAAACCGCGCTGACCAATGCCTATGATAAAGCCGCCAACTATGTTGATGAAGTTTATAATCAATCCTGCAATAGCATCTCCTTTAACAAACTTGCTTGCACCGTCCATAGCACCATAAAATTCAGCTTCACGTGCAATCTTTTCTCTTCTTTCTCTTGCCTGATCTTCATTGATTAAACCAGTGTTTAAGTCAGCATCAATTGCCATTTGTTTACCAGGCATTGCATCAAGAGTAAACCTCGCAGCAACCTCTGAAATTCTTCCTGAACCTTTTACGATTACGATGAATTGAATAATTACAAGTATTATGAAAACAATAAATCCAACTACATAATCACCACGAACAACAAATGAACCGAATGTTTCGATAACTTTGCCTGCGTAACCGTCAATAAGAATTAATCTTGTAGAGCTTATGTTTAATGCAAGACGGAATAAAGTTGAAACGAGAAGTAATCCCGGAAATACTGAAATATCAAGAGGAGAATTTATAAAGAGTGAAACAACCAAAACTAAAATTGATAATGTGATACTTAATGCAAGGAAAAAATCCAACAAAGCTGCCGGCAGCGGAATTATCATTAATCCCAGAATCAGGATTAATCCGAAAGCAAGCATCATATCAGAATTTTTTCCAAAGAGTTTCATCTTCTACTCAATATTTTTTATTCTTCTTAAGGTTGTAAACATAAGCCAGAACCTGAGCAACTGCTTTGAACAATGATGGTGGAATTTTATCACCAACATCGCACATTTTATATAATGCTCTTGCAAGTTCTCTGTCTTCGTGCAGAGGAATATTATGTTCTGCTGCAACTTTTTTAATTCTCTGAGCAAGAAGGTCAACACCTTTTGCAATTACTTCAGGAGCAGAATCTTTTGTCATATCATATTTAAGAGCAACTGCATAATGAGTCGGGTTGGTTATGACAACATCAGCAGTTGGAAGATTAGCCATCATTCTCTGCTGAGCAGCCTGCATTTGCATTTTTCTTATTCTTCCTTTAACGGTCGGATCTCCTTCAAGCTGCTTCATTTCTTCTTTTACTTCCTGCTTGGTCATCATCATATCTTTTCTGAATTTATATCTTTGATAAGTAAAATCAATTGCAGCGATAACAGCATAAAGCAAAGCAATTTTCCATAGCAGCGAGAATGCATTATCAAGCATAAAAATTATTATTTCGGAAGGATTAAGATTATCCAGATAAGCAGCAGCAATAATTAAATCACTAAGTATCAGATAAGTGAAGAATGATATAACAAAAAATTTCAGTAATGTTTTTAAGATTTCAACGACTGACCTTGATGAAAAAATTCTTTTTATTCCCTGGGCAGGATTAAGTTTAGAAAATTTTGGTGCGAGAGCTTCTGGACTAATTTTGAATCCTACCTGAGCAATGTTAGAAGCAAGGCTGACAACAAAAATCGCAGTCATAACAGGAGCTAAAACTGAAAAGAAAAACATAAACCAATCAAAAGCCATATTTGGCAGAAGAGAAATTCTTTTCGGCAAAACATCAAGCGAGTTAAATATGTTAATTGTAAAACTGCTCATTCGCTGTCCGATATACGATTGAAGTAAAAAAATTGTGACTAAACCAGTAACAACAATCAAGAGTGAATTAACTTCAACACTCTTTGCAACCATTCCTTTTTTTCTCGCGTCTTCAAGTTTCTTCGAAGACGGCTGCTCAGTTTTTTCTTGTCCTTCAAAATCTGCCATCTCAGGAACCCATAGAATTGATTAATAGATAAAGCTGATTTTCATAATCACGAAGAAGATTTTTAATCATATAAATGTAAACCGGAGAAATCAATCCGAGCATAAAAAGTCCAAGTCCAAGTTTTAATGGTTGAGTAACAAAAAAGACCTGCATATTCGGAATCATTCGGGAAATAATACCTTCAGCAATGTTTATCAGGAAAAATGAAATTAGAATTGGAGTTGCAATTTTAACAGCAATGACAAAAACACTTCCGGCTAATCTTATCATTGTTTGATAAAGCGGCTCCTGAAAAGAAAACATTCCGATTCCGATTACATTAAAAGATTGTTGTAAAGCTCTGATTAAGTAATGATGGCCATTTATAAGAAGAAAAATCATTATAGCACTGTAATAAAGAAGTTCTCCTATTACATTCGAGCTTACTTCTTCTGATGGATTAAAAACTTCAGCCATATTAAGACCAATTTCAAATCCTATCAAAGTTCCAGCATAACTTACAGCAAAGAAAACAAACTGAAGAGTAAAGCCGATTATCAAGCCTGTAATCACTTCTTTGATTGAGTAAACAAAAAGCAACCAACCGGTTGGGACTTCTTTAACAGCCGAATGATCTGTTGATAAAAAGATTATGTAACTGACGACTAATGAAATAAATAACTTCACAACAACCGGAATAATTTTGTTTCCGAAGAATGGAGCTGAAACAAATGCAGATGAGATTCGCAGAAAAATCAGAAACAATATGATAAACTCTTTCACGCTGAACATAGCTATCTTATGAATGTGTTAAACATTGTGAAGAATTTTATCGTGATTGCTATCATTCTGTCCATCATCCACGGAAGAAGCAATATGATTGCGAGTGCTGTAATCAGAATCTTTGGAATGAATGTTAAAGTCATTTCCTGAATTGAAGTTGCTGCCTGAAAAATCGAAACGATTATTCCGACAATTAAAGCAACTCCAAGTATCGGAAGTAATATATAAAATGAAGTGAAGAATGCTTCTTTTAATATTTCAACTACAACTTCTTCTGTCATTGTGCAAAACTCCTTACTACTGAGCCGACGATAAGATTCCAGCCGTCAACCAGAATGAATAATAATATTTTGAATGGAAGAGATATCAGCATTGGTGGAAGCATCATCATTCCCATTGACATCAGAATTGATGAAATAATAAGATCAACCATTATGAAAGGAATGAACAGAAAGAATCCAATGATAAATCCGGTTCTTAGTTCGCTTAACACAAAAGCCGGAACAACAATATAGGTTGGAAGTTCATTTCTGTTATTTGGTCTGGTCATATTTGCCATCGAAACAAAAAGTTCAAGATCTTCATCTCTGACATGTTTGAACATAAAATCTCTTATAGGTTCAATACCTTTATTATAAGCTTCTTCCACGCCAATCTTTTCATCAAGCAGAGGTTTAAGTGCATCCTGATTTACTTTATTCCAGGTCGGTGCCATAACAAAAAAAGTTATGAACAATGCAACACCAGCTAATAATTGTCCCGGAGGCATTTGCTGAGTTCCCAATGCACTTTTCAAAAAGTGAAATACAATAATTATTCTGAGGTAAGAAGTTGTCATTATTATAATTGACGGAGCCAAAGCAAGAATTGTCATCAGCAGCAAAATCTGCAAAGTAACAGCCACATCTTTTCCATTCTGTGAAGTTCCCACATCAACATTAATCTTAGGAATAGGAAAAGATAAACTTTGAGTTTGCTGAGCAAATAATGCTGAAGAGAAGATAAACATCATTACCACAACTGCAATAGATAATTTCAGTTTCATTGCTTTATCATCTTCTTAAATACATCTAAAAAATTTTGATTATCAGAGAATTGATTCTCATTATTCAGATTAAATTCTTCTGCATCCATTTCCTTCAGAAGAGTTATATTTTGTTCACTGACACCAAGTATCAATACTTTATTATTCACTTTAACAACAGACAGATATTTTTTCGGCATCAACATCATTGTTGTAAGAATCTTAAGATTATCCGAACTGATTTTACTTCCTTTGAATTGATATTTTTTTACAAACAATAAAACACCATAGAGCAACGCTACGATAAGAAATAACGGAAAAACAAGTTTAAGAATTTCTATAAATGACATCAGGAAATTCCCTTAAACTGTGATGCAGCATCAGTGAGATTTACAATGCGGATACCGAAGTGTTTATCAATTACAACAACTTCGCCTTCAGCAATTTTTTTATTGTTCACATAAATATCAACCGGCTCGCTGGCGAGTTTATCTAATTCGATAACATAACCTCGCTCTAACTCAAGAATATCTTTTATCTGCATTTGAGTTCTGCCCAATTCGATATAAACATTCAATTGAAGATCTTTTATGAAATTAATTTTTTCACCAGCTTCATAACCCTGAAACTGTGATTCTTCAAATTGCGGAAAATCTGCTGCAGCAGCAGTTTTAGTCGCAGTTGACTTTGCTGTTTGATTTGGTGTTTGTTTGTTTAATTCATCAGCCATATTTATTCCCTTAAAAAGAATTATCTGTTAAAAGATTTTTTGTTACCTTAACTGCTTTATGATTGTTTACAATGCCAGGATAACCATAATAAAAAGTCTTGCCGTTTACTTTTACAGTCAGTTCTTCATGAATTTTTTTATCAAGAATTATCATATCACCAACTTTTAACTCGAGCATTTCCTGCAAAGTAATTGTTGATTTACCAAGTTCAACTGTAACTGGAAGTAAAACCGAATTGAGCTGCTTTCTGATTAATTCCTGAGCACTCATTCCGTTATACTTTGTTGGTCTAACGGAAGAAAGTTTTTTTGAAGAGAGTTTTGCAATAATCGGATCGAATGCAAATGTTGCAAAGCAGATATTCATGAAATATGATTTCTCACCAAGTGTAACTTCAAAAGTAATCAGAAGCACTGATTCGTTAGGTGAAGTCAGTTGAACGAAATCAACATCGGGTTCAAATCTTTCAGCAACAAATTCAAAGTTATCTATAATGTGCCATGCTTTTTTCATATCTAACATTACTTTTTCAACAACAGTTTGAAGAACTTTCTGTTCAATCGGAGTAATAATCTTCTGCTGTTTGGTGCTTGTTCCGTTTCCGCCTAAAAGTCTATCAACAAGTGCAAGTGCAAGATCAACATTCAGCTCAAGTATTCCTTTAATATCAGTATGTTTTATGTTAAATGTAAACAAGCAAGCTGGATCAGGAACAGACATTACATATTCAGAATAATAAATCTGATCGACTGTATTTACAGTCATATTCACAATTGTCTGAAGCTTTGTTACAAGAAATGAACTGA
>Ga0272446_1001408_pt1 | contig 34903 bp, 31 predicted proteins | sample YNPCB0061_FD_194587 | JGI IMG/M metagenome (GOLD analysis project Ga0272446, IMG submission 194587) | Hot spring microbial mat communities from Yellowstone National Park, WY, United States - YNP-CB-006-1 | ecosystem: Environmental > Aquatic > Thermal springs > Hot (42-90C) > Sediment | place...
GCGATTGCCCAAGTTGTCAATGAACCCGAACTCGTGATGATACTCGCGCTCGTCTCGCCCGAAGTTATCAACCGTGTGCAACAATAGCAAGTTGCCCGATGCGCCGAGTTCGTAATCGCTGCGCGTCGTGATGACCACGCTGTCGCCGCTTGGCACAGGATTGCTGCCGCCGACCACGCTCGTGCCGAACACGCGGGATTGCCCGTTGGCATCTACCGTTGAAAAGCCCGGCAGAAGTTGCACAACCTTACGCGCCGTTGCATTCGGCTGGTATGCGCTCAACCGAAGCGTGTCGGGGATAAATCCATTGCCCGAACTGCCGCTCGTGCTCATCGTGGTATCCTCATCGATTTATAAACACAGCAAGCAGTTACTAGGTTAATAAACGTCAATAAGTAGCAAAGTATATATGTTCATATACCTTCTTACATTTTCGCTTCACATCCAAAATTGTTATAAGAAAAACGATTTGGCTAAGAAAGTAGCCTCGCTTGCCAAAATCTGAATCATATTTTTCATGTTCAATATCATGTATAAAAAAAGAATATTCTCCTTCTTTGTTAAAACGCGACCGCTTTATGAGGCGTTCTCTCAGAATTTCTGTCCACCCTGTTTCAATTGGATTGAGCAGATATCGACTGCCAATTTCTTCTCCGGCACGATATTTCATTTTTATGGAAATCAATAAATCTTGAGCGGACTCTGAAAGTTTTCCAGTTTCTGAAAATTCTTCATCTATGAGAATTATTTTTACATCAAACTTTTTGGGCGGATATGGACCATGACTGCTCCATGGTTGTGAATGAATATATTTATCTTTTGTTTCTTCGACGGAAGAATTAATCAAATACTTGTTTCCCGTATGATACCAAATTTGAATAATTGGATTGATTGCTTCAATGCTACTATCACGACAGGAGTCAATTTCAGGATTGCCGAAATTGATTAGGAGCAGAGTAATTGACTTTAGCATAATCGTTTTTTTAATTCAAATAAATAAAATTGATTTTTATCGCGATAAAATCTTAAAAAACATTGTAGAAGCTATTTTTCCAAGCGTTTTGCCAGTAGCTTCATTGCCATATCTTGGAGAAAATTTCTTCAGATGATGATGATTTTTATGTATAGGACCTTTATCTTCCTCAACACCATCTAAAATTTTACCCGAATCAGATCTAGAAGATCTCACTTTAAATCCATATTTTCCAAAAAGATTCGCAAGTTTTTGATTCCTATTCCAATCATATGTAGAAAGGTCGACCGATGTCGCATCGTAATCACCATCTTTTCTGATAGGACGAATATCCGCATTTTGTCCATCTTTATGAGTATTATGGACTTTCTTTACTCCAGCGGGGCGCGGGGCGTGACCCTCCCTGTCACTCATATCTCCATATTGAAGTTCTACATCTTCTGATTGAGACCACTCATACGCCACACCGAATAGGGCTGCCGCAATCTCAGGCGTTACATAGTGGTCTCCTTTCGGTTCTGGATCGCCGCCATATCTTCTAAATCCCAGCCCATTATCTGGAAATTTGACTAATCCCTTATCGTTCTGCGCAAGCATTCCTAATTTGATAATGTTTCCATCAGAAACAGTGTAATAATTGTGAATAGTGCTTCCTGTGCGCTCTATCAGTAGTATGCCATTAATAGTGTAAAAATTATCTAATCCTTCTGGGTCAGCAAATTTAAATGGATTCAGCATTCCGTAGTGATAGGGTGTATGTGCAGGATATTTCGCCCAAAGCGGGTCGATTTGTGTGAACCCGACAAAGGGGTCGTATTCTCTGGCATCGAGATGCAGAGTTGCAGTTTCACCATCAAGTTCTTTGCCGATGTATTTCCACCTGCCGTTAGCGAGCGACTTGCCGTCGCGCACCGCGCCATAAGCGTAGTAGTCGTTCCATTCGACCATTGCGCCGTTCTTCAGCGTTGCCCGCACACTGCCGAGCATATCGCGTACGAACAATGTGCGATTGCCCAAGTTGTCAATGAACCCGAACTCGTGATGATACTCGCGCTCGTCTCGCCCGAAGTTATCAACCGTGTGCAACAATAGCAAGTTGCCCGATGCGCCGAGTTCGTAATCGCTGCGCGTTGTAACGACCACGCTCTCGCCGCTTGACGCATTCGTGCCGCCGACCACGCTCGTTTGGAACGGACGCGATTGCCCGTTGGCATCTACCGTTGAAAAGCCCGGCAACAGTTGCACCACCTTACGCGCCACCGCATTCGGTTGATAGGCGTTCAAGCTATGCGGAGGATGAGGGACTCGAACCCCCACAGGCTTGCGCCCGGCAGTTTTCAAGACTGCTGCCATACCATTAGGCGAATCCTCCAAAGGAGTACTGACTGTAATCAACTGTAATCACAGCCGTGCAAGTTATATCAGCAAAAGCACTTCGCAAAATTTTAAAGCACGTGTCGCTTGTGCGTTGCAGCACTTCCCTTGTCTGAAAATTCTTTCGCATGGTCTTGCGCGACTCCTATGCAACGCTTACATTTGACACATACAACAACTACTCGACGGTGGATGGCGGTATAAACCTTTAATCGTCGGTGGTTGTAGTTAATGCACGACATCTACAAGCATTTTTACGGGAGCGTTTCAAGATGAAAAATACACTCAGCACAAGATGGATTCAAGCGATGACTATCGGCCTGATGATCATCGGGTTTACAGCCGTTCCTCTTTTGGCGCAAGAGTTGCCGCCGCGACCCGCCGCCGATGAGCGCAAGCCCGTCGATGAGTTTGAAGAGGAAGAAAATGCGTTCTACGGCGGACCGTTCAAGCCACGTCCGGGCATTGCGGGAACAATTGGGTTTACAACCGGAGGCATTTATGCGTCGTTCAATTTAATGCGCCAGTTCTCGCCCGACCAAATCGGCTTTTTGAGTATTGGATTCACAACCGCCAGAGACGCGCAGGAAATCGACCGCATTGACTTTTTTGGCAATACCTTCACCTTCGGACCTGACCCTGTTTCGGGACAACTGATTCCCAAACAAAACGGGATTTTGATGATGCCCGTTACCGTCGGCTTGCAACAACGGCTGTTTCGGCGAGACATTACTAACTCCTTTCGTCCATTTGTGGAGGTTGGACTTGGACCAACAGTGGGATATGTGTTTCAATTGGCAAGGCTAAACCCTGGTGGTAACCCCAGCAATCCTGATGACTACGACTATTCATTCCGAGGCGGGATTTTCAATCCGCGATATGTAACCATTGGAGCCAACGGATTTGTCGGCGCGGGCGCATATTTTGGTAACAACTTTATGATGTTGCAAGGGTTGACCGTGCGATACGTCGTTAATGCGTTTCCGACCAGCGTTGAGCTTCTGCGTGGTTTCCCGTTGAACGTTTTTCACGGCATTGCGCTCAACTTAGTCTTCGGCACGCTTTTATAGAATGCCTGCGAACATAGAAGTCAAAGCTATTGCACTGAATTTCGAGCATCAATGCCGTCTTGCGGAAAATTTGTCCGATACGCCGTGCGAGGTGCTTGTTCAGGAAGATGTATTTTTCAATGCCACCAACGGGCGCTTGAAGTTGAGGATTTTTTCAGAACTGCAAGGCGAACTTATTTCGTATCAACGCGCTGACACATCAGCGCCCACGCGCTCAAACTACACAATTTCAAAAACAACTGAACCGATGCGTCTAAAATTGGTTCTCTCCTCTGCCCTTGGCGCTATTGGGTCGGTGAAGAAAACGCGCCGATTGTATCGAGTTGGTCAAACGCGCATTCACTTGGACGAGGTTGATGGCTTAGGAAAATTTATTGAGTTAGAAGTCGTTATGACGCCCGAACAGACCGACGGCGACGCTGCATTGGTTGCAAAAGCGCTCATGGAAAAGTTGGAGATTCGGGAGCAGTATCTTGTTTCGGGAGCATATTTGGATATGCTCCGCGCTCCAAAATAAACCGCGCATTATGCTCCGCGTGTATCATGTTCCGCGATTAGGGTTTGCTCACCGTTTCAGCTTTTTCAATTGACGCTTTAGCGAACGTCCAGATAAAGTTAATCACTTTTTTGCTGTTGACGATTTCAACGCCGCTGGTAGCGACAGCGAACTCTTTTACCCCATATTTCTCACAAATGTCTTTCGCCTCCTCGCGCAAAAGGTCGCCGGACTGTTTGAGCGGATAGCGCGAGTTAGCTTGTCGATTCCAGAGGTCGAGTGCGTCGGTGTAGGCTTCTAAGGCAAGGCGCGCCTCCCGTTTCAACTCTTCTTCCGCGACGCTGCGCAAGCCTTCGTCGACAGCGGCTTTCAGGTCAATCATACGCGCGCGATACTCTTGAAACGTAATGCCGATTTCCGTCGCTGCTTGCATTTTCCGCAGTTCTTTCAGGACGAGAACCGCCGCGTCGGACGGCTTTTTTACGACGACGGAATCTTTCTTAGGCAACGGGTTCGCCGAAAACTCCCATTTACCGTCGGGTTTCAAAATAACCGTTCTGCCGTCCTGCATAACCGCGGTCATCGGCGCGGGGAGCATCGGAGCAGGTTTTGCTTTTTTGACGGTTTTTTTCTTAACTGTTTGCGCTGCTCCGACATCTGATAAAGACAATGCACACCAGAGAATACCAATGAGTTTTATTAACTTTTCACCCATAATTTTGAGCGTTTTATTTGCAATAACAGATAAAAAAAGTTTTCACGATAAAAAATGCCGCAAAAAGGCGGCATTTTGGTATTGCGTAGGTAGTGTAAATTTCATCGGAGCAGCGCCGCGCCCAAAATAGACACCGATTGCTTCGCGAATGTAGCAAGCGGCGAGAAGAACAAGCCCATCACCACTGTAATCACAGCGAGAAATGCCACGAGCGCATTGGATAATACTCCAAAATTAATTTCCGATGTGTTACCGCTTTCGGATTCTTTGAGATACATGTAAAGCGGAATCTTGAAATAAAAGTATAGCGAGACGACGCTGGTTAAGACACCGATAATAGCAAGCCCAAGAAATATAGTTCCCTTCCCGACCAGTGAGGCGAAAATCATATACTTTCCAATGAAGCCAACGGTTGGCGGCAAACCGGTCAGCGAGATAAGAAAGATGGTCAATGCCGCGGCGGCAAGCGGCATACGCTTACCTAAACCTTTGTAATCATTGACATCATCGCTGCCGATTTTATTGGCAATGAGAACCGTTACGAAGAACGCGCCGACGTTCATGACGGTGTAAGCCATCAAGTAGAACAGCACAGCTTGGGTGCCTAAGTTATCGGCGACAAGAACGCCCAAGAGCAAGTAACCGGCGTGGGCAATGGACGAATAGGCGAGCAATCGCTTAACACTGCTTTGCCAAATCGCCGTGAAGTTTCCAATGACCATTGAGGCGAGGGCGATGGCAGCAAGCATTCCGACCCAGTCAAGCGCAATGGTGTCTTTGGGCGCATCAGGAATGGCGACACGAAAGAAGCGAATGAGCATTGCAAAACCTGCCGCTTTTGATCCGACGGAAAGGAACGCGGAGACTGGTGTTGGCGCGCCTTCATAGACGTCGGGTGACCAGAAGTGGAATGGCACAGCGCCAATTTTGTAGCCAAATCCGCCCATAATCAAAAGCCCGGCGAGTAATAAAACGACAGAGTCTGTGCTGGACGCTGTTAAAAACGCATTAATCGCGAAAATATTGGTCTGCCCTGTCAAGCCATAGAGAATTGAAATTCCATAAATCATTAAGCCAGACGAGACTGCGCCATAGATAATGTATTTTAATCCTGCCTCCGACGATCGCACTTGACCTTTGAGGTAGCCAGTGAGGATATAAGATGAAATACTGACGAGTTCGAGTGAGAGGTACATCATTAATAAATCGGTCGCCGACGCCATCAAGAACATGCCAAGCACCATTGCGATGAGAATAGCGTAATACTCTCCGAGGCTGCGCGTTTCTGGTTTATTTAATTCTTCCGAGTCCATTGAAATTAAAATCGCCAAGACGCCTGCGCCCAAGAAGAGATATTTAAAGAAAATGGCAAATGGGTCAATGGCAAGCATTCCGAAGAAAGTTTGTTCCGATGGAAGCGTATGCTGCTGCGCGACGAACACGCCCGTAACAACCAGCCCTATTAGCGCAATCACAGGAATGACGGCACTGCGTTGCCTAATAATCGCATCTGCCAAGACGAGCGTAAGGAATAAAACCGACAAACATAATTCGGGAACAAACGCGGTTAAGCCTGCCTTGATTATTTCGGCGACCACCTCAATTGGCGGAAAGTTATTCACATCAAGTTGTGAATTCATATAGTTTTACGGTCAATGATTTAATTTATTGAACTTCTCGCGATTAAATTTCTACTTCGCGGTTAAAATCGTTGCACCGACAGAAAGCACATCAACGATTTTATTTAAGCTTTGCGTCATCACGTCTGTCAGTAGAGACGGATAGACGCCAATCACAATCACGATAACGGCGAGCGGTGCAAGCATCGCGATTTCGCGCCCATCAAGGTCAGTTTTGCCGCTCCAGTCATGGAAATGAATATGCTCATGTCCATGCTCCCCTTCTAGGTCGTAGGCGGCATTTTCGCGGCGTTTGCCGAAGTAGACGCGCTGCATTGCCCAGAGTAAATATCCCGCGCCCAGCAAAATGCCAAGCGTTGAGGCGACCGCCATTGGTCGGGTCAGTTCAGCGCGGAAACTGCCGAGGAACACAAATGCTTCGGCGATGAAGCCCGAAAGTCCGGGCATTCCCAGCGACGCCATAAAAGTCAGCAACACAAATCCTGTGTAGACGGGCATGTAGCTTGCTAATCCGCCAAACTTTTCAATCTCGCGTGTGTGAGCGCGGTCGTAAATCACGCCGACCAATAAAAACAGCATTGGTGTCAAAATGCCATGGCTGAACATTTGGAGCATCGCGCCCGACATGCCTTCGGTCGTTACTGACGCAATGCCAAGCAACACATATCCCATGTGGGAAACGGACGAATATGCCACCAACTTCTTCAAATCTTTTTGGGCTAAGGCGCACAATGCTCCGTAGATGATGTTGATTGCTCCCAAGAGCGCCAGAATCCACGCGGTTGCTTGAAAGATGTCAGGGAAAATAGGAAAATTGATGCGGAGCAAGCCATAGCCGCCAAGTTTGAGCAGAACGCCGCCAAGAATCACCGACATTGGCGTTGGGGCTTCCACGTGCGCGTCGGGCAACCATGTGTGGAACGGGAAAACAGGGACTTTCACTGCAAATGCTACGAAAAGTCCAATAAAGGCAAGATACCGCCAATATGTTCCAAGGCCGCCAAAGAGCGAGTCTGGCTGGAAGTTTTGCGGATTGGACATCGCCACAATGCTGAACGTATTCTTTCCTGTTTCTGGGTCAATGACGCTGAAGTAGAGCCCGATTGTTACTAAGAGCATTAACACTGAACCGAAGAGCGTGTATAAGAAAAATTTAATAGCAGCGTATTCTCGGTTTGGCCCGCCCCAAACGCCGATAAGAAAATACATCGGCACAAGCATTAATTCCCAGAAAATGTAAAATAAGAAAAAGTCAAGCGCAAGGAAACAGCCGACCATTGCGGTCGAGAGGATATTATAGAGAATAAAATAACTCTTAACGGATTTTTCAATCGTCCAACTTGAAATAACGCCGATGACGGAAACGATAACCGTTAATAGCATCATTGTTATCGAGAGACCGTCGACACCCATATAGTAGTCAATGTTGATGCTGGTATTGCCGAATTCCATTGACACCCATTTGATTTTTTCGACGAATTGAAAGGATTTGGCGTCGTTGATGCCGGCGAGTGCAGGATTATAGCCGCGCCAAATGACGATGCCCAAGAGGACTTGCGCCAGTGCGGCAACAAGCGAGACAATGCGGATAGCCTGTTTTTGAGACGATGGCAGGGCTAAGATAATCGCCACAGCCACCAGCGGAATAAATGTAATAAGCGACAGTTCCATCTTTGACAGTTTAGAATTTAATATCTTCTTTTCGCGCCATTATTTCAGAAAATTAAATGCGAAATAGGTAATGACGGCGATTAATAAAAATGCGATATAGGTTTGAACGCGTCCCGTTTGCAGTTTTCGGAACACAATTCCGAATAATTGCACCAGCATTCCCGTCAAGTTGACGAGTCCGTCGACCACATTCTTATCCAACGCGCCATTGAGCGAGGCAAAGCCTTTTCCAACGCGGGCAGCACCACCGACGAGTCCATTTTCAGGGATAGTGTCGTTGAACCAGTTCATCATTTTGCTCAGCCCTTCAAACGGCAGACCAAGCGCGCCCATTCCTTTGCCGTAGACAAGTGCAGCAAGCCCAAGCCCAAGCACCGCGAAGGAAATTGAGAACATCACCGCCGTGCCGTGCGCCTCGTGCGCTTCATGCTCCAACTTTGCTTGCCGTTCATTTTTGAACGCCGCATGATGCTCCCCTGCTCCCGCATGACCGTCTTTATGCTCCGAGCCATGCTCGTTTTTCTTTTCCTCATCTTTCTTCTCATCGGAGACGGCGACGACTGATGCGCTGTGTTCATTTGCTCCAAGGGATTTCGGTTCGGTGGCTTTGGCAAGGACAACGGTTTCAGGCGTTTTGATGAGTTTCATAAACCAGCCGTTCTCGCCCGAAAGCGGGTTTGGCGAAAAGACAAACCAGAACGACATCAACGCCAACACGACCAGCGGCGCGGTCATCACCAAGCTGGACTCATGTATTTCGCCGTGATGGTCGTCGCCGTGTCCGTGATGATGGTCGTCGTGCGCCGAGGCCGGTTTTTGGTCAGCACGGTTTTCACCGAAGAACACCATGAACCACTGCCGTCCCATGTAGAACGGTGTGAGGAGCGCTGCTCCGAAGCCCAGAATTGGCACAACGGCAAACCAGCTGCCTTCGACCTTGGCAAATCCTAATGCTCCCGCAAGAATAGCATCTTTGCTCAAAAAGCCGGTGAATAGCGGTAAGCCAGAGAGTGCCAATAAGCAAATGGTGAAGGTGGCAAAGGTGATTGGCATTTTTTTCATCAAGCCGCCCATGTAGCGCATATCTTGTTCGTGATGCGTCGCGTGAATTACCGAGCCACTTCCCAAAAACAGTCCTGCTTTGAAGAACGCGTGCGTAACGAGATGGAAAAATGCAGCGGCAAATGAGCCGACACCCATGCCCATAACCATATAGCCTAATTGCGACAGCGTGGAATAAGCCAGCACTCGTTTAATATCATTTTTCGTGATCGCGAGCGTGGCAGCAAAGAATGCGGTAACGGCACCAATGACCGCAATAAATTGCAGCGCATCGACAGTGAGAATGACAAATACGCGAGCGACCAAATACACGCCCGCAGCGACCATTGTAGCCGCGTGAATGAGCGCGGACACGGGCGTCGGACCTTCCATGGCGTCAGGCAGCCAAGTATGCAGCGGGAATTGTGCGGATTTTCCCATACAGCCCATAAATAATAAAATTCCCGCAAGCGTCAGCATTCCCTCCGACATTCCGAATTTTCCAGCGGCAACGTTAGCGTAAATTTCTTGATAATTAAACGTGTGAAACTGCGAGTAGAGAATTAAAATACCAAGCCAAAAGCCGATGTCGCCGACGCGGTTAAGCATAAAGGCTTTATTTTGCGCGTTGGTGGCGGAGTCCTTTTCAAAATAAAATCCAATTAATAAAAATGACGACAGACCGACGAGTTCCCAGAAGCAATAAATTGCAAAGAAATTATCGACCAATACGATGCCGAGCATAGAAAAAGTAAAAATGCCCAAATAGCCAAAATATCGTCCGTAGCGCGCTTCGCCCTCCATATATCCCATTGAGAAAATGTGGACGAGGAAACTGATACCAGTAACGACGACGAGCATGATGGCTGTAAGATTATCCATCAAAATGCCCATTTTAAATTTCAGTTCGCCGATGCCTTTCACGTTTCCGAAATCAACCCAAGTAAACTGCCATTGGAGTTTGAAATCGGGATTAAATGCGCCAACGACGCTTGACGCAATGTAGAGCGAGAGCGCGAACGCGATGCCTAAAAAGCCCGCAGCGATGAAATCACCCTGTCGCGGCAATTTTCCCGAAAAGAAAATCTGCACCGCAAACGAGACAAGCGGCAAAAGCAGGACATAAATTGAAAGCTGAATCAGACTATCCATTGTTTGGTCGTCGTAATAAAGTTTTAATATTTCAAAATTCTTACTCGCGCATTGTATCAATTTCCGTCAAATCAACCGAGCGGAAGGTGCCGTAGATGTTTAAGACAATCGCCAGCGCGATGGAGGCTTCGGCGGCAGCAAGCACAATGACGAAAATGCTGAACATCATACCGTTCATCGTGCCGGTATATTTTGAAAATGCGATTAGGTTCAGGTTCGCCGCATTGAGAATTAGCTCGACGCCCATAAGCGCGACGACAGCGTTTTTGCGCGTCATTACGCCGAAAAGTCCAAGCGAAAATAATATCGCTGATAAAACAAGATAATGATTGAGTCCGATGTCCGGCATTTTTCAGTCACATTTAATTGGCTTAATCTTCTAACTTTTTAATGGCTTCGGTCAGGCGCGATTTATCTGCCCGGGCGATATAAGCTGCGCCCATCAGCGCGACCAAAAGTAAAATCGACACAATTTCAAACGGTAAGATATAGGTCGACATAATTTGGTAGCCGATGGGCTCGACGGCACTGCCCGACAGCGGCTTCGGTGATTGAATCCACTTGGCGCGATACAAAAATGCGTATAAAATCGCCGCAAGAATGCCGAGCATCGCAATGAGCGACGGAATAAAATTAAAGACTTCGGTCGTCAGCGATTCCTGCGTGATTTTATTCGTGAGCATTACGCCGAAGAGGAGTAGCACCAAAATGCCGCCGACATAGACAACCACTTGTGTTACGGCAATGAAGTCCGCGTTCAAAAAAACATACATCGCTGCCACACCGAAGAGCGTGAAGAGCAATGAAAAGGCAGAATAAATGATGTTACGCGAGAACACCACCAATATGCCCGACACGACGATAATCGCCGCGAATAGATAAAAAATTACTTGATAAGTCCAATCTTGCATCGTCTTTTAAATTAAGCGTTTAACGGCGCAGCATTAAAATCTTTTTTAAATTTTATTTTTTTACTAATCTTTTTACTTAATTGCGGCGCAAAGCGTTTGCACTCTGCGCCGCATCTCTCTCTTCCAGCGCTACTCTGACTTCCCGTCTCCGCCTTCGGCTGCTTTTTTCGCGGCAAGCCTAGCTTGCAGCGCGGGCGACAATTTCGGCTTTGGTTTCTCTCCCCCGTCGCCACCCGAAGCTGTAGCAGCAGGCTGTGGTGCATCAGCTTTTGCTTCAGGAGCAACATCGGCTTTTGCTTCGGCGGGAGCAGCCGCGCCGTCGCCTTTCTTTGCTGCCAGTCTTGCAGCCATCATCGGCGAGAGCTTCGGAGCAGCTTTTGGAGTATCTGTGGCAGGCGCTTCAGCTTTCGGCGCATCCGTTTTTGCTTCTGCAACAGCGGCATCGCCTTCGGCTTTCACGGGAGCAGCTTTGGCGGCGAGCGGCGTTCTGGCAGCAGCCGGCTTTGGGGCGGCGGGCGCAGCCGCTTTTTTAGCTTTCTCTTCGGCTTCGTATTTGGCCAGTTTAGCACGCTTCTCTGCAGCTTTTGCTTTCGTCAATGCTCCGAAGTGGTATAGGAAATTGCTGCGATCGAACTCGGAAAAGTCATGCACCGGCGTCATCGTGATACATTCAGTCGGACACGGATAGGTGCAGTAACCGCAAAACATACATTTCGCCATATCAATATCGAACACTTCCAGCCAGAGTTTTTTCTTGCTGCCGTCTGAGGTCAGCCCTAACTCCGCCATATCATCGGGCGTCGCTTTGAACGACTCAATCGTAATACACTGCACGGGACACACATTGGCGCACTGATTACAGGCAATACAATCTGCCGCATCGTTGTGCAAGCGATAACGCGAGAATGACGGCGTTGGAATTGCTTCACTTGGATACTGAAGGGTTACAAGCCCGTCAGGCTGCTTAAAATAGTTTGAATCTTCGGCGATATTGGTAAAATCGCGTTGATTGGTTGCGTTCTTCAAATGGCGCATTGTGATGCCTAAACCGCCCAAGACGGTCTTTGCGCTTTGTAAGATGGTTCCGAAATAACTGCTCATAACTTTCGGTTTAAGGTTAAGTTATTGATATTAAATTTTTTAATAATTTAATTCCGCGCATCACTTTATAGGATTACGCACATACATTTCCCAAACGGCGGTGATGAGAACGGCTGCCATTCCAAACGGCGTCAAGACTTTCCAGCACAGATACATCAATTGGTCGACGCGCAAGCGCGGCAGCGTCCACCGAACCCACATGTGGACGAAAATAAAAAACAAGCCTTTGAACAAAATCCAAAAGACGCCCCAGATTGGGCCGTTCGTCCATGTATTAAGCATTGCCGGACCGATATTTGGAAGCGGCGAACACCAGCCGCCCAAAAAGAGCACGGAAATAATGACGCTCACCATAAACATACTCGCATATTCGGCGAGGAAAATCATGGCGAATTTCATGCCGCCGTATTCTGTAAAATAGCCTGCGACGAGTTCCGATTCAGCTTCGGGAATATCAAACGGCGCACGATTGCATTCGGCAAGCGACGAAATAAAGTAAATAATAAACGCAATCCATGCGACAGGCGACTGAAAGATGAAAAAGTTGAGCAAGCCCAGACCGTTGTTTTCGCCAGTGTTCGGGTTAATACCACTTTGCAGGGCAGCAATTTCCTGCATATTGAGCGTGCCAGCCATCATCACGCCGCAGAGAATAGCAAGTCCAGCAGGAATTTCATAACTGACGACTTGCGCTACGCTTCGCACCGCGCCGAAGAGCGACCATTTATTATTCGACCCCCAGCCGCACATTAAAATGCCGACCACCTCAATCGAGACAATCGAGACGGCGTAATAAACGCCTACATTCAAGTGAGCGCCGATAAACGACGGGCTAAACGGGAGCACCGCGTAAGCCGCAAATGCTCCGACGAAGACAATTGCTGGTCCCATTACAAAGAGCAACTTATCGGCAGCCGATGGAATCACATCTTCTTTTTGAATCAGCTTTAAGATGTCGGCGATGGTTTGCAGGAGTCCCCATTTTCCGGTTTCGTTCGGGCCGATACGGTCTTGCATAAACGCCGAGACTTTCCGCTCGCCATACACGCCCGCATAGAGTGCATACACCGCGATAAAGACCAACGGAATTGCTGGCAGCAGCAGCAGTCCTGCGATGCCTAAATCGGACAGCCAATTGCTCCAACTGTTGTCGAAAATTGCTGCAAAGTTATTCATTAAAAATCACCTAACGTTTTGTTTTTAAGTCAGTTACGATTTTTATCTATCCACATCGCCAAGCACGATATCAATGCTCCCCAGAATGGCGACCAAGTCGGAAATGAGATTTCCGGGCGCCAGTTCGGGCAAGGTAGAGAGGTTGCAGAACGACGCGCCGCGCGCTTTGACGCGGTAAGGCTTTGTGCCTTTGCCGTCAGCGATGATGTAGTAGCCCATTTCGCCGCGTGGGTTCTCTGCTCTCACATAGGTTTCGCCTGCTGGCGGCTTGACGCGCTTCGGCACGGCAGCGTGCGGGTCGAAGCCCGGTTCTTCCGGCATCATATCCAAGCATTGCTCAATGATTTTAACGCTTTCCAAAAGCTCTCCGCTGCGTACCAAGTGCCGCGACAGGCAATCTCCGATGACGCTCGTTCTTCCGTCAGGCACGACCACATCAAATTCCAGTTCAGGATATACAGAGTAAGGGTCATCGCGGCGCAAATCCCATTTCACCCCAGAGCCTCGGAGCATGGGACCAGAGCAGCCGTAGTTAATCGCGACCTCAGGCGGAAGCACGCCGATATTGCGCGTGCGCTGAATGAAAATCTCGTTTTCATTGAGCAGGTTATGCAATTCAATCGCCTGCGGCTTGTAGTATTTGAGGAATTCCGCAACGCGCTCTTTGAACTTCGGCGGGAAATCGTGCGAGACACCGCCAACCCAGATGTAGTTGTAGAGCATTCGCGCGCCGCACAGCCACTCGAGCAAATTCAAAATGTGTTCACGGTCGCGCATGGCATGCAGGAACGGCGTAAAAGCGCCAATGTCTAAGCCGTAGGTTGTAATGGCAATGAGGTGCGACGAGATGCGGTTGAGTTCTGAGACAATCACGCGCATAAATTCTACGCGGCGCGGCACTTCAATTTTGAGCAACTTCTCGACGCCCATACAAAATGCCCATTCATTGTTCATCGCCGATAGATAGTCCATGCGGTCGGTGTAGGGAATCGTCATCTGATATTCCAAGGCTTCGGCGTGCTTTTCGAAACAGCGATGCAGATAGCCCATATACGGTGTGGCTTTCACTACAATTTCCCCGTCAGTAACCAACTCCACACGCAGCACCCCGTGTGTCGCTGGGTGTTGCGGCCCCATGCTCAACACCATGTGGTCGGTGTCCAAGCCCTGTTCAATCAGCACATTGGTCATGCCAAGCTGCGCGACACTCATTCGTTGCGGTTCTGCGACTTCTGCCATAATTCAGAAAAAGTTAGATAATGCTTTAAGTAACAACTGCTTTGCCCTTTGCGCTTGTCAACGCAAACGGGTTTCAAGACAATCAAGGTTCGAACACGGTCAGGTTAGTTGGAACTGCTTGATACTTCTTGAAACCCTGTCGCTGCCAAATGCAGCAAATGTTCGTCACAATTTTCAATACGGCACTTTGACGCCGTGGTATGTCTCTTGCACTTTGTAATCCTTCCGAAGCGGATAGCCCTCCCAGTCTTCTGGACAGAGGATGCGACGCAAGTCGGGATGCCCGTCGAACTTAATACCATAGAGATCGAACGCTTCGCGCTCATGCCAATTGGCCGCTTTCCAAATGTCCATCACTGTGGGAATAACGGGATTTTCCTTCGGGCATTTCAGGCGGAAGGCGATTTTGTGCTTGTGTGTTGCCAGCGATTGCAAGTGATAGACAACGCCGAATGTTCCGTCGTTGTAATCTACCCCCGAGAGCGACGCCAGAAAATCGAACTTCAGCCGGTCGTCTTCGCGCAAGAAATACGCGAGCAGTTGCCAAACCGAATTGTCGGTAACAGGAATTGTGCCGATGCCGACGGTCGGTTCAGCGTTACCAATCACATCGCCAAATTCCTCGCGAATTATCGCAGCGATTTCGTCGGCGGTTAAGGGTTTTGCTGTTTTAGCGTCCATGCTCCCCAATGCTCCCAAGTTCAAGTTTAGACTTAATTGGCTTCCTTTAAACGGTCTCTGCGGCTTCCACGGCTTCTTGCTTATTGACAGTAGCACCGGCCGTGTTGGCGTTAAAGGGATGCTCGGCTGTAATGACCTCTTCGGCGGGCGCGGCTTTTGCGGCTAAACGCTTGATAGCATCTTCGCGTTTGCCTCCAAATTTTTCCTCGCGAATCAACTCCTGAATCTTCATCAAGCCACCGATGAGCGCTTCGGGACGCGGTGGGCAGCCCGGCACATAGACATCAACTGGCACAATGCGGTCAACTCCCTTTAAGATATGATAGCCGTGTTCCCAGTATGGACCGCCGCAGTTGGCACAACTGCCCATTGAAATCACATACCGCGGTTCGGGCATTTGCTCATACAGCCGCTTGACACGGTCTGCCATTTTGAACGTCACTGTTCCAGCGACAATCATGACATCGGACTGACGCGGCGAGGAGCGCGGGAAAATGCCGAAGCGTTCAAGGTCGTAGCCAGAGGCGTTGGTCATCATCATTTCAATGGCGCAGCACGCGAGCCCAAAACCCATCGGCCACATCGACGAGAGCCGCGCCCAGTTCAGCAGGTCTTCGACTTTGCTGATAACCACACCGCCCTTTTCAAATTTTGTGTCCAAAAGACCGCTCATACTTTTTCCTTTTCCTTTCAGAATCTTAATATTGAGTAAAATTAAACTTGGTCATTCTCTTGCATCCTCTTGCACCACTTCGCACTTACGCGGTCGGCGCAGGTTCGGCTGGTTCGGCGACTTTCTTCTTGGCTGGCTTGTCGAATTTCTTTTCGGGCAACTTCGGTCGATTCGGCTGCGGCACCACCCAATTCAGGTCACCCTTAGCCCACGCATAAGCTAACCCTATGGCGAGGATGCTAATGAAAACGATTGCCTCAATGAGCGCTATCGGCCCTATCTTCTTGAACACCGTCGCCCATGGAAAGAGAAACAATAGCTCCACATCGAAGATGATAAAGATGAGGGCAATCACATAGAAACGGATATTGAACTGCACCCACGCTGTGCCTTTGGGCTCTTCTCCACACTCGTAGGTAGAGAGCTTTTCGGCATAGGGCCGATGGGGTCTAATCAGGCTTGAGGTGATGAACCCTGCGGCGACAAAGACGACGCCGACCAGCAAGAACAAGAAGACTTTTCCAAACTCCGTGAGTTGTGCGTCCATGCGCGAGGTTGTTTTGGTTTCAATGTTAAGTCCGTTGATGTAAATCACATTGCGACATAGAAAATTTCAACTGCACCAAAAAAGTTTCACAACTTGCTCACATTCCTTCTTCTTTTCCACCTTGACTCGCGTTTTTACATAACATTTTTCCAATAACAGATGTTAAACGGCGGGATAAAATTTCTTGCATAGCAGCACATCCTTGATGAATCGTTGGTAAAATGCCTCAGTGGTTTTGTATTTTTCAACTGTGGTTCATCACTTTTGGCTTACGTGCTTTTCACTCAATCTTTTTTTATTTGCCTATGAAAACGCCGCTTCTCTCGGATTCGGACATTCAGCAGCAACTTGCCTCGCTCAACGGTTGGACAATCAACGGCACAGTGCTTGAAAAGAAATTTTCATTTGCTTACAAACAAGGCGAGCCAAGTCCGTTTATGCGTGGGCTGTTTTTGGTCGAGCGCATCGCTTCACTTGCCGAAGCGGCCGACCATCATCCCGACATCACACTTACCTACCCTGCGGTTACAGTTCAACTGACCACGCACGATTCCGGCGGGCTGACCGAAAAAGATTTTGCGCTCGCCAAACGCATCGACCTGATTGGCTAAGCATTGATTTGAGAAGCGTTGTTACTCGACCAGTTTGTAGAGGGTAAGTTTGTGTCCATTGTCGTCAATGGTCAAGCGGTTTCCGTCGAGCCGATATGTAAGCGGGATTTTTTCTTTTTGTTTGCCGACGATGAGCGTTACCTGTTTGCTGTCTAACTTGTAGTAGCCTTCGGTCATTTGAATGCCGCCGCTTTCCGATTGGCGCTGCATGGTAAATCGGCTGTTCGGTTTGAACGTGTATCGGCACCAGAGCGTTTTGAGCGGCTTGCCGTCTTCGCTCGTTACATGCCACATACCGACAATCGGGTGTTGCTTGACTTTTTCTTCCGTCATCTTCAACCGTTCCTAATGGACTTGACTTAGATTAAATCTAACGCCTTTTCATTTTCATTTTCAAATTCCCTCGAAGAAAAAAGGCGACGTTGCCGCCGCCTTTTGCTTGCTCTTGGCACACGGGTCTCACCGCAGGAACGCCATGCTCGACGGGTTCAAGCCAGCGACGAATGAAAACTTGCGCTGTCCATCTCGGCTGAAACAGAACACTTCGCCGGTGGTTGTAAAGTTTTTTGCGTCCGTCACGTAAATGTCGCCGTTTTGTTCATCAATCGCCAAGCCGTAAAGCGTCTGAACGCCTGCGCTTTGCAATGCGGCTCGCGTCAGAAAGCTCGAGTTCAGCACCGTATCGGCGCGCACATTGATAGTAATGATGCCGCCTCCGCTGCGAACATAGCCCACGTCGCCAGAAATGACGACGCCGCTCGAGCCGAAGTTATACGTTTGCTTGACCACATCTCGATTGGCATCCACGACCAGCAGGCGCGACGGCACCAGCACTTGTGTAAAATCCGCATTGAAGACGCTCGAGGTTGAGACATACACATCACCAAACGCATCGGCCGCCATGCCCGTTGGATTTTGCCGCACCACAATCCTTGCGGTTTGAGCCAGCGTTGTTGGGTTGAGAATCGAGACGGTGCTGTCTGGCACGCGGTTCAAGCCGCCCGAATTAGCCACATACACTTTTCCGTTTTGAACCGTAATCCCGTCGGGGTTCGCGCCGACTGCAATCGTTGAGACGACCTGCAACGATGCCGTGTCAATCACAGCGACCGTGCCGTCGAAGCAACTGACGAACATCCGTCCGCCTGCGAGGGTCATTCGTCGTGGCTGACGAGCGACCGTGCCGTTGAAGAGCGGAATTGTTCTCAACGAACGTCCGGTTCGAACATTGACCACTTCGATTTGGCTTGACACATTTACCACGATGAAGAGTTTATCGCCGGCAATGAGCAAGTCATTTCCCGTGTCGCCCAAGCGTCGTCCGTTGACGCGCTCGAAGAAATCCGTCGTGGCGCGAGCCGAATCGAATGAATATAGCGTGAGCGTGGAGTTGTTGCGTTGGAACAAGCCTTCGTTGAGCACATACAGCCCACGCGCGGGCGGCGTTGCAGGCGATTCATTGACAGGTTCGGTGGGCTGTCGGCAAGACGCAACGAATAAAGACGCAGCGCAGAGCGCAAGCACTGCACGTGAAATAAGAGAGTAGTTCATTTTTTCTCCGTTATCAGATACGCCGTTGCGACGAGCCAGACGCGGCAATGAAAATATGGTGTGCTGACCGGACGGGTATAGAAAAGGCTACGCCACGCAGAGCAGCAAGGTTTGAGCAGTATGCGCAAGCCCCCCAGTAAAACTCACCATTATTGTCGATGCGTTGCCCGGCTATGTTCCCGTAGTCGTTTCGGCAAGTTAGTGTTCGGCAGGTCTCCTGACTCGTCGCGCAGTTTATTGGGTTTCCTTCCCAAAAGCAGTTTGGTGTGCTTCCAGTGAAAAACCCTCTGCACAAGTGCGACACACAGTTGCGGGCACAGTTCTCGATTCCTTTCCTAAGAAACTCACGAGATTCCCTATTCTTCACGATGATTGCTCACCGCGACACCGAACAGAATGCTTCAAGATAGCGCTTGTTCGGCGCATCTCAAAGCATGCATGTTCATCTTGCTCTCTGTTTTAAGCCTTTTGCGCCGATGTCGGTTCGGTAGTAGGCGCCGTCGAAGTGGATTTGTGAGACAGCTTCGTAGGCATCTTTGATTGCAAGTTCCAGCGTATCGGAGACCGCCGTTACCGCAAGCACTCGCCCGCCTGCCGTGTAGAGTTTTCCGTTTTCAAATTTTGTTCCTGCATGAAACACATACACTTCGCCGCTCACATCGAGCGCGCATTTGCCATCATCGAAATGACATTCGCCCGTAATGACTTTGCCCGTCTCATATCCATCGGGATAGCCTTTGGACGCCATCACCACCGCTGCCGCCGATTTTGATGAAAAATTTACCTCTATGCTCCCCAATGCTCCTGCTGCACAAGCTTGTAAAATTGGGAGCAATGGCTTTTCCAATAACGGAATTACAACTTCGGTTTCAGGGTCGCCAAGCCGCGCATTGAACTCAACGACTTTCGGGTCGCCGTTCTCAATCATCAGTCCAACATACAAAAACCCTTGATAGAGATTGCCTTCCGCCGCCATGCCGCGCAGCGTCGGCTCAATGATGCGCGTCTTGACTTTTTCCATCACATCGGGCGTTACAATCGGCGCGGGACTGTAGGCGCCCATACCGCCTGTGTTTTTGCCTGTATCGCCGTCGCCGATGCGTTTGTGGTCTTGCGCGGTCGGCAGCACGACGTAATTCACGCCGTCGGTAATGACGAAAACGCTTGCCTCTTCGCCCTGCATAAATTCTTCAATGACGACTTCGTCTGCCGCTGCACCGAAAATTTTTTCCTCAAAAAATGCTTCCAATGTTTTTAATGCCGAGACTTTATCTTCCGCAATTACAACACCTTTGCCCGAAGCAAGTCCACTTGCTTTGATGACAATCGGAAATACTGTTTGTTGTTCAATAAATGCTTTTGCGCGTTGATGCGATTGAAAGGTTTGAAAGCCCGCCGTTGGGATTTTGTGCCATTGCATAAATTGCTTGGCGAAGGCTTTGCTGGTTTCGAGTTGCGCGGCTTGTTGGGTTGGCGCGATGATGTTGAGCTTTTCTTCATGAAAGCGATTGGCGATGCCGTGTTCGAGCGGCTGTTCGGGTCCGACAATCGTGAGGTCAATATGCTTTTCTTTGGCAAAGGCAAGCAGGGCGTCGATGTTGATGGCGGAAATTGGGACGCACTCTGCGATGCTCCCCAAATTTCTGATGCCGCCGTTGCCGGGCGCGACATAGATTTTTTCAACATCGGGTGACTTCGCCACCGCCCATGCGAGGGTGTGTTCCCGCGCACCGCTTCCTACGATTAAAATTTTCATCTTTGTGTTGTTTCTCAACAGCTGTGATGTTTTTCACTTTTTTAACTCTAACACTCTAACATATTTCACTCTAACCATTTTTTTATGCAAGCTATTCGTTTTGTCATTGGGTCTTCTGGTCTGCCCGAGTCGCTTCAAATGCCGCTTTCGCAAGGCACAGCGATGCTCATTATGGAGCATATTCGAAACCGTCGCCTTACGCAGTTGGAAAGCATTGCCCTGCGCCTGAACGAGTCTTTCCCGCAGCTCGATTTGGAGGCCGCGTGGCGAGCGCTTCCGCCAAACCGACAAATTATGGCGCAAAAGAAAATCGGGCAACTGCTTGTAAGTGGCGTTGATGCCTCGCTCAATAATAATTTCTGGCAAGAGTTCACCGAGACGATGCAGTCGTAAGGTCATTACGCCGCAGCGCGTCTGCCAACACAACCGAGCTCAATAGGCTTTGGCAAAGATGACTTTCTGACGCGAGGGTTTTCCGGAGTAGACACACTTGCCTTCGTCGTGCAACCGATATTGTTCAATGAACGAGGCATCGGTTGGAATGCAGCGAATCGTCGCTTTGGTCTCTTCTTTAATTTTGGCTTCGGTTTCCGCTGTGCCGTCCCAATGTGCAATCGCAAAGCCCTCTTCGACTTGCGCCTTGAGTTCATCATACGTTGACACGGGTTTCATTTTTGCATCGCGGTAGGCTTTGGCGCGGTCGAACAGATTTTGTTGAATCGTCGAGAGCAGGTCGTGAATTTGCTCGTCGGTTTGGTCGTCCAATGCCATTGTAATTTTTTCCGAGGTGTCGCGCCGAGCAACGATGCACTGCCCTGCTTGAATGTCTTTCGGTCCCAACTCGACGCGCACAGGAATGCCTTGTAGTTCATACTCGGCAAATTTCCAACCGGGTGTGTTCTGCTCGCTGTCGTCGATGAAGACGCTCACGCCTTTGGCGCGAAGCATCGCCGCCAACCGATTTGCTTTTTCAAGCACAAGTGTTCTATCGCCCTTCAAAATCGGCACGATGACGACTTGCCGCGCGGCGAGTTTGGGCGGCAACACCAGCCCTTTGTCGTCGGAATGCGCCATAATGAGCGCACCAATCAGCCGCGTTGACACCCCCCAACTTGTCGCCCAAACGTATTCCAATTTTCCCTCTTTGGTTTGATACCGGCACTCAAACGCTTTTGCAAAGTTCTGTCCGAGATGATGCGAGGTTCCCGATTGCAACGCTTTGCCGTCTTGCATCATTGCCTCAATGCAGTAGGTTTCAAGCGCGCCGGCGAACTTTTCTGACTCGGTTTTTCTGCCGACGATAACGGGCAGTGCCATATACTCTTCCGCAAATTTTCGATAGACGTTAATCATCTTCATCACTTCCTCGACGGCGTCGGCTTCTGTCGCGTGCGCCGTGTGTCCTTCTTGCCACAGAAATTCCGTCGTGCGCAAAAAGAGCCGCGTCCGAAGTTCCCACCGCACCACGTTCGCCCATTGGTTGATGAGAATTGGCAAATCCCGATACGATTGAATCCACTTGGCGTAGGTCGACCAAATTATTGTTTCCGATGTCGGGCGCACATAGAGTTTTTCTGCAAGCTCTTCGCCGCCGCCATGTGTTACCACGGCGCATTCTGGCGCGAAGCCTTCGATGTGGTCGGCTTCTTTTTTCATATAGCTTTCAGGGATGAAGAGCGGAAAGTAGGCGTTCACATGCCCGGTGTCTTTGAACATCATATCGAGCGCTTGCTGCATTTTTTCCCAAATCGAGTAGCCATTTGGTCGAATTATCATACAGCCGCGCACATCGCTGTAATCGGCGAGCTTAGCGTCGCGCACGACGTCGATATACCATTGATTGTAATCTTGGGAGCGAGCGGTGATTTTTTCTGCCATTGATGAAAGAAAAGTTGTAAGTAAATACCATCGTTTGTTTTTTATGGTCAAACACCCAAGCGATTGGCAAGGTGCGCCAGTCCAGAGTCGACGGAATTGTCGGTTCGAATGTCGTCGAAGAAAATCGCGTATTCTTTTTCGGCAAGCACAGCGGGCATGACGCGGCTTTGCCCGATGCGGACAAGTTCCGAGAGTTTTCGCGCCATGCGTTGTGCCAGCGTGATGTCCATATTGTTCGGCTTAGCGCCGCGAATGTCCCGTGAAAAGCCTTCACAAATCACCCGTTGTTGGGTCTGCAAGCCTGCCGCTTTGAGTTCTTCATAGAAATATTCGGCGGCGTTGAGCGGCGATGCTTTTTGTTTACGCTCCTCCGATTTGTAGCCTTCGGCAACGACAATGACTGTTGAGTTGCGATGTTTAAGCGCCTCGGCGACGCGCTTTGGCTCATAGACCGATGAGGGCAACACGGCCAAATGCGCACCCGCGCCCAAGCAAGAATGTAGGGCGTGATAGCCACCAGCCGCGCCCATGAGCTCGATGATGTAGCAACGGTGATGAGTGCGCGCGTCCGCCATGTAGCATCGAATTTTTTCTGCGCCAATTTCCACGCCGGTGTGCTGCCCAATGCACTCTGTTCCATACACGTCGCTGTCGATAGTAACCGGAATGAAAAACACCTGCACTTCTTTCGGGAGCATTTTGCTAAGCGTATTGACGCCAGCGAAGGTGCCGTTGCCGCCAATGCCAATGAGGACTTTTACTTTGCGCTCTAAAATTGTCTTGACGGCTTTTTCCTGAATTTCTCTTTTCATGAATTCTTTGTAGCGTTCAGTGCGGAAGTCCGCGCCGCGCGCCTCGCGCAGCGGTGGCGAGAATATCACGCCCGGAATCCGCTCCAGCTGTTGGTAGAGCGCCATGCCATACACCAGCCGCCGAAAATCTTCTGTTCGTCCTTTGACCAGCGAGATAAAGCCTTCATTGCACACAAACACACGCCGCTTGTCGTGTTCAAGGTATTCGGTGATGAAGGCGGTTACGGGATTGTAGCCGGGCGCGCAGCCGCCGTCTTGCACCAGCAGCACGTCCATTTCACGATACATGGCTTCTTCTTCGCTTGAAGCGTTGGTCATAAGCCGTGCGAACTCCATACAAATTTTTCCGTAAATGCGCGGCGGAAAGCAGGCTTCATCTTCCATCGCTTTACGGTTGATGACCAGCGCGGTCGTCGGCTCGACCGCACGCGCGGTGCCGCTTCTCGGTTGTTCGTTAATCATCGCCGATTTGCCGCACATTTCGCCTGCCGCAAAATACCTGACCACATGCGAGAGTTTTTCGAAGGAGAGCTTTCCCGTTTCAATAATGAAGGCTTCTGAGCTGTGGTCGCCTTCGGAGAAAACGGTTTCACCGACCTCGAATTTGCAGCGCGTCATCAACTTGGCAAGCGCGGCGAGTTCGTCGGTTGTCAGACGCGTGAACGGCTCGACGCGATGCAGAAACTCTATCACCTGTCCGTCTTTGAAGTCGTAGTTGAGTTGCTCTGGCATATACTTGTCACTTGTCCTTTTGTTCAGTTAGGTTGGCGGGTTGCAACGGTTTCAAAAATACTGGATTCTGCTTTGTCGACAAAGCGTGCGCGTTCTTTTTGAAAATGCGTGCAAAATTTGATTTCATTAACGATTTTTGTAAATTGCTTGCTGCATTAAGCATCTTTTTTGCCCAGATGGCGGAATTGGTAGACGCACTCGTTTCAGGTGCGAGCGCCGCGAGGCATAGGAGTTCGAGTCTCCTTCTGGGCACTACTTAACCGCAGCGATGATGGGATTTAACCGCGCACAACTGCATAACGGCTTGCATGACATCGCTCAGCCGCACGCGACCGATGACTTGGATAAAGTGCATCTTTGCCGACAAGCAAAGATGCATTTTTCACTTTTAGGCATTTGCATCACGACTCATCAACTCAACCGACAAACACCTTGCCTGTGAAACAGACCGGACTACATTTGATTATCAAACTTCAACAGCTTGACGACGACCTTTCGCTAGTCCTGAGCGAACAAAAAGGACTGCCAGAAGAAATTACCTCGCTTGATGAGCAAGTCAAGTCGCTCTTGCTCCAACTCGACGCAAGAGAGAAACGGCGCGACGACACGCTCGCCAAGAAAACACAACTTCGTGCCGATATTCTCGCGGCTCAGGAAAAAATTAAAAAGTATAAAGACACGCAGACCAAAGCACGAAACAACAAAGAATACGACGCGCTCTCCAAACAGATCGAGTACGAAGAACAAGAAATCAAAAAATCGGAATCTCAAATCCGCTCTATTGAAGAGGCCGAAGAGCAAATTGCACAGCTTGAAAAAAAAGGCAAAGAGTTACTTGCGGAAAATCGTTACGACGAAGTTACGCCCGATATGGTGCCAACGGACATCCTTAAAAAAAGGCTCTCCGAGGCTCAAGCGGAAGTGAAAACCAAACGCGAGGAATTAGACTCCATCATCAAAAGCACCCAAGCTGAAGTCGACGATCTGGTCAGCAAAGTCGAAAAGCATCGGGCGCTATTTTCAGGCGAGAGCCGCGTTATCCTTTCCAAATACGACCACCTTCGCAAAGGCGGCATTTCCAACGTGGTCGTCAAGTTCAGCCGGAGCGCTTGTAGCGGTTGCAATACGCGCGTTCCCGCCAGCCGACACGCAGGAATTATCCAAGGCAATTTTTATTCGTGCGAATCCTGCGGGCGCATCGTCGTCCACGAGCGTCTTTTTGAAGAAGTCGCGCTCGTGCCAAGCGAATAATGGTCGTAGCGTCTCCACCTGCAACCCTTTGCCAATACAAGTGGCTTTGCAGTTGTCAATGCCGCCCGGTCTGCATCTTTCTTTCGGTGAAATTCGTAACTTTACTGTCGTTTTTTGAAAAGAAGCTGCGCGGCGGCGGTCGCTGCTCCGTCAGGTCGGAGCAGAGGAAAGTCCGAACATCACAGGGCTGGGCGCCGGACAAGGTTTTGTCGGCAACGATGAAACACAAGTTCGGGCGGGCGAAAGCAATTTCGCTCGACAGATAGCGCAACAGAAAGCAAACCGTCTCGACGCAAGTTGGGATAAGGGTGAAACGGCGGTGTAAGAGACCACCAGTTAACGCAGTAATGCGTTAAGCTCGGCAAGCCTCCCCGATGCAAGACTATGTAGGAAAACTTTTTCCGCGAGGAAAAAAGAGTTGCCCGCTCAATTCAGGCGCTTTCGGGCGCGGGAGAGTTTTCGGGTGAGTCGCATAGATAAATGACTGCCTCTCGTTCAAGCACTTGAACGGGAAACAGAATTCGGCTTACAAGCGCGGCTTCATTTTTTGTTATCGACTTTTCGTCATCGAACAACCAACGCCCGCAGGCGTTGCGGCGCAGCCACTCCCAGTTCTTCTTCAAATGCCCTGTTGCATCGCTCGAGGATGCGCGCCGCTTTTCCCTGTTTTCCCTGCGCCAGCACAGACTTTATGGCGAGTTCATACCCAGTTTCAAACAAACTATCTATTTGAAGCACTTTTTCCGCATACTGCTCGCACGCATCATAATTTTTTTCCGCGAAATGCCAGCGCGCCAATTCCAAAAGCGCACGCAAATAGTCGTCGCGCAGTTGATCACGTTCAGCCATGACCCACTCCGCGTCGCAGTTTTTGAGGAACTCATCGTTGTAGAGTGCCACAGCTTTTTCGTAGAGTTTCTTTTCGCCGGTAATTTTTGCCTCTTGTATCCAGCGCCGAAAGTGGTCGACGTCGTAGTCGTAATGCTCTCCGTGCCGCCCCAGATTCAATTCGTAGCCGCCGCCTCGACTTAGCAAGAATCGGGAATCGCGACCGTTGGTCAGGTCGGGCTCGAGCAAGCGACGAATAGCGGAGACGGCGGTAAACATACCCACCTCCGCGCTTTTGCTTTTGACATCGTCCCAGAACGTATCCATGATGAATGTTTGAGAAACGACCTTGCGGTGGTTGCACAAAAAGGCTTTAAAGACCATCTCTATCTTTTGACTTTGCCAATCGCCCTCTTGGAGCGTTTCGTTGCCACTTCTGACAATTAAGCTGCCGAAGGCGCGAATTTGAATCGGTGCAGCCGCCCCTGAAAACAGCGGCTCTTTGACTGATATGCGAAGCGTCGAGGCGCCCGACTTTTTCAAGCGTTCCAGCCGCTGCTCTGCGCTTTTCAACACGGTAAGCAATGCCTCGATTTGAATTGGCTTTGGCATAAAATCCGACACACCCGCGCGTAAGGCGTCAATCACCAGCCCCATATCGCCGTGACCGGTAATAAAAATCACCTGCGTTGTGGCGCTTTGTTCACGAATCGTTCTCAGCACCGTAAAGCCGTCGATATCGGGCATACGAATATCGAGCAGAACGATTTTTGGTTTTTTCTTTTGGAACAGCGCCAGCGCATCGCGCCCGTCGGCAGCGACTATCACATTATATCCGTAGAGTGTCAGGGCGCGGGAAAAACTTTCGCGAATGCGACGGTCGTCATCGACCAGCATCAGTTTGGGTTTCGAGGATTTTGGTCTTTCGTTGCGCACATTCTTGAGCGCGCCTTTTTTGCGGTCAGGCGACAGTTGTTCAGGGAGGCGCGTTGTTTTTTTTGGCAAGCGAGCATTGCGATTCATATTGTCCCAATTGACAGTAGCCAAAGCGCTGGTTGATAAGCATCAGACGGCTGTTGAATATCTAAATCGGTAACATGAGTTCCGCCGTATTTCCGGCGCCATCAGTATGCAGCAACATCTCCAATGTTCCGCCGCAGGCCGTGATGATATGCTCCGCTACGAACACATTGTATGCGAATGTTTTTCCGGACGCGGCAATCGTGAAGAGCGGCGAATGTAATTTTGTCGAATACTTTTTAGTGTAATTTGCTCCCGTATCTGTCATTTTGACGACGACAGCGTCGGCAGTTTGGCGCGCCTCAATCGTCAGTCTCTTTTCGCATTTGATGACGCTTTCAGCCAGCCGTGCTTCAATGGCTTTGCGCGCATTGGTGATAAGGTTGAGAAACACATATTCCAACTCGATGGTATCGATGGCGACGAGCGGCAACGTTTCATCAACGCGCAGCTCTATTTGTATGCCGCGCGCTCGGAATTGTTCGCCAACGAGCTTAAAACAGTTCTCAATCGTTTCCGCCACATCTGCCCGCACGGTCTCATCGCGCGGATAAGCCAGAGCGCGCAAGTGTTCCGTGATTCGCTGAAACCGAAACACGTCGTTTTCAATATCATCGCCGACCTTGCGCAGCTCTTCGGGCGCGGTTTCGTCGGGCTGTTCAGCGAGCATTTTCAAATAGCCCGCGTCTAACACAATAGACGTGAGCGGCTGATGAAGTTCATGTAAAACGCTGCTGGTGATTTCGCCGAGCAGCGCGTTCTTGCTGAGTTGCAGCAGCGTTTTCTCTGTCTCTTCTTGAACCATCACACTCATCTTTGGGAGGTGGAGTTTAGTTGTTGAGAAAAATTACACTATTGTTGTTCTCCTGCTCAGTCGTTACCATCGACGGAGTAACGAAGCATCCCCGTAACTTAAAAAACGATACCCGTTTTGTAAAGCCTCATCGTAGACTTTTTTCCAGAGCGATTTGCCTAAAAACGTCGCAACGAGCAGTATCAACGTGCTATGCGGTTGATGAAAATTTGTGATGATGCCGTCGCACAGCGCGTATTGATAGCCCGGTGCAATGAAGAGTTGCGTTTCGCCGGAAATCGTCGAGAGACCATGCTGCTCCGCCCATTCCACCAATGTTTTCAGGCTTTCCGAAGCATCGGGCAGCGTTCCGCCGTCGCTCAATCGATAGGAGTCCCACTGCGAGAGCATAATTTGGTTATTGTTCCGTGCGTCTCCGTCTTTTTTGGCAAGCCGCACGCCGAACCAGTAGAGCGTTTCCAATGTGCGAACCGATGTGGTGCCAACAGCAATCATTTTTCCGCCGCCGTCTTTTCGCCGCTCAAGCTGGGCAAGCAGTTTATTGAGCGTGTCTTTTGGGACAGCGATTCGCTCACTGTGCATCGCATGGTCGGCGACATCAGCGCTTTCAATAGGCTTGAACGTGCCGAGTCCGACGTGCAAGGTGAGTTCGGCAATGTCAATGGACTTTTCGCGGAGTCGGTCAAAGACGGCGTCGGTGAAGTGCAAGCCCGCTGTGGGCGCGGCAACCGAGCCGTCCTGCTTGGCATACATGGTTTGGTAACGCACTTTGTCGCTCTCATCGGCATCGCGCTTGAGATAGGGCGGCAACGGCACTTGTCCAAGCGTCTCCAGCACGGCAACAAACGGCAAGCATTGAGGCGACCATTGAAATCGAACCTGTGTCTCGCCGTTTGTTTTCGGTAAAATTTTCGCGCTTAAAAAAAGTGGTTTCCCATTGAAAAGTCCGGCTTTGCTTAGTTCCATGCCCTCGCGGACACGCCCGCCGATGAGGCATTTCCAGACCGCGCCGTCGGTTTCCATCAGCCCAAATGCGTTGTCGGGACTTGCCTCTGCGGACTCGATGCACAAAATTTCGACTTTGCCACCGCTTTGTTTTTGCAGGTGTAATCGCGCCGAAATGACTTTTGTGTTGTTGCAAATAAGCAACGCCTTCAAAGGCAAGAGGTCGGGCAGTTCAAAAAATCGGCGATGCTCAAGCCGTCCGGTCAGCGCGTCGGCGACGAGCAGTTTGCTTTGGTCGCGCTCTGCAAGCGGAAACTTGGCGATGCATTCCGCAGGTAGGTCGTAATCGTAGTCGCTCAACGAAATGTTCGAAAAAAAATGTGCTTGAGTCATTTGACTTGTTAGAGTTGGAAGATTTGCTTGACCTGCGCGAGCGCATGTCGCATGTTCCTTCGCACACGTGAAATTTACCGCTTTCGCCGTTGCTCTCAAAGGAATCTATTTCGGAAACTTGTATATTTGGCAAAAGCTTTTGCGCTGCTCAGTCGGGCAAGTCTCAATACTGCTGGTCAATTTTTATGAAGTAACCACGTCTCAACCAATCACAACCCGTAACTTACAACCATGTCAAGCCATACTGTTTCTATTCCCACACACACTTACAATTTCGACGTCGCTATTATCGGTTCAGGTCCTGGGGGCTACGAAACCGCGATTCGTGCCGCGCAACTTGGGTTCAAGACCTGCATCATCGAAAAAGAGCCGACGCTTGGCGGCGTCTGTTTGAACTGGGGGTGCATTCCCACGAAATCGCTGCTTAAAAACGCCGAGATGATTCACGCTCTTAAACACGCCGACACGTTTGGAATTAAAGTCGATGGAATGTCGATTGATTTTCCGCGCGTCATTAAGCGCAGCCGCGATGTGGCGGGACAAATGGCGAAGGGCGTTGATTACTTGATGAAGAAAAATAAAATCACGGTCAAAAAAGGCTACGGGAAACTTGCGGCGCCGCACGAGGTTGAAATTACCGGCGACGACGGCGCATCGGAAAAAATTTCTGCACTTCACATCATCATTGCCACTGGCACGAAGGCAAAGTCCTTGCCGACCGTTCCCGTCGACCGCAAGAGAATCATCACAAGTTACGAGGCGATGATTTTGCCGGAAAAACCCGACACGCTGACCATCATCGGCGCAGGCGCTATCGGCGTTGAGTTCGCCTATTTCTACAACGCGGTCGGCACGAAAGTAACCATCGTCGAATACCTGCCGCACCTCTTGCCCAACGAGGACGAAGAAATTTCGACACTCTTGGAGCGCGAGTATAAAAAGCAAGAGATTTCGTTTTTACTTGGCGCAAAAGTCGAGTCCGCCACCGTCGAGGGCGATAAAGTCACAACGGTTGTTACCGACGCCAACGGCAATCGTAAAGAACTTGTTTCCGATTACGCGCTTGTGGCAATTGGCTTAACTGGCAACATTGAGAACATCGGACTTGAAACAGTCGGCGTCGAGACCGAGCGTGGGTTTATCAAAGTCGATGCGTTTGGTCGCACCAATGTCGAGGGCGTGTATGCAATTGGCGATGTGGCAGGCGGAATGCTCTTGGCACATAAAGCATCAGTCGAGGGCATTCATTGTATCGAGAAAATCGCGGGCTTGAATCCGCAGCCGATTGACCCCATGGAAATTCCCGCTTGCACCTATTGTCAGCCATCGGTTGCGCATATTGGAATGACAGAAAAGCAAGCGCGGGAAAAAGGCTATGAATTGAAAATCGGTCGCTTCCCGTTTAAGGCGTCGGGCAAGGCAACGGCGGCTGGCGAAACGGCTGGTATGGTCAAACTCATTTTTGACGCGAAGTATGGCGAACTTTTGGGCGCGCACATCATCGGACACGAAGCAACAGAAATGATTGCCTCGCTCGGCATTGCGAAAAAATTGGAAGCCACAGCCGATTGGATTCACAATACGGTTCATGCGCACCCGACGTTCTCCGAAGCCGTTAAGGAAGCGGCTGCCGATGCTTACGGCGAAGCGATTAATATCTAAGGAGGTTGCCTAAGGAAGTTATTCAATCTACGCTTGACCAATGTTACACAAATTTAATCCGCCTGTTTTTGGCAAAGGCGCGATTGCAGCGTAATTTCAGTTTAACTCCCTGTCGTATTCGTATCGTCAAAAACTTAATTGCGATTCAAATCATGGCAGACAGCACCTACTACATCGTCATCGACGGCAAACAATACGACCGCAAACTCATCGAGATTGCCGATAAATCTGTTCAAGGCAAAGGCGACGGACGCATCTCAATGGAAGACGCGCAAGAGTTGCTTGCCGCTGTCAAAGATGGCAACGGCTACACCGACATTGAGAAAGCAACCATGGAATACATCCGTGACCACTACAAGTTCACCGACGCCGCGGACGAGTGGTTCAGGACAGAAATTCGCAAGTGGGCAGCGACCAAGTAATCGCTGCTGTTTTTAACGCAAAAGCATGCAACTCAACGTCTCAATGGAAGCCGTGTGGGCACCTCTCGCCGGCTCTTTGCGGGCGGTGCTTCTGTTGGATACACGGTTCCTGTCTCTGGCACGACTGCTACCGACGCGCACGGCAACTTGGTTGGCATCGTCGCCGAAGCCATTGTGGAATAGCCTTCACTCACTTTCACGTTGCTTTGTCTGCTCAAGTTTTCGCCGTTCACTCATCACGTAAATGGCCGGCAAAATCAGCAACAGTAAAATTGCGGACGCTATCAACCCGCCAATGGCTCCGATTGTAAGTCCATACCAAATACTGCTTTGTTGCGAGCGTATTAAGAGCGGGAGAAGCGAAGCAATTGTCAAAATCGTCGTCATGAGAATTGGACGAGCGCGGTCAATTGTAGCATGAATGACAACCTCTTTTAAGTCGGCGATGCTCAAGACCGAAGATGCGTTCTGCCTCAATAAGATAAAGTCAATCAAGACGATGGAATTATTGACCACAATCCCAGACAATAAAATCAAAGACGCATACCCGCCCCTGCCAAAATTTGCGTCGAAAAAATAAAAAGATAAAAATACGCCTATCAACGATAATGGAATCGCAATCAAAATCAAAAGCGGCTTTGTGAAAGATTCATACAACGCCGCCGTTACCATAAAGATAATGACAACGGAGAATATTGCTAAACCCATCAAATCGGATGTTTTTTCATCAGAAAAAGAAAAAAAATATTGAGACTTAATGTTCATCGTATATCCCGCAGGCAGTATGAAGTTATTAGCGACCCTCTCTAAAAATCGTTGCCCAAAATCGTATCGACCTTTGTAATCAAATGTAATCCATCGCTGGTATTGCTGATTTTCACGTAGTATCTCCGACATTACCGACTGTTTTGCCACGCGCATTACCTCTGACGCCCTAATCGGTCGCTTCTGATTTGCTCCCGATTCCAATGTCAGTTCCTCAATATCCCTTGTCGAGAACTGATTCCCGCCCGAAAATTTTATCTGAGCATGTTCCTCTTTTCCGCCAATCGTTAAAAGCGTCCGAGAAGTTGCCCCGTTGGTATAGTTTTGAAGTTGATTAATTAGCGATTTGGCTTCCATGCCATATTTGGACGTCGGCTTTGAGTCGAGCAGCAAAGCGATTTCTGTTCCACTTTCGTAAAACCCAAATGCTTTATCAATTCGACAATTATCAACGCGCGGATTTTTTTGCAGTTCCTCCTTAAATGCTGCACAAATATCTTTCAATTTTTCGTAATTATATCCCAGCGCTTTAACTCGAAAAGAACTAATTTCATTTCCGCCCGAATAAAATCCCGGACCATATCCATAAACGCCAATTTTCGCACCGCCGATTCTCGCGCCGATAGCTGTCATGTCCGCCTTAACTATATAAGGCAGATTAGGCGCGGATTTTTCTGCAAAAAACACCCTGATACTTCCTTGATTTTCTTCAAGGCGCGTTACGAACTTCTTTATCCCTACAGCGGTCAGAGAATCAGCATCAAGGTATCTTCTCAATTGATCTTCAAAACGACCAGCCATTGCGTTTAAATAATCTATATCTGCGCCTTGTGGGAGTTCTATTGCTATTCCCAACGATGTTTCATTACCGTAGCCAAAGAACTCGGAACGAGACACATATCGGTAAAATAAATATCCGCTTCCGCCAAAAATGTAATTCAAATATGGCTTAACACTTAAAAATAAATCGCTTCCAAATATGCTGTTGTATGCTGCTTCAAGTGCCGTCGTTTCATCCCTTGTTTGCGGCTGCCCTGCCACGATGTTGTTTTTTTCAGGCTCAATCTTGTCAGGCAAGAGCCATATTGGAACTCCAAACGCCCAAATTGTTACAAGGATAAATCGTTTTGGATGGTCAATGGTGTAACGTAGCACCTTCGCATACATGCCCGCTAAAAATACTGCGGTTCTATGCAGCGCATTGTCTTCACTTGTTTTTGTCATTTCAACTCTCATATTATACACCAAAGACGGCGTCAGGGTGAACGCCACAATAAACGATGACAAAACTGAAATTGACACTGAAATCACAAATTCTTGGAAATAGAGACGTAAATCCTCGGGCAAGAAAAGAATCGGTAAAAGCGAGCCGACCGTTGTGAGCGTCGCCGCTAAAACTGGCAGAAATATCTCTTTGCACGCCGTTGTGATTTGCTCCAGATAAGATAAATGTCCGTTGCGACGCTTGAAGATGTTATCAATTACCACAATCGCATTATCAGTTAAAATCCCAAACACCAAAACCAGTCCCGCCAGTGTAATTAAATTTAAACTATATCCTAACAGCGACATTGATAAAATGCTCACCGCAAGCGAAAATAGGATATTAGCAAGCACGATAACGGAAAGTTTGACGCTGCCTAGAAAAATTAATAATACAACCGCAACGGCGACAAGCGATATAAGCGAGTCTGTCGCCAAATTGCTTAACTCTCGGCGTAGTTCTTGCGTCTTGTCCACCGCCGCCGTCGCCGATAAAGCTGTTAGAGTTGTCGACAGCGCGTCGTCAATTACAGCTTGTATTTTATCCGCCAATAAAATGCTGTTCGATGAAGGCTCTCTGGCGATTTCTATTGTAACCGCTTCCTCGCCATTAATTCGAAACCGCGAACGTGGCTCCGGCATTTCGTAATATATCTCCGCGACGTCGGCAAGATTTATTGACGCAACCAACGCGGACTTTCTATTTTCACCACGGCGTATTTTCAAATTTTTTAGCGCATCGAGGGAGGCTAATTCTTCTCGAATGGATAATCGAAACCTCGCTTTTGAAAGTGTGTCTTTACGTATTTCTCCAAGAGTTTGTCGACGATTTACATCGTTCAACGCGGTTTCAATATCTTCTATTTTTAATCCGTATCGCAATAACTCATTAGGATTCACTTCTATTTTAATCATCTTATTTTCCGCTCCGTAAAGCATTATGTCCCCAATTCCCTTCAAAGCCGCAAGCCTTGGTAAAAGGTGTTTATCCAACATCGTCTTTAAATCTGCCGCCGCCAGCGTAGCCGTTCCAGTTGAATCGCGTTGTCGCTTCGGGAAGAATTGATACACCAAAAACCCTTGTAGGTCTTCAAACTCTTTCGGCGTGTACTTTTGAAACTCAGGGCGCGAGACGCCCGACGGCAACGTTTGCCAAACCATTTCTAACTTTTCGGATAACTCCAACTTGGCCAAATCCGTATTTGCGCCGCGCTCAAATTCAACGCTCACCCGCGAGACTGACCCGCGAGAAATCGAGCTCACTTTCTTGACGCCTTTTACCTCAACCGCCGACGCTTCAACTTTCGCTGTTACTTGCCGTGCCATCATCTCCGACGACGCGCCGCTCCAATACGTTACAACCGATATGCGCGGGAACTCCGCTTCCGGCGACAGCGCAATCGGCAGTCGCATTCCCCAAAAAACGGAGAGCGCCAGCACAATCAGCGCGAGCATACTCATCGCTACCGGGCGACTTAAAATTGTAGCTAATACATTCATACTCAAAGGGATATTCGGAGATTGACAAACTGTTATATCACAAATAGAATCTATGTAAAAACTAAATTTTAAGAAAACGTGTTGACACTTCTGTACAATCACCAAAACCAATCACCAAAACCAATCACCAAAACCAATCACCAAAACCAATCACCAAAACCAATCACCAAAACCAATCACCAAAACCAATCACCAAAACCAATCACCAAAACCAATCACCAAAACCAATCACCAAAACCA
>Ga0272446_1001409_pt1 | contig 34902 bp, 37 predicted proteins | sample YNPCB0061_FD_194587 | JGI IMG/M metagenome (GOLD analysis project Ga0272446, IMG submission 194587) | Hot spring microbial mat communities from Yellowstone National Park, WY, United States - YNP-CB-006-1 | ecosystem: Environmental > Aquatic > Thermal springs > Hot (42-90C) > Sediment | place...
GGCTAACGCATTGTTCTTTCGCTCTGTAGTCAAACAGGCGAGCATCATAATCCACAGAAGTAGCCCTGAATCCCTTAACCTTTCCCACCTTGCGGTTAGCGGCAACTCTGGCACAAGCCCTGACAGCGAAGTTAGCGGTTAAGCCGAATTGCTGTCGTACTGCTCTGTAAACTTCTTTCTGAATACGGTTCTTGTTAGTAATGCTGGGGCAAATGGTACTGTTGATGTATCTGCAAGCCTCAGCGAAGCCCTGCAGAACTTGGTCTAGCTTGACAATTTGCTCTGCAGTGGGATTTAGTTGACAGACAATGGTCAGTATTTGCTGTGGCATGAGTTCATTTTATGCGCCTAAATGGTAATATGGCAACTGAAGTTGCTAAAGAGGCTTTCCTCCCCGCACTGAAGTACGGGGCTTCCAGCCCTACCCGATGTGAGTTTGCAAGCGATGGTTACTTCTTTGCGTGTTGGGCTAGGGAAATGGCTGATACTGCTCAGCGTTTTCTCCCTTGCTCCTGGATGCTATGCGACTACGATGCCGCAAGCATCGGTGCCTGCGCCCACCCCAAGTCCTCTGTACACTGCTGTTGATGAATTTGGGCAGCCAGCCTTTCAAATTGATGGTCGTGCTCTGTTTCGCGATCGCCCCTTGCCCAGCAGCCCTATTGTCACCGCTCCGCTGAAACTGTTGCGGGTGTTACGCAATACGCGGCAGTATTTTCACGAGTACGGGGCAACGGATCCAGTGGTGCAGCGCGAGGGGGTTCTTGCTGTCCAAGGGGTGAGCCTCACGGACGTATTAGCCACCCTTGATTTTATGATTGCCACCCTCACGGAGGACATTAGCAATAAACGCCCCATCCGTTTGCAAGATCCAGCGTTTATCAATCAGCATTTTCGGGTGATCCAGTGGCTCCCCCACAATCCTCGCGATCGCCAACAAACCCAGCAGCTGCGTCTGACCAACTACGCCGTTTTCACCCACACTGGCTCCCGCAGCCGCACCGCCACCTACAATACTGCCCTCTACGCCCTGCCCGAGCGCCAACCGGATCAGCCGGAAGATACCTTTTATAGGCAGTTAACGAAGCAGCAGGTGCTCGCAGGTATTTTTGAACCTGGTGGCGCGCTGCACGGACGAGTCCGACCACTGGCTTACCTCACCCGTGCTGCCTTTGAAGATGCCCTGATGCAGGGAACCATCCTAGTCAACTTTACGGATGGCGGCAGTGCCTTTTTTAATGTGGATCGCAACAATGGTATTGCCTTTGTTAAAGGGGTGACGCCTTACGATCAGCGGCGTTACTGGTACTTTCGCCAAGTGGCCGCCATCAAAGGCTATGGCAGCAGTATTGAAAACAAGATCAACATTGAGCCAGAAGTGACCTTTGCTGGGGATGTCTGGAATGTAGGGTTGGGTCGCGTGGTCATGATTGAAGATACGCGCGGTGGGCGATCGCAGCTACGCCTAGGGGTTATTGCCGATACGGGTGGGGCGTTTGCACCGAACCTGTACCAATTAGACTTTTTGGCTGGGATTTTCCCCAATCCCTCAGCGTACCAAGCGGTTGCCCGCACTCTACCGGACTATGTCCGGGGCTACATCCTCATCAAAAAGTAGGTATGTGGCGAGACCCTGCTCCATACCCTAGCCCTTAAGACTGGGGGAGGGGAATACATTTGCCGTTGTAATGGTTCATGGCTGCCTCTAGCCCCGCTTCGATACTGTGGTCAATAGCCGCCACGGCAAGGTCGAGGACGTGGGGCAACACCATTAGTTCAGCCGCTGAAAAGTTCCCCAGCACAAAGGGAACAGCGTTGCGAGGGCCGGTTTGGGTGAGGCGATCGCCAAAGGCAATCCCCACCTTTAAGCGCGGAAACTCTTGAGAGTGAAAGTGCTGCACAATGGACTTAATGCCGTTATGCCCCCCTGTTGAGCCACTCAAGCGCAGCCGTAGTCGCCCTAGGGCAAGGTCGGCATCGTCATAGACCACAAGGGTACGCGCAAGGGGTAGCTTATAAAAATTTAAGAGGGCATACAGCGATCGCCCCGAGCTATTCATATAGGTAGTGGGCTTAAGAAGGCGAATTTTTTGGCCGTGCAGCACACCTTCGCCCACGTCCCCCAAAAACCGCCGCTGCGCAGTTAGGGTAATCCCATGCCGCTCGGCAAAGGCATCAAGCACCCGGAAACCAATGTTATGCCGCGTTGCCGCATACTCACCGCCGGGATTTCCTAAGCCAACAATGACACAGGGTTGAATGAGTGCCGCCATTACCCCTAGGCTGAAGGCTCGCGGCTAGACTCACCCTCAACAGCAGTCTGCTTTTCCTGCTCAAGGGCAGCGGTCTGCCGTTTCATCTCATCTTGGAATTCGCGGGAGGCTTCCTCAAAGGCGCGTTTGGTTTTACCCAAGCTGCGGCCAATTTCCGGCAACTTTTTCGGACCAAAAATGAGCAATGCCACCACCAGAATCACAATTAGTTCCGGCAGACCAATACCAAAAACGTTCATTACCTATCCCAGAGCTTTCCAACTCACGTTAACACCATCGAGGATGAGTGTCGAGTTGTAAATCTGGAGGATAATCAGCAAAAACACCAAAAATAACCCCATGAACACGGCCATTAAGGGAGTGGTGCCCCAACCAGGAGCAACTTTACCGTATTCCGAGTTAAGGGGGCGCAGAACATCGCCAAGCCAAGTACGTCGTGCCATAAATGCCTTTTGGTGAACTAAATGAACAGCAGTTTAATGTTTCGTAATATTATAGAACCATATCTTGTTCACATTTTCGATCTATCCTATGGAACCTGCAATAGTTCTTAGCATTGGCCTTGCTGCGGTCTGTATTGGCGTTACTGGCTACTCGATCTACCTCTCCTTTGGGCCACCCTCTAAGGAGTTGGCGGATCCCTTTGACGATCACGACGATTAGAGGCCTTCGATGGGGACACCCAAGAAGCTGGCGATCGTTGCTCCTTGGGTTTCTAGCTCCGCAAGGGGCAGCGGTGCGCCCACGCGCGTTAGCGGAATGTCGCCCCGGCCTTTGATCTTGAGGTAAAGGCTACGCTTGGGGTTTAGCCCGTCTTTGATCACAATCTTGAGGGCTTGGACATCACTGAGGGGGCAACTGACTTCAATCTGGCGATGTTTGCCGGGAAACCCCCAGCGAAAGATGCGCACAAAACCTGTCTCTTTATTAAATTCATTAAACCCGCCACCAACGTCCCAGGCGATCGCCAACCAGAGGTAGGTGGCCAAGAGCAGCGCCGCCACCCCATAAAAGCCGATGGCAATCCCTTGGGGAATAAACACTAGCTCTAGCGGGTTGCCAATGGGCAGCAGGTTCACGTGCAGATAGCTCGAAAGACCTGCCAAGAAAAACCCCAGCCCACCGATGGAGACAACAGTTGCCCAAAAGTAATTACTCAGACGGCGGGAGCCGAGCACCGCATAGCGAAGACAGGATTCTTGACGGGGAGACTGCTCAGTTACGGTTGGGTTCGCCATAGCTGCAATTCATCAAAGGATTAGGAATGAGGAGCCTGCTGGGTATTCCCCTAAGCTCTCTATCCTATGGTACACGGTGCCGCTCCTGTGCCTTCAGGGCATTGAGCAGGTGGTGGCGATCGCCCTCAAGAGCCTGATCCAGCTGCGGCAAAAAGACATTATCAGGCCAAAGCGCTTGAAACAGAGTCACCATGGGTAAATTGTCAATGGCAATAAAAAAATCCGTGGGTTGCGGGCCATCAATGATGCGGCTGTTGACCCCAAAGCCAGCCCGACGATAGCTGATTCCCACCGCTGGTGCGGCTGAGCGCAACCAATTGAGGGGATTGTTTTGCCCCCGGAGGGAGCGCACAATCTGCTGGAGTTGCTCAGTATTGATGGTGGTGCCAGCCCCATACCGCCACGCGGTTTCCAGTAGCAGCAAGCGGTTCCGTTCGTCATACCATGCCCGCAGGAAAAGCTGCCCCACGTTGGGGGGATGGGGAGCTTCATGGGGGGTGCTGGGGAACTCACTAATGGTTAGCAGCGGCTCTAAGAGATCGCGAAAGGCAGAGGGCGGCAGGGCGCTCAAACGGTCTTTGGCGGCTGCTAGGTTTCCCTGCCACCACTGCAAAACGGTGGCAATTTGGCGGACGTACTCAGCAGCGGCACTCGTTGGGGGCAGTTCTGTTTCGAGTTGGGCATAGCGACGGCTCACGGCTTGGAGAACGGGGGGATAAAAGGGGGCAAGGGGAGCACTGCGCCATGCTGGGCTGGTGATGAACAGTGGATGGCGCAGAACTTCTAAGGTGAGCGCCTCTGTCGCTAGCTCAGGTTGATTGTTGGCAATGAGAGCCAGCCCCAAGCCAAGAAAGTTCCCCCGTTTGGCAGGGACAAGCTGGGCGGCTTGGGCAAACGCTGTGGCGGCTTGGGCAAATTTCCCTTCACGCCAGTAGAGCCAGCCCACATTACTGTAGCCAAATTCTAGGTAAGGAGAGCGTTCAATCCCTTTCTCGAATTCGGCGATTGCCGTGCGTAGCAGTGCAGATTGCGCCTCGACAGTCTCTGTTCCTATACCCCGCTGACCGTAATTCCAGCCCAGTTGTAGCGGATAGTAGGGTTGCCACGGTGCTAACTCCTGGGCCTGAAATAATTTCTCGGTAAACCTGTTCCACTGGGGTGGTTCCTCAAGGAGGGCTAAAAAGCCATCACTGGCCGCCCACCAAGCGCGATGGATGGGGGTTAACCATGCGATCATTGCCATCATCACCCCTAACCCACTGGCCACGAGTAACAGTGCCCAGCGCGGTCGCAGTCGGTTCGGAGGATTTTGGTGCTGGCCAGTGCGCAGTAGGGTTGCCAACAGGGTGAGTTCCAGCAACAGCAGCCCGCCAATGCCAATATTGTCTAACTGAAAGTCCGTGAGGCTAAGGATGCTATAGCCAAGCAGCGCCAGATATATTGCGAGAGCCAAGCGCTGCTCATGAACGCTCAACTGCAGCCACCAGCGACGATAGCGCACGGCCCAATAGGTTAAAAGAACGATGCCTAAGACGAAAGCGCCAATTCCCCAAATCCCTAGCTCAGCCCACAATTGCACGGGGGTACTGTGGAGTTGATAGATCCACTCCGCTTCGCGACCTGCCCAGGCAGGACGGTAATGCTGATACCACAGGGGGACACTCCCTAACCCATTGCCCGTCAAGGGCTGGGCGGCTCCCATGCGCCACCCCACAATGCTGGTGATCCAGCGGTAGGCCAGTTCCGCACCTTGACCGCCTTGACTCAGCGCCACTAGACTGCGCCGCAGGCGATCGTTGGCCAAGGCGATCACCAGTAAGCCAATGATCGTCAGCCCCCCCATCTGAAGCCACCGCTGCGAAGCCTGCCGTTGCTGCCAGATCAAGCCGATGAACAGGGCGATCGCCATCGCCATTAAGCCAAGGCCACCCCCCCGCGAGAAGGTGGTGTAGAGATCCACCAGACCCAATAGGAGCACCCCCAACCAAAAGGGGCGCGATCGCCACCAGCGAGACTGCGGCTTAGCCTGTAGTGCCAACACCCCCACCAAGGGCAAGGCCAGCAATAGATAGCCCGCCACATAGTTTTGATGCCCAAAGGGAGCCCAATTGCGCAGCTCAAGGGCATCGGTATTGATCTGAAGTGACAATCCTTGGGTACTGAGCGTTGCTTGGCGCAGCCATTCTGGCACCAATGTTGTCCCCAGCCATACCCCCAAACTCACCACCACAAAAGCTACCGTCAGATACCCTTGGGCTTGCACCAGTTGCCAGCGCCGTTCTGGCGATCGCAGCCATGCTCCAAGGGGATAGATAACGGCCAGTCCCCCTAACAACGCCCAACCATACCAACGCGCCTGATTGGGAAAGGCACTAACGGTTCCCGAAATGGCCAACCCCGCTAGGAGCAGCAGTACCACCCCATCCAAGCCATTGCCAAGGGGTTGCACTCGCCGCTGATAGGCCAACACCTGTAAAAACCACAGCAGCGGCACCCCTAACGCAGCTTGCCATAGCAGCACCCACGGCCACGCCACCATCAGACTATGACTATCGGGAAGCAGGGTAAAAAAGGCATACCCCGCTGCTGTCAACAGACCGAGCAGAACCCCCTCTTGCTTAGTGGCCTGCTCTGCCCAATGGGGTTGCACCTCAGCCATAGGTCAGACTAAAACCCAAGGGTATAGGGGTTGAAGCCACCCCAGCCACCCAACTCATCTAAGCCGATTTGGTCGCCGCCAGTGCTGTAGATATAGTTGGGGCTGCCGACATAATCATCGTTAACCAAGGCATAGTCCTGAGCTTGACGAATCACATCGGCAACCGCCTGCCGTTGGTCTTGCTGGGCAGCTTGATCCAGAATTTGACTATCCTGTTGGAGATTGGGGGCAGGCTGGGTCAGGGGCAGCCCCTGAGCTTCAATTGGCCCCCCTTGTTCGAGGGGAGCAGCCGTGGCTCCTTGGGCAAGGGGTTGAGCAACACGGTGCTGGCGTTCTTCTCGCTCAAGGATTAGAGCCATGGCCGTACCACTCCATAGGAGTCCCATACCCAATCCTAGGGTCAGCGCACGTCTGAACATCTGGCTCTCCTGCAATCGTTCCTACAGATTCTAACGTATCCCCCCTTTAACCCAAGGTTGCCACCACCCGTGCCATTGCCTCGATTACATTTGCTTGGCTATTAAACGCTGAGAGGCGCAGATAACCTTCTCCGGCTGCCCCAAAGCCCGCTCCTGGGGTTCCCACAACGTAGCAGGTGTGTAGCAGCGTATCAAAAAAGTCCCAACTGCTCATGCCGTTAGGGGTTTTCACCCACACGTAGGGGGCATTCACCCCCCCATAAACCGCCATCCCTGCTTTACTGAGGCGATCGCGAATCAGGCGGGCATTTTCAAGGTAAAGGCTCACTAATTGGCGCACTTGGGTTTGACCCTCTGGAGAATAGACCGCCTCAGCACCGCGCTGCACAATGTAGGAAACGCCGTTAAACTTGGTGGACTGTCGCCGTTGCCACAGTGACCAGAGATCTACAGCGTCGCCGCTAGGGGTATAGCCTTTCAGCCCCTTGGGCACAACTGTAAAGGCGCAACGGGTGCCCGTAAAACCAGCATTCTTAGAAAATGAGCGAAACTCGATGGCACAGTCCCGTGCGCCTGGAATTTCGTAGATGGAGTGGGGGATGGCAGGATCGGTGATAAATGCTTCGTAGGCAGCATCAAAAAAGAGAATAGCGCGGTGCGTGCGGGCATAGTCCACCCACGCCTGCAAATGCTCGCGGCTGGCCACCGCACCCGTTGGATTATTGGGAAAGCACAAATACACCAAGTCAACGGGGTCACTGGGGAGGGTGGCGGTAAAGTTATTCTCGGCGGTAATGGGTAAATACACTAATCCGGCATACTCGCCGCGATCGTTGGCCTCGCCGGTATGCCCTGCCATGACGTTGGTATCCACATAAACGGGATAGACCGGATCAGTCACAGCAATTTTATTGCTATCACCAAAAATATCCAGAATATTGCCGGTATCACATTTCGAGCCATCGGAGATAAAGATTTCACTGGCGTCAATGTCGCAGCCACGGGCTTGAAAATCATGGGCCGCAATTTTTTCACGCAGCCAACTGTAGCCCTGTTCGGGGCCATAGCCTTTGAAGGTGGCGCGATCGCCCATCTCCTCCACCGCTTTGATCATGGCTTCACGGCAGGCGGCGGGCAAGGGTTCGGTCACATCCCCAATGCCTAAGCGAATGAGGGGAGCATCGGGATGATCCTTGAGAAAGTGATTGACGCGGCGGCTAATTTCCGGGAACAGGTAACCGGCTTTTAACTTGAGGTAGTTTGCGTTAACAACAGCCATAGGGGTGGAGGTATCGAAAATATAACGGCAACTAACGGCAGGGCGCTGCATCCATACTCTGCGCTCTACGCAATCGTGGCTAGAACAAACAAAGTGTATCAGGATTCGAGGACGGCGGTGAGACGAGTCTGGGCAAGGTCTAGTGCCGCTGCTAATTTTTCTGGCTGTGAGCCACCCGCCTGCGCCATGGTGGGCCGACCGCCACCGCCCCCACCACAGACCTTGGCCAGTTCTGCCACCAATTGACCGGCATGAACCCCCCGCTGCACCACCTCTGCGCTAGCCGTTACAATGAGATTCACTTTCGCTGGGGCGGGTTGAGTCCCCAGAACCACGACCCCTTGCCCCAGTTTGCTCAGGAGCCACTCCGCAGCGGTTTTTAGACCTTGGGGATCCACACCGTCTAAGCGGCTGATGAGGACGGCGGTGCCACCGATCGTTTGCACGTCCCCTAGTAGGGCCTGGGTTTTGGCAAGGGCTAGCTCGGTGTTAAGCTGCGCTAGCTGCTTTTGTTTGGTTTTGACCTCCTCTTGGAGTTGGCTGACTCGCTCTAGGAGCTCTTCTGGTTTGGCTTTGAAGCGATCGCACAGGTTCCGGACAATGGCATCCCGCTGCTGTAAGTAATCGCGCACAGCAGCCCCAGCAATGGCTTCAATGCGACGAATGCCTGCGGCAACGCCACTTTCACTAATGATCTTGAACAGGCCAATTTCGGCGGTATTGCTGACGTGGGTGCCGCCACAGAGTTCCATCGAAACCCCCGGAATATCCAGAACGCGCACCTGTTCGCCGTATTTTTCCCCAAACATAGCGATCGCCCCTTTGGCTTTGGCCTCGTTGATCGCCATGATGGTGGCAGAGGTGGGATGGCTTTCGCTAATCCAAGCATTGACTTGATCTTCGACCTGTTGCAGTTCGTCGTGGCTGAGGGCACGGGGGCAGTTAAAGTCAAACCGCAGGCGATCAAAGGCAACAAGGGAACCTGCTTGGGCAATATTCTCGTCAATGAGTTTTTTCAGAGCCGCTTGCAACAGATGGGTAGCGGTATGGTGTGCCTGTACCCGCCGCCGACAACTCAGGTCAATTTGGGCGGTGAGGCGATCGCCCACCTTGAGGGTGCCCCGCTCCACTTTGCCATAGTGGATAAACACCTCCCTCTGTTTTTGGACATCGGCAATACGCACAAGGCAATCGGTACCTGCTAAATAGCCGCGATCGCCAATTTGCCCGCCAGACTCGGCATAGAAGGGGGTTTGCGCCAAAATGACTTGGACATTGTCCCCCGCTGCGGCGGTCTCTGCTGGATGCCCCCCCACAAGGAGAGCAGTCACAGTTGTGGTCACAGCAGACTGGTTATAGCCGCAGAATTCGGTAGGATGCAGTTCCTCGCCCAGGGAATCTAGCCCTTCTTGCACTGTAATATCAATGGCTTCATGAGCTGCTTGTGAGCGTTGGCGCTGCTCGGCCATACAGGTTTCGAACCCAGCGACATCGACACCAATCCCCTGCTCAGCAGCAATCTCTTGCGTTAATTCCAGCGGAAACCCATAGGTGTCAAAAAGAATGAACGCATCGCGCCCCGACAGTTGAGCAGCCTTCTGTTCCTTGTGCTTTGGCCGCTTCAGGGGTGCTAGCATATCCGCCAAGAGCTTCTCGCCGCGATCTAGGGTTTTGAGGAACTGCTCTTCCTCGCGCTGTAACTCACTGAGAATCACTGAGCGCCGCTCTTGCAAGTTCGGATACACTGGAGCTGCCAACTCTATTGCCACCGTGGCCAACTGGGGGGTGATGACGTCGCTAATGCCCAGCAAACGGCTATGGCGGACAATGCGCCGAATCAGCCGCCGCAGCACATACCCACGCCCGACATTGCTGGCAGTGACCCCATCAGCAATGAGGTGCACCACTGCCCGACTGTGGTCGCCAATCACCTTTAGGGATGTTTGTTGGCTGGCATTTGCTCTAGAGTAGGTCAGCCCCGCTAGGGTTGCTGCCGCTGTCATGATAGGGAAGATCAAATCTGTTTCGTAGTTATTAGGAACGCCCTGTAGCACCTGCGCCATGCGCTCTAGCCCCATGCCAGTATCGATATTTTTGGCGCTGAGAGGGGTGCGATGCCCTTCATCGTCTTGGTTCAATTCCATGAACACCAAGTTATATAGCTCAATAAACCGGCGATCGTCGTCCAGATCAATAGCGTCCAAGCCCTTTTCAGGGTAGAAATCATAGTAAATTTCTGAACACGGGCCACACGGACCCGTTGGGCCAGCACTCCAGAAGTTACTGTCTTCGCCCATGCGTTGAATGCGCTCTTTGGGCAAGCCCACTTGGCGATGCCAAAGCTCAAACGCCTCGTCATCCTTTTCAAACACGCTCACCAAGAGGCGCTCTTCCGGCAGGCCATAGACGGTGGTCATCAGTTCCCACGCCCAGGCGATCGCCTCCGCTTTGAAGTAATCCCCAAAGCTGAAATTTCCCAGCATTTCAAAGAATGTGTGGTGGCGGGCAGTGCGACCCACATTTTCGATATCATTGGTTCGCAAGCACTTTTGTGCCGTCGTGGCACGAGGCACGGTTCGCGGCTGCTGCCCCAGAAAAATTGGCTTAAAGGGTAACATTCCAGCAATGGTGAGCAAGACCGTTGGATCCTCAGGAATTAACGAGGCGCTGGGGAGGATCGTATGTCCCTTGGCGGCATAAAACTCAAGAAATTTTTGGCGAATTTGATCACCACTGAGGGCAGTGATCGCCGACGAAGAAGGGGACGAAGTCATAGTAACGGCATCTCGACGGGGTAGCAGTCAGACTACTATTATATTTGTTATATTTGCTTTATATTTGCTTAGCCCTGCGACAACGGCCACCCCCTAAATTCGTTGGGGAGGGGAATCGAGTGCCGTAAACAGTAGCGCAAATACATCAATTGCCGCCCAAGGTAATTATGCCCTTGGCGATCGCGCCCACAACCCCAATAGCTATCTACAGGAGAGTCTTCTACAAGATCCTCCTCTTCAGTTGCCAGCAATAACTGGCGCAACGCTGCGTGAGTCGTAAACTTAGCCACCAGTGCCCGCCACATTACCTGCTGCTTAACCTGTTCCCAATCCTGACGCACCGGATAGGTAGGATCACGCCCCAATTGTGCTGCCGCACGAGCAGTGGGGGCAGTGCGAATCCTATGGCCAAGCGCATCATAGGCGGTTCCTAAAAACTTATGGGCTTGGTAATAATGCTCTACTGTTGGCCAGTAGTAATTGTCCAACCAAAATCCATGACGAGAAAAATTTGAAAAATCACCATAGGCATCTTTAAAATGATAAAAGTAAATTGTCATTGTTGTCAAATATCGAGGTAGCGCACCACAATTATTAATTATTAAAGGATGAGGCTGAAGCTGAGATCATCATGACGCAGATGAGGAATTAATCGTCAAGCCAAACGAGATCAAGTGCAGGGTCATCGCCAGAAATACCTGTGGCATCACCGTTCGGCCTGCCACTTGCCAGAAGGATTTAGGGTGCGGTTTGCAAACGCGGGATACGCCTGCCCCACCTTGCGTTTTGTAAACGCTATATTATTTTTCTAGGGATTCAGCTATCACTAGGGTATTGCCCTCCACTCCAGAAGTATTGAAATTCAAAAAGAACGGTAAAGAAAAAGCCTAAAAGCGGAAAACCTTTTAGACTTGACGTTAGTTATTTAACGTCAAAGGGTTAACATGGGGAATGCTGCGAAAAGATTGCGTGGATGGCGCATTTGGACAGTTCTTGTCTTTACTGGAGTGGGTGTGCTGGAAATGGGGAGGGTACTTTGCGAAAGTCAATCCCAACGGCACTTGCCAAACCTGTCCGAGCAGTGTTGCGACTGTTAGCAACAGCTTGGAGGTGAGAGGACATCGTTGTTCTGAGTGTGGGTATCGAATGCATCGTGACCATGCGGCATATGCTAAAATCTACGATCTGGCATTATAGATAGCGTTTACCTATGCCCAAAGTTCTGGTTTCCGATCCCATTGAGCAGGTGGGGCTTGATTTACTTGCCCAAGTCGCCCAAGTCGATGTCAAAGTTGGCCTCTCCAGCGAAGAACTCATCAAAATTATTCCCGAGTACGATGCGCTGATGATTCGATCAGGCACTAAGGTGACCAAAGATGTAATTGAGGCGGCCAGCCAACTGAAAATTATTGGCCGTGCTGGGGTAGGGGTCGATAACGTTGATGTGCCTGCGGCCACCCGCAAAGGCATTATGGTGGTCAACTCTCCGGAAGGGAATACTATTGCTGCGGCTGAGCATACTCTGGCATTGATGCTGTCCTTGGCACGCCATATTCCTGATGCTAATGCCTCGGTCAAAGGTGGTGAATGGGATCGTAAACGCTACACGGGCGTGGAAATCTACAAAAAAACCCTTGGCATCATCGGTCTAGGCAAAATTGGCTCCCATGTGGCTACCGTTGCTCGTGCGATGGGGATGAAGCTCTTAGCCTACGACCCCTATCTGTCAACAGAGCGCGCTGATCAACTGGGGTGCCGCCTTGTGGAGTTAGATGTCCTGTTTGCTGAGTCTGACTTTATTACCCTGCACCTACCCAAAACACCGGAAACCCAACACCTGATCAACGCCAATACCATTGCCAAAATGAAGCCCACGGCTCGCATTATTAACTGTGCTCGTGGCGGCATCATTAATGAGTCAGACCTAGCGGCAGCCTTGAAAGCAGGTAAATTAGCAGGAGCTGCTCTCGATGTGTTTGAAAACGAACCCCTCGAACCCGACTCAGTGCTGCGCTCTCTGGGAATGGAAGCCATTTTAACACCTCACCTCGGTGCCTCAACTGAAGAAGCTCAGGTCAATGTAGCCATTGATGTGGCCGAGCAAATCCGAGATGTGCTGCTGGGGCTGCCCGCACGCTCTGCGGTCAATATTCCGGGGTTGCGGCCAGATCTACTTGAGCAATTGTCACCCTATATGCAGTTGGCGGAAACGCTGGGGAATCTGGTTGGCCAGTTGGCAGGAGGACGGGTTGAAGCCCTTGAGGTACGCCTCCAAGGGGAGTTGGCAACCAATGACAGCCAACCCATCGTGATTGCGGCGCTGAAGGGGTTACTCTCTCCAGCCCTACGGGAGCGGGTCAACTATGTCAATGCAGGCTTAGAGGCGAAAGAGCGGGGGATTCGGGTGGTGGAAACCCGCGATGAATCTCAGCGAGACTATGCTGGCTCCCTAACGCTGATTGCTAAAAGCTCCTCTGAAAGTCGTTCCGTCTCCGGTGCCTTACTTGGTCACAGTGAGTTACGCATTACCAGTATTGACGATTTCCCGATTAGTGTATCGCCTACGCGCTATATGCTTTTAACGCTGCACCGCGATATGCCGGGTATTATTGGCAAAATTGGCTCGCAGTTGGGCAGTTTTAATGTGAATATTGCCAGTATGCAGGTAGGACGCAAGATGGTGCGCGGCAATGCGGTGATGGTGATCAGTCTTGATGACCCCCTGCCGGAGGGGCTGCTGGAGGAAATTCTCAAGGTTCCCGGTATTCGTGATGCCTACATCGTCAACCTTTAGGCTATTTGTGTGATTCAACGCTGGTGGGAAATTTCGGTCACCTGCCAAGCCGCCGCTGAGGAGGTTGTCTATTGGCGGCTGCAATGTTTTGGTTGCGAGGGGGTGGCCACCCAGCAGCAGCAGGGTCGTATTCTGATTCAGGGGTATGTTCCCCAGCAGCAGATCACGCTGTTGGATATTGCTGCGTTGGGTGTATGGATTGAACAGGATGTGGTGGCGCAGGGGTACTTGCCGCCTAAGCTACAGTGGCAACTGGTGAATGAGCAGGACTGGGCCCATAGTTGGCAAGCCTACTGGCATCCTTTACCGGTGGGCGATCGCCTGTTGATTTGTCCTGCGTGGGAGGATCCGGCGATTGACGAGCAACGCTTTTTGCTGAAGCTAGATCCTGGCATGGCCTTTGGCACCGGCACCCATGCTACTACCCAACTGTGCCTCGAAGCCTTGGAAATGCAACTGGACGATACCTTTGCGCCCCTGCCGCCGACGGTTATTGCGGATATTGGCTGTGGCAGTGGCATCCTTTCCATCGCAGCATTGCTGTTGGGAGCTACCAAGGTTTATGCCGTTGATGTGTCTGATTTGGCTGTGATTGCAACCCAGCGAGGAGCCGCGCTAAATCATATTTCTCCGGAGCAATTGGTGGTTGCCCAAGGCAGTTGGGAGCAAGTTCCTGAGCCGGTGGATGGTATTGTCTGCAATATCTTGGCATCAGTGATTATGGAGTTGGTGCCCCAGTGGACACCCCTTCTGAAGCCGAAAATGTGGGGGATTTTCAGCGGCATTCTACTTGAGCAAGCAGATCAGGTGGCCGCCGTCTTAGAACAGCAGGGCTGGAGCCTAGGCAGTGTTTGGCGACGGCAGGAATGGTGCTGCCTGAATGCTCGGTTTGAACCTAACGCCTATCGCTGAATGGTCAGAAATTCGCTAGGCTAGGGGAAGCAGAATGACTACGGAATGGCTAGGACTGGTATCTGCAAAGGATAATAGGATGTTTGTTAATAGTTGCTGACCTTTGCAGTGGCTGGATCTAAGTTCCTCAAAAAAATGTCTCATAGTCCGTGGGCGATTTCTGTTAGAAAGGCTACAATCAATGAGGTTTTAGTTAAAATTGGTCAAAAGATTCCTACTACGTGCCAGCCGTCCATCTGCGCCTGCTCCCTGACCACTCGTGTCATACAGGACTTCTGTCACTAAACTACGGTTGTCAGCACGGTCAGCTGTGGGGTCAACACCTATAACCACACCCCCAACCCATTTGCTCTCGCGTCATCTCGCGAAACGCTGGATGTGGCGATGTGGGCAGCGGTTGGGCACTACTGTGAACCATGCATTATTAGGGAGACTTTAAGAGGACAACGGCATGACCCAAGCGAATGTACTTGACGTTTACGAACCCGCAACGAACCCACTTGAAGATGAGGTTGCTCTCCTCAGGGACTACGGCCTTGATGCTGTGGACACCGACGATGAGGAGAGCGAAGACTTTGAGGAGGTCAGTGACGATCTTGACGACAAGCCTAGCAAAGGTCGTGCCAGTCGGCGGCGCACTCAGGTTAAGAAGAAACACTACACGGAGGACTCAATTCGCCTCTATCTGCAAGAGATTGGCCGCATTCGCCTCCTGCGGGCGGATGAAGAAATTGAACTGGCGCGCAAAATTGCCGATTTGTTGGAAATGGAGCGGGTGCGCGATCGCCTCAGTGAACAGTTGGGCTGCGATCCAGAGTACCTTGAGCGGAATCCGGCGCAATGGGCAGAGAGCTTGGGAATGTCCCTACGGGATTTTCGGCACCGTCTGTTTGTCGGGCGCAAAGCCAAGGAAAAAATGGTGCAATCGAACCTGCGGCTAGTGGTGTCGATCGCCAAAAAGTATATGAATCGGGGGTTATCGTTTCAGGACTTAATTCAAGAGGGCAGTTTAGGGCTGATTCGCGCTGCCGAGAAATTTGATCACGAAAAGGGCTATAAGTTTTCCACCTATGCAACGTGGTGGATTCGCCAAGCCATTACCCGCGCCATTGCTGACCAGTCCCGCACGATTCGGCTGCCGGTGCACCTCTACGAAACCATCTCCCGCATTAAGAAAACCACGAAACTTCTCTCCCAAGAAATGGGTCGCAAACCCACTGAAGAGGAAATTGCCGATCGCATGGAAATGACGATCGAAAAATTGCGTTTTATCGCCAAGTCTGCCCAGTTGCCGATTTCCTTAGAAACGCCTATCGGTAAAGAGGAAGACTCGCGCCTAGGGGATTTCATTGAATCCGATGGCGAAACCCCCGAAGATCAGGTTTCAAAGCACCTATTACGGGAAGATTTGGAAACCGTATTGTGTACCCTTAGCCCCCGCGAGCGGGATGTGTTAAAACTGCGGTATGGTTTGGACGATGGCCGCATGAAAACCCTAGAGGAGATTGGGCAACTTTTTAATGTGACGCGAGAGCGCATCCGTCAAATTGAGGCCAAGGCACTCCGCAAACTGCGCCATCCCAACCGCAATAGCGTTCTTAAGGAATACATTCGCTAAGGAGTACTCTATGTTGCGCCCCCTCATTACCTTAACCCTTGGTGTGACCGTAGCAACCCTAGTTGCGCCTCAACCGGGTCGCGCCCAAGCCTGTGCCTATGTTAAGGGCCTAAGCCAAAGCGTTGGCAGTACGTCGTTTTTGGAGGGGGGGACGCTACCCCTAGGTCTAGGGGCGGGTGCCGTGGCGATCGGTGCTGTGGGGGTTACCCTGTGGCAACGCCAACGCCGCGCCAACGCTAGCACTCGCATGACGACACCAGCTTCTGGGGTGGAACTGAACGTGGTTCTACCGGAGTCAGAAGCTACGGTGAGTTCAAAGGCGGAAGACGTAACACCGATTGCTTAGGCGAAGGCGATCGTGATTGGCAGCGATCGCCACCATGGGGGTATTCGTTGACTGTCGTGGCATTGCCCAGTCGGATACCCTTTTACTATTTTTATTGTTAGTGTTTTTCCAGCTTGGGAACCACCGCCGTAATCTGGCGATTAAAGGTCGCGTCAAAGGTATCAGCGCCCTGAAATAGATACCAAACTGCTTCAATAACGCAGGCAATGCGGGCGATCGCCCCCAAGGAGCCATGCTCAACTGTTATTGGCGAAAAGAGGATCCCAAGCAACAGGTAAAACACGCCCCACAGCGGTTGCCGGAGATAAAACTTGTGAACCCCGGGCACGAGAATGCCCGTCAACGCCAGACCGATGGCGATCGCCCGGTTACGGTAGCCCATACTCACTCCCGTTGATGACATACTCTAATAATCACCAATAATCAACAGTAAAGCACTGCGATTGAATCAACGATTTAGGACTACCTGCAGACCCTTGCCCTCCATTTCAATTATTACTGCCACCTATAACGCCGCCGCCCACTTGCCCGGCCTCATTGAATCCGTCCGGCAGCAGAGCGATCGCAATGTGGAGTGGATTGTCATTGATGGTGCCTCTGAGGATGGCACCTTAGACCTCATCAAAGGCGCATCAGACGTCATTACCGACTACCTCAGTGAACCTGACTTTGGCATTTTCCATGCCCTTAATAAAGGGATCCAACGCGCCTCAGGGGACTATTACCTAGTCGTTGGTGCCGATGATCGCCTCGACCCGATGGCGATCGCCCACTATAAACGCGCCGCAGCAGAGACCAAGGCTGATATTATTTGCGCCAATGTTTACTCAGAGCAACATCAACTCATTCAGCCAACAGGAGGAGCCATTTGGCACCATGGTGTACAATCCTTTACCACGACTCACTCCGTTGGCACACTTATTCGCCGGGTGCTACACCATACCTATGGCTACTACTCCCATCGGTATCCTACCGCAGCCGATGCTGCCTTTATTCTCAAGGCAACTCAACAGGGGGCTAGTACAGCTAGAGCCAATTTTGTTGCTGGTCAGTATAATACAAAAGGCTTTTCTTACCGCTATAAAGCTGCACTACTCTGCGAATTATTTATTATTCAGAAGGAGTTTTTCCCGAAATGGCTGCAATTGCTACTATTAGTTTATCGCCTTATCAAAAATTATGCTCAGCTTTAATCTGTAATGCAGTACCGAATCCTAGCTCATATTACAGGGTACAATGATTCAAATTCCCTCAATAAATGTATTGATAGTCTGTTAAAGCAAACCTACCAGATTTCAGAACTATTGATTATTGATAATTCATCCACCGCTTTAGCAATTAGTGTTCCCCTAGGTAAGATATCTCTGAACGTTCAGCATCACCCCGAAAATATTGGTATGGCTGGCAGTTTGTGCCAAGGCATTCAATATGCAGTTAATCATGGATTTGATTTTATTTGGACATTTGATCAAGATAGCTGTCCGACTGATGATACACTAGAAAAATTAATTACTTTCTATACAAATTTTTCAAAAAAAGATCAAATCGGTATTCTTGGTTGTGTAGCTGTTGATGATAGTACGGGTCAAAAAGACGGTGGATTTTTGTACAAAAATTATCGATTTCAGAAAATTTCCTGCGATCTCTTAAATACTTATTATGAATGTGACGCTGTAATCACTTCAGGGTCACTGATTAACTGCCAAATAGCACCAAACGTACCACTGCCCAATACATTGCTGTTTATTGATGCAGTTGATTTTGATTATTGTATGAAAATCCGCCAGCACAATTATAAAATTTTTATCCTAAATGAGGCAGTTCTAAGACATCGATTTGGTAACTCAAGAACCGTCTATCTTCCCTGTCGCTCCCATGCAACCTACTTATACACCTATTCAACCCTAAGATATTTTTACGTCCATAGAAACCATACCTACCTAGAAACCCGCTTGGCGCGTAACCTTTTCTTTCAAGTCTTGTCTGTTGCCTACCGTGTACTGAAAGCCATCAGAAAGGTTGGGGTTATTTTAATTTTTGAAGAATCAGACAAGCTCTTAAAGACCTATGCCTGTCTTAGAGGTACAGTAGATGGCCTACTCGGCCGCCTAGGTAAAACATGGCACTGAGGGTTCAGGGTTGTTTTAGGCGCATCATTTCTGTTTGAATTCGCTGGCTGAAAGCATTGTCCTGCTGTGCCCGTAGTGTAATGGCATTAAATTGTTCAAGGGTCATATTGTATTTCTTGAGCACCTGCATCGCATCCCGAGTATAACTGGCACAAATGGTTTCCATGCCACTGGGGATATTTTGCGGACTCATGGCAAAGCAGGAATTTCGGGGGATTTGCCCACCCGCCAACGCTTGCGCTTGGCGATAGTATTTTTGGCGAATGGGTTCAATTTCTAAGACAACACGAGCATAGTTGATGAGTTCCCACGGAGCAATGACATCGGATTGGGATGCTGCTTGCCCTAAAGAGATACTAGGAATCACACTTACGAAAAGTAGGCTCAATATAGTGCCAGAAAAAATCATGGGCAACAAAGTCCAACGCATCCTCTGTGCTACCACCACGCTAGGGACATTATCTATACACTTTACTTGGAATCCTCTTGCTGGATTCAGGTTCCCGCTCTTGGACGTGTGAGGTTTGCAATACAGAGCATGACCGAGACGTGAACCCTGCGATCAACATCAGAAATGAAGCCTTGCGGAGATTGGAGTTAGGAACTCGCTCTACTGCCTTTGGGAGGGAACGTAAGTCATCTGGTAAGACTTCGGTTTTGTTAGATGCTGTCCCCGTTGAACAAGGAAGCCGCTTATCTATCCCGTAGCGATGATGAGCGGTAGTTCACCCACCCTCAAGCTAGTCTATGCCACGTATGGTGGGTATAGCAGCAATAATGCCATTCTCGGCATTACTGAATGGAGCGATGAATCAGAGGCCAACAGGTATTTTTTGAAACTTCAAATAATACAGCGGATTCCTTAATAAGTGGGTACACTCTTTTTGATGGTGTTTCAGGAAGAGAGTGTGTTCATGGCTGCCTTAGCTCTCGATTGACGGACGCGCATTGTGACGTCTGATGAGTCAGGAACAACGTCGATCCGGAAACTAGCCGCCCAGTTCCAAGTGAGTAAAACAACCGCCCACACGCTCATGAAGTTGCAACGGGAAACCGCAGACGTGGCTCCCAAACCAGCCCGAGGGGGCAAATCCAGTGCGCTGGTCGCTCAAGATCCAGACTACCCCTTGTCGCAATACTGTGAGGTGTGGCTAGACCGCACTGGGATGGATAGTGCTCAACGTACGATGTGCCGATGTTTACAATGGCTTGAGTGAACCTGAAAAAACCAACACGCCAAAGCCAACTAACATCGGCGGTTGTCCAGCAGCAATGGCACCAATTCTGGTCACGCATCACTCAAGAGTCGGTTGACAATCTCGTCTTCCTGGATGAGATGGGGATATTCGTCGGCATCATGCGAGACATGGCTCGGCATCTGAAGGGAACACCTATTGTACTCATTGCTGCTACTGTGCCAGCTAGTTATGCAATCTGCTGGATGCAATGCCGAAATTTACCGAAAAATGCTGTAAAGCCCCTGCCTTTAGGCATGGGGAGTATGTCAATGCTGGTGAATCTAAATCTCACAATTTAATTCCCCCAACCGCTGGTTAAAGCGCAGGTTTTCGCTATAGTCCACGGCAACATCAATGATGGTGGGCACCGGCTGCTCGAGGGCTGTTTTCAGGGTGGGAATAAAATCGGCAGTGGCTTCAATGCGATAGCCCTTGAGACCCATGCTGTCCGCTAGTTTGACAAAATCAGGGTTGCCAAAGTGGACGTAGGCCGGCTCGCCAAAGTAACGGTGTTGCTTCCACTCAATGAGGCCATAGCCGCCATCATTAAAAATAATGGTGGTGAAGTTGGTCTTCATCCGCAGTGCAGTTTCTAGCTCTTGGAAGTTCATCATAAAGCCACCATCACCGGTGACCGCTACGACGTGGCGATTGGGGTGCACAAGCTTAGCCGCCATTGCCCCCGGTACAGCAATGCCCATGGCGGCAAAGCCATTGGAAATTAAGCAGGTATTGGGGCGATCGCAGTGGTAATGGCGGGCAATCCAGATTTTGTGAGCACCCACATCGGAAATAACAATGTCGTCAGGCCCCATGACTTGCCGCAAATCATAGATGATTTTTTGGGGTTTGACGGGAAAGCTATCGTCTTGGGCAAACTGGCAATAGTCGGCAACGATCTCTTGCCGCAGTTGCAGGGCATAGGGGGGGGCTTTGTCTTGGCGATCGGCGCGCTTGAGAATTTCGTACAGAGAATCGGAAATATCCCCAACCACTTCAACCACAGGAATATAGCTACTGTCAATTTCAGCATGGGTTGCTGCAATGTGGATAATTGGCAGGCGGCCATCAGGATTCCAGCTTTTGGGGGAGTATTCAATCAGGTCATAGCCAATGGCAATAATTAAATCGGCATGGTCAAACCCACAGCTAATGTAGTCCCGCTGCTGCAACCCCACTGTCCACAGGGCTAAGGAGTGCTGATAGGGAATTACCCCCTTGCCCATAAACGTATTAGAAACAGGAATATTGAGTTTTTCCGCAAAGTGGGTCAAGGCCGGGGCTGCATGGGCACGAATGGCACCATTGCCGACCAAGATTAAGGGGTTGTCAGCTTGGCTAATCAGTTCCGCGGCCTTGAGGATGCTTTGAAAGGAGGCGTAGGTTTTCTCGGCGGGTTTGGGTTTGAGGGGATAGCCTTCGACGGGCATGGCCGCGATATTTTCCGGTAGATCAATGTGAACAGCGCCAGGCTTTTCGTTTTGCGCGATCTTAAAGGCTTTGCGGACAATTTCCGGTGTGATACTGGGGCGGACAATCTGTGCATTCCACTTGGTGACTGGGCTAAACATGGCCACCAGATCAAGGTATTGGTGGGACTCGATGTGCATGCGATCGGTGCCTACTTGCCCTGTGATGGCCACAAGGGGTGCGCCATCTAAATTGGCATCGGCAACCCCTGTCATGAGGTTGGTGGCTCCTGGCCCTAGGGTCGAAAGACACACCCCCGCCTGACCTGTCAAACGGCCATACACGTCTGCCATGAAGGCGGCGCCCTGTTCATGGCGGGTTGTTACAAACTGAATGCTGGAGTGGCGTAGGGCTTCGAGAACATCAAGGTTTTCTTCACCGGGAAGGCCAAAAATATATTTCACGCCTTCGTTTTCAAGGCATTTGACGAGGAGTTCAGCAGTATTCATGGGGTAATGGTGGGTACTACCTTCAATCCTAATCTGTTATCCGTGGGCAAACCTGAAGATGTTTGCAAATCCTCACCAAAGTTTCAGCCTGCTGCCAAGGTTGAGATCACTTTGGCCAAATCAAGGTCGCGTTGGGTGATACCGCCAGCATCGTGGGTGGTGAGGCTAACAGTGACGCGGTTCCATGAAATACAAATGTCGGGATGGTGCCCTGCCTGCTCGGACGGTTCCACAAGGCGGTTGACAAAGGCAATAGAGCCAAGGAAATCTTCAAACCTAAAGGTTTGCTCGAGGCGATCGCCCACCAGAGACCATCCTGGCAGGGAGGCAAGCTGGGCTTCAATTTCGGCGGTAGATAAGCGTTCAGCCATACTTTTTGCACAACTCTATAGACTAATTATTGCGAATTTGCAGCGGAGGGCGGGGGTGCAACCTCCCTGCGGGAGCCACTGCCAACCCAGCAAATGTCCCACCGCACCACCGGCTCATGCTGCGATCGACGACGTTCGCTAGTTCAGGTCGCCAATGCGCCCAAGCTGCAGGAGGTAACGCTAACGCGCCCCAGTAGGCGCCAAATAGGCATCCCAGCAGGGGTAGGGTAGGAACATCTTTGAGCAATTGCTGTGCCAGCATGAGGTTACTGGGGGCGATCGCCAACGCATAGCGCACTTGCATCACTGGCTCTGGGGCTGCCGCCAAGCAATTGACTGGCTTGACTAACGGTTCCGGTCGCCACGCCTGCTCCAAGTATTCATGAAGCAGTGCCTGAATATTGGCCAACGGTGCTGGCACCACAATCAACGGCTGTTGCCATGCAGCCAAAAGATGGGGCAGAGCGGCACACCAATCATCTTGCGCCGGGGCATCCGCCAACCACTGCTGCCTATACTGCTTCACAAGCACGGGGGACTGCTGCTCGAGACCCCACAGCCCGCCTAACAGGGCACCTCTAAACTGCTCGTAAACCCCACCCCTAACCATCGTTGCGCCCCAACACAATCGCTATTTGTTTGATGACCCTTGCTAGGGAGTACTCGCCAAAAGGCTTTACCCCTTCGCCAAAATCCGTTATAGTTGTAAATTGTCGGTAAATTCCACCCCCTATGCAAATAACTGTTGCAACAATCCTACGGCGTGAGCGAGGGCTACAACGATGATTAAACTCCGCCTCAAGCGCTACGGCAAAAAGCGCAATGCCACCTACCGCATTGTAGCCATGAATAGTCGCGATCGCCGCGATGGCCGCGCCCTCGAAGAGCTTGGCTTTTACGATCCCATTCGGGAAGAAGTGCGCCTCAAAGAAGACGCTATTAAACGGCGGTTAGAGCAAGGCGCGCAACCTACAGATACGGTGCGGCGGCTCTTTGTCAAAGCCAATTTACTGCCCCAGACTAAGTCGTAATGAGCGAGTTAGCGTCTGCTCCTAATTACGTGGGGTTGATCCGCTTTTTGCTGGAGCCGTTTATGGAAGCCCCAGACACCCTGCGCATCCATGCTGAGTTTTCACCAGCGACCTCCCGAATTTGGATTCGCTTGGCCTTTGCGGCTGAGGATAGAGGGCGCGTCTATGGCCGTGGGGGGCGTAATTTGCAGGCGATTCGCGCCGTGCTGAAGGCCGCTGCTCAGGCTACGGGTCAGCAGATTTACTTAGATGTTTATGGCGATCACAAAAGTGAGCCTAAAATAAATAATCATGAGGGCGATCGCCGTGGGCGATCCCATCGTCGTTCTTATCCATCATCAAGGAGGCAAAGTTAGCGCGTGTCTGAAGTGCGTTTAGGTGAAAACGAATCCATCGAGTCGGCTCTACGGCGGTTTAAGAAAAAAATTCAAAAGGCGGGTATTTTATCGGAAGTAAAGCGGCGTGAACGTTACGAAAAACCCAGCTTGCGCCGCAAACGCAAACAGGAGGCTGCTCGTAAGCGCAATCGCTAAGCCCTATTGCCAGTGTTGCCATGAGCGACAGCTTAACAATTGATCTCCACAGCACCGAAAGTGCGATCGCCCTTGTCGGGGAGCAAGAAGCCAACCTACGCATCTTTGCTGCGCAAACAGGGGCGACGCTTGTTTTGCGAGGCCGTGATCTTTACATCACTGGTACCACTGCTCAGGTGCAACTGTGTCAGCAACTCATCCACGACCTAGGCACTCTTTGGCGTGAAGGCAAAACCGTTTCGGGTGTCGATATTCTCACCGTACGTCATGCCTACGATACCCATCAGCGGGAAGCTCTGCGAGAACTCCAACAAGACATATTAGCGCGAACCCGGCGTGGTGACGTTATCCGTGCCAAAACCTTTCGCCAGCGTCAATACATTCAGGCAATTCGCCACCACACCCTCACCTTTGGGATTGGACCTGCGGGAACCGGCAAAACCTTTTTGGCCACCGTGCTTGCCGTTCAAGCCCTACTGGCCGGTACCTACGAACGCCTTATTTTGACCCGTCCAGCGGTGGAAGCGGGTGAGCGGCTGGGGTTTTTACCGGGGGATTTGCAACAAAAAATTGACCCCTACCTGCGGCCGTTGTACGATGCCCTCTACGAACTGGTAGAACCCGACAAAATTAGTCATCTGATGGAGCGAGGGGTCATTGAGGTGGCACCATTGGCCTATATGCGGGGGCGAACCCTCAATAACGCCTTTGTGATCTTAGATGAGGCGCAAAACACTACCCCCGCCCAAATGAAAATGGTACTGACCCGCATCGGGTTTAATTCCTGTCTGGTTGTGACGGGGGACTTGACCCAAACTGACTTACCAGAGCACCAAACTTCAGGGTTAAGTGTTGCTGCCAGTATCCTCAAGGACGTGGAAGGGATTGCCTTTTGCTATCTCACCAAGGGGGATGTGATTCGGCATCCTCTTGTTGAACGAATTATTGATGCCTACGATCGCCACGAGCAGGCGCAGGAGATCCCCAAAAGCCAGCGCCAGCGATCGCGCAAATGATTACTACGGTCTTAAGTCCACTGGTACAGCTAGCGCCTAGCCTCGCGGCGGGGTTGCAGCAGTTGGTGTTGGATTCTGGTGAACGACCGCTTACTTTACCGATCTCACACTAGGAGAATACACGATGGTTGGTTTTATGGGTCGCCTGGGGCTCGAACCCAGGACCAATCGGTTAAAAGCCGAGTGCTCTACCACTGAGCTAGCGACCCATGGTGCTTCACAGCTTTTCTAGCATAGCGGAAAGCAGGCACATATGCAATGGGTTAGTCGTGGGAGGGCTGAACCCAACGTTGCCATAGAATCTGTACACTCAGAGCCACCAAACCCACGCCAATGATGCTAAAGACGCCGGTGCCAAGGGTGCACAGACCCACAACAAGAGTACGAACCGCAACCGTTAAGCTGTAGATCAGTTGATTGTGGGTGCTAACGGCATGGCTGGCAAAGCTATAGGCGATCGCCCCCGTTAAGCGGTAGAGTAACAGCCCAAGCGTGCCTGCAATACAAGCACCCGTGAGGCAACGCACAGGAGTGGCGGAAGGGACAGTCATAGGCTGATCCACTGTTGAAAAGGCTATGCTTCTAGAATACGGTAGCCAATGTCGCGGCGATAGTAGGCATCGGCAAAGTGAATGGCGGCAACCCCAGCATAAGCTTTGGCTTTGGCAGTGGCAAAATCTTCGGCCAAGGCAGTCACATTAAGAACCCGTCCCCCATGGGTCAGCCATTGCCCCTCCTGCCAGCGCGTTCCCGCATGAAAGACCTGTACCCCCTGAGCCAGAGCTGTGGGAATCCCCTCAATGACATCCCCTTTACGATAGGTCCCCGGATAGCCACCGGCAGCCATCACCACGGACAGCGCTACCTCCTTGCGCCAACGCAACGCCCCCAGAGAGTCTAGGCGACCTTCAACACAGGCGAGAAGAATCTCTAATAGCGGGGTCTCTAGCAACGGCAGCACCGCTTGGGTTTCTGGATCCCCAAAGCGACAGTTAAACTCAACCACGTAGGGTTGCAGGTCGGGGGTGATCATCAGTCCGGCATAGAGTACGCCGCAGTAGTGGATTCCCCGCCCTTGCAGAGCCGCTAGGGCAGGTTCTAGAATTTGGGCTTGAATGCGCTGCATCAACTCTGGCGTGACCCACGGCACTGGGGCATAGACCCCCATCCCCCCTGTATTGGCACCGGTATCCCCTTCGCCAATGCGTTTGTGGTCTTGAGCCGGCAACAGTGGCACAATGGTTCGCCCATCGGTGAGCGCCAGCACCGACACCTCTTGACCTTCTAGGACAGACTCAATCACTACTTGGTTGCCTGCTGCCCCAAATTCTCCCCCAAAGGCGCGCTTCAGAGCGGCGATCGCCTCCGCTTCTGTGGTGGCAACCGTCACCCCTTTGCCCGCTGCTAAGCCATCGGCCTTGATCACGATGGGTGCCCCTTGAGACTGCACGTAGGCCACAGCATCCCCATAGGTTGTAAACACCGCTGCTGTCGCGGTAGGAATATGAGCCTCCTGCATCAGCGCTTTTGCCCACGCCTTACTGGCTTCGATTTGGGCTCCCGCACGACTGGGGCCAAACACTGGAATGTTCAACGCATGGAGGGCATCTGCCAACCCTGCTGCTAGGGGAGCCTCCGGTCCTATCACGACTAAATCTACCTGCTGCGCTTGGGCAAACTGACGAATCCCTTCTAGATCGGTGGCCTCAATGGCAACATTTTGGCAGCGATCGCAGCACGCCGTGCCGCCATTGCCCGGCAGGCAAAAGATATGGCTCACGCTGGCAGACTCTAACAACTTCCAAGCAATAGCGTGCTCTCTGCCGCCACTGCCGACAACAATCACCTTCACAGGTTGCTCCTATCCTCTTGGTTTTTTAACGTTGTACTCTTCATGGGACAACACACTGCGGGGTTCGATGCGATCGCCCACATCATGGCAGATCAGGCGATAGTCATAGGTGAGGGGAATGCTGATGATACTGCGGTCGTGGTTGAGGCGCTTCCCCTTAAACTGGCGATAGTCTGTGCCAGCGACCAGTTCAGCAATGACTTGGCGGGCTTTGAGGACAATCGTTTTGGGTAACCCCTGCAAATCAATCAGATCGTCAGCAAAAGTTGCCTGCCACTGCTGCCGCTCGAGCCGAGCTTGTTCCCGTTCCGTTGCTTCTCGAGCTTTGGCATCCTGTAACTGGGCACAGCGATGACAGACTTGACCATAGCCTTGATGGCCGCAGGGAAATTGTTTACGACGACGCGGCATAGTGACTCCCGGAAAGCATAAGCAGGGCAGAGAGTTCATGCCCCCTTACCCTGCTTGTACGTTTATTTTCTGGCTAAAGGTGGGATCGTGACAACTATCCCCCTTAAGCCAGCAATGCCTCAGCTTTGGCAACCACGTTATCGACCGTAAAGCCAAATTTTTCCATGAGTACCCCACCGGGGGCTGACGCGCCAAACCGATCAATACTCAGGGTGGCATCAGCATAGCGACACCAACCAAAGCTAGCGCCGGCCTCAACGGCTAAGCGTTTTACCCCTGCAGGTAAGACACTTGCTTGGTACTCGCTGGATTGCTCGGCAAAGAGTTCCCACGACGGCATCGAAACCACCCGCACCTTTTTGCCGCTAGCCGTGAGGGTTTCAGCCGCTTTGACACAAAGGGAAACTTCAGAGCCAGTGCCAATCAAGATTAGATCGGGGGTGCCATCACAGTCCACGATGGTGTAGGCGCCTTTGGCAACATTGGCCGCGGAACTACCGGCCAAATTGGGGAGGTTCTGCCGAGTTAAGGCTAAAAGCGTCGGCTGCTTGCGCCGTTGTACCGCCACTTGGTAGGCTCCGGAGGTCTCATTGCCATCAGCAGGACGAATCACAAGCAGGTTGGGGATAGCCCGCAGCGAGGCGAGGGTTTCGACAGGCTGGTGGGTTGGGCCGTCTTCGCCAAGGGCGATGGAATCGTGGGTCATGACGTAGATCACCCCGGCTTGAGACAGTGCCGAGAGTCGCAGCGCTGGCCGCAGGTAGTCGGCAAATACTAAAAAGGTAGCGCAGTAGGGAATCAACCCTGAGTTATGGAGGGCGATGCCGTTACAGATGGCGGCCATGCCATGCTCGCGCACCCCAAAACGGATGTTACGGTTTTGGTACTGCCCTTTTTGAAAGTCACCGGAGCATTTGAGTTCGGTGAGGTTGGAGTGGGTCAAGTCCGCTGAGCCACCAATCAATTCCGGCAGGTTGGGGGCGATCGCGTTTAAGCAGATCTCTGAATGCTTACGGGTGGCAACGGCTTTATCCTCTGGGGTGTAGTGGGGGAGGTTTGCATCCCAGTTGGCGGGTAAGTCCCCCCGCAGGAGCCGTTCAAACTCCGCTGCTTCCGCAGGATACTTTTGGCGGTAGGTGGCTAGGGTTTGGTTCCACTCGGCTTCTGCACGTGCGCCGCGCTCAATGGCTTTGCGGAACTGCGCTAAAACATCGTCCGGAACTACAAAGGGATCGTAATCCCAGCCTAAGTTTTCGCGGGTTAACTTGACTTCATCCACCCCAAGGGCAGCGCCGTGCACCCCAGCGGTATTGGCTTTGTTAGGAGACCCGTAGCCAATGGTGGTCGTCACTTTAATGAGGGAGGGCTTGTCGGTCACCGCTTTGGCGGCAGCAATGGCGTGGGCGATCGCCGCGAGATCGGTATTGCCATTGGTGACGTGCTGAACGTGCCAGCCGTAGGCTTCAAAGCGTTTACAGACATCTTCGGTAAAGGCAATGTCTGTGGAGCCATCGATGGAAATGTGGTTGTCATCGTACAGGGCAATGAGCTTTCCTAAGCCCCAGTGCCCCGCTAAGGAGCAGGCTTCACCAGAAACCCCCTCCATGTTACAGCCATCGCCAAGGATGACATAGGTATAGTGATCGACCAGTTGAACATCGGGCTTATTAAACCGCGCGGCTAAGTGTGCCTCGGCCACCGCGAGACCCACAGCGTTACAAATCCCCTGCCCCAAGGGGCCGGTGGTGACTTCAACCCCTGGGGTTTCAAAATTTTCAGGGTGACCAGGGGTGCGGGAGCCCCACTGCCGGAACTGTTTAATATCCTCAATGGTGACGCTATCGTACCCCGTCAGGTAAAGCATGGCGTACTGCAACATACAGCCGTGACCTGCCGAGAGGACAAAGCGATCGCGGTTGAACCATTGCGGGTTTTTGGGGTTGTACCGCATAAATTGGTTCCAGAGGACGTAGGCCATGGGAGCGGCTCCCATGGGTAAGCCTGGGTGGCCAGAGTTGGCTTTTTGCACAGCATCGATCGCCAAGAATCGAATCGCATTAATGCAGAGATCATCAAGGGATTGAGTTACAGCAGGCATTACTTTCTCTCTCTATAGAATTGGGTGTGCAGCGAACAGTTAAAGGCCGGGGACAAATTTGCGGAACGCTAGGGTCACATTGTGACCGCCAAAGCCAAAGGAATTGGAAAGGGCAACCACCACCGGACAGGCACGACTGTGATGGGGAACGTAGTCCAGATCACAGGCTGGATCCGGCTGCTCCAAGTTAATTGTAGGGGGGATGCGGTCATGGGCAACCGCCATCACCGTGGCGATCGCCTCGATGCCACCAGACCCTCCCAGTAAATGCCCCGTCATCGACTTGGTGGAGCTAATGGGAACGCGGCGGGCATTCTCTTCGCCAAGGGCACGCTTAATCGCCGCCGTCTCGGTACTGTCATTGGCAGGGGTACTGGTGCCATGGGCATTGATGTAGCTCACCTGATCAGGGGCAATACCGCCATCTTTGAGACAGCCTTCAATGGCACGGGCTGCCCCTTCGCCCCCGGGGGAAGGAGCCGTCATGTGGTAAGCATCACAGGTTAGGCCATAGCCGACCATTTCGGCATAGATGCGCGCCCCCCGGGCAAGGGCAAACTCTAGCTCTTCCAAAATTAAAATGCCCGCCCCTTCACCAAGGACAAAGCCATCTCGGTTCTTATCAAAGGGACGACTGGCATGGTGGGGGTCATCATTGCGGGTGGAGAGGGCACGGGCTGCCGCAAACCCGGCAACAGACAGGGGAGTGATTGCCGCTTCCGTGCCGCCGCAGATCATCGCCTTGGCATAGCCGTGTTGAACGAGCCGAAAGGCATCGCCAATGGCATTGGAGCCTGCGGCGCAGGCGGTGACTGAGCAGGAGTTGGGGCCTTTGGCACCGGTATGAATTGCCGTTAGGCCTGCAGCCATGTTGGCAATCATCATCGGAATCATGAAGGGGCTACAGCGATCCGGCCCCTTACTGAGATAGATTTCCTGCTGATCTTCCATAACCCGCAGACCCCCCACCCCCGTGCCAATAATGATGCCAACGTCCGTGGCATTGCTCTCATCAATGGTGAGTTGGGCATCGGCAAGGGCTTGTTTACTGGCGGCTACCCCAAACTGGGCAAACCGATCCATGCGCTTGGCATCCTTGCGATCCATATAGAGGGTGGGGTCAAAGCCACGAACCTCACCCGCAATGCGGCAATCATGACGACTGGCATCAAAGAGGCTAATCGTGTCAATGCCATTACGACCGGCCATTAGCCCGTCCCAATACTCTGCCAAGGTGTTGCCAAGGGGGGTAATGGCACCCATGCCGGTGACAACCACCCGTTTTTGGTGAGCCTTCGTCATTGGTCTTACGCAGCTGCCTTATTGGTGATAAAGTCTAGGACATCTTGAACGGTTTTCAGCTTTTCTGCTTCTTCGTCAGGAATTTCGATATTAAAGGCTTCTTCTAGAGCCATGATCAGCTCCACGGAGTCGAGGGAGTCGGCGTTCAAGTCATCTGCAAAGCTTGCTTCGGGCACGACTCTTTCAGCATCAACACTGAGTTGATCGGCAACAATGGTTTTTACTTTTTCGAAAATTTCAGAGTCAGTCATAGATGCCTGTGAATTTCAAATGGATGGACGAATGAATGATGATGCGGGCGATCGCCATTCCTCAAATCTAGGATGTTTTGTGCCCAGAATCAACGCGCCATAATTATAGGACACATTGGGGGTACAGCCCACAAGGTCGTGGCAGGGGAGTCTGGCTATGGTAAGCTACATCTTGGGTATCATGGCTTTTTGAGTGCTTTTGCCGCCCCCATCGCTACAGTTGATGTTTGTTGTTGCTACCCGCTATTGAGTTACCGATGCATTTTACAATCGCCAGTCTGCTCGCTAATTTTACTGAAGATAAGTTTGTTGCCCCGAAAGCCCTTGAAAAAAAACTGGGGTGTGAGGATGAACAGAGCCAACGGGAATTAGAAATTGCCCTCGATGCCCTTGAGCGCATTGGTCTGCTCACGAAGGAGCGGGGAAAGTATCGCCGCAACTACGAGGAAGGTCTCATTGAAGGGCGACTGCGCTGCTCCAGTAAGGGCTTTTGCTTTGCCATTCAGGATACCGAAGGGGCAGAGGATATTTTCGTTCGTGAAAATCAACTCAGTACGGCGTGGAATGGCGATCGCGTGCTGGTGCGGGTCACGCGGGAAGGGCGCCGCAAAAAATCTCCCGAAGGAGAGGTCAAACTCATTCTAGAGCGCGGCAACCCGTCAGTGATTGCCCGGGTCAAGCAAACCGAGCATGGTTTCCGCGCTACCCCCCTTGACGATCGCCTCCTGTTTGAAATTGCCCTTGAACCCAATGAACTGGTGCCCGATCTCTCGCAGGTGGTGGATCAGCTAGTGCACGTCAACATCCGCCGCTATCCCTTGGGGGGGTATTTACCCGTAGGTGAAATTGGTCAAATTCTGGGGACTGATGCCCAGTCAGCACCGGTGCTGGATCTAATCTGTTGTAAGCACAACCTTGTGCGGCAGTTTAGTCCGGCACTGCGATCGGCGGCCACCGCCTTGAACCAGCATCTTCAAGCCATGGAGTTTGAGCAGCGTCAGGATTTACGGGAGTTAGTCACCATCACCCTAGTGGCTCCCGGCCAAGAACCCCAAGTGGCGTTTTCCCTCGATGCCCTGGATCAGGATCTATGGCAGCTTGGCGTTCATATTGCCGATGTCGGTGGCTTGCTGCCGGTGGATGACCCATTAGATCGGGCGGCACGGCGACAGGGGATAACCCTAGCCACACCAGAACTTAGCGTGCCTTTGTTGCCCCCCGAGTTAACCCTGCTGCGGCTTCTACCTGGGGGCGATCGCGCCGCGATTTCCCTGCTGATCCACCTGACCAGTACAGGGGAGGTGCAATCCTACACCATTCACCGCAGCCGCATTAGCGTAGATGCCTGTGTTGACAGTGAGCAGGTGGTTGCTACCCTAGAGCGGGGGGATAGCTCCGGAGATTGGTTGCGATCGCTCCTGCGGTTGGCCACTGCCGTGAGCCAGCGACGACAGCAGCGGGGCAGTATCGAGATCACCCCTGCCGTGAGCTTAAACCTCGCCTACGCCGATGAAGGCTTAGCCACTGCCATTCCCCTGCCGACACTGGCACCTTGGACAAGTTTAGTGGTGCTGGCTAATGAGCTCCTCGGCAAACACTTGGCAACCCTTAATGTTCCTGCGCTGTACCGCACCCAGCAAGTACCGGAACTGTACGCCGTGCAGGACTTTCTGAAGCTGTGCCAAAACCTCAATTTACCCCTCAGTCTTGGAGACAGCTCCAGTGTGGCACCTCAGGATTTTCAGCGCTTCCTTGAGCAGTTAGCCACCTCCGATCTGGCAACTGTGCTCCAAGAGCTATTGCTCGATACCCTTAAGCCCGCCACTACCTCAGGTACTCTCTCGCCCCACTTTAGTTTGGCGCTTGGCTCTGGCTATGCTCACTTTTGCTCACCGTTACAGCGCTACAGCGACATTGTCAACCAGCGGATTTTACATACCCTGCTCACCCAAGGGCGCGATCGCCGCAGCCCCCGTGCCAAGGAGCGGGTGAACCTTGGCCACTCGAGCTGCCTAGAGCAGGTCACTTGGAATGTCTTAACCACAGATGTACAGCGGGAACTGGAAGCCCTCTTAAAAGAAATTGTGGCTCATTTACAGGAGCGGGAGCGACAAACCCAGAGTGCTTGGAAAGACCTCGTAGGGCTGCAGCGGGTGCGCCAAGTGCAAGCCTGCATGGGAGAGGTGCGCCCCGGCATTATCACCGGTGTTCAATCCTATGGTTTTTTTGTCGAGCTAATTGAGTTCAACGTCGAAGGCCTAGTGCACGTTAGCTCCCTCAAGGATGACTGGTACGAATATCGCGCCCACGCCCAGACCCTAACAGGACGGCGCAACCGCCTGCGTTACCGCTTAGGCGATCGGGTTGACGTACTCATCAAAAATGTCGATTCCTATCGGCAGCAAGTGGACTTAACGGTGATGAGTGGCGGCTCCCAAGCCACTGACGAGGATCTAGCAGGGGGGGCTGACCCCATCCAGACCAATACCCCCCTGGTTGAGGATGACCAGCGTGCTTAGCTATGAACACTCCCAGTACAACGGTTTCACTCCATGACTTTGGTAATTTCCTGCGGGATATTTGGTATTTTGGCCTGCCATCGGCAGACCTAAAGCCAAAGCAGTTCAAAGCAAAGGTCATTCTCGGTGAGCCAATCCTCTTTGGTCGTACTAGTGACGGCACCCCCTTTGCCCTGCGCAACCTGTGCCCCCATCGGGGAATTCCGCTGCACTACGGTCACTTTGAAGGCGACGAAGTCATCTGCCCGTACCACGGCTGGCGGTTTAATCGCCATGGCCACTGCACCCTGATTCCCTCCCTCACCAGTGACAGTGACGTTGACCCCAAGCAGTTTGGTGTCCTGAGTTATCCAGTACGGGAAGCGCAAGGGAATCTCTGGATTTATATGCCAGCCAAGGATCGGCAAACCCCTGAACCAGCGTTGGAGGTGCCCCTTGTGCCGGGCTTCAGTGCCACAACCCAACCCCAAGCCGTACAAAAATTCATTTTTCCGGGGCATTTAGACCAAGTCTTTATTAACTTTATGGATCCGGCTCACGCACCCTTTGTCCATGGCGCGTGGTGGTGGCGTACCCGTGGGAAACTCTTTGAAAAAGCTAAAACCTTTGATCCGTCTCCCTACGGGTTTACCATGCGTCGGCATCCCCTGCTGCGTAAATCTTGGGCACACCATATCCTAGGCGGCCACCCGGAGGTGGAAATTATCTATCGCTTACCGGGAATTCGTATTGAAACCAACTACACCGATCGCCACACCTTTTGTTTTTTAATTACCCTCACCCCCATTAACGAGCACCAGACTGAACTGACCAGCATATTTTACTGGACCTTTCCGTGGTTGGCTCCCCTTAAGCCCCTGCTGGCTCCCTTTGCGCGCGAATTTATTAACCAAGACCTGCGCATTGTGGCCAAACAAAGCGAGGGGCTAGCCTACAACCCGCCCCTAACCCTGATCAAAGAGGCCGATAACCAAGCAAAGTGGTACTACCAAATTAAGCGAGAGTATGCCAAGGCCATCCAGGAGGGGCGGGAGTTTGTCAATCCTATGAAAACCCAAGTGTTGCGCTGGCGCTAGGGCTGCTGCCCTAACCACCGCTGGTATAGATCTGGGCGACGCTGCCGGGTTCGCTCAATTTGCTGGGCTTTGCGCCATTTGGCAATGTTCTCGTGGTGCCCCGAAAGCAGCACCGACGGCACCGGCCACCCCCGAAACTCTGCCGGTCGGGTGTAGTGGGGGTAGTCGAGCAAGCCGTCCTCAAAACTCTCCTGTTGCAGGGACGCGGCTTTGCCCACCGTGCCCGGCAAGAGACGCAGCACACCGTTGAGGATGGTTAGTGCCGGAATTTCGCCACAGGTGAGGACAAAATCACCAATGGAAATTTCTTGGGTCACCAAATGCTCGACAACCCGCTCATCCACCCCTTCGTAATGGCCACAGAGAATGACCAGTTGATCGCGGTGTTTGGCCCATTCCCACAGATGCTGTTGGCGAAGGGGCTCACCTTGGGGAGTGACGTAAATAATCTCCCGTCGCGGTAAGACCGGGAGGGACTCCACCGCAGCAAATAGGGGGGCGGGCTTCATCACCATACCGACACCACCGCCGTAGGGTTCATCGTCAACGGTATGGTGTCGATCCTCCGTAAAGTCGCGGGGATTGGTCAGCACCACTGAAGCAATCCCCCGATCCAAGGCTTTGGCCATCAGACCGGTCTTGAGGGGGGTGCTAAAGAATTCTGGAAACAGGGTGATAATGTCAAACCGCATGGCTTATATTGATATTGATGTGGGCGGCTAAAACCCCTCCGCTTTAGCGAGGGGATACAGCCAACTCAGGGGGCTTTAGCCCTCTCTATGTGTTAACCTAAAAACGTGGAAAGTAGGCGTATCAACTACGCGAAGAGACATCCTAGTACGGA